>ULRO01071739.1_pt1 | contig 16184 bp, 32 predicted proteins | sample 1955421 | NCBI WGS metagenome assembly ULRO01 (sample SAMEA4835682, study PRJEB28245) | human gut metagenome | biome: gut microbiome; material: fecal sample | place: Denmark | collected 2008 | reverse complement strand
GTCGCCTTCCCGCCGTATCTCGTCACACTTTGTTTCCGCCGCGTTGCGGGTGCAGGCGAGCACCCCTCGGCGCGGTTGAACGGCTTCGTATGAGAAACGGGTGCGCTGACCGCACCGCTGTCCGTTCAGTTACCGGGAACACAGGAAATTAGGCATGAAGCCTGCGATAGCCGATGTGGCCTGCATGGGCATCACCCCTTTCCGCACGTGCAGCTTTATTCTATCACAAAAGGTTCTCTAATTCAAACTATTTGAATGGAGGGAATGACTTGTTTTACGAACTGCTGAAAGAAGTGTGCAAGAAGAAGCGCACAAGCCCAAGCGCGGTGTGCCTTGCGCTCGGCATGAGCAAAAGCAATGTGACGAAGTGGAAAGCAGGGAGAAGCCCGAAGATCGACACCGTCGTGCGCATTGCGAAGCACCTGAATGTGCCGGTGACGCGGCTGATCCCGAAGGAGTAAGGAGGAACGCATATGACGGTGGAAGAAATGCTTGCATCGGGCAAGCCGGTGCTGACACCGGCGGATATCGCGCCGGTACTCGGGCGGAAGCCCTATTCGATCAGCATTGCGGCGAAAGACCACCCCGAACAGCTCGGGTTTCCGGTCAGCCGCATCGGAACGATCACGGTCATCCCGCGGCTTTCGTTTTTGAAATTTCTTGGATACGAGGTGGAGGCATGATCGACACGCTGGTTTTTGGCGGCATTGCCGCTACGGTGATCGCGCTCAACGGCTGCGACTTTACGACGGGGCTTTCCGTCATCGGCGCGTGCGCGGTGTGCAAGGTGCTGTATGAGCTGCTGCCGTTTATCGACAGGGGGTGCAGACGATGAGAAAGCCCGACAAGCGCACGAGAGAACAGCGCAAGGCCGACGAGGCGATGCTTTTTGCCGGTATCTGCCTGTTGCTGGCGGCGGTGCTCATCGCGGTCTCGGCGATGATGTGATGTACCGCTGCGAATGGTGCGGGCTGACCTTTGACGAGCCCGACGTCTTGCGCAGGCGCGAGAACCTTGACGGTGAGCACGGCGTGGAGACGCAAACGATACTATGCTGCCCCTTTTGCGGGGCGGAAGACATCGAGGTAACGAAAGATGAAGATGCAGAAGATATCGACGCGCGGGATGAGCCGCGAGGAGTGGCTTAAAGAGCGCAAGAAGAGCCTCGGCGGCAGCGACATGGGCGCCGTGCTGGGGCTGAACAAATACCGCTCGCCCTATACGGTGTGGGCGGAGAAGACCGCCAGGATCGGCGAAGAGCCGGAAAACGAGGCGATGCGAATCGGGAGAGACCTCGAGGGCTACGTCGCAACTCGATTCGAGATAAAAACAGGGTTGCGTGTCCGCAAGGTGAACTACATCCTGCGTAACGATGAGGCTCCGTGCCTACATGCGAACATTGACCGTATGGTGTTACCGGCTGGTTGGCACGCTGGCCTTGAATGCAAGACCGCGAATGCGCTGAACATGAAGCGCTATGCAGTTGGCGAATTCCCCGAGAGCTATTACGCGCAGTGCGTGACATATCTCGCCGTAACGGGCTGGGAACGCTGGTTCTTGGCGGCGCTGGTGCTGGGCAAGGGATTCTATTGCTACCAGATCACAACCGTCCCCGACGATGACGTGCCGGAATGGTGCGAGAGCAGCGTGTATGTCAGCCCGGAAGAGATCGAGGCCGTCAAGCGCTGCGCGGAGGATTTCTGGCACGATTACGTGGAGGCTGACAGCCCGCCCCCGCTGGACGGCACGGACAGCACGACGGAGACCATCACGCGCCTTTACGAAGGCGGCGGCGGGGATGTCGAGCTGTTCGGGCGCGAGAGGCTTGTCGAGCAGTATCAATACCTGATGAGCCGCAAGCAGGCCATCGAGAAGAGCGCGGACAGCATCAAGCAGCAGCTCATGTCTGACCTCGGCGACAATGAGCGCGGCTACTGCGGGCGCTTCACGGTCGACTGGAAAGCACAGAGCCGCCAGACGTTCGACGCAAGGGCATTTGCAAAGGATCACCCCGAAATGGACTTGAGCAGTTACTACAAAACGACAAATTTCCGCAAGTTTACGGTGAAGGAGGACAAAGAAAGATGAAGGAAGGATTGATTCAGAACGCGCAGGGTGCGCAGGCCGTAAAGAAAGGCAATCCCACGATGCAGCAGTACATCAAGCAGATGGAGGGTGAGATCGCAAAGGCGTTGCCGAGCGTCATCACGCCGGAGCGCTTCACGCGCATCACACTTTCCGCGTTGAGCGCAAACAAGCAGCTCGCGCAGACCACGCCACAGAGCTTCCTCGGCGCGATGATGACGGCAGCACAGCTCGGCATGGAGCCGAACACGCCGCTTGGGCAGGCGTACTTGATCCCGTACCGCAACCACGGTCAACTGGAATGCCAATTCCAACTGGGGTACAAGGGGCTTATTGACCTCGCGTACCGCAGCGGTGAGGTCAGCATCATTCAGGCGCAGGTCGTTTACGAGAACGACGAGTTTGAATATTCCTTCGGCCTTGAGCCGAAGCTCAACCACAAGCCCGCTTGCGGCGAGCGCGGCGAGCCAAAATTCATCTACGCAATGTTCCGCACGAAAGACGGAGGATTCGGCTACGATGTGATGAGCGTCGAGGACGTTCGCAATCATGCGAAGCGCTTTTCCAAGGCCTACAGCAACGGGCCGTGGCAAACGAATTTCGAGGAGATGGCGAAGAAGACTGTGCTCAAGCGCGTGCTCAAGTATGCGCCGCTTAAGAGTGACTTTGTTCGCGCGGTGGCGCAGGACGAGACCATCAAAACGAAGATCAGCGAGGACATGTATTCTGTGAGCGATGACACGGTCATCGAGGCGGAGAACTTCACCGTGGACGAGACAACCGGTGAGGTCATCGAAAGCGACGGTGACGCACAGTGAGCATGAATCGCGTGTGTCTGATGGGACGCATCGGGCGTGACTTGGAGCTGAAAAAGACGAACAGCGGCGTATCCGTTGTGTCGTTCCCTCTTGCCGTTGACCGCAACGGCAAGGATGCCGGGACGGACTGGATCGACGTTGTCGCATGGCGCGGCATGGCAGAAGTGCTCTGCAACTACGCCGATAAGGGTCGCATGATCGGCGTCGAGGGGCGCTTGCAGATGCGCGACTGGATGGACAAGAACGGCAACAAGCGCAGGAGCTACGAGGTGCAGGCTGACAGCGTGTATTTTGCAGACAACAGGCGCTCGGAGGGCAACGATACCGCCACACCGCAATACGCCACAGAGAGCGCCGCAGGCGGTTTTGCAGAGGTCAGCGAGGACAACGGCGAGCTGCCGTTTTAAGGAGGCGTAGAGATGAGATATGACGTTTTAATTTTTGATAGCGATAATTTTTTAGATGTGAATGATCCTGATACTGATTCAATTTCCGTTAACGGGCTTACTCAGGCTGAAATGGAAACAATTTGCCGCATTATTTGGCAGCACGATTTGAATGTTTGCTTATTCCCTTGTAAGGAGTGAGCTTATGCCGGATATAACCTATATTAAGGTGTTTGTCGATTATTTAGACGCGATAGAGCCACTCGATGACGCAGAGAGGGGGCGGCTTTTCACTTCCTTGTTAGAGTATGCAAGGACGGGCGAAGCCCCGCAACTTTGCGGGAACGAACGGTTCTTATTCCCGATGATGAGGGCGCAAATCGATAGAGACACCGCTTCGATGGTGGAATTATCCGAAGCAAGAAGCCGCGCAGGTAAAACAGGGGCAGAAGCAAAACAAGCAAATGCCAAATTTGCCAAGCAAAATAAGCAAATGCCAAATTTGCCAAGCAAATCAAGCTATGACAAAGACAAAGACAAAGACAAAGACAAAGACAAAGACAAAGACGAGAGTATTTCGCGCGCGAAGCGCTTCACACCCCCCACACCCGCAGAGGTTCAGTCCTACGTGGCTGAACGCCATTCGCCGGTAGACCCGCAGGGGTTTATTGATTTCTACGCCTCAAAGGGCTGGATGGTCGGCAAGACCCCCATGAAAGACTGGAAAGCGGCTTGCAGAAATGCGGAGAAGTGGGAACGGTGGGGTAATAAAGCGCCGCAAAATAAGCCGTTTGTCTACGACTACGGCAACACGGAGGGAAGCCTATGAACGTTGACGCATTGATCGACAGCATCGCGAAAAAGGCCGAGCCTGTGCGGGATCTGGTCGACTACGAGAAAGACGGGCTGCTGTACTGCGGCCATTGCAACACGCCGAAGCAGTGCCGGATCCCCATCGGCGGGAGCGTCCGCCTTGTCAGGTGCCAGTGTGCTTGCGCGGCGCGAGAGTACGAGGCTGAGAAAAAAGCTCGTGCAGATCGCGAGAAGCGACTGCGCATCGAAACGCTGCGTGCTGACGGAATCCGCGACAAGAGCCTGACGGCGTGCCGGTTCGACGCGGTGACGATGAGCGACGAGATCGTCAAGTGCAAGCGCTATGCCGACGCATGGGACGATATGCGGCGCGAGAACAGCGGCCTGCTGCTGTGGGGCAACACCGGAAACGGGAAAACCTTCGCGGCGGCGTGTATCGCCAACGAATTGATTGACCGCGGCATTCCGGCGATGATTACGAGCTTCCCGCGCATTCTCAACGCTGGATACGACAAGCAGGAGATCATCGAGCAGGTGCATTACTATCCGCTGATGGTGATCGACGATCTCGGCGCGGAACGCAGCAGCGAGTACGCGATGGAGACGGTCTACACGGTCATCGATGAGCGATACAAGGCCAAAAAGCCGCTGATCGTCACCACGAACCTGACGCTGGACGAGCTGTGCAGGCCGAAAGACATGACTTATCAGCGCATCTATGACCGCATCCTCGAGATGTGCACGCCACTGGTATTCAAGGGCGATAGCATGAGACGAGACAAGGCGAATCAGCGCATGCGGCACGTCAAATCGGTGCTGGCAGGCGGTGCGCCGTGAGCGGGTATCGCGGGGGCATTTTCAAGTGCCCGTTTTACTCGCGGGATTATCGCGACTATCTCAACTGCGAGGGCGCACAAGTCAAACTGCCGAAGGAAGAGCTGGACGAATATACGCGGCGCTACTGCGCCAACGAAGAATGGCGGCGCTGCCCGATCGCTCGGGCGCTGCTGCTGCACTACGAAAGGGGAGCAAAACCATGAGCACAAGAAACAGAGATAAGATCAAGCAGCTTGAACGCGAGCTTGGCCGCTACGAAAAGCGCTGCGGCGACCTGATGAAGCTGAACGCGCAGCTTTCCAAGCGCGCCAGCGGCGTTGCCGAGATCAGCATTGCAACCGACGCGCTGCTTGCGCAGGTGGCGATTGCCTACGGTGAGGACGCAGTAGACCCCGACACGGGGGCGGTCATCGGCAAACGCCTGACGCTGCCGAAGTTCGACGCGCGGGAGACCTACCGCAAGCACGAAGTACACGCCAGAAGCGACGGCGAAAACTACATCATCGGCGTCGGTTTGCGTGACGACCCGTGCGACCACAATGGCGCAAAGGAGGCAGAGAAATGAGACTGGCTATCATGGACACCAACGTGTTCAACACGACCATCGCCGCCGTAAAGGGCGCGGTATCAACGAGCGTGGTTGAGATCGAATGTCTCGGCTGCATCTTCGGTTTTGTTCAGCCGGTTGGAAAGTTTCTGGATTGGGAAAAAGTCCTGCCCAATGAGCCGACATTCCGTATCGGCGTGAATGCCGAGTATCTTCTCTCGGCGTTGCAGGCGGCAAAGGCCAGCGCCGGCGGCGCCTTCAAGCAGCCTGCTATTCTGGAATTTCGTGGGCCACTTGGGCCCATTACGATCAAGACCAACTACGAGGACGTCAAACTGGTTCTGCCAGTGCGAATCAGGGAGGCCGACGATGGAACTGACATCAGCTGATCTCGCGAGGCTCGGGCCGAAGGCGCAGAAGCAGGTGCTTGATAAGCTGGCGGGCGAACAGAAGCGGCAGAAGCGCAGCAAATACGGCAACCGGTTTACGCCGCGCGTTATGCCTAACGGGAAAGTGCATGAGTTCAAGAGCGCCAAAGAGGCGAGGCGTTATGACGAGTTGGCCTTGATGGAGAGGAAAGGGCTTATCCGAAATTTGCAGATAGAACGAGCGTTTACACTGCAAGAGACCTACATCTGTTCAGACGGCTCACGCGTTAAGCCAGAGAGATATTTTGCGGACTTTGTCTATGAACGACCTACCGCGCCCGACTGCAACGGGCAAGTTTACTGGCTACAAGAGGTCGAGGATGTTAAGGGAAAACGGACGCAAATGTATCTCAGAAAGAAAAACGAAATGTTGGCGAAGTACGGCATCACGATCCGCGAGGTGTGAGATGAGCTTTGAGCACTGCCATAGCTGCAAGCCGCCAATGCGGCACGTAGGCTGTCACGGCGATTGCCCGTACTATCAGGCGGATATCGCCAAGTACAACGAGGCGAAGGAAGAAGAAGCGCGCCAAACGCAGGAACGCGGTGCCTATTGGGGCGCGCGGCAGTTTAAGAATAGGCGCTATCAACGAACGAAATGAGGGAGCGAAAAGATGTTGACTTCAAAGGAGCTGGGAGAACGGCTCAGAAATATTCGTAAAATCAAAAATATCAGCCAATACCGCATGGCGGAGTTGATGGACTGTGACTGCTCGTCCATTGGACGGCTGGAAAGCGGTAAAAATTACCCGTTGATGGGGACGCTGTACAAATACAGCGAGGCCGTTGGCGTTCCGGTGAGTGACATTCTGGCAGAATCGTCGATGCCGAAAAACGACATGTTGTCGCCGGAAGATATCGGAAAGAACATCAAGAGATGGTCTATGCTGCGCGGCATTAGCATTCGAAAACTCGCGGAAAAGTCGGGGATAGGACATACCAGCGTACAAAGCATCAGAGAGGGGCGCTGCATGAGTTCCATGCTGACGTACTGGTATATCGCCAAAGCGCTGGGCGTGACCGTCGGGACGCTGCTCGGAGAGACGGGCGGTGCGGAATGATGAAAGCTGTGGCATTTAAGACGGTGGCGTATCCACAACTCAAGAAAGCCTTACAGTCATCGGGAATGACACCGCCGGAGTTGAGCAAGAAGCTCGGCGTCTCCCCGCTCTGCGTGTGGCGATGGACAACGGGGAAGAACGAATTCAGCATCGGCGTTATCAAGGCAATTCTTGCGGTGACGGGGCTGACATTTGAAGAGGCTTTCGGGGAGGTGCGCGCATGAGCAAGATTGCGAGACCGAAAACGCCGTTTGAGTTCTGTGCCTACCCTGTGTTGAAAGAAGCGTTGGAAAAGACGAATTACAACCAAGCAGAACTGGCGCAATCCATCGGCGCGTCGCAGTTTACGGTGTCGGCATGGGCGCGCGGCGACCGCGATACAACGGTGCGGCTGCTGCTGGCGCTGGAAGATTTGACGGGGCTGACGTTTGAGGAGGCGTTCGGGGAGGTGCGCGCATGAACGTTGCTGAAAATATCGATTGTATGAAGGCAATGAAGAAGCTGCCGGACAAGGCTTTTGACCTCGCTGTGGTCGATCCGCCGTATTTCAGTGGGCCGGAGCGGCGCGGATATTACGGCTGCAAGGTCAGCAAAATCGGTGTGCACAGAGACTACCCCATATCGCCAAAGTGGGATATTCCAACACGTGAATATTTCGGTGAGCTGGAACGGGTCGCAAAGCGCTACATCGTTTGGGGTTGTAACTATTTCGATTACCATTTCGCGCCGGGGCGCATCGTATGGGACAAGTGCAACGAGGGCAGTTCCTTCAGCGATTGTGAGATCGCAGCCACAAACTGCCATGACAGTGTGCGGCTTTTCCGATACATGTGGAATGGCATGCTGCAGGGCAAAAGCATCGCAGAGGGATTTATCCAGCAAGGGAATAAGGCACTGAACGAGCAGCGCATTCATCCGACGCAGAAGCCTGTGGCGCTTTACGTGTGGTTGCTTCAGAAGTACGCGAAGCCCGGGGATAAAATACTCGATACCCACCTCGGCAGCGGAAGCAGCCGCATTGCTGCATTGGAGCTTGGGCTCGATTTTGTGGGGTACGAAATTAACGAGCACTACTACGAAGCGCAGGAAAGGCGCTTCCAGGAATACATCTCACAAGGGAGTTTGTTTTTGCGGGAGGTGCCGACATAGTGAGGTATTGACCATGTACATTGGCGAACCATTTAGCTGGAAGCCTGCCGCATTTGAAGGCAGCAACGGCATTATGAGCGTGACCACGAAAGAGACGACCGCGCACGGGCGCGTCGTCTACATCAACGAGGCGCACCGCTACTTTACGGCGGAGGCCGATAGCAACGGGTATAAGCTCAGAGAGAGCTTCAAATTTTAGGAGGTAAAGATGGACGCAGTAGAGTTTTTGAAAGAGCGTAAACGGCTGTGCGAAGTTTATTTTGAAAAGACCGAATGCAAAGAGTGCCCTTTGGAAAATATGGGTTGTTGGACAGTTGACTTTTGTAAAGATGATTCTTGCGAAAAGGTTATCGCCATCGTCGAGAAGTGGTCGAAGGAGCACCCGCGCAAGACGCGGCAGAGCGTGTTTCTGAAAATGTTCCCTCATGTGATACTGAATGATAAAGGACAACCTGGGTTCTGTCCAAAGACGTTGGATACCGAATACAAACCGGTTGGCGCCTGCGTTCTCGACGTCGATATTTGTCAGAGATGCATGGATAAGTTCTGGAGTCAGGAGGTAGAGTGATGGTTTCGGACGAAGCATTGAAAAAGCTGCAAGAGCAAATTGCGGCGTGGCCGATGACGCAGCGGTTCGTGGTGCAGCAACTCATCGAGGACTACCGGAGGAATCGAGAGGACCTGCGCGCCTACAAGGCGACGGGGCTGAAGCCGGAGGAAGTTCTGCCGAAAGATAAGGCGGACGAGATCGCGCTGAAGCTCATGCGCCTTGCTGATTTGGAAAGCCTTTGCAGCTATACCCGCCTGCGCGAGCTGGCCGAGGCCAACAAGGATGGGCGGCTGGTGGTGCTGCCGTGCAAGGTGGGCCAGCGGGTATTCGCCTTACTGGACACGGACAAGCATATAAGCGAGTGCGAGGTTAAGCAGATCGGATTGGGTAATGAGATTGGCTTTGTTGGCATCGAGCCAATAGGCGCTCGCGGACGGGAATACGGAGTATCGATAAAGGGCTTCGGCAAAACCGTATTTCTCACTCGCGAGGAGGCGGAGAAAGCATTGGAGGCGATGGAAGATGACTGAAATGGAACGAAAAACCTTCTGCGCGGCGCTCAGCCGCTACGGCGCGCAGGCGCAAATCATGATGGTTTTTGAGGAAATGGCCGAGTTGCAGAACGTGCTGTGCAAGTTTCTGCGCGGACGAGTAGACGGCGACACGCTCGCCAACATCGCCGAAGAGATCGCCGACGTCGGGATCATGCTCGACCAGATGGCGATCGAGTTTAAGGTCGAGGACGCGGTGGCGGGGCAGCGAGACTATAAGGTCGACCGGCTACGAAACCGGATCGAGCATGTGGAATGGGAGGGCTGACAATTGCTGAATTGAAACGCTGCCCATGCATTCACGCCTGTGACATTCGGTCCAACGCCGTCGGAGAAACGATAGTATACTGCGAACTTACGGCGGAATGGATGAATGTCTCGTTTGGTGATTGCTCTGGAAACTGTGATAGCGAGGAGATAAACGATGGTTGAATACCTCAAGCGTGATGATGCGCTCCGTGCATTAGAGCAGATCAATCCAGTTGACTATGGGGCTATGTGGGACTATGAAGCTCATCATTACTCAGGAGAGTGTCTAAGAGACTGCAAAGAGGCGATTGATAGTATCCCCGCCGCTGACGTTGCGCCGGTGGTGCATGGGCGGTGGGTAGATGGAAAGTGCTCTAACTGCGGAGTAGATATCCCGACAGATGATGCACACGACGCAATCTTTGAGAATGAGTGCCGTTTTTGCTATTACTGCGGGGCCAAGATGGACGGAGGCGACAGAGATGCGGTTGATTGACAGGGATGCTATTCATTGGCGACCAGATGAAAATTGGGAGCTTTACGCTACGGCAGCAGATATTAGGGCCATCCCCATCGTCGATGCCGTGGTCGTTACTCGCTGCAAGGACTGCAAGCACAAAGGTTGGGTGCAAGAGCCTTGTCATGGCAAGAGTATTGATTATTGCAGGGTTTGGGACTGCACTTTGCGAAATCTGGAATCGACGTTTTGCAGTTACGGCGAACCGAAGGAGGGGAAGCATGCTGACGATCACGATTAAAGCCAACGTCCCCGCCGCTGACGCGCAGGGCATCAAGGAGCGTATCGCCATGGACATCGAGCGATACGGCGACTGCAAGGTCGTGAGCATCGAGAGCGACCGGGGGCAGGCAGAACAATTACGAATGAAATAACGCCTGCGGGCGAAAAAGAAAGGAATTTTGCTATGAAAAAGTACATCGGAACGAAACTTATTGAGGCGGAAAAGGCGTATCGCGTGGACGGCAAGATTGTCACGCTCGCGGAGAACAAAGTGCCGTGCGGCTACAAGGTCGAGCGCGGCTACAAGGTGCGCTATGCGGACGGGTACGAGAGCTTTAGCCCGGCGGAGGCCTTTGAGGAAGCCTACCGCGAAACGAGCGGCATGAACTTCGGACTTGCCCTTGAGGCGGCGAAGAAGGGCAAGAAGATCGCACGCCGCGGTTGGAACGGGAAGAACCAGTACGTCGAGCTTGCGGAGCGTATCAGCTACGAAAACGCTGCGCACGAGGTAATCAATGCTAAGCACGAGGCCATCGGCAACAAGGCGCTCGCCTTCGTCGGCACGTCCGGTGTGCAACTCGGATGGCTGGCCTCGCAGGCCGACATGCTGGCTGATGACTGGGTGATCGTCGGGGGAGCGGTGGCCGAATGAGCATCAATGTGAAGAAGTACACCAAAGACCAGATGGCGAAGATGGTGGAAGACGCGCAGGAGAAGACTGCGGCGCTTGAAGCAGAGATCATCGAGCTGAAAAATTGCATCGACGAGAAGAATGATCTGATTGCCGAATATGCGAACCTAAAAGCGGAAATGCAACGAAAGAACGCCGCACTGACCGAGCAGATCAGCCAGATGAACGGCGAGGCCATCAACAAGGCCAACGAGATCGCGAATCTGAAAGCGGACTTTTATTCAGCTAAAAACTCGGCTCAGTATTTGAACGATCAGGGGCAACAGTATTGGAGAGCGTGGCAGGCATCGAACGAGATCGCGAATCTGAAAGCGGACTTAGATTCAGCCAAAAACTCGGCTCAGTGTTTGAACGATCAGGGGCAGCAGTATTGGAGAGCGTGGCAGGCATCGAAGCGAGAAGTCGCCGACTTGAAAAACAAACTCAATGACACCGAGGCGGCACTTGGGCGGGCGAATGCGTGCATTGCTACCATGCAGGTTGAAAAAGACCAGCAAACGAAAGAAATTTTCGAATGGCAGGGAAGCGCGCAAGCATTGCATGATGACCTTTTGGATGCTCGAGAGCGCGCCAATTACGCAGAATCCCACCCGTGGCGGAACCTGTGGGCGTGGATCAGAAGAAAGCTCAAAATGGCATAAGGAGAGGCAGGGCGAAAGCCCTGCTTCTTTTTTTCCCGTGAGGGAGAATCCCTTTCTTTTCTTTTATATTTCTTTTCTTTCGGGAGAGGGTGCTATACGCAGGATGTATCTATGTTGTGTGTATGTAACTATACAGAGGAGAGCACAGAAAGGAAAGAGAAAGTTTCTGCGCCCGTGGTGAGAAATAAAAGATGGCGTGTTACCGTCGGAAATAGGAAGCTCGGTTCCCCGAGCGGGGATAAGAATGCTGCGCAATAAGGCCGAGGGCAGGGGGCTTGCAGCATAAAAAAGAAAGGCGGTGGCGGCATGGCAAAAGCGGGGTGTCATCCCAAATATGCGACGGTCGAAGAAATGCAGGCCGTCATTGACCAATACTTCGAGGATTGCAAGGGCGAGCCAATCATTGGGGACGATGGGATGCCGATCCTCGACAAATTCGGGCAACCGTTTATCATTCATCAGCGCCCACCGACGGTGACGGGGCTCGCGCTTGCGCTGGGATTTACGAGCAGGCAGGCGCTGCTGAACTATCAGGCAAAGAAAGAATTCGTTGACACGGTTACGCGCGCGAAGGCCCGCATCGAGGCTTACGCAGAGGAACGCCTCTTCGACCGAGACGGTCAGCGTGGCGCGGAATTCAGCCTGAGATACAACTTCCGCTGGGTAAATGACGAGAAGAAGGACGATGGCGGAGAGAGCGTGTGCGGTGTGGCAGAGCTGCCCGCGGTAATGCCTGTTCCGCAGGACGCGGGAGGTGATGCGAATGGCGAAGCGTAGCGTGGTATGGAAGCCGCAGCCCAAGCAGGCACTCTTTATGAGCCGCTGGGAGGACGAGGCTCTATACGGCGGCGCAGCCGGTTAGGCGGGGGGAAATCCGATGCGTTGGTCATCGAGGCATTGCGTCAAGTAGATATCCCGTATTACAAGGCGATCATCCTGCGAAAGACCTTCCCGCAGCTTGCCGAGCTCATTGACAAGACGCTGAACTACTACCCGCGTATCTATCCGGGCGCGCGCTACAACGGCAGCAGCCACACATGGACATTCCCGAGTGGGGCGAAAATACTCTTCGGCTCGATGCAGTACGCAAAGGACAAGATCAAGTATCAGGGACAGGCGTATGACTTTATCGCATTCGACGAGCTGACCCACTTTACATGGGAGGAATATAGCTACCTCTTTTCCCGCAACCGACCGAACGGTCCGGGGACGCGTGTATACATCCGCAGCACAGCGAACCCCGGAGGTGTGGGGCACGGATGGGTCAAGGAACGTTTCATCACGGCAGCGCCGCCGATGAGGACCATCCGCGAGGATGCAGTCGTGCGCTTTCCGGATGGGCGCGAAGAACATCGGCAGAAGAGCCGCATCTTTGTACCGAGCACGGTATTCGACAACAAGATACTGCTCAAGAACGACGACAGCTATTTGACGCGCTTGGCGTCGATGCCGGAGGCGGAGAAGAACGCACTGCTCTACGGCGACTGGGATACGTTCTCCGGACAGGTGTTTACCGAGTGGCGCAATGACAGCGAACACTACCGAGACCGCATCCATACGCACGTCATCGCGCCGTTTCAGGTGCCGAAGGAGTGGCCGATCTGGTGTGCAATGGACTGGGGCTATTCAAGGCCGTTCGCCATCGGCTGGTTCGCGGTCGACCAAGATAGGCGGCTCTACCACATCCGGGAATATTATGGCTGCACGGGTACACCGAACGAGGGGGTGAAGATGGAACCGACGGCAGTGGCCCGCGAGATGAAGCGCATTGAGGCAGAAGACCCGAATCTCAAGGGGCGGCACATCTTCCGTGTGGGCGACCCCGCCATTTGGGGCACGCAGGGCACAGAGAGCATCGGCTCTCTCTTTGAGCGCGAGCGTGTCTACTTCGAGAAGGGGGATAACGCCCGCATCGACGGCAAGATGCAGCTGCACAACCGATTCGCGTTCGATGAGAACGGCGTTCCGATGCTGTATATCTTCGATACGTGCAAGAATTTTATCCGCACGGTGCCAAACCTCGTTTACGACGAAAAGGACGTTGAGGATGTGAACACCGAGCAGGAGGATCATATCTACGACATGACACGCTATGTGTGCATGGAGAATCCCATTGCGGCGCGGGTAAATAAGCCGCCGAAGCCGGTCTTGTACGACCCGCTGGACATCAATACGCCGAGCTACGACAGATACGCGTGGTTCCAACACAACTGACAGGAGGGGAAGACATGGCAGGGACGAGAAAATTCCCGCAGACGCAGCAGCAGGCCGACGCGGCTGGCGCTGCTGCGATGTTGGATGCAAAGGCAGAAGCGCCGCTTGTAGGCGCATTCCGCGACAGCGACGCGGCGATGAACAGCGGCGCAGCCATTGGCAGCAAGGAGATCGGCGACGCCGTAGAAACGCTACAAAAGTACAAGCAGGGCAAGAGCAACTTCGAGAATCGCATCATCAGCGAGGAGCGCTGGTGGAAGCTGCGGCATTGGGAGGATATCCGACGCGGGACGAAAGACGCGGGGGAATCGCCCGAGCCTGCGAGTGCATGGTTGTTTAACTCGATCATGAATAAGCACGCCGACGCGATGGACAACTACCCCGAGCCCGTATGCCTGCCTCGCGAGCAGAGCGACGAGGAAAGCGCGCAGACGCTCTCGTCCGTGCTGCCGGTCATCATGGAATACAACGAATTTGACAGCACATACAGCTTCGAGTGGTGGGAAAAGCTCAAACACGGCGTGGCGATCTACGGCGTGTTCTGGGACAAGGAGAAAGACAATGGGCTCGGCGACATCGCTATCGAGGGCATTGACCCGCTGAACATCTTCTGGGAGCCGGGTGTTGAAGACATCCAGAAGAGCCGCAACGTGTTCACGGTGGCGCTCGTCGACCGCGACATCATCGAGGACGAATACTCGCAGTTTGCGGATAAGCTCAGCGGCAGCAGCATTGAAACGGCGAAATACGAATACGATGACACGGTGGACACGAGCAACAAGGTCGCCGTGATCGACTGGTATTACCGCAAGAAGACCGCAGACGGGCGAACGGCGCTGCACTACGTGAAGTTTATCGACGAGGAGCATATCATCTACGCCAGCGAAAATGACCCCGAATATGCGGAGGGCGGATTCTATGAAGACGGCGAATATCCGTTCGTGTTTGACGTGCTGTTCCCCGAAAAGGGCACACCTGCGGGATTTGGATATACGGCCATTGCAAAGGATCCGCAGCTCTACATCGACAAGCTGTGGGGGAACATCCTCGAAACTTCCATGATGGGAAGCAAGCGCCGGTATTTCGCGAGTGAAAGCCTGAACATCAACGAAGAAGAGTTCCTTGACTGGCGCAAGCCGATCATCCACGTGTCCGGACAGATCGACGAGAGCAGGCTCCGCGAGGTAACGACGCGCCCGCTCGATTCCATCTACGCGAATATCGTGCAGATGAAGATCGATGAGATGAAGGAAACGAGTTCAAACCGCGACGTGTCCAACGGAGGCACGTCCAGCGGTGCGACGGCTGCGGCGGCTATTTCTGCATTGCAGGAAGCGGGCAACAAGGCGAGCCGCGATATGATTTCGGCGTGCTACCGCGCGCAGGCGAAGATCGTGAAGCTGTGCATCGAGCGAATGCGGCAGTTCTACGATGCGGCGCGCACTTTCCGCATCACGAATGAAATGCCTTATGAGTATGCGCAGATCGGAGTGAACGAGCTGGGCGATCAGGTGACGGGCGTGGACAGCCTCGGCAATGACCTGTTCCGCAGACCGGTCTTTGACATCAAGATCAAGGCACAGAAGAAGAACCCATTCTCCCGCGCAGAACAGAACGAGCGGGCGAAAGAGCTGTATTCGCTGGGATTCTTCTCCCCAGACAGGGCACAGGAAAGTATGATTGCGCTCGACATGATGGACTTTGAAGGGATCGACAAAATCAAGAGCCAGGTCAACGAGGGCGCGACGCTCTACAACGTCGTGCAGCAGCAGAGCGATCAGCTGCAAAAGGCGCTCGCGGTTATCCAGCAGCTTACGGGACAGGACATGGGCATCGGAATGGCGGGCGGCACGCAGAGCGGCGGCTCGACACGCAAGAGCGGCAGCAGCGGCGGAATTGAGAGTAAGAACGCCGACGCGCAGAGCGCGCAGACACCGTACATGCAGAAGCTTGCCGAACAGTCTAAGCCGAACATGGACACGGGCAGCAGCGCGGCGATGCCGGGGGTGTAAGTGCATGACGATAGTTCACATCGAGCACGAGATCGGCCGCTACATGATCCTGTGCGAGGGCCATTCGGCGGACGAGAAATGCTGCAACTACATCACTGGCGTGATGTACGCGTTCGGCGGCTATGTGAAGAACATGGAAGCTGAGGGAGAGTGCGAGGTCTATGGCTTCGAGATAGACGAGGGGGCGCCGCGCTTCCTCATCCACTGCGGCGGCGATGAGCGCATCGAGGCGGCATTTCTCGCGGCCTGCATCGGGCTCAAGCAGCTTGAGGCCACGAGGCCGGACGCAATCTGCGAGTGCATCGAAGAAAATTAAAATTTTTTTCTCACCCGTGGTGAGACGGAGGGAGCCGCATGTTACGCTTTAGGCGTGCGAGTGGCTTCCTCCTATTCATACGCCCGCGAGGGAGGGG
>ULRO01046696.1_pt1 | contig 16503 bp, 9 predicted proteins | sample 1955421 | NCBI WGS metagenome assembly ULRO01 (sample SAMEA4835682, study PRJEB28245) | human gut metagenome | biome: gut microbiome; material: fecal sample | place: Denmark | collected 2008 | reverse complement strand
TCGTATGACGTCGGGGCTCCTTTCTTTGTGTGCGCGTGGCACGCCTTGGCCGCGCCCGCCGGGACGCCGTCCGCCTCACCAGCGGCATGCCCACTCCGCCAGTGCGGCGGCTTTCTAAGGGTGTCGCCGTTGCGTCTCTGTGCTGTCCCAGTCCGTTTCCCCAACCGTCTCATAATCATTAGTTGGGGCTCCACCCTTTGATGTTCAGTCGCTTACGGAATGCTGCTAGTCAAATCTGACTGGCAGCATTTTGCTGTTTCCTGTCTTTCACACGTTTACTGATCACGCCTTAATTAACTTTGTATCCACGTTTACATACACGTTTCCTTACGTGCAGCCTCTCTGTCTTACTATCAACTCTATAGGCTAAGTACGCTTGCCGATGTATATAAATTGCATGCAAATTATTCACCCATAAATAATTAATGCTATGTTGAAAATCTCTAAGGACGGAGTCTCCGTCATAGCTGTGCTTGACAGGCGCAGAGCAAAGAAATCAGGTGTGTTCCCAGTCAAGATTGAGGTTGTTTACAACCGTATCCAAAAGTACTACCCAACAGGAGTCGATCTCCCTGCCTCAGAGTGGAAACGGATATCCTACTCTAAGCGCATGCCCGATTGCCACGCTGACATCATCACGAAATTCAATCAGATAAGCGCCGAAGTTGAAGCTTTACTTGAGAAAGGTGCGTTTTCATTTGAGACTTTGGAGGCCAGATTAGGTAAACCCGTTGACAAGACGTTAAACGCAGCGCTCGAGTCAATGATGGACAAATTTCAAGCTGAGGGGAGGATAAACTCCTACTATCGCTGCCGTACGACTCTGAAAAATGTAGAACGGTTCGCCGGTAAGGAAATCTTGTTCAGTAAGTTGTCTGTTTCATGGTTTAACGCTTTCGAGAGTTTCCTCAAGAAAGAGAACAAGGCGATGACCACAATCTGCATCTACATGAAAACCCTCCGTTGTGTTATGAACGATGCCGCGGCCGCTGGCTTGGTCAAGGAATCAATGTTTCCGTTCGGCCGTGGCAAGTACATAATTCCCAAAGGCAGTTCCAGAAGCCTCGCCCTCTCGTACGATCATATTCGTAAAATAGTCGCCTACAAAGGCACCGCGTCCAGGGAGCGCTACCGCGACCTATGGCTCTTCTCCTACCTTTGCAACGGCATCAATTTCCGCGACATGCTATTCCTTAAATATAAGAATATAATAGACGGTGAGATTTGTTTCCTTCGCTCCAAGACTGCTCGTGCCTATGGCGGATCAAAGATTATCCGTGCCGTGATCACTCCTGAGATGATGGACATTCTCCGCCGCTGGGGCAATCCATACGACGGCAATCCTGAAACCCTCCTGTTTGACTATGCCGAAGGTGCCACCGACATGCTTTCCATCTCCAACACCGTCCGTAAAGTCATCAGCATGTGCAACAACGCCTTGAAGAAAATAGCCGAGGAGTTGGGAATACCACCGTTCACAACCTATTCAGCCAGACACAGTTTCGCCACAGTTCTCCTTCGTCAGGGCGTGGATCTCACATTTATCTCGGAATCTCTCGGCCACTCCAGTCTCTTGGTCACCGAGCACTATCTTGGCGGTTCAGACCGTCTGGACAGAATGCGCAACGCCCGTCTCCTGACCAATTTCTGATGAATATGCTCCACCCGGCCACCGAGCCTGTCGAAGCGCCTGGCCCCGTCGAAGCGTCCGGCAGAGGGCGGCAACAACAAGGACACCTCCGGCATGCAAACCGTATGTCAGTCCATAATCCTACGGATTGAATATGTCCGTTCCAGTGGTCTGAGTCAGTGTTTCCCGAGAGAAAACGGGCGTCACTGAGTAATTATTAGAATAACACTAGTTCATCTGGGATGCCGCTTTGCGGCATCCCTTTTTGCGTCATGATGCCAAGTTAAAAACAAAAACCCTCCGCACTCCATACCTCTTGTACGAAGAGTAGTCAATAGGCAGATTACCTTTTCTGACTAAAGGAACACCCCTTCTTGCCGCTGAGCCTGCCCTGTCCTGGCCGCTGAGCCTGTCGAAGCGACTCCTTAAGCATAATTGCCGTAACGTCATTGAAGAATTATGATGCTTGTCTCGTAAGCTTCAAAATGATGCGTCCCGATTTGACCGAAATTGAATTTTACTGGTTCGGGGAGAATATTGTATATTTTTGTAAAGCCCTCGATTTGTTCTGGTTCCTCCATTCTCCTGTCATCCTTTGCCGACAGATAACACACCTTTGTTTGGAAACCATCAATGAAGTTGGCGATGGAGTTGGATTTATACAATTGGTTCAATGTGTCGGAAAGCTGTTTTTTCCCGGCTCTTCTTTTATTTGAGATATTTTCGCGGGATAGCTCCTGCACTATGAAGTACACCTTTTCGTCAGACATGTCATATACGAGAAAATCTGCTACTTTTACTCCATCTTTCAGTCTGCTTTTATGTGCGTTCCCATGACCGTCATCAAATGTGAATCGGTGAAGATATTCATCATAGCAGATGAAACGTAGGCAATACGTGACAGTATTGTCCTTCCCGTTTATATAATGAACGGCACCTTCATTGAATGTCTTGATGAAATGTGTGTCGTCATCTCTGGCATCAACAACACTGAACAGATGTTCGTTTGTGTCATTGTACTGTGGTGTTCCCTCGTCTTCTGTGCATAGAGGAGCCTCGTATCTCTGTATCTGATTGATAACACCGGATATCTCTTGCCTTAATAATTGCTCCATCTCTATTCTGTCCCGATTTCTGAATACATGTCTCTGATTGGATCGGACATTGAACGTGTGTCGAAGATTATTCGCCCGTATTTGTCTTTTGTTTTTAATGAGCCAATGTTGCCATCATATACCTCATAAACATCGATCTCCTCAGGGCGTAGGCACGGACCATTTTCTGGCTTTCGGTTGATCAAAACATTCATGTAGTTGACAATGTATGGGCTGTGAGTGGCCATCATCAGCGATATATTATAAGGATGAGTTTTGGCATAGCACCGACTGACAATGAAGTCAATCAATGAGCACTGACTTTCCGGATAGAGACTTAATTCTGGCTCTTCAATAAACAGGTGGACGTTCTTGGCGCTGATCTCACCGATGTTTTTTGCGGTGCTGAAATCCTTGAGCCTGTCATTATCCTGCAAGTATCCGAACAACGACGAGTTCATTGACTTTTGGGCATCGAACTTCCTTGCGTAATATTCAACGATAAGGCTTAGAGGGGAAACTGTCTGCATTCCAGAGGATGCGTTGCGCAGAAGAATAGGATTGGCTGCTCCGTTTGTGTTTTTGATCAAGTATTTGTCGCCTTTGTTGCCTTTTTCGATTTTTAACTCGACATTCAGATATTCAAGTGGCAGTTGCCTTATCTCGTCAGCTGCCAGCAGAAAGTTTTCCAATGTGTCTTGCAGGTAATAGTTGGCGTTCTTTTTTTCGACCTTGTTCTCCAGAAAGTCAGGGATGATTGACCGTTTGTCGGAGATATAACATATCTTTTCCAAACTTAGATTCGTTTCTGGAATGTCAGCCTGGGCGTTTAACCTTCCATTATTATATTCTATCTCATAGTCTCCCCTGCGATATAGGATTTCTGTCCGGGGGGTTAGATATTCGTTTATCTGAGATGTCTTTAATAAGGTGCGCATCTGGATTCCAATACCGGTCTTTTTGATGTTCGCTTGTTTAACGTACGATCTTAGTACGACACGCTTGTATATCCAACGGCACAGGGATAGCACTTTCATGATGGTGCTCTTGCCGCTTCCTGATTCTCCGATCAGTATTGTGAGAGAGGGTATATTGTTGATCTCAATCTCTTCTATAGGGCCGAAATTACGGATTCTAAGATACTCGCTCATGTCTTTTTACTTTTGTCCGCACTGTTTGATGTCGCTTATCGCGGTTTTCGCAAAAATAGTGATTATTATTAGAATATAAAAACTTCCCGTGAATCAGCATGTAAAACGTATGTCGGTGCCTTTCCGGCTGTCATTGAATATCCCTCTGTAAGTGTTTGGAAAGTGGTTCAACCTCCGAAATGAGGTGTTACTCCCAGTAATAAATATGTTTACAAGCCCCCAACGAGGGGTACTCCATAACACAACGACAAATATATGGGTTTAATTTTTCATAAACAAGATTTTTCATAAAGAAATTGCCGGAAAACTGGAAAAAAAGCATTTGTCACTGGGAGTGATAATGACGATGGATTAGATGTCCAATGAGACTAAGGAAGAGCGAGGGGTGCTCTTGTATTTTAATTGATGATAGCTATAAACATTTAAGTTCAATCTATACATTTTTATTTTTTTTGTTATGAACAAAAAGTTGATCAATTCTTTCCTGCTTGGAGCCACATTGGTTCTCTCAGCGGGTGCTTTCGTGTCCTGTCAGGACTATGGAAGCGACATCAACGACCTTACCGATCGCGTGAGTGCAGTCGAGAAGGTGTCTAAGGAATTGCAGGCCCTCATTCAGAAGGGGTCTGTGATCACTAATGTGGAGTCTAGCGCGAAAGGTGTCAAAGTGACATTGAGCAGCGGCGAGACATTCGAGATTACCAACGGTACCAATGGCGCCGATGGTAAGGATGGTAAAGACGGCTCCGCCGGTAAGGATGGCAAGCCGGGAAGCGTGGTGACAATCGGTTCGGATGGTTACTGGTACATTGATGGTGTCAAGACCGAGTACAAGGCCCAGGGTGAGAAGGGCGAAAAAGGTGACCAAGGTGAGACCGGCCCCCAGGGACCTCAAGGCCCGAAAGGCGAGGATGGCAAGGATGCCACTGGCATCTACTACTATCCTGGCACAGAAGGCGCTGAGAAGGGTTTCTGGGTAAAGGTTACCGTTGTCGGAGACAATGAGACAAAGGAAGTGACCACCTTGAGGTGGGCTCCAAAGGAGGAAGACCGCATTGGAGTTGTTTGGACTGACGGCCAGCTTAAGCTGACTAACGTCAAGGGTTATGATGGTACTCTTACGATTGACCTTAATACCTATCTTAAGGCTCTTGTCTTTAAGCCGGAGATGGTGCTTGACGGTCAGAACGCGATGGAGTACATCTACATCCCTTACGAGCCGATGACCTTGGGTCCTAAGGAGGAAGGTTTGAAGCATGCCCACATGCGTCACACCGCTGCTGGCTGGACCACGGTTGAGAATACCTATTCCGTAGGTGCCACGACAAGTCATGAGGGTCTTGCTTATCTTAACCCTACCTATGACAAGCTTTACAGCCTTGATCCTTCAAACGCGATTGTGCCTGATTACACACAGAGGAATCTCGGGACAGTGTCGCAGGATCCTGATTTCGTGAAGACAAGAGTTGCTTCCGTGCCTAACTATGCGACCAATCCTGCCGCTTCCAAGCCTACAGCAACTTTCCTTGATGTGAAGGACGGCATCATGCATGTCGGCATCACTATGCAAGGTGAAAAGGTAATGACTCAGGAAGAGGCCAGCCCTTATCATGCCTTCGATTTCTATCCTCACGAGAAAGACAACGGCAAGATTACTGACCTCGCCGTCACCGCTCCGTTGGGAGAGGGCAAGGAGACAATCACCTCGACCTGGGCTTCTGTCTATGCCTCTCAGATGGTGTTCGAGAGCCTTGCCTACACCACTTTTGCCAAGCAGTACACCTACATTGACCCTGAGCATGAGTACTCTTCCTGGAAGTGGGACGCCACCAAGAAGAAATTCGTACAGAACACAAGTGAGCCGGGCAAGCTTCTTGGCTATGGTGATGATCCTCACAAGGCTCCGGTGGAAGGCGGTATGCATCTTTATCATAGTGTTCACGAGGCCGCTCAGATGGTGGCCACTCTTGAACTTCAGTACGACAGCGAGGTGGGTATCAACCTTAACAAACTCGTTGAAGCTGATGTCATCTTCAACTCCTGCCGCTCTTGGAATGACCGCAAGATCAAGACTCGCACCGAGGCTCAGCTTAAGGATCTTGGAATGAAGTTCAATTTCGTTCAGGTTCCTTACTCTGTTGGTGAGAATGGAACGGAACAGACCCAGAACCACAGCCTTCTTAAGAATAGGGCTGACGGCACTTACATCGTTGCCTGTGGTGTCAAGTCAAACAGCGACACCGATCCTCTTGCCTGCGAGCCGGATGAGACCAAGGTAGGCAAGAACGCTCCGAAGTCGATCGTCGGCAGAACTCCGCTTATCCGCGTAGAACTTAAGGACACTGTCAACAACAAGATTGTCGAGGAAGGTTACATCAAGTTCATCATAGTTGAGCCTGAGAGACCTATCATCACCAAGGTATTCGACCTGGGCTACTTCTACTACAAGTGTACAGAGCAGTTCCAGCCAACCACTTGGCACGCCATAGAGCAGAAAGTCCTTGACGAAGCTGTTGACATGGGTAAGGAGACTTTCAATGTTCTCTATGAGGCTGTGAAGTACCCGCACGTGATTGATCTGTCTGACATCGATTTGCCGATTGACCCTAATGATCCTATCTTTGAGTTCGCTCAGTGGGTTCCAACAGGTAAAGTCGACATTTATGGTCAGCCAATATTCAAGCTTGCTGACAAGAAGATTGGTCATATCTTTGAGTACAAGGAGCCTGATTCCGAGACAACCAACATGTTTGGTATTTACCTCGGTCGCGAAGACTTCGTGAACTGTGTGAACGACAAGACATATCCTGTTGTTGAGGAGGTAAGGTACATTAAGTTCATCCCAAGGAAGGGTCTGGGCAACACCAACTTCAACCGTGAGCCAGTCTATCTCCCGGTAAAGATTACATTCGCTTATCCTAAGGGTGTGATGGCCAACAAGATACCTAAGTACTGGTATGCTGACAACAGTTTCAACCCTGCCAATGATGTCCTTGACAAGGATAAGCTTAAAAACATCCACGGTAACGTCGAGGCTCCTGGCAACGAGGCTGACCTTAAGGTAGGTGCTGCTGACTTCGAGGTTTATCTTGACGAGCGTTTCGCTAAGACCACAACTGGTCATACTCATAGCGCTCAGTGGACTGCTGATGCTTGGAAGCCTGGATACTTCTGCTTCTATGACGAGACTAACACTTGCAACGACAAGCCTGAGAACGCTCCTTCATTCAGCATTGATCCTGAAGCGTTCAGCCCGGCTCAGACTTGGAACATTAAGAAGAACTTCCCTTCATTCGTTCAGGAAGATCTCGTTTACCTCTACTACTTCACTCTTGGTAACGTCAAGACTGTAAAGGGTGTGAGCGGCAAAGAGTATAAGCTTTCTGTTGACAATGCTGTTGCCAACTCTCCAGTGATGCTTTACACTGATCCTGCGAAGTATGAGTACAAGAACACGGTTCTGTATGCTAATGGAACGAAGATCGCTGAGATTAAGTACCAGTACAACGCCACTGAGTATGGTGCTTCCGCTACTCGTGAGCACGAGGCCAAACTCGTGGTTCTGAACAACGAGGTCACCAAGGATCTCATCAACATCCCTGAAGGAAAGGCAAGTCTTGCCACCGCTGATTCTGAGGCTGTTGTCAAGTTCTTCGAGGACACCTTCGATGTTGAACTTGGTGTGGCTGTCTTCAATGAGGAGTGTGGCGCTTACCTGCCGCTTGCTGACAACACATTCAAGGCTGAGCTCCTGAAGCCTGTTTATGTTGAGCCACTTGGACCTATCACTTTCACTGACGCTCTTGACAATGGTGGAAACAAGGTCGCTCTTTATGACCTCGTTAAGTTCTATGACTGGAGAGCCGCTGCCGGTGACAAGGGTGCTTATGTATTCTCATCTCATACACCTGTCGATCTCTACAAGTACTATGTAGTTGACCTTATTACTGTTAACCCTGAGGAGATTATGACTGACCTTTCCGGTGAGTTCAAGACTCTGAAGGAGTACAGCAACGGTGTTGAGTTCCAGGTATACGACAGCAAGAACAATCGTCTCGACGATGGTAAGGTTGTTGACCCTGCACATAAGTGTACACCTGGTAAGGCCAAGGCTAACTATGATTACCTCTGGTACTCTAACAACACCGCAACTGTTGTTAACTTCAACATCAAGGTTCCTGTAAGAATCCACCATAAGTGGAGCCAGAACGACCTGATCGTTTGGGTTGAGGGTACTGTTAACAGAACTGTAGGCAACTAATCGCTGATTTCTGATTAATCTATAATAAATTTCCCCGGTTTGCGAAAACGAGCCGGGGATTTTTTTCTTAGAAGACCGTGACTTCCATACTAATAAACACTCCATAAGAGCAGATGACGAGAAAATTTATGTTGATCTGGCTATTCACGCTTGTCTTTGCGACTGTCGCATCCGGAACCGACCGTAAGGATGACCGGCATCTTGTTCGTTCCATCAATTCTGTTTCCGCTGGCTTCACTCCCGAATGGAATGTGCGGATTTTGGGAGGAGGTGCCTATTCGTTGGGTGAGGCCGATTTCGCCGATCTACTCTCTCCTGCGGCTCAGTTGTCTGTCGGATGCAGGTTCGACCAGATGTTAGGAGCGAGAATCTCTTTCAGCGGCTGGCAGGCCAAAGGCAGGTACAACTATCCTTACCTTGATTATCAATGGAATTATGTGCTTTCGAGTGCTGAGATCGTCTTTGATCTGATGTCGTTGTTTGGAGGCTGGCATCGAGATCGCCTACTGAGTGTCAATCTGTTCGCTGGCGGTGGCGCCGCGGCTGGTTTCAGGAACATCGAGGCCGCCCGTATGCTCAGGAATAACGAGACTTTCTATGGCTTCGAGAAGCTGTGGACCGGTACTAAGATTTTCTGGGGTGCCCGTGGTGGCCTTGAATTTGATCTGCGTCTTTCGCACTGTCTCTCACTCTGTCTTGAGACAAACGTGATAATGTTCCCTGATGAATTCAACTCTAAGGTAGGTAAGGATGACCCTTTCGACTGGCAATTCAACTGTCTTGTGGGATTTAAATTCAGTTTTGGCCGATAAGGCAGCGCCTGCCGAACCATTCTATTAATATTATTTCAATTATTCTTTAATTATATGAGAAATTATTTCAAGTCGGGCTTCCGCTTCGTCACCGCCGCATTCATTACTTTGTCGGCGTTGGTGTCGTGTACCGACTATCAGGACGAGATCAACAATCTCGGCAAACTCTATGAAGACCACGAGCAGCGCCTTAAGAACCTCGAGACGTTGACTGATGATTTTAGTTCGCAACTTAAGAGTCTGGCTGCCCTTGTCAATGCTATGGAGGGAGGAGACTACATCAAGTCTGTTGTCCCTGTTGAGAATGGCTACACAATCTATTTCAACAAACAGTCTCCGGTCACCATCACCAATGGTAAGAATGGCAGTGATGGCGCTGACGGGAAAACGCCTGATGTCTCGATCAGGAAGGACGCTGATGGATTTTACTATTGGACTTTGAACGGAGAGTGGATCTTGTCCGGTGGTCAGAAAGTCCGAGCCAATGGTGTTGACGGAGAGAAGGGCGACAAGGGCGATAAGGGTGACCAGGGGGATAAAGGTGATAAGGGCGACAAAGGTGATTCCGGGACTGTCGGTGCCGTCCCTTTGCTGCGTATTAATGCGTCCACCAATGAGTGGGAGGTCTCTGCTGACGGAGGAAAGACTTGGACCACCACCGGAACCAAAGCGACTGGCCCGAAAGGTGACCCTGGGGAGAAGGGTGACAAGGGCGATAAAGGCGATGGAGCCAGCGGTCTGTTCGCTGACGTAAAACTCTCCGAAGACGGGAAAACCTTGATTCTGACAATGACGGATGGCACCGTCTATAATATTCCTATCGCTCAGAAGGAAGATGAGCCGGTTGAGCCGGAGGAGAAATACATCTGGGTAGGAGGCAACACGATTGACTCCAACAACGCTTCCAGCGTCGGAGGAACCTGGCTCAAGAAGGGAAAGGTTTCGTACGATTTTGAGACCAAGATTCTCACACTCGATAATGTGGAGATAGAGACCACTCTCAACAATGTCGGCGTCAAGTCGGAGGTGTCCGGGTTAACAATCAATGTGATAGGTAATTGCTCGATCAAGTCTTACGCTACTGCTGTCAGTGCCTTCGCTCCAATGACGATAACCGGTGCGGGTGTCCTTAAGCTCGAGGGTTCTTCGGCTGGTATAATGATGCAGACCGGATCTTCAGTCACCATTTCCGACGTGGATGTCAGGGTGAAGGGTGCCTGGGGAATCACCAGCCGTCAGGGTCTTGACGGCTATCTTAAGGTCGAGGGAACGAAGACTTATCTTTCGGCGGAAGGAACTTCCGGTTCGATCGCCGATATTGGTGGCCTTGGACTTGACGGGTGCAAGATCACCGTGCCTGAGAGCGCTGTCTTTGACTCTTTCTCCGGCTCAGTAGTCGTTGGCGAGGATGTAGTGAAGACTCTTGTGGAGATCAAGAGTGTGTACGACCTCTCCATCGGAGGAGAGAAAGTCTCCGCTGACAACGCCGCAAGCATCACCGGTCCGTGGCTGAAGGGTGGCAGCGTCTCCTATGATGTGGCTTCCAACATCCTTACTCTGACCAATGCCGAGATTGTCTCCTCCTCGACGGGAATCGTGTCTTCCATTGAGAATCTCAAAATCCGTGTGAACGGGAAATGCTCCATCAACTCGTCCGGATCAGCCATTCAGTCTGCCGGTTCTTTGAATATTCTCGGAGCGGGAGATCTGAATCTGACCAGCGCTTCCGGCAGCGGTGTCGCGCTTACTGAGAATACATCCAGACTCACGGTTCGCGGCGGCAAGGTGAACGCGTCCGGCGTTTATGGCGTCTCCGGTGTGGCTGATGGCTTGACCTATCTGACTGTCACGGGTTCCGAGACCGAGGTGACGGCGAGAGGAAGCTCCGGCTCAGTGGTGAATATAGATGCCCTTGACCTCGACGGCCTTGTCATCTCTACCCCGGAAGGAGCCAAGTTCGATGCCGCTAACAGAGGCATAGTCAAGGATGGCGAGATTGTCACATCGAAGGTTGTGATCGGGAAGAAAACCACTTATGACCTTTGGATCGGTGGTGTCAGGGTGACTGCCGAGAACGCCTTCAGCATAACCGGATCTTGGTTAGGAGGTGGCTCGATCACCTACAGCGCCGCCAGCAATCTACTGACTTTGAACAGTGTGACAATCAGCCTGACGGATGATTCCACGATTGGTATTGACTCCCGTATCGATGGACTGAAGATCTATCTTAGCGGCACGTCTTCCGTGACCTCGAAGGCGCAGACGATGTCCGTGTCCGGCTCTGTCTCCCTGATCGGAGGAGGAACTCTGAATCTGGAAAGCGAGGGTTGCGGCGTCTCCTTGGCCGCCAATGGCGCGATGTTCAATGTCGCCAAGGCCACAGTCAATGTCAAAGGCAAATGGGGCATTGTCGGCGGAAAGGCCTACAATGCCTACTTGGAACTCTCCGATGCCGCGGGAGAACTGTCGGCTGAGGGGGCCGAAGGCTCGATTGTGGATATTGGAGGACTTGCATTGGCTGATGGATGCGCCATCACTATCCCTGACGGGGCTGTTTTCGACACCGCCAGGAAAGCTGTCGTGACAAGTGAGGGTGAGGTCGTCAAGGCCAAAGTGAGAATCGGCAAGAAGTAGAAGCCGGACTCTGTGACTGGTCAAGCCATTTCGCCAAGGCTCTTTATGGGGCCGGTGAAGTGGCTTCTCCTTTTTCCTCTGCCTCCAAGACCTCCCCTCTGACCCTGAGGATGATCTGGTTTGGACTCGAGGAAACGTACACGGCGATGGACTTGTCGAAGTGGCCAGATCCTATCTGATTGGAGAACAGTACCTTTATCTCGCCGTTCTCTCCCGGTTTTGTCGGTTTTCCCGACCATTCCACCTGCGTGCAGCCGCACGATACGATCACCTTTTGTATGACAATCGCCACGTTGGTGTTGTTTCTGTACTTGAATATGCAGGTCTGTGATCCACCGCTCTCGGCGAACTTTCCGAAGTCGTGCACCTTGTTCTCGAAAGTCAGCGTTTTGTCCACCACCACACTTTGACCTTGCGCTGTCGCGGTGGGATTGATTCCAACCGGCCGCGTTTGTGCCGCCAGCAGCAGAACTCCAGACAGAAGATATTCAATAACAGTTGTTGCTCTCATCTTTTAAGGTTATTTGCCCGGTCTCTTTCCGGCTATAGCTTCCTTTGATCGCCGCTGAGACTGCCGATGCGGTTGTGTCATTGGGGCACAGAAACTGACGTTCCACCGCCAAATACGTATGCAAAACGTATGTCGGCGGCAAAACCCTACCTATTAATATGTCTGTTCGGAATGCCTGCACAAGTGCATCTGGAAGAAAAAGCGGTGTCACTCGTAGTAATAAATATGTTTTTAGGTGCCCATTCGTAGGCACATAATAACACAACGACAAATATATGAGTTTAATTTTTCATAAGCAAGATTTTTTAGTCAGAAAATGAGAAAAAAGAGGGTGGAATCCATTTATTACTACGAGTAACATGTTTAACTTTTTTATTAACTAATTATCCTTTATGAAACAATTTTTCAGATTGGTTTCGATGTTGGCCATTGCTGGGCTGACATTTGCGTACACCAGCTGTACTGATTATTCAGAGGATATCGACAAGACCAACAATCGCGTCGATAATCTGGAGACCAAGTTGGCTGATGTAGAGAAACAGGTAGCGTCTAACAAGACCGCTATTGAGGATCTTCAGAAGGCTAAGGCTGAGGCTGAGGCAGCCATCAAGGCCCTTCAGGAGACCGTTGCCACACTTGAGACTAAGGAGGATCACAAGAAGGACATTGATGCTCTTCAGTCTACTATCGATGGCCTTAAGAAAGACGTCCAGGCTATTGACACCAGAGTCAAGGCAATCGAGGACAAACTTCCTTCTTACGCCACTCTTGAGTATGTTAACGCCACATTTGCTACCAAGAAAGAGATGGCTGCCGCTAACGAGGAGATCGGTAAACTCGACGCTCGCCTTAAGATCGCTGAAGGTCAGCTTAAGACTCTCTCTGACAAGTATGATTCAGACCTTAAGATCTCTGAGATCATCACCAAGATCGACACCGCTCAGAAGGCTGCCGAGGCTGCCCAGAAGACCGCTTCCGAGGCTCTTGGTAAGGTTGACGCTCTTGTAGAGGCTCTTGGTGTCTATGCTACCAAGGGTGCTCTTGAGGCTAAGATCACGGCTCTTGAGAAGGCTGACAAAGATGCCGCCGCCGAGATTGAGAATCTTAAGAAGACAAAACTTAACATCTCTGACTTTGACAAGTACTTCGATGAGGCTATCGAGAAGGCTTGCAAGGAAGGCGGTGAGGTTTACGAGACCGTTTACAAGCCACTTGAGCAGAAGATCTCTGATGTTGACGCAAGGCTCACTACTGTAGCCAACGCTCTCAACGCCAGAATCAGCAAGCTTTGGGGTGTGTTCAACACTGAACTGAGAAGCCTTGTCTTCGTTCCTGGTCTTTATGTTGATGGTATCGAGGCTGTTGAGTATTGCTATGGTGACTTTGGTGCCGTTAAGTTTGTAGAGAATGAGTATGAGGGTACAACTGACGCTCAGAAGCCATTCGTTCTTGGTGGCGCTTGGGACTATGCGAATGAGAAGGCTGTTCGCGTGAACCCGGCTGTGCCTGTAGAGTATGAGATGAACCCTTCAAGCGCTGTTGTCACCGCTGACAACGCTCTTAAGGTTGTCGTTAGGGAGGCTGAGTCTGTTTCAACCAGATCCGCTGCCGATCTCTATGAGGCTACTCTGGCAGAGACCAAGAATGGCAACCTGTTTGTCAACCTTACATCAAACAAGGTCGCAGACGAGAGCAAGCCGGATATTAAGAATGAGAAGGAAAATATCACCATTTTCGCCCTTCAGGCCAATGTGAAGATTTCCGCTGGTGAGGACACAACTGTAACTTCAGATTATGCCCGCATCTATGAGTCCAGATTGATGATTGACGCTATCTCTTATAATAGTGTAGATTATGGAACAAAGGCGAATGCTTGCGAATATGGGCTTCCAACAAACCATCTGTTCACTACCGCTCCTGATGCTGTCGCAAACAAAGCTGAACTGAAAGTTGATTACAAAGGTTCTCTTGATATTAAGAAACTTCTTGAGACCCACTACTTTATCTACTCTATCACCTCAAAGAATACTCACGAGGATCACGTTTATGAGACTGACTATCCTGAGAATGACTACGGCCTTTCTTATAAGTTCTCTCTCGTAGATTACTATGTTGATGGTGATGAGGCTTCTGAGAGCAGCTTCGCTGCTATTGATGAGAACACCGGTGTCATCACTCCTGGTGTTAATGGTGAGGTTACCCCTTCTGCCATCGACAGGCAGCCATTGGTTCGTGTGACTGTTGTTACCAAGGCTGGCGATGTTGTCGCTGTTGGTTACATCAAGGTTCAGATCGCTCCTAAGGATTACATCAAGTCTGACGGATTTAACTGGACTGTTGCCGCTAACGATTGCGAGAACTCTACTGTTGAGACCAAGGCTGACGAAATGACCAAGATCTATGTCACTGTTGACGCTGACGAGGTTGCCTTCGACAAGGTTTACGCTCTCCAGACAGAGGAGTCTAAGGCTGTTCAGTACAGCTTCGCTGACACCAAGTTCACAGAGGCTGCCGAGGCGATCGGTGTTGTTACCGAAAAGGTATCCAACGATGGAGTATCTACTCTTGAGTGGGTTCTCACTCCTGCCGACAAGTCCGCCATCTACAAGAAGGAAGGCCATACCGCTACAATTTGGGTAAGATACGTCTTCATCAGACACAATGGCGAGGAAGTTGAGGATGAGTTCGAGGGTGTTTACGTTCCTCTTAAGGTTACCGTCACCAAGAACGCTGCCGGTACTGTTGGTGTCAAGCTTGCCAACTATTGGTTCGACAATCAGACCAAGGCTATCCTTAACGTTAAAGTTCCTAATATGGAACCAGGTAAGCCAGTTCCTTCTACTTGGGTAACTCCTATCAATCAGGTATGGGAAGGCAACAATCCTAAATTCACTGTAGCTGGTAAGACTGTAACAAATCCTGTTTACAAGTATTACTTCGCTCCTGTTCAGCCTAAGGTAGGAAATGTTCAGTTGACAGTTGACTCTAAGGAGGTAGTTGATCTCTATGATGGCAAAGTCACAATTACTGATAATGCTCAGCTTTCTGTGAATGAGGTTGCGCTTTCAGCTGATTATGAGGCAGGTGTTTACACTAACACTGAACTTAAGGCTAATGGTGTTGTAATCGCTACGATTAATCAGGAGACCGGTGAGGTTACTTATGAGAACAACGAGACAGCTAAGGCACTTCTTAACTACTCTCCATCTGTTCCTAAGTCAGCGGCTGAACTCTATGCTAACATAGGCGTTGTTCTTAAGGCTGCTGATGGCGATTGCAACCTCGTAGCTGCTGTCGCCGGTGGCGTTAACCCTTACTACTTCCTCAGACCTCTGAATATGCCTGAGATCACTGGCAAGGTATATCGTGACGGTGTTGATGCCTACAAGCCGGAGGCTAACCTCAGCATCTTCGATGTATTCGAGTTCAAGGATTGGAGAGGTGATAATGGTCAGTTCGTAACTCCTGACTACAGCAATCTCTGGTACTTCAAGTATTACAATGTCAATAACTTCAAGGTTGATGAGGCTGGTATCACAACGACCCTTAACGGTGGTGTTCTCGGTGAGACCCTCCTTTCTTCCAAGACTAATGACATTCATATTTGGCATTGCACTGGTGATATTACCAACCCAACGAGGGTTCCTGCTGCGACAGGTCTTGACATCACCTACAGCTCAGAGACAATGCCTAACTGGGGTGAACCTCAGTACAACGGTCTGAAGAAGAAGTTCGGTTACCTCCGTTATGTAAACAACGGTAACAATGTTGACTCTGCCTTTATGCTCCGTATCCCTGTACAGGTTACTTACGAGTGGGGTGTTATCTCTACCTATGTTGACGTGACTGTTGAGCCTACTCTCTAGTAAGATCTTAACATAGAATAATTAGGTGCGCATCGTTCTGCGGTGCGCACCTTTTTAATGACTTACGTATGATGAAAATCGAATCATTCGCTTGTTATTCCGTCGCCTTGATCTTGGCGCTTTCCCTTTTGGCTTCCTGCTCAGGTAAGAAACCGAAGGCAGAGCCTACTCGTCAGGAGATTTTCCTGTCCGAACTTACGGCCGCTGACACAACCGAGGTACTTACAAGAGCCCAATCGGTGATTGACAAGATAATCGCCGGTGATGTAAACGGCGCTCTTGATGGTTTGGGGCAGGTCGAGAATGACACCTTGTTCCAGATTAGCTCAGAGAAGATTGTCTCCGCGTCCAACCAGTTCAAGAAGATGAATCTAAGGCAGGCTAAGCTTGAGAGCTACACCTTCACGGATCCAGATCACAATGTCGTCAAGTTCCGTGTCTCCTTCGGCCATTCCGAGGATGAGTCCAAGCTCCTTTCCACCGCCTTCGCCATCAATACCCTCAAAATCGAAGGCAACTGGTACCTCACTTTGATGCAGTAATT
>ULRO01056466.1_pt1 | contig 16631 bp, 20 predicted proteins | sample 1955421 | NCBI WGS metagenome assembly ULRO01 (sample SAMEA4835682, study PRJEB28245) | human gut metagenome | biome: gut microbiome; material: fecal sample | place: Denmark | collected 2008 | reverse complement strand
CTGCCGTACTTTTCCTCCAAGCCCGGCCCCACCAGCAATAGCAGCAGCATATTGTTCATGTAGTGGCTGTAACCGGAGTGGCCCAGCACATGGCCGAAGAAGCGCACATAGGTCAGCGGATCCGCCAGCGACGATCGGTATACACAGAAGAACCGGGTGGTGCTGACGCCGCCTGTCCAGCCGTCCAGCAGCAGGACCAGCAGGCTCAGCAGGGCAAACAGCAGCACCACCGGAGCATTGAATCGGATCACCAGTTTTTTCACGCATCATACCTCTTTCCAAATGGGAATATTTCGATTATAATAGATTTATCCAAATTTGTAAACCGAGGGGGAAGCATTGTTGAAAAAAGCTTGGAAGATCGTGCTGGCTGTGGTGCTGGCGCTGCTGGTGGTGGTGCTGGGGTACGTGGCCTATGTGTTCATCGACTATCACCGCATCGGGGATCAGGAGCTGACGGTGGAGCGGAACGCCGCTGCCACCGTGGAGGCAGGGAAGGAGTACGGCATCCTCTCCTATAATATCGGTTTCGGCGCTTATGAGGACGATTACAGCTTCTTCATGGACGGCGGCACGGAGTCCCGTGCGTGGTCTGAGGAGCGGCTTACCGCCAATATCGAGCGCATCGGGGCGTTTTTGCAGCAGCAGGATGCCGACCTGTACCTGTTGCAGGAGGTGGACCGGGACTCCACCCGCAGTTACCACGTGGATGAGGCCGCTATGCTGACGGCGCAGCTGCCGGGGCTGGGTTATATCTGGGCGCAGAACTACGACTCGCCGTATCTGTTCTACCCGCTGGGCCAGCCCCACGGCAAGTCCGTGTCGGGCCTGCTGACTCTCTCCTCCTTCGGCATCACCGAGGCCCGGCGGGTGGAGCTGCCCATCGAGACCGGTGTGATGAAGCTGGTGGATCTGGATCGGTGTTACAGCGTCCACCGCATCCCCGCCACCGACGGCCGGGAGCTGGTGCTGTATAATGTCCATCTGTCCGCCTACACCTCCGACGGTACCATCGCTGTGGAGCAGCTGGAGCTGCTGCGGGCGGATATGCAGGCGGAGTATGAAAGGGGCAACTGGTGCATTGCCGGCGGCGACTTCAATAAGGATCTGCTGGGCCAGTCGGAGGAGATCTTCGGCGGCTCTGCCGAGGGCTACACCTGGGCGCAGCCCCTGCCGGAGGGGATCTGGGACGGCACCAATCTGTCGCTGGTGGCTCCGCTGGACGAGACGGACCCCGTCCCCAGCTGCCGCAACGCCGACGCTCCGTATCACGAGGGACAGTACGTGCTGACGGTGGACGGCTTCGTGGTGTCGGACAACGTCACCGTGGAGCAGGCTGTGGTGGAGGACACGGGCTTTGCGTGGTCGGATCACAATCCGGTGTCCATGCGTTTTGTGCTGAACTGAGCGAAAGAGGGAGGGCGTCTGCGCCCTCCCCCCCCTCGGTGGAGGAAGGCATATCAGCGGGAACGAAAATTTCCCTGAAAATTATTGGAATTAGGTGTTGACAAATGAGGGCTTTTGTATTATACTGACTAAGTCAGTTGCGGTGAGCAAGCGACGCAAGTGAATATGGGGGTATAGCTCAGCTGGGAGCGCCAGCAAACGGAGGTAATCCCCCTCGATGTAGGGAAACAACAATTCAATCAAAAAGCCCGGAAACCCTTGAGACTCAATGGTTTCCGGTTATATGGGGGTATAGCTCAGCTGGGAGAGCGCTTGAATGGCATTCAAGAGGTCAGCGGTTCGATCCCGCTTATCTCCACCAAGAACAATGACTCACACAACCAAATGTGTGAGTCATTGTTCTATACCATGAAAAATAAATTGAGGACGAACACCTGATTCAATCCCCTATCATGAGGCCCGTGCAGTCATGCACGGGCCTTTTCCTTTTTCCATTTTTTATTTTATCATTTCGGAGGTGTACTATGGGAAACAAATTTTTTGCAGAATTGTCCCGGCGGCTCAATATAGACGGAATTGAGTCATCCGCCATAGATGAAAAGCGGCTGGAGGTGTTCCTCCACGGCCAGCCTGTCCTCTTCGTTTCACCGGCCAACGATGTGTTCCTGCTGCCTGTGGGAAGCAAAAACGAGGAGGCCAGTGAATTGTACCATCAGGTGGCCGTGGCCGCGGACGAGGTATACAGTTATGTGGAAGCGATGCAAAACGCCCCCCTGCTCCATGCCTCTGGCCTGCATGAGGACTTCCGCCTGCTGGCGGACTTCGGCGGCGCGGTGCTGGCAGGCCAGGAACGAGAAAATGGCCAGGGGTATCAATTTGTAACCTGGATCTGGGACTATGACCGAACTGGAGTCAGCCACGGTCACTACTATGAAGATGACTTCCAGAGCGCCAAGCAGGACTTTGCTGTCCGCTCCGGCCTGATCCCCAGAGCGCAGTTATTTACCCCGGAGGAACTCACAGAATTGTACCGCGCCGCGGAGCATTGGTTCTATGAAGGCCCGGAGCTGGACTACAAGCAGCAAAAAGCCATCCAGGAGGCCAGAACAAAAATCGAGTACACCGTCCCGGATCTGCAGAGCCGGTTGGAGCAGGCCCAGAGCCAGGAACCGCAAATGGATTTATAGATCCTACGCTGAACAAGGCGGGGGTCGTATCATCTGCCATCGGGCAGAATACGGCCCCCGCTTTTTTGTTTTCAGAGCAGAAAAAGCAAGTGGAGGAGGTGCTCCGTGTGGACCCCAAAAATCTGAACAGTTATGTCGGGGTGGTCAATCAACCGCCTCCTAAGTGGAGCAGTGTGAAGAAATGGCTGCTCCACATCAACTATGCGCCCGGCTATGCCCCAGAGCCGGAACAAAAACCAGTGTGCCGGCAGTTCTCCCGCTGCGAGGGCTGCCCCTATCCCGCCCACGGTTTCCTCTGTTGGGGCGGCGAGGATGACTGTATGCGCACCAGAGTAAAAAAACTGAACGAAAAGGAGTTGGAGCATGAGGATCAAAGCGGCTTTGTATAACGCTGATCACTTGGAATATGGCCTGGTCACTATCCCCTTCCCCATCCCGCAGGATCAATACAACGACACGATCAAGATGCTGGAGGCGCTGGATATCGGAGACCCGCGGGCAAAGGATTGTATGGTGGAGGAGATCGAAGGCTGCGTTCCCAGTCTGAAATGCCTGGAGGGGCACAGAATCAATGTGGACGAGTTGGATTACCTCGTCAAGCGGCTGGACAGTTTTTCTGACGGGGAGCTGGCCCAGTTCCAAGGAATGGCAGCGAAAATGGGACTCTCCGATATGACCGACCTCATCAATTTGACCTTTTGTTGTCAGCAGGCCACGGTCATTACGGACTTTTCCGACTTGGAGCAGATTGGCCGGGATCACTACATGAACCTCCACGGCGGATGCGTCTCCATGGAGGAGCTGGAGGAACTGGATAGTATGGAGACCGCTCTGCTCCTAATCTCGGAAAATGAGGGCACCGTCACTCCCTACGGCGTCGTCTACGACAACGGGATGCAGCTCAGCCAAGTCTACCAGGGAAGGAATTTCCCGGCGTATCTATATGAGGACAGCCTGATGGCCGTGTCGCTGTGTTCCATCCACGCAGATGCCAAAGACAGCCAGGCAGTTTGGCTGTACTTCCCTACGTCAGAATGGCAGATAGAACGAATGCTCCATCGGGATGGAATGGAAAGTGAAGATTTTGCGAGATTAGATGTTCAGGGCGATCATTTGCCCGCTGCAGTCAAGACGGCCTGCGCCTTGGAGCAGGAAAGCATCTTTGATCTCAATGCCATGTGCGCCGCCATCTCAAAGCTGGCGCAGGCAGATCGAGCCAAATTGGAGGCTGTGGTGGCCTATGCAAATCCGGAGAGCGCGGCTGAGATTCGCCGCCTGGCGGAGAATCTGGACCTGTTCGATTTCGTCCCCAATGTCCATACGCCAGGTGAGTACGGCAGATATATGATCCAGGACTCCGGTCATTTCGACTACGACAGCAATCTGGACGCCTTTTATGACTATGAGAAGTACGGCCAGCAACGCATCCAACAAGAACAGGGAATCTTCACAGAGCGGGGCTACATTGCCTATCAGGGAACTTTGTCACTGGATGAGCTGATGCGGAAGGAGCCCGCGGAACAATACCAGCGAGAGCAGGATGAGTCCATGGGGATGGGGGGACTCTCCTGATGCGAAAGGAAACCGATCTTGCCAGGGTGAAGATGATCGCTCATGTACTCTTGGATATGCCAATCGCAGAAACTTCATTTTCACCAGCTATCGTCAGCCACCCGTTTACAAGTACCGGGGTTACCGCTGCTCAAAATGAGGATGGCAATATCACTGTTGTCGACTTGCTCCACAACAAAGAAGACTATGCCAAATGGAAGGAGATGGTGGGCAAACAGATCGACAGTGCTGAAAACGCCTGTCAGGTATTTTTCCTCCTTAACAAGCCCTATTATCTGACTTTTCTCAAATTTTCTGTCCCAGTCCTCTCACAGGAGGATCTGGGCCAATTGCTGGCTCATGCGTGGATTTTGGAGGAGTGCCCAAACCAAGACCGCAATGTGAGCAAAAGAGAACTGCTGGCTCTATTCCATTCTGTCCCGCCGGAACTTCTGATGGACGAGGAGGAGTACGCAGTTTATCAGTCGCTGGAGGATCCTGTGACCGTCTACCGCGGTGTGACTTCCTATAATGCCAAAAACATCAAAGCACTGTCCTGGACGTTGGACCGGGATACGGCAGAGTGGTTTGCCCACCGCTTTGGTGAGGAGGGCACCGTCTATGAGGCTCAGATTTCAAAGGAACACATTCTTGCCTTTTTCAACGGCAGGAATGAATCAGAAGTCGTAGTGGATCCCAAATACCTGGAGCAGATCATGGAGTCTCCGAAACCAGAGATGGAGATGCAGATGACCTGATTTTTCCATGTAGTTTGCAGTAGACTTTCCCCGCGAGTTGTGGTATTGGTTGTGGTTACAAAACGAGAAGGAGGCAGACAAGATGAAGTATGAGATTACAAGCAAGAAGGAATTTCAAATAGAGGCAGCCAAAGCGCTGCTGGCAGATGGCCAGCCCCATTCCTATGCTGAGATCGTGCAGCATATCCGCAGCCAGGCGGAAGGGACGGTGCTGGAGGGGCGTATCGACTACGGTAATGTCTGGTATTCCCTCCGCAGCATGATGGAGGAACCGGGCTCTCACTATCAAAAGGCCGGGTGGGGTGCCTACCAGAAGGACCCGCCCCAGCGCATAACCGCCGAGCCATCGCAGGATGCCAAGGGCGGCCAGAGTGAAATCTATCAAATCATGGATCAAGCCGTCGAGCTGCTGGAACGATTCGAATCTTACAGCAGCAGAGTACAGGGTGAGCTGAATTTGACAAGCGGGCAGGAAACATTCACAGCTATCCGGCAGCAGATCATGCAGAATCTGGATGGCACTGTGACCGGCCTGAGTTGCTGGGCCGCAGAGCTGGAGGATCTGCAGGAAACACCGGCGCAAAGGGAGACACAGCCGGAAGCTTCTGAGCAGACAAGGGCAGATTCCATCTCCCTGTCCATGTGAGCGCACCGCAGGCAGCAATCAGAAAAGTGAGGAAAGCAAATGAAAGATCAAAAGTTCCCTTTAAGGCCTGCATCCCGTGAGGAGGCGGGCCTTTTCTATTCCAACGATGAGCGGGACGAGGTACTGGGCACTGTGGGCCACCTCCGCATGGACTTCGGCTCCGGCGGGAAGGGATTCCACCACACTTGGTGGCCCCACAACGAAGACCGATTCAACACCCCAGAGTTCAAGGAAGCTCTGCAGGAATTTGTGGATGCCATGCGGCAAAGCGGTCCGCTGAAGAACTTGGCAGCCATGAACACCTATTGCTGGCACAACGGAGGTGAGATCTCAGAAAACGACCGCGTCTACGGGTTTGTTGCGGAGACAGAACGTTACCGATTTTGCCTGCGGTGTACCCCAAGACCAGGGGATTACCAAGGGTATCTGTATTGCTACGACCTACGCCAGCAGGAGATGGCCAGACAGGAGAAACTGGTGGGCCGAGTGACCTATGCCAGCGGCGAGCAGCAGGAATTTTGTGATCCCCAGCGGTATCTCCAGACTATTCGAGAAGAACTGCCCTACCGAAACACCACCGGCTTCCGGTACGAGACCCTGACAGACGATCCAGCGGTGAAAAAAGCGGTAGACGACATTCTGTTGGATGTTGCCGGCGAGGAGAACCCCCGCCGCACCTGCAACTATGGTCTCACTGAGGCCGGAAAGCAGGCCCTGCGGGATGCTGCGGACCCCAGCAAGTCTCACACCTATTCCTGGTTCGTGATGACTGACTGCAACACTTCGAAGGAGCAGATCCACAGGGCTTTGACACTGGATGGGGCGATACAGCTCTACCAAGACAGCGACCGGCCTGAGAAAAGGCTGGGCGTCACCAAGGATAGCATCGCCACAGTGGATCTGGTTCGATTTTGTGATGGAGAACAGCAGTTCTTTGAGGACTACCGCAGGCTGGAGAGTTTCCGGGATGACCCGGCCATTTCCGATGCAGCGGAGACTATCCGGCAGGAGCTGAAACAGACAGCGCCCCAAGAGGACATAACGATGGGAGGAATGTGAAGTGCGAGAAGTACCGAGAGAGTGGCTGGAGTTCATGCGGGAGCAGTATCCCAAGGGCAGCCGGATTCGATTGATTGAAATGGCGGACGATCCCCATCCCCTCCCGGAAGGTTCCATGGGGACGTTGGATCATATCGATGATCTGGGCACCTTCCACGTGAAATGGGACAACGGCCGGGAGTTGGGGGTGGCCATCGGGGAGGATCGATTTTCCGTCCAGCCGCCGGAGCCAACTCTTCTCAAGTTGTATTTGCCCCTGACCGCCGACTTTTACCCGCGGGACGAGTGGGGCGATACGTCCGAGGAGGGCGAGGAGTGGGATGGCCGGACGCTGCTGGACTACGAGGACCATATCCGGGGCGCCCTGGTCAGAAACCGGATGCCGGAGGAGAAAGAACGGGGCGTTATGCGCTGGTACGATAAACAGGACAGCCTGAATGTCAAAGTGCGGTCCGCGGAGTTCAACGCAGAGGAAAGCAACGGCCAACTCTGGGGCGTGGCGGAATGCCGGGTAGTTGGGGAACTCTCCCCGGAGGAACTTTCCTCCCTAAAGGACTACCTCACCGGCCAGGCATCCGACGGCTGGGGCGAGGGCTTTGAGCAGAGAGAAATCGAGATTGATGGCGGCGAACTCTATGTTCACCTGTGGCAGTGGGACAACTGGAGCATCCAAACAGAGCAGGAGCGGTTCGCCCCCAAGGTCGCCGAGGGCCTGCCGGAGCTGTGCTTCTCCACCTTGGCCTCCAACGGCCAACTCATCTGCATCCGGCGGGGCGAGTCCGGCTACTATCCCTCCCAGTGGGATACCGGAGACAAAGAGCGCAACGTGGAGCTGGCAGACGAGCTGAATGAGCGGCGCGGCGTCACCCCCGCCCAGCGGCAGGCCATGGAGATCGGAAGCATGGCGGGCTGGGATGTGCCTGGGGCGGATCCTGCCAATTATGAAATTCAGAGAGAGGAACAGACAGAGGGAGGGATGACCCTTGGCTAAGAAGATCTTTGAAGTGGAGATCAGCAACCGCGGCCCCAGAGGATATGAAACCGCCGCCTTACTGAAAATGCCGGCGACCTGGGGCGAATTCAACGACGCACTCCAGAAGGCCCGGATCGAGGACGGCCGCTGCTGTCAGAACGAATTGACCAGGATCGAGTACCCTGGTATCCAGCGGGAGATGATCGGTGACAATGTCGACTTATATGAGCTGAATCTTTTGGCCCAGCGGCTGTCCGAGCTCAGCAAAGATGACCAAATGGGAATGGACGGCCTGCTCCAAATAGAGAAGATACACAGCACCGGCCCCATCTCTCTGCCCCGCCTGATCAACCTGACTTTCAACGCGGATATCTGCCTTCTGGCGCCCCAAGTCTCCAATACCCAGGAGCTTGGGGCGCTTTTGTATGAGGGTGAGATGCTGTCGGATGAGGCCATGGCGCTGCTGGATACGACGGAGCCGGACAGTCAGTTTCAAAACGCACTGCTGGGAGCGTTCGGCCAGAAACACCAGGAGGACTTTGACGGCGTATTCACCAGCCAGGGCTATGTGGAGCCAGGTGATGAGTTCAAGGAGGTCTACCGGCGCGGGGAGATCGCACCCTATTTCGACCACTCCGGCGCTCCAGTGGTACTGGAGGTGTCCAAGGGATACTTTGATGACCCCGGCTATGACAACGATAAGACCGCCATCCTGAACCTTCCCGCAACCGACGCCGCTATCTGGCGGGCCGTGGAAGCGGTGGACGCCGCCTCTGAGGAAGAATGTGCCTTCCGCTGTACGGACTGCCTGCTCCCCTCCCTCCGGGACGCCATCAACGACGCGATTGATGAGGAAGGCGGCATCGGACAGATCAATGAATTCGCCCAGTTATTGGCACAAAAGAATCAGATCTGGGACGCCAACGATCTCGTCAAGTACAAGGCACTGCTGTCCGTTGCCGGCCACCCCAGCCTCCAGGACGCCATGCAGCTGATGCACGGCCTGGACGCCTATGAACTCCGGCCGGAGGTGGCTCAGACCTGGGAGTATGCGGAGGCGGCATTGAGAGAGAAATACCCGGATCTGCCGGAGGTTCTATTCCAAACCCCGCAGGCAGGCCAGGTAGGTCGGGAACTGCTGGAGAGAGACCACGCGGTCATCACGGACTACGGCCTGCTCCGCAGGAAAGACGGCGGCCAGCTGCCAGTGTTCCAGCCGGAACATCAGGAAAACGAAATAACCGGACCTGCGTTTGCCGGGATGTAGACAGGGTATTCGCATGAATCAAGATCGAATCACGTCCATGAATGGGATTGATGTTGCCACGCTGGATTTCAAGGATATCCGCTGGGAATTTGGGGTATATCAATGCGTCAGTACAGGATCAGGGCGTAACAAACAATACAGTTCGTGGATCGGCGTCCGAACCCCAATGGGCGAGATCAAAGAAACCGTATGGTATCAGCTGGCCGAGACCCTCATTCGCAAAAAGGGCGAACAACAGCTGCTGGGACATCTCATCCAATGGGAGTCAGAACACAACTACACAAACGATTCTCCTGATACGGTGAGAAAAAAGGCCATCCAGCTCCATGTGGACCGAATCTTTGATAATCCACGCTGGGTAGACTTCGTTTCCTTCAACTGCAGGTTTCGCCCAGAGGCACTGGAGGACGCGCATCTGGTGACCGTGATCAACGAGTGCTGTCAGGAACCCGGCGTGGTCACGCAGGAACAGATCGACGCATCCGCCAATGGGACCGTCGCCTGCCCCTGCTGCGGCAGATGGAGTCCATTTCGCGTTCTTGAACAGGCGATTCAAACAGAGAGCGCGGCGGGGCAAACAGAGGAAGCAAAGGGAGGGATGCATCTGTGTTAAATCATCAGGACAGGCTGTTCGATCTGCTGGACAGCATGGAAATGACCAAATCGGAGCATGATTGGCTGGAGTTGCGGTTTGCCAATATGACAGAAAAAGAGAGGCTCCTGTTCACCGGCGCGCTGGAACTGGAGCGCCCGACGCAAGCTGACCGTGTGATGGAACTGGCAAACCAGCTTCCCTGCTTTGATCTGTACTACGGAGCCGGGGACGACGAGGCCCTGGGCCGGTTCGTTCTGGAACACCTGGAGCGCCCCTCACCGGAGGCTATTCCCTTCCTCAACGCGGAACAGGTAGGCACGGCCTACCGGGAACGGGACAAAGGGATCTTTTGCCAAGGTCACTATGTACGGAAATCCTCCCTCACGATCCCCATGCCGGAAACATCTCAGCTCCTTCAGCCGGCGGTCGGGGACTATGCCATCCGGGTCAGACTGGCCAGCCGAGAAAATATGGATGGCGTGTGGGTAGGCTTCCCCGATACGGGGGACCACATGGACGCCGCCCACCCAGACGAACTGCTGCTGGGGCTGGACGAACTTCACGCGGAAACGCTCAGCGAATGCATCGTACTGGAGGTGGACTGCTGCCTGCCCCAGCTGGAGGACATCCCCGACCAGTATGCCTCCGCAGGTGAGCTGGTGCGCCACGCCATCGACTTCGGCTATGCATGGGCGGAGCGGGGCCAGGGAGAACCCCACTGGCTGGACAAGTGGCAGGCGGTGCTGGAACTGGAGGACTGCCACCGGCTGGATCAGGCTTTGGACTACGCCCAGAACCTCCGGCAGTACGCCTTCGTCCCCCGTGGTATAGACTTGGCAGAGTATGGCCGGGAACTGGCTGTCCGGGACGGCGTCATTCCCAAGTCCGGCCTGCTGGCGGAGTGCTTCGACTGCAGAGCCTACGCCGAGGCGTATATGAACCAGCACGGGCTGTCCGCCACAGACCACGGATATGTCGCGTGGAATGGCGGCGAGATCTACTATGAGTACAGCCAGCCGGAGCAATCCAACAGCCCATCACTGTCTATGTGACCATTGAAATTTTGTTTGATATTGGTATGGCTATTCCGTCCGGAGTGTGGTAGTGTTTGCGGCAAAGGAGGCACAGCCGATGGACGAACGCAAACAAATCGCCGAAGATACCCTGGACCAGCTCATCGAGCAGGCTCTGCGGGAGTTGGACCGCGTCGAGCCGGACGGACTGGCAGAAGAAAGAATGTCCGATATCAGCGACGAAATCCGCCGTGACCTCTGGCTGGAGGAAGCCCAGCGGACGCTGATGCTGGATTACATCACGCAGCTCAATCGCGTGGCGCAGAAACAGCGCCGCTGCCTCTACATCCAAGGGGCAAAGGACTGTGTCCAACTGCTGCGGAGTCTGGGGGTGATCAAATAAAATAAGCAGAACAGTATCTGAAATCATGCAGGGGCCGTTTTCCGAATGGGGACGGCCCCTTCTTTTTTTGCGCCCTTTTTCGGGAAATCAGGTCCCGGAAAGGAGCGACTATGGAAAAAGAACGGCTGGCGGAATACCTGGAGCAGTACCATCTGGGAGAGTTCAACGCCGCCACCAGCCGGGAACTGGAGCTGACCTTCGGCATCAAGGGCATCGAGGTGCGCCATCTGGTCAATCAGCTGCGGCGGGACGGCGTACCCATCGCCAGCAGCGGAAGCGGTTATTTCTACGCCGCCACAGAACAGGAGGTTCGGGCCACCATCGCCCATCTGACCCGGCGGATCAGCGGCATCGCCGCCGCTATCCGCGGGCTGAACCGCTCCCTGGAACGGTTCGACACGGAGCAGACCTGCCTCCCGCTGGACGGAGGTGATCCCCCCTGAACAGCTTCATGAGCTGGGTGGGCGGGAAGAAAGCTCTGCGGGAGGAGGTGGTTAAACGATTCCCGTTGTTCTATGAGCGGTATGTGGAGGTGTTTGGGGGCGGCGGCTGGGTGCTGTTTCATAAAGCCCCCGGCAACGACTTCGAGGTCTACAACGACTACAACGGCCTCCTCGCCAACCTGTACCGCTGTGTGCGGGACAAGCCGGATCTGCTGATCAACGCCCTGAAATATGTCCTCAATTCCAGAGAGGATTTCGACCGGGCGCGCCTGGCTCTGCGCCGCAAGCGCACCACAGATATTCAGCGGGCAGCCTGGTTTTATCAAGTCATCCGCCAGAGCTACGCCGCCGCTCTCACCAGCTTTGCCAGCCAGCCTCACGATATGTGGAGCAACTTCCCGCTCATTGAGCAGGCCCACCGACGGCTGGCGGATGTGGTGGTGGAAAACCAGGACTTCCAAACACTGATCCGGCACTATGACCGCCCAGTGACCTTCTTCTACTGCGACCCGCCCTATCATGCCACAGAGGGGTACTACCAGAACATCGGTGAGGACGGCTTCACGGAACGGGACCACATCCGCCTGCGGGATGCCCTGCTGTCCATGGAAGGCAAGTTCCTGCTGTCCTACAACGACGACGCCTTCATCCGAGGGCTGTACGACCTCCCCGGCATCCAGATCGAGCCGGTGACCCGGCTGAACAACATCCGACAGCGATACGACCCTAACTGCCAGTTTTCCGAGCTGCTCATCGCCAACTATGACATGGCGGAGCGCGCTCATGCTACAACACAAATCAATCTGTTTGACTTTCAGAAGGGAGAATTTGATGAAACCTATGTATTTTAAGCTCTACCACAATCCTGCGAACAAGACCCTGACGATCCCACGCGCCGCCCTCCAGTTCTCCGGCCTTGCGGACGCGGAGGAGCTGATCCTCCACACAGGCGGCGGATATGTCCTGGCGGCACGGAATGCATTGAGCACCCTGGAATGCCTGCACCTTCTCCAGTTCCTCACCTCCACTGCCGCATCTCTGCTCCTCCAGCTGGCGGTGTTCAGCCAGGAAGGGGCGGAATATCCCGAGTGTGAGGACACCCTCGACGAGGAAGATGAAACGGACGATCCCGGCCTGACCATCCCCGCCTGTCTACTGGAACTGGCCGGACTGGATGAGGCGGACAGCCTGGAGGCCGTTGCGGAGGATGGCCGTGTGATCGTATCCAAGGCAGAAGAGGAAGACCCGCTGCAGGAGTTCGACGAGGGCTTCCGCGCTATGCTCCAGGAAGGCCATGTGGACCTGGATGCCCTCCGGCGGCAGATGCGTCAGGAGAAAAATCATGCGTGAGACGTATCTCTACCCATATTCCGCAGAGGAGGCCCGCAGGCGAAATGAACTGTCCCTGTGGCGGACCAGCCACCAGGAGAACATCGCCTGCAAGCTTGCCATTGAGGAGGCAGTCCGACAGCACTACGACGGCGCCCATCTGGACAAGGAATGTCTGACCGAAGTTCTCCAAGAGTTCGGCTATAAGCGGACAGCCTGGGTGCTGGCCAACACGGTTCAGCAATTGGAATGGGGTGGCCAGTACAGTTCCGAGAATAAAGCATGGGCCAGTCAAATCTATATCCCACCAGATAAACTCCACAATCTCAGCTTTGTGGTGCCAACCCGCTCCGCTGTACTGGATGGAGTGGTGGACCAATACCGCACGGCATATTGGGCGCTTGGACTCTTTGGACCCAGCCAGTGTGAACCAAACTCCTTTGAAGATCTGAACTACGAGGGAAAGGTGCTGGTGCTCTCTTCGGATACCCTGAAGGAAACCTACTGGACACCCCAAGCTCAGCTCTGGTACGCCCACGATGGCTTTGGGTGCAGCCCCAAAGCCATTGGCCGTTCCATCCGCTGCACCTGCCTGGGGGATGGAGAGATGACCCGCTGGAACCGAACGGACTTCATCGGCGCGCTGAAGGACGAATTCCTTCCGGAGTGGGCAAAGGAAAAGCTGATGGAGCTGAAAGGGCAGGAACAGAACAACGACTCCCCCGCGATGGGTGGGATGACCATGGAATGAGGTGATTGATAGACATGAACATTTCCTATTACACCATTGACGATCTGCGCCTGCCCCCCAAGCGGTCTCTGCGAAAGGGCCGGAGCGTGGAGCAGTATTCCACACTGGAGGAGGCTCTGGCCCGCTACCAATCCCTGCCTGCTGCCGGGATCAGAGTGCTGGGACTCACAGACGGAATCCATGTCCTGGAGCTGGTAAAGTGCCTGCCCCTGTTTCCGGACGATCAGGAAGGAGAAGATGTGCTGGCCTCGGACTACAGCTGTTTCCCCCTCTGGGCACAGGAACCGGAGGCCGCCAGCGCCACTGGCGCCTGTATCACGGCCATGGGCCTGCGCTATCGCATCAAAGGCAATGTAATCGAACCCATTCCCTCCCCGGATGGTCTGCCGCAGGACCTTCAGGGGAAATTTTTATGGCTGAATCTGTCCGGCGAGGCCAAGTCTGCCATCCGCCAGGTCTATGTGGCCGGGACAGGCTGGGTATCTCCCGGCATTCTGAATCGCAAAACCGAGTCGATGCCCTTGGTGTTGAAATATCGAGCCGATGGGATCAACGAGCAGGGCGCCTACCTCTCCCTGGAGGTAGAACCCTGGGAGTATGACCGGATAGCCCTCCACACCCTGGAACGGCTGAAAAAAGAGAAAGGGAGAAGTGAGCGATGAAACAGACTATCAACCATCAGAACCCCAATTTTGAGCAGCTGCCCATGCAGATCAATGTGAAGATCTACCGCCCCAGCGTCAAGGGCCCCATCCTGGCAGACGCCTCGGTCAACCTGAACGGGTGCTTCGCCATCCGCGGGGTCCAGGTGAAGGAGGGCAGAAACGGCCCCTTCGTCTCCATGCCCAGCCGCCAGGTCAAAGGCGAATATCGGGACATCTGTTTCCCCTGCACCCCGGAATTCAAACAGTCCTTCGACCAGGCCGTTTTGGACGCCTACCGGATGGAGCTGGATCAGGGACTCAACCAGCACCATAACGAGGCCACGGAGCAAAACAGCCCCGAGATGGACGGCATGTCGATGTGACAGGAAGGAGAGAAAGCTGATATGAAACGAAAACTCGCACTCTGTGCCGCGGTCCTGTGCCTGACCATGGCACTGTCCCCCTCTGCCTTTGCCGCGGAGTCGGTTGTGATTTCCCAGTCGTCCGCGCCCCCGGAGGTCTGCTACCCCACCTCCGTGTCCCGGAGCGAGGATGGCACAGAGATCCGCAAATATTATGACTTAGGACCGGAGGAGGATCCCGCCGGCATTCCCCGCTCTGATTTTGAGCAGGATGGGTTCCGCTATACCCTCATCGACCTGCTCAAGCAGGAACTGCCGGAGAACGAGAGCCGTCAGCACACAGAGACCGTCTCTCTGGAGAGCAAGAGCAAGGACATGGAGTCCGTGCTGGCCCTGCTCCCCCAGGAGAAGGAGTTCATCACCGAGGACGGTCTCTCCGGCGTGCTGACCCTCCAGCTGGACACCGTCCAGGTGGAGGTGGCCGGATACGGGAGCTCTACCAGGGAGGTGTCCGCCACCAGGAGCTACCCCAATCTGGCCAGCCAGGATACCGCCAACATCCCCAAGACCATCGAGGACAATGGCCGTACCCTGACTCTCCAGAACATCAGCTGGCAGACGGACAACACCGCCAATACAGACGGCTACGCCATGGGAGACCGCTTTACTGCCGTCGCCACCTACACCGGCAGTGCCACCAGCAGCTATGTGACCGGCTACACGGTCACCGCCGATTACAGCGGCACCGTCAGCCGGATCGCCCTGAACAAGACCCGCTATGTGGCCATCTTCGAGGGCACAGCCATTGAGCCGCTGGCGCCGCTGCCTGATTCGGACAGTGGGCCGCTCCAGTTTAACTGGGCCTATATCCTGGTGCCGCTGGGTGTGGTATTCGCCGCAGGCGGCGTCATTGGCGGATGCCTGCTCTATAAACGGAAGCATGAGAGCGAGGAGGAAAGCGAATGAAAAAATTGTGTGCGTTTCTCTGCCTGATGTGCCTGACCGCCGCCCTGTCGGTTCCGGCAAGCGCGGCGGGGCCGCTGGAGTATTCCATCGACGCGCCGGGCGATCCGGACTACGGCACCCCCACCTCCTTTGAGCCGGTCATCACCGCAGATGGAGGGGCAAGGAAGAATGAGGACATCAGTAAAAACGCCGCCCTGATCCCGCCTGGATTTGGTACCGCCAGCGCCGATACCCTGAACACCGGGACGCCCCTTACCCCCAACCTGGCGCCCGACACCATGCCCGCCACCGGCGCGGCAGTCAACGGCACCTCCGCCCCGGTCTTTGTCCCTGGAAGTACGATCCCGACTGTGAATACCCCTGCTGACCCGGAAACATCGGCTCCCTCCACCGGCTACACCGAAGTGACAAGCGATCTCTATTACTCTGGCGGTCACTTGGGAACGCTGAAAATCCCGGCCATCGGTTTGACCGTGAAGGTCTATGAGGGCACGGACAGCAAAACCCTGGCCAAGGGTGCCGGTCACTTCGAGGAAACCTCTATTTGGCGCGGAAATATTGCGGTGGCGGCGCACAACAGGGGCACCAACAACCACTTCGGGAAGATCCATACCCTGGAGCTGGGGGATGAGATCACCCTGACCACCAAGCTGGGGACCCGCACCTATGAGGTGGTGTCCGTTTCTAAAGTCTTGGAGACCGACCGGAGCGGCCTTGCCGCCACCACAGAAAACATGATCACCCTCTACACCTGTGTGATGAACCAGAGAGACTACCGTTGGTGCGTCAAGGCAGTGGAAATTTAGTTGATCTGCTTTGTTTTCTCCTCTGAATTTCTACATGCAGGCCCTCTTATTTCTCTCGACTTCCGTTCGCTCTTCCGGTATTGTGTGCTTGCAGAAAGCTACAATTCCAGACAATAAGGAGGAGCGAAGTTATGAGCAGAAAGAAAAACATCCTGCTGGCCTCAGCGTGTATCGTGCTGGGGATGGCCCTGGCAGGCCCGGCAGCGCACGCGGCGGAGGAGATCCTGACGGCGGTCCGCAGCACCCACCAGTTCTATCTGGATGGGGAGCAGATCCAGTTGGAGGCATACCTCATCAACGGCAATAACTATGTGAAACTGGCAGATGTGGGCGAGGCCCTGGACTTCAACGTCTATTGGGACGACGCGGTGCGGATTGAGAGCGGCGCACCCTACACCGGCCGCGCCTCGGAACAGGCGTCCGACCTGGAGCAGACGCGCCAGGACATCGCCGCGCTGGTCAATCAGGTGC
>ULRO01093736.1_pt1 | contig 16915 bp, 6 predicted proteins | sample 1955421 | NCBI WGS metagenome assembly ULRO01 (sample SAMEA4835682, study PRJEB28245) | human gut metagenome | biome: gut microbiome; material: fecal sample | place: Denmark | collected 2008 | reverse complement strand
CATCATAAATATCACCACACTTCATTTTCTTTACATATTATCATATGTCAAAATCGGAAAATTTGCAAGTTTTAAGGACAACAAAAAAGAGCCGTTCAGAGCCGTCTGAACGGCTGCTTTTTAAATTAAATAAAAAATATTTATCTACCGCAAAATCGGAATAAAGAGCTGTTTAAAGCCGTTTCAAGCTATTATAATCACAACTCTTGTTCACTCCTTTTAGGCTCTGATTTCATAACTGTTTTATTCTGTGTTTGGTACGCAAGTAAAACCACGATTATTTATTTCTGTTTGCTTTTAAAAATCTATATAATCAGATTTAACAAAATAAAAATCTATATCCACGCTATTCATTCCTCAATAAAAGGGAGCAACTGCATATAATGCAGTTGCTCCAAAAATCGTTACTTTTTGTCGCATTCTCCTGATATGGTAGTCAGACGGTAGCGAAGCACAACCTTAAAAATGTCGCATTCTCCTGATATGGTGGTCAGACGGTAGCGAAGCACAACACTAAGATGAGTAACCAACATCGTTCAAATACTATTATATGTTATAACTAAGAAAAAACAAGTGTTTTAAAAAGAAATTCAGAAAAGAATTTCTGATTTTAAAGTGAAGTAACAATATAAAAAGTCACTTTGTCACTTATAAGATTATGAGCTAATAAATTTTGAACGGTTTTTCTGTCAAGTCCACCTGTTCCACACCCAAGTAATGGAATGGCTATTGATTTCATATTTAAATCTTCAGCTACCGCTACTATCTTTAGAATCAGCTCCATAATTTTTTTGATTTTTGCTTTGCTACCCGGAGTACGCATAGTAACTGCGTGTATTATTTTTCTACAACCAAGATTTGGAGCATCAGTCACAAAAACAGTTCCGGGTGAATAACCAAAAAAGGAGTGTGCCTTACATTTTGCTCTTGCAAGCCGTTCAACAGCACCTTGAGATGCAAATTGAATGCTCTCTGCAACTCCTCTATGTAATTCTTTAACACATCTTTTACCTCCCATATAGCCAAAACCGTTGGATGCATTTACAATAGCATCTACATCAAATTTTGTTATATCGCCTTGTGCGTAAACTATCATAATTCAGGTTCACTCCTTTTAGGTTCTGATTTCATAACTTCATTATTCTGTATTTGCTTTGATGATTTCTTTTTTCCAAGAATAAAATCCTTACCAAAATAATGAGTCTTTTTGGGTTTATCTACTTTGTGTTCTGACATATCAATGTTTAAGGCAGTTGTCAACTCATCAAGCCTTTTTGTACTGTTGTTAAGTTCATCCTCAAACTCAAACGGCTTGTGAAGCATATTCTGTGCAGTCTTATAGTCAATATCAAGCTTATTGAGTTCTGATTTTTTATCATTCAGAACATTTTCAACCTTAAAAAGCAAGTTCTCAATCTTTTTAAGATTTATAATACTTGATACGCCCAGTTCAACTGAATAAGTATAATTACCACGAAGAGTTGCGGTTATTTTATCAAGGAAATATCCGTCATTGATTATCTCAACACCAAAGTTGCCGAGTCCCCCTATGGCGATTCTCTTATTCTTGTTAGCATCCCCTTTGACCTGTGCTACAGCGTTAGTTAATGCTTTTGCAGCTACTTTTCTTGATTCATCATCTAGGAGTGAGTAAGCATCTTTTTCTATAGTAATCTTAACCCGATAACTTTCAGTTTTGACATCAAAAGGTATGTTTTTTACCGTTTCCATATCCTTGCTGATATTGCCTATATCAAGAAGTAATTTTTTGCGTTCTTCGGGATAAGCGTTCACCTTGTCCTCAAGTTCGTATCGTGTGCTGTTGTATTCAGACTTGAGTGCCTGCAATTCTTTTACTCTGTTTTCAAGAGTCAGCTTTTCACGGATACGCTCATCGCCTGTACAAAGAGCCTTGATTTCAGAGTAAGTCAATGCAGCTTGGTCAACATCTGCACATTTTCTGCCGGGCTCTTTCGAGGTCATAATCTGACTTATAAACTTCTGCTTTTTCTCCAAAAGCTGATAGCTGTAGGCATCAAAAGTTCCTTTTGTAACATAACGATAAAGATGTACCTTATCGTTGATATTACCCTGTCGAACCATTCTTCCTCGTCTTTGTTCAAGGTCGGACGGTCGCCACGGAACATCTAAATCGTGCAGAGCAATGATCCTGTCCTGTACATTTGTGCCTGTTCCCATTTTACCCGTAGAGCCGAGTAAAATTCTCACTTCACCGCTTCTGACTTTTGCAAAAAGCTCAGACTTCTGGGTTTCACTTTTAGCGTTGTGAATATAAGCTATTTCATCAGCCGATACACCTTTTGCAATCAGCTTATCTCTAATATCATCATACACACAAAACTTTCCTGACTCTTCAAGCGAGTCAAGTTCTGCCACACTTTTTGTATCGTCATCTTTATTGCCATCAGCAGATGAGTTTTTGCTCGGAACACCCAAATCACAAAATACAATCTGTGTCAGCTTTTTGTCGCTTGTTTTTTCGTAAATATCAAAAACATTATTGACACAAACATTAAGTTTTGTACCGGGATCATCTTCAAATGACGGATTGATAAGTCGGGGGTCAAGACCGAGCTTTCTGCCGTCACCGGTAATTTTGAGCATATTATCCTGTGACGGATCAACGGAACCGTTGTTGACCTCATCAGCTCTGTCTGATAATTCTTCAACAAGTTCAGTCTGTAATTCTGTAGGTTCAACATCAACAATGTGTAATTCACAGTCAGGCACTTTAAGGTTAAGAGTATCAGCCGTGCGGACATCTGCAATCGTTTTAAACATTGACATAAGTTCCGGTAAATTTGCATATTCTGCAATGCGTGTGCGTTCCTTGAATTTGTTGCCGGCAGGAGCAAGCTCATATTCTTTTTTCTGTACGCCAAATGTAGATACCCAGTTGTCAAAGTTTTGCATATTATTATGACTTGCAAGGAAATCATAGTTGAGATATCTCATCATTGTATGTAGTTCTGTTACACTGTTAGAGAGAGGAGTTCCTGTAGCAAATACAACACCCTTACCGCCGGTTTTTTCGTCAAGGTAACGGCACTTAGCGAATAACTCTGTCGCTCTCTGAGATGCCCTCGAAGAAATACCCGAAACATTTTGCAGTTTTGTTGTACAGAACAAATTCTTAAATTCGTGTGCTTCATCGACAAAGAGTTTATCAATACCGAGTTCCTCAAAGTACACCGTGTTGTCTTTTTTACTTGATTGTAATTTTTCAAGTTGTTGTTCAAGACTACGCTTAGTTCGTTCCATATCCTTGACCTTAAAAGAATTGCCTTCTTGGTATTTTAGTTCGGCAATACCGGCAACGATATTATCAATCTGCTCTTTGAAAATATTTTCCTGCCTTTCAGGTGATAACGGTAGCATTTTAAGTTGAGTATGACCGATGATAACCGCATCATAATTGCCTGTCGCAATTTTGCTCATCAGTCTTTTACGATTTTCAGCCTTAAAATCATCTTTTGTTGCAACCAATATGTTTGCATTGGGATAGAGCTTCAAAAAGTCTGCTCCAACCTGTTCTGTCAGATGATTCGGTACAGCAAACAAGGATTTGTGGCACAAACCGAGCCGTTTACATTCCATTGCTGTTGCAATCATTTCAAAAGTTTTGCCGGCTCCGACTGAATGAGCAAACAGAGTGTTACCACCGTAAATAGCGTGAGCTATTGCATTTTTCTGATGTTCGTGCAGTTCAATATTTGAATTCATTCCCGGAAAAGTAAGGTGTGAGCCGTCATATTCTCGTGGTTTAATACAATTAAAAGTACGATTGTATGTATCAACTATATCGGACCGTCTTACGGGATCGCTAAACAGCCAGTTTTTGAACTCTCTGCGTATCTTATTCGCTTTCTGTTGAACGACCTGAGTTGCCGGCACATCAATTACTCGGATTGGTTTGTTATTCTTATCAAACATAATCCGTCCGTACTCGTCAAGCTTATCTTTGTATACCTTTGGTTCTGATAAATTAAGAGCTGCTTCAAGAATTTGATATCCCGAATAACCGCAAGCTCCGTATGTTTTTGTTACAGTTACGGATTTATCAGCTGATTTATGTGAAATAAACCATTTACCGGAATATTCAGAGTATTCTACAGATATTTTACTGTCCTTAAAAATGCCGTCAGAACGATTGAAAAGAGGTGTTTCAAACAACTTGTACATAAATTGCTCATAGTATTCTGGAGCAATCCAAGTAGCTCCGAGATTAACATCAATATCTCCTGCTTTAAGCGGAGTAGGTAATGCTGCTTTAAGAGCAGTAACATTAGCACTATAGATATTGTCAACAGCAGCATAGGATTCTGCTGTATCAAGTTTAGCATATATATCGCCTGATAGATATTCTGATGCGGTCTGATATGTATATTCATTATTTTCCGTATTCATAGGTATAGGATATATTTCACCGTTATTACGCAAACTTTCTTCAAGACTTGCTTTGTCAATATCGGTAAGATTACTCATATAATCAAAGTCAATATATCCTTTTTCGGCGATACAAACGGCAAGAGCTTCCGATGCAGTATCAATATGTTCAATCTGCGGTTTCGGAACATTTACACGCTGAGTGAAAATATCCGATTTTTTAATCAAGGTATTTTTATCATAGTCCTGCTCAAGAGATGCCACAAGCTGATACGCTCCGTCAAATCCGAGAATATTACGGTTGTATCTGCTATGTATAAGACCGTACTTATCATAAAAGTTGTCATAGATTGTGTTAAGCCTATGCTGTAACTGCTCGACTTCTGCGTCATTATTATCGTGCTGTTGTACCTCAAGCAGTTCTCTTAAAGTATCACGGATTTCCATAAACGCAGTAAGTCTGTCAATGTTTTTTGTTGTGTACTTTTTATCAAGTAAATCTTTAGCCGACACAGTAACTAATTCTCCTGCGGAATTGCTGCCGTAAAAATAAATCTCGTTGCCTGATTTATAGTAGCTCTGTGAACGAAGTTCTTCGGGTTTTGATATAACAGCTTCTGCTTTAGAAACAGGCGATATTACCTCTTTTGCCGGTGAATAGGTAAATGTAATATGTTTTACAGCTTCAGGCAACAGTTCTGATAATGGTCTACCGTCAGCAAACGGTACACACATTGTATCATCTGTTCGTCCGTAGAGCTTGTTGCCTTGAACAATATTACCGAGCACCATTTCAGGATGTTCAATAAAATAATTATTGATTGATAAACCGTTTTCGGTTGTTCCCACATTTACCCAAGAGGGTATATTTTCAAGTGGTGCAGAACGCTTTTGGAGAAAGATAATATCGGGAGTAACTTCCGTTCCTGCCGATTTAAAGGCGTTATTCGGCAATCTCACAGCACCTACCAAATCCGCTCTTTCGGCCAAAGTCTTGCGGAAAGAGCTGTCCTTTTTGTCAAGTGTACCTTTGGAAGTTACAAAAGCAACAATGCCGCCGTCACGCACTTTATCAAGTGATTTCAAAAAGAAATAATCGTGAATTTTTAGATGTTCTGAGTTATATTTAGAATCATTAACGCTGAAATCGCCGAAAGGAATATTTCCGATTGCAACATCAAAACTGTTGTCATTGAAACGAGTATTCTCAAAGCCGTCAATCGTAATGTCAGCTTGCGGATACAGCTTTTGAGCTATTCTGCCTGACAGGCTGTCTTTTTCAACACCGTACAAATTCACCTTATCACGAAGCTCTTCGGGAAGTCTGCCGAAAAAGTTTCCTACGCCCATTGCAGGCTCAAGTATGTTGCCGTCCTCAAATCCTGCGTTACGAATGACCTCATATATACTGTCAACGATTGCTGTATCTGTGTAGAATGAATCAAGCACAGTTGACCGAGCTGCGGTATATTCTTCATCCGTAAGCAAACCCTTGAGTTCAGAATACTCATTTTTCCATTTATCATTATCAGACTCAAAAGCATTGGCAAGACCGCCCCAACCGCTGTAAAGGGACAACTGACCTTGTTCTTCAGGTGTAGCCGCTCTGTTTTCTGCTTCCGTTTGCTTTAAAATCTTAATGGCAGCAATGTTATTTTGAAACTTTGTTTTTGCTCCCGTGACAGCTTCTCTGTCTTCAAGTACATAGTTTTCATGAGAGGTGATTTCATCAGATGAAACATCTGATACGGGTATACTGTCAAACAAGGTGGGTTGAGAAGTTGTCTGAGCGTGTTCATCTGTATCTCCACCCGTTGCCCACATAAAATTGTTTTTACCTACAGAAGATTTCTCAGAAGTTGACTTTTCGTCATTTTCAAGTTGCATAGCAAGCTCATCAACGCTATGCAGCTCGGTATTGCTGTTGTTTTCTTCTGCGTTGCTCTCTTTTTCAGGATATTCGGCAGCCTGTTCTTCTTTTATACTGTTGAATGTATCGTAGAGATATTTAAAATAGTGTGTACCTAAAGTATCCCAGTTATAAGCTTGAAAAAACTGACTGTTTTGAATTGACACACCATCACTTGTAATCTGAATTTCATAATCATCTGTAATTTCAGCACTATTAAGATTTGTGTAATGGTTTATGAAATGCTTTGCAAGTTCAACATCAATATTATCACCGTTTCTGTATTTTTTAACAATTTCAGAAATTCCGTCATCAACATTATGCCACGCTTTTTCATAGTCAAAAAATTCATTAACTATAGCAACTTTCTCATCAAAAGCAAGTAATGGTTTCAATAACTCATTACTACGATTTTCGAATGCAATATCATCTTTAAGCAATTTAACTACAGCAGAGTACTGTGAATACTGCTCAAGAAAATCAATTACACCGCCTATACCGTCACCAATATCCTGTCTTTCGGTATATTGTGTACCGTCAGGCATATTGATTATAAATTTCGTTTTTTCATAACCAAGATGAATATTGTCAAGTTCACCGTTTCTGTATGCTTCTGCAACCGCATTTTCACTGCCGTATTCCTCAATTTCAAGCTGTCTTTGCTCAACCCATTCGTCATCGGCATTTTTCATAAGTTTGTCAAATTCAGAAACAGAGTATGTTTTGCCGTTCTCAAATACTGGACTTACACTCCAATCACAAGTAATTGTCGGACGAATTATTTTCTGTACAGACTCAGTTCGTTCAGGCTCGTTTATCGGGACGATTTCATTTTCTGAATTAAATTGATTAACGATTTCTTCTGAGCTGACATTCAGAGCACCGGCATCGGATTCTGCGACAGCCATAACCTGTTGAATAAATGGATCACTGTTCAGCTTATCTTCATCGACAAGCTCACCGTTGACTATCCCTGCGTCCTCAAGCTGCTGACGAATAACTGCGGGATCTATGTCGTCAAGCTCGTCGTGTTCCTCATAAAACGGTGCAAGCTCCTCATATTTGATATTCACAGTAAATCCTTGTGTTTTAAGAAGTTCAGTATTATCATTCAGTTTAAAATCAGGGAATCCGACTGTATCAACTGAAGAACCGTTAATGTTTCTTGTTGTAGAAACAAGGTCGAGAATATCTGCAACGGTTTTTGCGTTCTCACCTCTGACTTCATAAAAATCACCGACCTTTATAAGTTCTATTTTCCGTACTTCAGGTAATTTGATTTCGGGAACTACTGCAAGCTCAACGAGCTTGTGCTGAATATCTGCATTAAGACCTTCGGCAAACTCCGTACCGCTGTAAAACTTTTTAATAGCGGTTCTGAAACTTTCGCTACCGATATCAATTAACCTTTGTTCGCCTGTTGTATCAAGAAAATCAAAGAATCCTGAAAAATCATCTCCGTATTCTTTGTTAGCTTCCGCTATCTGTTTGTAAGATACCTCGGTAATTACAAACTGACCGCCGGAGTATGCGTCAGGATTATAGTACATATATGTAATACTTTCGACTTCGGACTCTTGAAAATAAAGGGTTTTCTCAAGAGTGTTAAAGTCGGGTAAAGCAGGAGTGTATGTACCGCCCTCAATTTGCCCTTCAATATCCGTGCGTGTAGTACCTTTAATATCTGCAATGAGATTGATTAAATCTTCATACGAGCCGTTCTTGTATGCTGTAAAGAAGTTTTGCATTTCATCAATCGAAAAAGTGTAATCAAGCAAGTTGATTACTGATTCGCTCATACCGTAAGTTACCATTTCTCTGATAATTTCAAACTGAGTAGTTGAGTAACCACGATTTTCAGTTAATTTTGCAGTAATGTTATCATTAACAAAACGCTGTTTTAAATCATTAAACCTTGATGTATCTGCAAATATCAAAGATTTATCCGAAAAACTTCGATATGTGTCAACATAAATTTCGGCAAGAGCAGAAAGTTGTGATTCATAAAAATCAGTGCAGTCAGAAAACAATGAAACAAAGTTATCAGTCAAATTATCATCGTTTCTCGTTTGGATAAATTTTACAGACGGTGCAAGTGCCGAAAGTTGCGATTCATTAAAATGTAATTCAGATATTTTTTCATTAACTGATTTTGATTCTTCCGGTGATTCATTTTGAACAACCTCAGATTTTGACATAAATGATGCTCGCTGTTCTTTAAGTTCAGCAGATATTTTATTCAAGGTATCAGCATATTGCTTGTCAACAGTAATAGTTGTTGTTTTTCCGTAAATTCTGCCTGAAAAAAGGATGCCTTGCTCAGTAAGTCTTTGACCGATTTTATAGGCAAAATCGGTATTGTACTTACGGTATAATTTATCCTCAATAGAATCGTAGGTTGTAGTTCCTATGATGTTGTTGGTTTTATAGACTTTTGAATTACATTCAATAACAGTCTGATAATCAATATCCAACTTATCAATATTATTTGCAGTAGCTCTGCCAATGGCAATATGTGCTTCTCCGTTAAAAATATATGCACAATAATTAAGTCCTGAATTTTCAAGTTCCTGACATATATTATCAAGACTATCCTCACTCGCAATGATTACTTTTTTATATTTATTGGGAGTGTTGCTGTTCCATATTTTGTTTCCATATAATTCAATCATTTATTTCATTCACCTCTTAAAAAAAGACCTGTGCCATTCAGGCACAGGTCTAAAATAGCTTTATAATTCTTGTCCCTGAGTTTTGGTTTTATCATTCGTTCGTTGCTCATTATGAGCAATAGTGTTTGCATTTTGCTTAATCTGATTTCTCGATAAAGGTGCTGTTCTGCGTTCGGATTTCTTATCAGGCTCTTTGAGTTTTTCGTATTCCTGCTGCTTATTGCCGTTATTGATAATACCGTCAATACTGTCATAATCGTCCTCAATCGACATTTCAGCATTTTTAAGATAGTTTTCTTCGAAAATAACTTTTGCAGTTGAACTTACAATCGTATCCGCCTGTTTCTTGAGAGCCTGTGGGTTGGTAGTAAACTCATCAACAATATTCTGACAGCTCTTGTTGATGATATTGTCAGCTTCTTTATCGGGCATTGCTTTGACTGCATCAAACTTTGCAGACCACTCGTCAAGTGCCTTGAGCTTTCGCATTAACTTTTCTTTTTTTGTTGTGAGCTTGTTAATCTGCTTTTGTAGTTTGAGCTTTTCAGACATATAATGAGTTTGACTGTACGCTTTTAGAGCACTGTCAAGTTTATTTTGAGTAGCATCAAATTTTTCTGAGGTTGTTCGCATCGACATCATTCGATACTCTTGAATCCCTTTAACGAAATTTTCTTTGCGTCCGTCAGGTGACTTCATATTGTCGAGAAATTTGTGGATTTTAATGCAGAAATCAGCACGGCTTTGATGTTTCTGAATTTTATTTTCATTGGATTTGATATTCAGTTTGTGGGCAGAAATTTTCTCGTTAATACTGACTATCTTTTGCCGTCTTTCTGTTGCCAAGAGCGAAAGAGCAGTATATACAGGTTTTGGCACAATATCTTTCAAGGATTCAATCGTAGATACAAACTCTGCATTTCGGGACTTTTTTATATTGAGCTTTTCAATTTTTGCATTGAACTTATCATTTTTGCTGTTAAGCTCATCAATTTTGCGATTGCATTTGTCATAAAGGGTAGCAAAAATCGGAATAGAAAATTCTGTGTCTTTTGATGTTTCGGTTACAATCGGTTCAGTCGGAACAGATTGTAAATTTTCTTCTTTTACACCGACACTTTTGGACTTTTTTTCATTAATAGTGTCAAAATTTTTGCTTTCTGTGTTTTCTTTTTCCTCCTTTTTCTGACAGCAAATGTAGCAATAACAGCTGTTATTGCTATTGCAATTATTGCCAGTAGAATAAAATCAAAACTTCTGTTATTAGTTTCTGCTTTTATGGCAGTATCAGGCGAAGCGGTTTCAGATACCCTTTCGGCTGTCACAATAAGTCTGTGACTGTTAACACCGTAGGGATAACAAGTTATAAGGCTTAATAGGTCTTTTTCTTCGTCAACTGACAGTAACGATATGTTGTCGGGCTTAACAATGTTTTTTGCTGTTACAGCATAGGTAAGCGTTTCATCAAGCACGGACACCTTGATTTCATCACCGATTTCAAGCTCGTTGAGATTATCAAAAAACACCTGCGTAGGATAACCCGTGTGAGCTGAAAGCACCGAATGATTGCCTACACCGCCTATCGGAAACGCTGTATTTGGCAGATGAGCAACACCTTTTTCAAGCACTTTATCCTCATCCCCGTGGTAAATAGGCAGTTTTACATTTATTTTTGAAATATCAATGTAGCCTATAAGACCGTCACCAAAATTGAGAATATCGTCATATCCGTCAATCACGCTGTCTACATCATAAGTAAAGCCATTGACAAGCTCTGACAAATTGTTGTTATATTCAGCAGCAGCCGACAAGTACTGTGACCTGTCGGCTGCTGAAATGCTGTCAAGATTTGCGGCATAATTGTTAATTGTGGATGCGGCGAAAAAACTATTGACAGCATTTGATGCAGAAGGGTACAGCACAAAGCAGAGTGATGCAGTCATAAAAATTATTCCTATTATCAAGGTGCATTTGCTTCTGCATTTTTTCAATGTGCTGTACTCCTTTCTGTTTAATGTGAAATTACTTGTTTGTAGCTTTTACTCTTCTGCGAATGAGCAATGTTGCAATACCGCCGAGTGCAAAAGCTGTGCCGAGAATGTAGAACATAACTGTTCCTACACCGCCTGTCTGCGGAACAACAACCTTTGTATCCTTAACATCAACGCTTGCTGTACCGTCTGTCGGGCAGTTTGTGATGTACGAACCGTCTACTAATGTTGCACCGTATGTAACATCAATAGTTACCGGAATAACCTTACCGTAGATGTTGTAGCCTGTAGGAGCTTTTGTTTCGACAATATAATATTTACCGCTTGCAAGTTTGATTTCTTCTTTACTTGTGTTGTAGTAAGTAACCTTGCCGGTCTTGTCGGATACACCGCTTGCAATGGCATTTGTAAGAGCAGTTGCGTCCTCTTCTGTCTTGAAAAGGCTGAATTCTGCACCTTCGAGAGCCTTTCCGTCTGTATCTGTCTTGTTTGTTGTTACTGCAAAGGTATAAACATAAACTGTATTACCGTTTACTTCTGATTCAACACCGTTCTTGTTAGAATAAACGAGCTTTGTTTCTGAGTTTGGGTTGCCTGTCTTTCCTGCTACAGCGTACTTATTGAGCTTTGCTGAATAAGTTACAGATGTATAAGTAACACCTGCTGCATAAAAGTCATTTTTCTGAAGATAAGCGTTTGTGAGAGCTACATTAAATGTTGTAGCTTTACCATCAACTTCTGATGTTACATTGAGAGCATAATCAGTTGAAGTAAGGTCAGCAACCTTACCGCCCTGTGCGTTGAGAAGTGCAACCTTTACGCTGTCCTTGTCGAGAGTAAGACCGGCTGACATTTCATCATATACGGTATATGATTTAAGTTTCATTTCTGATGAACCGGCAGTTGATGACTTAATCTCGAAGTTTACTGTGTCGCCGAGAGAAACATCTGTAAAGTTTGTATTGTCCTTAGTGCTGTTTGTGATAGTCTTGCCTGTTACAACATCACCGTCATTTACCTTTGTAGCAAGGTCGATAGCATTAATGCTGTAAACCCAACCGTTATTGTAATATGGAAGTGATACAACAGAGTTTGTAACGCTTTTAACACCGGCAGGAAAGTTAGTCGCTTTTATGTAGTACAAACCCTGAGCAAGGCTTGAAAAAGTCTTTTTTACCGATGTTGCCGATGTAGTAAATGTGCCAACGGTTGAAGCTGTTGACGGAATCGAAGAAAGACCATCAAGAGCTGAGAGAACATTCGATGTCTTACCGCTTAAAATCTCGTCAGAGATTGAAGGAATAAGTGAATCATAGCCTGTCTTGTATGGATTTTCAGTAGTTTTGAGTTCTGCCACCTTGTACACCGTGAATGTATAGCCGGGCTTAGAACAATTGAGCGTGAATGAAACCTTCTTTGTTTCATCAAGAGCGTTGTTGTTTGTTGCGGCACTTGCAAATGGGATTGCAGTTAATACCATCATTACTGCAAGCACCATAGCTGTCATAATTCGTGTGATTTTCTTTTTCATTTTTGATTGTCCTTTCGTGATTTTTTATATTTCTTGCTACCGTGTTTACGGTAGTCATAGATGAAAAATATAGCCAATGCTCCGAGTGCTACAGAAGCAAAATAAAACGGAGCAATACCACCGCCGCCTGTTTGAGATAACACAGATTTGTTATCGGCAACGGTTAATGATATATTAAGTGTGTTTTCATTGTCGGCTGAAATTGTAAATTCAACCTTTTTACCGTATGGCATATAGCCTGACGGAGTTACAGATTCAATAAAATAGTAATCACCTACCGGCAGATTACTGATTGATAAAGTACCGTTTGTTGCCATACAGTCAGTTGCAGATTCAGATTCAGAGCGGTACATATAACTACCTGTGCCGTTTTGAATACAGCTGATAGGAGTGTCATCTGACTTGTAGAGCTGCCAACCTGATCCGCCAAGAGCTTTTGTGCCGTCTGTTTTTGTGAGCTTAACCGAGCCTGTTTTTACAGTATTTTTGATACTTGCAAAGGTTACGGTATCAGTATCAAGCGTGACGGTTACACTTCGTGGCTTATTGTACTTATACGGTAAAGAATAAGTGCCATCACCGTTAAGCTCGCCGAGTTCGGTTACTTTATATTTGAGCAATTCGTCATTGCTGTTATAAATCGGCAAGTCTGAGATTTCAGGACTTAAACCTTCAAGGTTTGTGCTTACTTTTTCGTTAAACCCTGTATCAGCACAGCTTATTTCAAAATACAAACCGTCCACAACATCATCTTCAGATGTTTTTTGTACCTGTAACAAACCTGTTTTTACGGTGTTGGCACAATCATATGTATAGTTGTATTCATCGGTATCATAGATTGTAAATTCGACTGCATCTTTCAGTTCATAACGGCTCGGAAACTTGTATGTTCCGTCTGACTGTTTAATGCCGATTTCGGTAAGCCTGTAAGTAATTTGAAAACCGTTTAGGTCAACTACATATGGCAGAATACCATCAATTTTGTTACCGTTTATGTCATAAAATTGCATATTATCTGTACTTGCTTTACCGTTTTTGTCGGTAGTCAAAACGATACTTGTAATCTCGTTTCCGTCTGCATCATAAGCCATCGTGGTAGGGATAAGGTCATCACCGAATTCTCGTTCATCGTCAAAAGACTCAAGCTTAAAACTCAAACCCTCGATAACTCCGTCCTCGGAAGTCTTATTGATGTTAATACTTCCTGTTGCAGGAGCGTTGTACATGGAATAATTAAGCGTTGATGTTGTTCCGTATTTGTTGGCAGTCTTAAACTCTGATTCAGCCTTTTCAAGGTAATTTTCGGGGAAGTAGTAACTGCCTCCGCCGAGAAAACCTTTTTCAACAACCTTATATTTTATAGGAATACAAATTGCTGAGTTTGGAACGGTTAAACAGCTTGTGAGCTTGTAACCGTATCGGTTGTAATAGTTAGCTGTTCCGGTAGAATCTGTAACAATATCACCATAATATTTGCCGTTTTCGTCCTGTACCTCAAACCAAACTCCAGACACTTTACCGTTGTATGAGGTCTTTTTAACAGTTAAATCTGTTTCAGAAACTGTATTCTGAAAATTAAATGTAACCGTTTTGCTCTCGTCAAGCGTTAATGACTTACCGTTAGCGTTGGATTTTGCTTCTGATGATTTGCCATAGTAGTATCTTGAATAAGCATTCTCACAATTGCTGAATACAGCATTTGAAACACCTTCAAAATATGAACCTTTATAATTGATTGCATTTTCTTTCTTTATCGTCCAAGTGTAACCGCCATAGCTGTGAGATCCTAAAGTAGTCTTAAAACCAAGCTCCTTGACTGTATAGGTTATCTTGTTGCCTTTATCGTCATATACCCTCAAACCTTTAACAGTCGCTTCGCCGTTTTTATCGGTTGAAACTGCGTTGTACTCGTTGCCGAGGCTATCTGATATTGCAAACCAAAGATTTGAAACTATACCGTCTGTTGATGACTTCTTGATTTTGAGGTCAGCTTTTATGGCATCTTCATAAATCGTCTGAATAACGGCTGTTTCAACGGTTGAGTTTTCCTCATTTGCAATGACAGGATAAACAGTATTGTCAAGCTCATAGCCTGTCGGTGCGGTTATTTCTTTGATGTAATATGTTTTGCCGACATCTACCGATTTTGCAAAAGTCCCCTTGCCATCAACACTTGTTGTGAGCTTGTCATACAAGCTTGCACAAGCTGAATCAGAGTACAAGCCATATACTGCTCCGCCGACACCTATACCTGACTGATTAAGCTTGTTAATGCCCACATATGCCTTTGCCGGCATTTCATCAATCGGTACTTTGATAGGGGTATTTGTGTCCTGAGCAAGACCGGCAATTTCTTCATTTATTACTCTGTAAAACACAACATCACTTAGCGAGTATCCGTCAGGAGCTTTTTCTTCTCTTATAACAACTGTACCGATAGGTACTGTAATTAAGTTGTTGTTGTAATAAAATTCATCAGAGTTATATCCATCTGCAAGATAGTTTTTATTAAGCTCAGCATATCCATCTTCGTCAGTCTGAATATACCAAGTCCTTTTAAGGTTTTTGCTGTCAAGTGCAGGAGCGGTTTCATCTGCTTTGACATCATAGTCCTTATCAATTTCCTGTGCGTAGTATTCAATGCTGAAAACCGCACCGCCAAGACCTTGACTTGTTGTTTCGCCTGTAATTGCATTCTTTTTTTGTAACACAATACCGACAGGGTCATCTACAGGCTCATCAGTACAGCTAAAGCGATAAATTTTTGTACCGTCTGCGGCTTTTTTGCCTGAATTCACAAATGTATATACAGTTTCGTCAAGCTCATAGCCTTTTGGTGCTTTGGTTTCTTTTGCATAGTAAGAAGCTGATGCGTCAACATATTTACTGTAACTGCCGTAACCGCTTGCATTTGTTGTAATACTGCCGATTTTTTTGGTACAAGCTTTGTCTGTGTATATGCCATACTCAGCTCCCGACAAGCTGTAACAACCGTTGCCAGCTGTAAGCTCTTTGTTTGATGATGATTTGTGAAGTTGCAGCTTGACAACATCCGGAAATGTCAACTTAACATATCCGTCTTTAACTGTATAATTAGAACCCTGAGCAAAAGTCTGATATGATGCATAGTCATTACTTGTAATTAAATACAAACTGTTTTTGTTCTTGATTCCATGTTCCTTCAAAAAAGAATTTTTCATTGTCACATTAACTGTCGTACCAAGATTTTTAGAACAGGTAAATGTTATCTTTTTACCGCTTACGCTGACCTTAACATTTGAATTGCTGACGATTACATCGGATGCTTTAGTTACTGAAGCGGTACCGTTCTTATCAGTCAAAGTGATTGAATACTGTCCGTTTGATTGATTATATGACATTTGATACGACTTCGCAGAACTGAGCGATGATGCAGTATATGACGGATTTCTCACGGATTTTTTGCACCAAGAAACCATATTGTTGTATGCCGTTGTGACATTCGCAAGCGTAGTTTCAGCTGAGCTTGTCTCAGTCATTGTATTTGCAGGTGTAAGTAACGGCTTACCGGTAACCGCTTCAAAAGTTGATGCGTTACGCTTGCCTGCAACAATCTCAAAAATCAAGAGCTGCGTTGCATAGTAGTAATGAACCTTCTCTTCCTTTGCAGCTTCAAATCCGCCAAAGCCCCAAGCAAGTATCAGATTAACTGCATTTTGCTGTGCAGTAGTTAGCTGTTTCCAAGCTGCTGATTGAGATGTACTTTTTACAGTAGCAGAACCTGTTAATTCAGATGCTTTATCCGGTTCAATACAGTACGCTCTTTGTGTGTAGTCTAAAAAATTCAAGGTTTTTCCGGATGGAGCAAAAAAGTGCACCTTGAAATTTTCCCAACCTTCATAATGCTGACTGTGCTTTTTTCCGTTTGCGTCTGTATAAGTATATTCAGCTGTTTTCTTGTATATAAAACCTTTGCCGTCTGCTCCACGATTGCCTTTAACCGAGGCAGCACTTACGGAAAACGAACCAACAGACAATGAGCCGATAATTACAGTCAAGCATAAGAAAACCGACAATATTTTTTTAATTAACTTCATTCAAATTTTTCTCTCCTTTTATCTAAATATTGAAAAAAAAAACTACTGTATTCTTTTATGGGTGATGCACGAATCATATTTACCTCCGTAAATTTATATTATTAACCACCTTAGTGGGGATTGTAGGGATGCATCGGACAAATTAATGCCCGATGCAAAAGAAGAATAACAATGAAAACTTAAAAAGTCTTGCTGTCAAGTTTTTTTCGAGCAATAAGCAACTGCTTTCCAAACGACAATTATTTCACCTTCTCAAAAAGTTGTTATCAATTTAAAATGTTAAGGTCATATATGTAGTTAAGGTCAACATTTGTTGATATGCCGTTAAT
>ULRO01023284.1_pt1 | contig 17201 bp, 19 predicted proteins | sample 1955421 | NCBI WGS metagenome assembly ULRO01 (sample SAMEA4835682, study PRJEB28245) | human gut metagenome | biome: gut microbiome; material: fecal sample | place: Denmark | collected 2008 | reverse complement strand
AAGGGAATCTGAAATTTATAATTATTTATGTAAACAAAAGGAAAACCATTGAGAAATCTTATATTTTATTATGCAAAAATACTTTTTAATGATTCATTTTCATTTTTTTCTTCTTTTTGAGATTTTGCCATTAACAGTTCACCATGATAAAAAGGATTTGAACCATCTTTGTCTTTTGAAGCAGCTGCAGCAAAAATACTCATAAAGTGAGATGGTGCAGTTGTTTCAGCAGCTTTAGGAGTTTGAGATACAACTTCATTAACTGCCGGCATATATTTTCCATCAACTTTTCTTGAAATAGCTGAAGCTGCTTGAGAATTCAAATATTTAATAGATGTAACAGCGGCTTCGCTAAATTGATATTGGAAAGAATTATTCATCGCAATTTGTTTTTGAACACCTGTCTCAACTCTTCCCTGATATAAATCAATACCTAATTCTACAGGTTTTGCAATTGTTTTAACCTGATGAGTAGTAAGAGAATTTGTATATTGAGATGTCTTTTGAGCAGCACGGCGTAAAATCTCCTGAGAAACATCTTTTAATACAGATGTATCAATGCCGTTTTTGTATAATGAAGTATAATTCACATTTAGACTCATTAGACTTATCCCTTTGTTTCCTTACATATATATCTTCGGCATATATTTTTTAATCTTTAATACAAATGTAGCAGTTGTAACATATTGTTACATTTAATCCAAAATATTACCTCACATTAACCCAAATTTTATTGTAATTGTTTTTTCTTGTATAATAAGAATATGGATAAGAAGATGAAAAATATACTTGCAATAAATTTTGGCGGAATTGGAGATGAAATATTTTTCCTCCCAACTTTAATATCGCTAAAAAAAGAATATCCTGATTCTAAAATAACACTTGCGCTTGAACCACGAAGCAAAAGCGTAAAAGATTTAACAAATATAATTGATGAATTATTTTTAATTGATGTTAAAGGTAAAAATAAATATACAGAATTATTAAAACTTATCCTGAAAGCAAGACAGGGAAATTTTGATATTATTATATCATCCGGCGGCAACAAACTTATAAGCTTACTTTTATTTTTAACAGGAATAAAAGTAAGATGCGGATATAATACCGGCAAAATCAGCCAGATATTGCTAACACATGCAATGCAGCTGAATAAAAACCAATATGCCTGCAAAATGTATCACGATTTAATTAGAAATCTTACAGAATATAATACTGAACTTCCGGAAATAAATATTGAACGTAGAGAAAAAATTTCTAATTCCGTATTAATTCACCCTGGAGTTAGTAAACTAAGCATTCAGAAAAATTGCATAAAAACAGTTCCAGCAGAAACCTGGGCTAAGGTAATAGATTTATTAGTTGCAGAAGGTAAAAAAGTAAGACTAGTTGGCGGCCCTGACGATAAAGAATGTATCGAAACCATACTAAATAACGTTAGAACTCAAAACTTCGAAAATCTATACGGAACAACTAAAAATTTAAAAGAACTTGCTGAACTGATTTCTTCTGCGGACAAATTTTTATGCTCGGATTCAGCACCTTTGCATGTAGCAGTTGCTCTTCACACAAAAACATATGTAATATTTGGGCCAACAGATGATAAAGCATTGATTCCGCAAAGTGAACTTGTTATTCCGATAAAGGCAAATGACAAATGCGAATTAAAACCGTGTTTGTGGGCAAGACGGCAAACAACCTGCGAAAAACTGAGCTGTTTAAAAATTACAGCAGCACAAATAGCTTCTGCAGTTTGCAATAATTAAAATTTTAAAAAATGTAAACAATTTAACAACCTCTGCAATTTTACACTAAAAAAATACTTTATATATATGTAGGTATAAGTGTGAAAGGTCATATTGTTTTATGTACAGTGGTGTAGCTACAGGAATATTTGCAGTCAGAAATGCCGATAAAACAATGAACGAAAATATTGGCAGACTTCCGGTTACTGTCGGCCAAAGTGCTGCCCTTGTAAAAGCTGCAGCACAACACGACAATGCTATATCAAAACATGCAAAAACAATACTAAATAATATTGAAAATATTGCAAAATCAGACAAAGTATTTAACGGAATTTCAAAAACCGTAAAATTCGCTGCAGACCATGTGAACCCGCTTATTGTAGCATCAAGCGGATATACAGTATTAACAGCTGAAGATAAAAAATCTGCAATTATTTCAGAAACAGGATGCCTTGCAGGTATGTTCATTGGTGAAGGATGGATGAAAAAAAATCTTGATGGCATTCTAAAGAAACTTCCAATAAATAAAAAATGGTTACCTGTCGTTAAGGGTCTGCTATTTGTTGGAGGCTCAATAGGTTCATCTACAATAGGTAAAAACATAGGTGATAAAGTTGCAGAATACTGGGATAAACCTATAGCAACTAATACGCAAAATAATAATAATATTGTTCCAAAATCAATCACTTACAAAGCATAATAGCCTTTTCTATGTTATAATCTTGTGCAAAAGAGAGGAACAGGATTATGACAACAATTAAAATAACCAAAATGCAAGGCTGCGGTAACGACTTTGTAGTTTTAGATTATTCAGAATATGAAAAATCAGGACTTTCAATGGAAGATTTAGCCCGTAAACTTTGCGACAGACACTTTGGAATAGGTGCAGACGGAATGATTATTCCGGATACAAAACCTAATCAAGAAACTGACATTGCTTGGTTTTTCTACAATTCAGATGGAACCACCGCGCAAATGTGTGGAAACGGTATGAGATGCTTTGCAAAATACGTATATGATAAAAAACTTGTAAATAAAAAACAATTCAGTGTGAAAACACTTGCCGGAATCATAAAACCTGAAATTCAAGAAGATGGAACAGTAAAAGTAAATATGGGCACCCCTATTCTTGAAGAATCAAAAATACCGTTTAAAGGTGAGAGGACAGTACAGTTAAAAGATAAAAATTTCAACATAATACCTGTATCAATGGGTAACCCTCACTGCATAATTTTTACAGAGGAAGATACATTACACCTTGCCCAAAATTATGGGCCGGCTATGGAAATTCACCCTTATTTCCCTGAAAAAACAAACACTGAATTTGTAAAAATAATTTCAAAAAACGAAATTGAAATGCGCGTATATGAAAGAGGATGCGGAATAACTTTAGCCTGCGGAACAGGAGCTTGTGCCAGTGTAGTTGCTTGCATTTTAAATAACTTAACAGAAGATACAGTAAAGGTCAATCTTCTTGGCGGGGCCGTAACAGTTGTTTGGAGCGGGACTAGGGAAAATCCGGATAAAGATATCTTTCTTATAGGACCGGCTGAATACAGTTTTACAGCCGAGTACATGTTGTAATAATTTCTATTTTCATGATAATATTTAATCATACATCATAGGAAAATACTAAAAGGAGAAAAATAAATGAAAACTTATGAATTAATGACTATCTTCAAACCAAATTTAGATGCAGAAGAAGTTGATAAATTAATCGACAAAATCGGTTCTGTTATTGCTGAATTCGGTGGTAAAGTTGAATCTACAGACAAAGTTGGCAGAAAAAAATTAGCTTATGAAATTCAAAACTTCAGAGATGGCTATTTCTCAACTTGCATATTATCATTACCGGCAGACAAAGTTGCTGAATTCAAAAGACAACTAAGACTAAATGATAATATTTTAAGAACAATGTTCATGGAAACAGCAGCTAAAGCTTCTGTTTAGTTTAAAGGAAAAAAAAATGACATTAGCAAAAGCAGTAGTAACAGGTATCGTATATAAAACACCAAAAACAGGGTTTACATCAAACAATGTTGCGGTTTCTTCATTTGTACTAAATATCGGTCAGCAGGAAGAAACTCTGGTTAGAGTAATTTCAAAAAGACAAAATCTTGAAGAAGTAGTATCATCACTGTCTAAAAACCAAAAGGTACTGGTCGAAGGCAGATTACAAAATGGTATAAGCAAGATGGATGACGGTACAGAGAAAAAAGTATTCGAAATCGAAGCTGCTACTATTGAATTAATGGGGGGAACCTCAGCATCTAATACAGAAACTGATGAAGATGGAGATATTCTAACATTCGGAGATATGGAAGCTTCAACCGATTCAAATGCTGATGTATTAATGGATGATGAAGAAGTCCCATTCTAAACTAATACATAATTAAGTAGTAAAATAATAAGGCTAGAAAGGCAAATAAAAACAAATGGCAAGACAAGACGAAAAGAAAAAACGTAAAAATTGCAGCTTATGTGCAGATAAAGTTACATCTATCGACTACAAAGATGCTGCAAAATTAAAAAGATACTTAACTGAAGCTGGAAAAATTATTCCTAGAAGAATCACAGGCAACTGTGCAGCTCACCAAAGAATGATTGCTAAAGCTATCAAACAAGCTAGAGAAGCTTCAATCATCAATTACGTTTTTGACTAATAAAGTACAAATAAACAAAGTGGCAGACAAAATAAAATTTTTGTCTGCCACTTTGTTATATATCATTCCCAATTGCCTGGAAAATTAGTTGAGCATATAAGACGCAATTTTCTGTTCCTGATTAAATGTTTTAGAAGATGGTATTATATTTCATTACTTAGTAGTATTTAAAACATATCTACCACCAGCTGTTGAAGTTTCAACCACACCATCATGGAATCGAATCGGATAAATATCTGTTAAATGCTGTGCATCATTTTTTACAACACAATTATTTTTAGTCAAAGAATCCGAACCAGAGGAACAACTTACCTCTTTATTTGGTAATGTAACACCATTGACATCAATAAATCCAACACAATAAGCTGTACCCGACGTAGGTATAGCATCTTCAGAAGAGATAACTTCACCAATATTACGAGTACAACCTGTACCTGATCTTCCTGTAGTTTTATGAATAGCCACAATAGCCCCATCAGATAACATATAAGCAAAATAATCATTAGGATTATTCCTTCCTCTATTAAGAAAATACCCTGCAGTAAAAGTATATTTACCATCCTTATTATTTTTACGCATAGGAATTTCACCTAAAGAATTATAAAAGGTCGCTCCGGTTAAAGTACCATTTAATATTGCACAAATACTCATAACACTTTCCGGACGTTCTGTAGCGGCATTAACACCACACACCTGAGTAATTCCTGCATAATCAAAACCATATAATGAATCAGAAAGTCTTGCTGCCTGCGATAAGGTAGATATCGTTTTTTTTAATGTTGAACGATACTTTTGAGAATTTGTATTTGCAATTAATGTTGGTATTGTCATGGCTGCGACCACGCCTATTATGCCGAGAGTTATTAGGACTTCGGCAAGGGTAAATGCGGCTTTGTTATGCGTCATTCCAAATTTGGTTCGGAATCTATTATACTGAGATGCTGAAACAAGTTCAGCATGACAATTTATAAATTCAGGATGACATTCTGGTTGCTCAGTGTAACATGGTAAGGGCGCATTAGAACGACAATTTAAAACAAATAAACTCAAAGACCTTAGAATACTGTCGGAGTGAAGCTTTAAAAGGTCACCCCCCCCCGATTTTCTTATTATTGTTGAATTCTAGCACACTCTCTACTCCTTTTTAGTTATTATACAACAATTTCAGTATAATACATTTTTTACAAATCTGCAATAATATTTCAATATTATCTTTCCTTACTCATCTAACTTTCAGAAATATAAATATTATTTGTTACAATAGCTTTATACTCTTCATAATCAAGATACTTATTGTTATCTACATCATATCTCTCAAATTCATCAGATAATTCCTGAATCTTTTGCATTATTGCATCAGGCCCCTCTTTTTGCAAGGATTTGATATCGTCACCAAGCATTTTTATAAAAGTAAGCATCCACTCATTTTTAGAAATGCAATAATCATTATCCATATCAAAACTTAAATAATCTTTGATAACTTCTTCATCTGTAAGATGTCTGTAACCCTCAGGAACATTTTTACCATCATCTGATATAATCATTAACATACTTCAATCTCCTATTTACATTGCATTTATTATATTTTTAATATTTTCATCTGACACAACATTTAAAGCGAACGTTCTATCATTATCAGAAAAAGCTTTTAGACGTTTTAAAGTTTCCACAGCCTTTAAAACAATTGTTTGGTTATTTGCCCCCAATAACAAACGAACACCCGATACATCTGATGTTAAATCCAATGCTGTATACACAAGAAGACTATCCTGCTTTAATTCATTTGACATAAAAGAATTTAAAACTTCTCTATCAGCAGATTTCAAAAGTTTTTTAATACCAAAAACTTCCTGCTTAACATCTTTAGAATTATCAAATAAATATTCGTCATTCTCGGTCAACGCATCAAACTTATCTACAGCATTAAGTAAAACAACAGCTCTTTGAGATGTCATCGTCGTATTCAAGATGAATTCTAATACATCATAAAGCCTAAAATCAAAAACCTGTGATAAGTCAAAAATCTCACCTAAACCATTAATTATCAAATTCAAAATAAACAGCCCGTCACTTTCTGAGCGTTCAAGAATACTAAAAATATCTGTTAAATACAACAGTTCCCCTGCAATATTTTCGGCCATAGAAGAGGATTTGACTGCATTCAAAATATCCAGTACCGCATCAGTATTCCCATAAGAAACCAAGAATTTTACAGCATCTAATTTTTCAAAGTCATCAACAGAATTTAATTTTTCCATAGCCTCAAAATAACAATCTTTATTTCCAATAGCCGCTAACGCTGCTGCGCAATTAGAGCTTAATCCGTGATGCTGACTATAAACATTTTCTTTTAAAAAATCAATTGCCACCGGTTCCTGGATATAAGAAAAGAATTTTGCACAATAAGCTTTTTCATCCTCTGTGCCATCTTCAAAAATCCCGAGCATTCTATCCGTTAAATCTTCATCTGCAAAATTTACCAGAGTCGAAACAATAAAATCCTCATAAGATGGAGAGTAGAATTTCAAAAACTGAAGCAAATTCAAATAATTAGATTCATTACAAACACTTGCCATACGATTACATACATTTTGCTTGACAAAATCAAACAAAAAATCATCACTATCAACAAGTTCTTTGAATAAATCTACATCAGGTTTATTAACAAGAGTAAACACTACCGGTTCAAAATCTCTTGGATTTTTACCGGTCAATTTTTTTAATTTATCACTCATAAGGACAAACCTTACTAATCTAAATAAAATACCGTAATAACTTTATGACCCTCTTCGGCATATTGAACAGCACTATGAAGAGTTTTACTTGTATGTGATAAGAAACAGATTAATTGGTTACATTCATCAATAATTTCTCTGTTACAAACTCTTGAAGCATCAGCCAATGTCATCATCGCTCTATCAGCGTGTTCGATAATATTAGGAACACCAATTAACTGATCTTGTACATCAGAAGGCTGCTGACCTATAGTCTGAGGCAAAACAACACTCAATTTATCAGGATTAGCTTTCATTGCACCACGAATAGCAGCAGCATTCGTCCCTGAAGAACCACCTGATGTTATAATAGTATTGCCCTGCATAACTAAAGCAGTCGCAAGAGTTTCTATCATTTGCTGATGTGTGATTGGAAGATTTCTACTCCCGATAATTGCAATCTTTTTAGCTGATTGTTTTATTGTTGCAAGCTCCATTGCCAACTCATCAACTGTATTCGGGGCATCAGACTTAACTGTATCCATTTCATCATCAATAGGTACAACTATAGACCTTTGAGCATCTTCATTTTTGTCGTCTGAACTTAATAAAATTTCCTTATCACTTTCTGTCATTTTTTCATTTACCTTCTAATTGCATTAATAACATTTTTCGATTATGCTTAATTATAGCATATTTTTTTTTATTTGGGAAGAGGTCATGGGAAATCTATTAGAAAATCTTAATAAGGAGCAGGTAGAAGCCGTTCAAACAACACAAGGGCCATTGCTTATTTTAGCCGGTGCCGGCTCAGGAAAAACTAAGGTACTTACTACACGTATTGCCTATATGATACAAAACGGAATAAAGCCAAGAAACATACTTGCAGTAACATTTACCAACAAAGCTGCTAAAGAAATGAAAGAACGTATCGGAAAAATTATAGGAGAAGATACAGTTAAATATATGTGGGTAGGAACTTTCCACGGAATTTGCGGCAGAATCTTGCGTGAAAATATTGATAAATATAACACTGCAACAGGAAAAAATTTGGATAAGAATTTTACGATTTATGATGACTCTGATACAAACCAAATAATCACAAGAGCTATCAAAAAGTTAAATTTAGACGATAAAGTTTACCAAACAAAACTTGTTAAATCTGTAATTTCTAATGCCAAGAACAAAATGCAAGATGCAACAACTTTTGCAAAATATGCAAGAGATTATAAATCCCAAAAAATTGCAGAAATTTATGAAGAATATGAAAAAGCATTAAACTCCAATAACGCAATAGATTTTGACGATATGTTAATGCTTACGGTTAAACTTCTTGAACAAAATGAAGAAGTTAGAAATCAATATTACGAAAGATTTCAACACATAATGGTTGATGAGTACCAGGATACAAACTTAGCTCAATATAATCTGGTAAACATGCTCTATACAAATCTTTTACCAGTAAACGAACTTCCTGAAACACGTTCATTATGCGTTGTAGGAGATGTTGACCAATCAATTTACTCTTGGCGTGGAGCTGATTTCACAATCATCATGAATTTCCAAAAGGATTACCCTAAAACTAAACTAATCAAACTTGAACAAAATTACCGTTCAACAGCCCACATCTTAAACGCCGCGAACGCAGTCATCGAAAACAATGATGAACGTTTGGACAAAGTTTTATATTCAAACAAAGGAGAAGGCGAAAAGTTAAGCTACTACATAGCGGATGATGAGGCGGACGAAGCAAACTATATTATAAGCAACATTAGAAGAACTGCCGGCGGGAATTATAATAAATTTGCAATTTTATACAGAACAAACAACCAGTCACGTGCTCTGGAAGAAGCTTGTATGGCTACAGGTGTCCCGTATAGAATATATGGCGGAACAAAATTCTACGATAGAGCTGAAGTAAAAACTGTATTATGTTATTTAAAATTAATCAATAATACAGATGATTCTCAAAGTTTACGCAGAGTAATCAATATTCCAAAACGAGGAATTGGTGATACTACAATGCAGAATCTTACAAAATTTGCATCGGATAGAGATATCAGCCTTTATGAAGCAATAAAAATTTGCGAAGAATCTGAAATTAATGCAAAAACTCAATCTAAACTAAAAGATTTTGCAACTTTAATTTATAAATTTCAACAAGCAAAAGATTCTTATACATTAAAAGACTTTGTAACTCTGGTCATTGAAAAGTCAGGCTACTTAGCCGAACTACAAACAAAAGCCGCAACTGATCCTGAATTTCAGGATGATATAAACAACCTGCAAGAACTTGTCAACGTAGCCGAAGAATTTGTCCCGGAAGAAGAAGACAACATCTTAGGTGAATTTTTACAGCAGGTAGCACTTGTATCTGACCTTGATTCAATGGAAGAAGAATCAAACAATGTAACCATGATGACTCTTCATGCTGCAAAAGGGCTTGAATTTCCTACGGTATTTATTGCAGGTATGGATGAAGGAATTTTCCCAAGCCAAAGAACTCTCCAAGTTCCATCAGAAGTAGAAGAAGAACGCAGATTGATGTATGTCGGCATAACTCGTGCAGAAGAAAAATTATATCTGGTATCTGCAAAACGCCGTCAAACTTGGGGAGAATACAGATACTATAACCCGTCAAGATTTATTGAAGAAATTCCGCACAATCTAATCGAATCAATGGAATCAGAAGGGCGCTCATCTGGAACCTCAACTTTCAGAAGTGCTGTTTCAAGAGCCAAAGAAAGCTCATCAGGCTACAGTTCAAACTCTGCACAATCGGATAGTTACGGATACATAAAACCATCATCAGGGTTTGGTGCAAATTTTGTAGCTCCACAGAGAAAAGGACTTGCCTCAGGCGGAAAAACACATAGTCAAAGCAACTCAAATTACGCAAAATCTTCATATTCACAAACTCCGCAGCATACCCCTCGTCGTGCAATGATTGTAAAATCCGCAATAAATAAAAAACGTGAAGAAGAAGCCAGAAGAGCTGCAGGAACGAAGGCAATTAATGCACTTAGACAAATGTCAGCCCAACGTCAAAATGAGCGCAAATTAGCCGAAGAACAAAAAGCTCAAAAACAAACCTCTACGTTTATTGATGAAGTTTTTGAAGTGGGACAAAGAGTTTTTCACGGTCAAATGGGAATCGGACACATCACAGACGTTATGAATATTGGTGAAAGTATAATGTACACCGTTGATTTTGGAGCAAAAGGCAAAAAAGCAATGGATGCATCATACGCAAAACTAAAAAAATTCTAGGTGCTCGGCCGCACGGGGCACCATGCCACCAACTATAATCTAAAGTAAGATATACAACCCAGCTCCGCAAGGTGCTACGCACGTAGATTTGCCACCAGTTCTTTAAAACTTACATCAACAACCCAGCTCCGCAAGGTGCTACGCACGTAGATTCACCATAATGATTCTATCATAACTTCTGCGCAGGATGCCCCCCAGACGGGGTACTCTACCACCAACTGTAACCTAAAGCAAGCAAAATCGTCATACTGAGGCAATGCCGAAGTATCTTATAAACGGAACAATATACGAGATACTTCAGGCGCACTCTCCCTCAGAATGACTATAAGTTATCAGTATTTCATATTTAAATACTGGATTGCCATGGCTATCGCCTCGCAATGATGATATGTTGTATATAAATTTCTCATCAAGTAACTAAAGTTTTACAAGCAAAAAAAGACTTCAAGATTAGTTCTTGAAGTCTTTTTTATTTTCATATTTAAGTTATATATTATCCTTCAACTGCCATACGCTTTGGCGCATTTTTTCTCTCTTCCCAGAAATCAACAAGCATACTGCAGAAGAAAATACTAGAGTATGTACCAACTACAACACCAATCATCATTGCTAATACAAAATCTTTTGTTGTAACTCCGCCAAAGAAGTATAATGCTGCAAGTGTAATAAATGCTGTTAATGAAGTATTTACACTTCTTGCAAGTGTTTGATTAACAGAAGCATCAACAATTTCACCATACGTCATTTTCTTACCATAATATCTCAAGTTTTCACGAATTCTGTCAAATGTAACAATGGTATCATTGATTGAGAAACCAATCAAAGTCAAAATTGCAGTTAAGAATAAGCCGTCAACCTGAACATTACAGAATATTCCAAGAATAGAAAATACACCAAGAACAAATAATACATCATGCACCAATCCTAAAATTGCAGCCACAGCATATTCAAACTTAAAGCGGAACGAAATATATAAAATCATACCAACAATAGCTAATGCTAATGCTAAAATAGACATTTTGAATAATTCTTTACCTAAAGTTGGACCAACAGAAGTCACCTGAACAAGTTCAGCATTTTTGTATTCTTTTTGAACAGCATTTGTAATTTCTGCAGCTAAGTCAGAACCTTCATCTATGAACTTTGTTCTAATTGAGACAATAGATTTCATATTATCATTTTCTTGAGTTGGATTTACGTTTAGCACTTGAAGATATGCATTGGTAACTCCAATTTTATCCAAACTTTGACGAGTTTTTGCAAGATCATCACTTGATACTGTTTCTTTTGTTCCGTACTGCAATATAGTACCGCCGGTATAATCAATACCGACCTTTACAGGCGTATGTGTAGGATATGTAATCATTGAATACACCATCGCTGCAATTCCCGGTAATAATAAAATTGCTGATATACACATCCATAAAACTCTATATTTTACAACATGTATTGCTTTCTTTTTTAAATTAAACATTTTATATTTACCTCATACTTTCTTAGTCTAAAATACCAAAACGAGCTTTTTCACGTTTTGTTTCTGTCACTTCATAACCTTTACCAATATCATCCTTTGAAAGACCGAACAACGCAGGATATTTTAACTCTCCTGTACCGAAGATTAAGTGCATGAAGTTCTTAGTAACAGTAATTGCTGTAAACATTGAAACAACAACACCTATTGCCAGTGTTAATGCAAAACCTTTAACCACACTTGTACCTAAGAAATACAAGATTACACAGGTCAAAATTGTTGTCATGTTTGAATCAAAAATACTTGTGAAGGCTCTATCAAAACCGGAGTTGATTGCCGTAAATAAATTTCTGCCTGCCTTTAATTCTTCTTTAGTTCTTTCAAAAATAAGAATATTTGCATCAACGGCCATACCAACAGACAATACAAAACCAGCAATACCTGCAAGAGTAAGAGTTACCGGAATAGCCTTAAACAGGGCAAACAATATTAAACCATACACAATTAATGCAATGTCTGCAATCAAACCTGGTAATCGATAAGCAAATATCATAAACAGCATTACAAAGCCAATACCTATCAGTGCTGCAAATTTTGATTTTTCAATACTGTCAGAACCTAAAGTAGGACCAACTGTATTTTCTTGAATAATATCAGATGGAACAGGTAATGCTCCTGCATTTAACAGGTTAACCATTTTTTCCGCTTCTTCATATTTAAAGCCGCTGCTGCCGCCTGAAATTTCAGCTCGACCACCAAATATAGCTTCTCTGATAACCGGCGCAGAAATTTCTTCATTATCAAAGAAAATTGCCATTTGCTGCCCAACTAATTTTTGAGTTAATTCAGCAAACTTATTTGCACCTTTTCCATTAAATTCTAATGAAACAGTCCACTGACCTGACTGATCAGAACCAATTGAAGCTGATTTCAAATCTTCACCGGTCAAACCTGTTGGTTCCCACATCATTAAGCCATTTTCATCTCTTTTAGGCTGCTTATTTTCATCAAATACAGGTTGCTTAAATTCTAATTGCGCAGTTTTACCCAAAAAAGCTTCGGCTTCTTTTAAATCTGTTACATTTGGGATTTCAACCAGAAGTCTCTTATCTCCAACTTGTGCAACACTTGTTTCAGATACACCAAGTTTGTTTACACGGCTTTCGATTGCATATTGCAAACGGCTCATTACTTCAGGAGTAATTTTTCTGACTGTATCTGTTGTTTTTGCTTCAAGCATAATTCTTGAACCGCCAACAAGGTCAAGTCCCAGTTTTGTAGGCTTTTTGTAGATTGTTATAACTGATGCAATAACAATTGCTACAATAACCCAAAACATAATAATCTTGTTTTTCAATTTTTTACCCTCTTATATATGTACTACTGATTATAAAATCTTTTTTTGATATTTAACCCTATTTATAACATTAAAGACGTGAAAAGGAACTAACCCTCCTCACTTAATTCGTTCTTTACCATGTCTACTATTTTACAAAGTTCAATTTTTTCATCTTCTGACAATGTTACTAAAGGTTTCCGCACATAAGCTTCAATAATTCCTTTGTAGGCTAAAGCTGCTTTTGCCGGAGTTGGATTCGGAGCCATAAAAAGCCCTTTAAAAATAGGATAAAGAACTTTATGCATATTTCTTGCAGCAAGAACCTCACCCGTTTTAAAATTTCTTATCATTGATTTAATCTCAGAACCAAACAAGTGTGAGGCAACAGAAATAACCCCATGAGCACCTAATGACAACATCGGAAGAGTCAAACTGTCGTCTCCTGAATATATTGCAAAATCATTAGGGCACAATAACTTCATTTCAGTAATCTTATCCATATCTGGACAACTTTGCTTAACCCCAACAATATTTTCAAAGTTTTGAGCAAGATATGCCACTGTTTTAGGTTCCATATTCACCCCTGTTCGAGAAGGGATATTGTATAATATAATCGGCAAAGTTGTTGATTTTGCAATTGCAGAAAAATGTTCAATAATACCTCTTTGATTTGGCTTATTGTAATATGGAACAACCGATAAAACAGCATCAACTTCCTCTTTTTGAGCAAATTTAGTGAAATCAATAGCTGTTTCAGTTGAATTTGAACCTGCACCTAATATGACTTTTGCTTTATTTGCAGCGGCTCTTTTAACCGTACTAACAAGTTCGATTTCTTCTTCATTAGTCAATGTTGGAGACTCACCTGTAGTCCCAGCAACAAGAAGAGCATCACTTCCATTTTCAACTAAATATTTTGTAAGCTCCTCCACTTTATCATAATCAATTGATCCGAAACGATTCATCGGCGTCACCATTGCCGTAATAACTTCTCCGCAATCATATCTTAGTGCCATGATATATCCCTCATTTCTTAGTCTGACAATGATAATTATATTACAAAAGTCATTATAATGCTTAATTATTAAGAATAATGTCAGGTGCTAAGCACGGGGGACCCTGCTATCAACTGTAATCCAAAGTAAGCGATATCGTCATACTGAGGCGTATGCGAAGTATCTAAAATAGATTCTTCGCATACGCTCAGAATGACAGTTACAAGAGATGCTGAAACAAGTTCAGCATGACAAATTTTGAGTTCAGCATGACAGATTTGAAGTTCAGGATGATATATCATCAGTTTAGAATTACAAGTTACCTGGTAAACAAATAAGTATTATTGTTTTATTAATTTATTTTGTGCTAAAATCCTAAATATGAACTGGAAGAATTTACCAAAAAAGAAACGTTTATATGCCTTAGTATTTTTTGCACTTGGGGGTATCTTAGCCTGGGCATTCATAACTGCAGGAATAATTACACATGACTTTAATCGCCAGCAGTTGAAATCGCAAGGGGACCAACAAGAAGCAATCGTACAGGGCATCATTCTAACTGAAACAAAAGATGAACAAAAATACTGGGAAATATATGGTGAAACCGGTAAATGGGACAGCGGGAAAGGAATCGCTCAATTAAATAAAGTTATTGGGAATTTTTATAAAGACAATGAAGTTTCTATGAGTTTTGAATCCTCCAAAGGAACCTATAACTCAAAGGATGGAGACATAACTCTTTATAATGATACTTTTATTGCACTAAAAGATGGAATAACATTAAAAGCAGATAAACTTCACTGGCTAAATTCGCACAGCCCAATTATCGCAGAAGGTCATATTCAAATTCAAAAAGGGAAAGAGCTTATTTCTACTGCAGACAAAATTGAAATCAGCCCTGATTACAGCAGTTTTAAAATAAGCGGAAAAACAGTTTCTAAGGTCTATGAGGATAAAAAGTAGTATGAAAAAAATATTAATAGCTTGTGTATCAATTTTACTATTAACAGGTATTGCTGTTCAAGCATCTGACTTGATTATAGAATCCAAAAGTCAAACATTTAACGAATCTGACAACAAAATAAAATTTAACGGTGATGTGAAAGTTACAGTTGACGATTTGAAAGTTGTTGGAGATTCTGCAGATGTGAATATGACACAAGACCAAAAATTGGACACTGCTACATTTTATGACAAACCTTATGCGTTTGAAATCAAAAAAAATAAAAAAAGAGAAGTTAAAGCTAACATATTAAAAGTATCACTCATTACAAAAATAGTACGAGCAGAAGGCGACACCCAATCCATCGTATTTGAAGGTAAAACACCTGTTGTGGTAATCAATTCAGACGTACAAGAATACGACACAAAAACAGGCGTTATGACAGCTACAGGCGCAGTAACAATGCTTTATAAAGAAATAGAAACATTTTCAAATTCAGCTCAAATCACTACCGATAAAAATGGGGATATAAAAAGGCTTGTACTAACCGGAAATGCAAGAGTAAAACAAGAAAAAAACGAATCTTATGCAGACAAATTTGTATATGAAGCAACTTCCGGAAATTTAACAGCGTACGGAAACACAACCTCTAATGCTTTGATGGATGATGGAACAAAGTTAACATTAAAATCAAACTATCAGGAATACAATCAGAAGCGTGGGATTTTTAATGCCAGCGGGCGTGTTCGAATCTGGTATCAAGATTATTACGCAGAAGGTCCAAAAGTAACACTTTACCCCGGAGCTGATTCAAAACCAAATGAAGCATATTTTACAGGCCGTTCAAGTATCACACAGGGTGTTAGAACCATATTTGCTGACAGAATTAAAATGACAATGAAACCCAAAAGTTTCGATGCTCAAGGTAACACTCGAACTGTAATTAAGAATATTGGTTCAGGTTCAGATGATGACAGTATGACTTTAGGATTGTAATAAATATGAAAGAAAAAATTGATAAAGCTATAGAATGTTTTAAAAAACAAGATTGGAATGGTGCAATAGATTTATTTTCATCTATTCTGGAAGTTGAAACTGATAACGCAGAAGTATACAACAATCTGGGCTTGTGTTATGCAAATATCGGTGAAGATGAAAAAGCTGAAAAAAACTATTTGAAAAGTATTGAACTAAATCCGGCAATTCCGCAATGCTACATAAATTTGGTAGATATTTATTATAAACAAAAACGTTTTGGCGAAGGCATAAATATCTTATCATATGCAATTGATATGCTGCCTGAAGACCTAATCTTCAGACATTACCTCGCAAGGTTCTACATGGAAGATGCAAAAAGAGATTTAGCAATTGATGAATTGGAATACGTTTTGGAAAAACAGCCGGACAATTATGATGCGTATTATGATTTGGCTAAAACATATTTTGAACTGGGGAATTACGATTCTGCGATAGAAAACTTTGAAAATGTTTTAAATTATAAAGATGACAATGAGTGGATTTCCTATTATTTAGCAGAAGCCTATCAAGCTAATGATGAAATAGATAAAGCCATATCAAACTTTTTAAAATCCATTGCAACAAACAACAAGTTTCCTATACCGTACAAAAAAGTTGCAATACTCTTTATGGCTCGTGAAGATTACGATGATGCAACAGAATATTTAGAAGATTATTTAAAATTCGATATTCCGCAAGAAGAAAAAGATAATATTACTTCTCTGATAAATAATATAAAAAAGAGAAAAGGAACAAATGAAGAATAAATACTGGATTGCTTTTTCTTCAATTGAACAAATAGACAGCCGTTTCATCCAAAGATTGTACAATTATTTTGGAGATATTGAAGCTGCTTTTAATGCCTCACTAGATGATTTAAAAAATATCGACGGTCTAAGCTCAAAAAAGGCTGAAAGTTTTATAAAATACAGAGACAAAGTTGATATTGACAGAACATTTACCAATGTTGAAACCAGAGGAATAAATTTTTTAACACTCGAAGATGAAAATTATCCAAAAATGTTAAAAAATATTGAAAATCCTCCC
>ULRO01017411.1_pt1 | contig 17323 bp, 14 predicted proteins | sample 1955421 | NCBI WGS metagenome assembly ULRO01 (sample SAMEA4835682, study PRJEB28245) | human gut metagenome | biome: gut microbiome; material: fecal sample | place: Denmark | collected 2008 | reverse complement strand
TAATATCCGATACTGACGACAGCGGCTCCGCCAATCCAGGCAATCGGGCTGGCGTAGCAAACGCCGGTAAAGCCGAAGTGGTAGGCCAGAACGATGGCGGCAAATGAGCGCATTCCCAGTTCAACGATGCTTGATATAAGCGGAATTACCGGTTTTCCAAGCCCTTGCAACGCATTTCTGTAAACAAATATTTGTCCGAGGAAGAAATAAAACAAAACGCTGATGTTGAGATACATTTTGGCGGTGTCAATAACGATTTCGTTGCGTTCTTTGGTGAAGATTTCAACCAGGTTTTCGCCGGCTGTAAAAATAATTACGGCCATGAGAATGCTGACTCCTAAGGAAATCATGGAACAGTTGAAGACGCCGCGGCGGACTCGGCCGATTAAGCCGGCACCATAATTTTGCGCCGTATAGGTTGCCATGGCGACGCCGAAAGAAACCATCGGCTGGGCAGCCAGCTGTTCAATGCGCATGGCAGAGGTAAAGGCGGCAATCGTCAGCGGGCCGAAAGAGTTACAGACGCTCTGGATGACCATGGAACTCAGGGCAATGATTGAAAACTGCACGGCCATGGGAATGGCTAATGCCAGGTGTTCTTTGCTGAAATTCCAGTCAAGTTTCCAATCGCTTTTTCTAAGGTGCAGAATTGGGAATTTTTTAACGATGTAAAAGTAACAGCAGATAACAGAAATGCTTAACGCCAAGACTGTACCGAGGGCGGAGCCTTCAACGCCCATGCCGCAGACGTATATTAAAAACAGGTTGAGGCCGATATTGATGATTGAGGCAAAAATGAGAAAATACAATGGTGTCCGGCTGTCGCCCAAGGCGCGGATGATGCCGGACAGAAGATTGTAAAAGACAATCATGACCAGGCCGTAGGCGATGATGGAAATAAACGCCAAAGCCTCGCCGAAGATTTCTTCCGGGACGTTCATCAGGCGTAATATGGGGCGGAGAAAAGCTATCAGAATCAGGCTAAAAATGAGTGTGAATGCTGTGCTGATCACCGTTGCCGTTGCTACAGAACGGCGCATGGCGTTGAAGTCGTTGGCGCCGAAACGCTGCGCTGTGATGACGGTCAGGCCGCTGGTAAAGCCGATGGTGACGGCAATAAGAAGAAAAAACAGCGGGCCGGTCGCACCGACGGCAGCCAGAGAATTTACGCCAAGCAGACGGCCGACAATGATGATGTCGGAAATGCTGTAAAGTTGTTGAAAGACGTTGCCGATTAATAACGGAATCGTAAATTGGATGATTAGTTTTACCGGATTTCCGGAAGTCATATTTTGAATCATTGTATACTTCTCTTCATTTTTTTGTCATGGGATATATACAACCGTTATTTTTTTATGACAAGACCCTAATTATATGTCAGCCAAGTTTCTTTTTAAATGTCCAGGCCGCGATGGAAAGCGTTCCCAAGGCGATGAAAAACAGGGGAAGCATATTTTGCCAGATGTCTGCAGGTGCCATGTCTTTTAAGAGAATCCCCTTGGCGATAATCAGATAGTACCGCACGGGATTGATTAAAGTTATGTTTTGAAGAAACTGCGGCATATCCGCGATGGGCGAAACATAGCCGGAAATCAGAATTGACGGCATGAGAAAAGAAAATGCGCCGAGAATCGCCTGCTGCTGGGTTTTACAGATTGAGGAAACAAACAGGCCGACGCCGACAACGGACATCAGGTAAACCAGAAGGGAAAGGATGAACCAGAAGACAGAACCTTTGAACGGGAGTTCAAAAATAAGAACGGCGCAGAATGTGATGATAACAGCGACAGCCATGGCGATGATAACCGGCGGAATGGTTTTGCCGAGGAGTATTTCAAAAGAACTCAATGGCGACACGATGATTTGGTCGAATGTGCCCAGTTCGTGTTCCCGGGCGATGGACATAGCGGTCAGGACAAGCGCCGAAATAGCGCTGAGAATGGCAATCATGGAGGACACGGTGTACCATTGGTAAGAAAGGTTCGGGTTAAACCAGTGGCGGACTTCAATCGTGATTGAGGGAACGGAATGATAGCGTTCGGGGTGGACGCGCTGTTCATAGGCGGCGATTATCTTTGAGGCGTAACCGCTGATTATGGCGGCGGAATTGGTTTGTCTACCGTCAACAATGACCTGTATTTCAGCAGGTGTCCGCGATTTTATTTTGGCGGCGAAGTCATTGTTGATGATGATGCCCAGTTGCGCCTGTTCCGAGGCGATGAGATTTTCCATTTGCCTGCGGTTGTCGGTGAAGATGATTTTTTTGAACCAGGGCGAGCCTTCAAAGCCGGATATAAGCTCCCGGGATTCATAACTTTTGCTGTCGTCGAAAACGACGGCGGATATGTTTTTGACTTCCATTGTAGCGGCGTTGGCGAAGATTATCAGCTGGACAATCGGCGGGACGATAATGAGAATCCGGCTTTTGGGGTCGCGCCAGGCGGCCAAAAATTCTTTGATAATCAGCGACCAGATACGTTTCAGCATTTTTCCAACCTCATATCTGTTTTACGGTAAACGGCAATCATCAGCACAATGCTGAAACAAAGCATGGCGATGCTGTTGGGGAGGATGACATCCCAGATTGTCCCGGCCAGAAATTCGCTTTGGGCGCAAGGCAGATAATAACGCGCGGGAATCAGCCAGGTAACATATTGGACGAGTTTGGGCATGGATTGAATCGGAAAGACCAGCCCCGAAAGAATCAACGAGGGCATGAAGCCGCCGACGAGCGCTGCCTGGCTGGCGGTGAATTGGTTTTTTAAAGCTGAGGAGATGAACAGTCCCTGGCCGAGCGCCGCGAAAAGGAACAGAGATGACGTCAGCCACAGAACTGCGTAACTGCCGCGGAAAGGAATGTCAAAAACATGGACGCAGACCATGACGTTAAAGATAACGGAAGCAAAGCCCAAAATGAAGTATGAGATGTATTTGCTGAGAACGATGTCTATTTTACGGGCGCGCGTAGTGATGAGTGTTTCCATTGTGCCGCGTTCCCATTCCCGGGAAACAACCAGGGCAGTCAGCAGCATACCGATGAGCGTCAGGGTGATTGACAGGGTTCCGGGCAGGATAAAGTAGTGGCTGTTTAATTCCTGATTATACCAGACGCGGTTTTGCGGCACGACCAGCGGTTCGGGATTGGAAAAACGGTATTTGCTCAGTCCGGTCAGCCAGTGGGCGGCTATGGCTGTTATGTAGTTTTCAACGTAATTCGCGGTATTGGTTTCAGAGCCGTCGGTAATGATTTGAAGCGGCGCTGAGGTTGATTTTGACAGGTTTTGGGAAAAGTTCTCCGGAATTATCATCAGACCGCGGAGTTTTGACTTGTTTATGTCTTCATACATTTGCCGGCGGCTGTCGTAGGCAACGGCATTGATAAAGCGGTTGTTGCCGACGGAATCCGCCAGGCTTTGACTTTCAACTGACATATCTTCATTTTTAATGCCAACTGTCAGCCGGGTAGTGTCAAGGTTGATGCCGTACATATATATGGGCAGTAAAATTGCCGGGAGGATGAAGGCAATTAAAATACTGCTCGGGTCCCGGATGATTTGATAAAATTCTTTAACGATAAGGGCTTTCAGTATTCTCATGCTGTGGCCTTTGCGTCAAAGTTTTCAATGAGGCTGATAAAGGCGTCTTCCATGGTTGCCGCAGCCGAAACGCTGTGTTTTAATTCGTCGGGAGAGCCGGTGGCGATGGCCTGTCCCTGATAAAACAGGCTGATACGGTCGCAGTATTCTGCTTCATCCATAAAATGGGTCGTGACCATTATGGTGATGCCTTTTCCGGCCAAGACGTTGATGTGATTCCAAAATTCGCGGCGGGTCAGCGGGTCGACGCCAGAGGTCGGTTCGTCAAGAAACAGTACTGCCGGGTTGTGCATAATGGCGCAGGATAAGGCTAAACGTTGTTTGTATCCCAAAGGCAAATCGCCGGCGTTGGTTTTGAGGTGTTTGCCGAGGTGGAACATATCAGTCATTTCTGCGATTTTTTCTTTTTGCTCTGTGCCTTTCAGGCCGTAAATTCCTGAGAAAAAGTTCAGATTTTGCAGGACATTCAAGTCAGCATAGAGTGAAAATTTCTGTGCCATATAGCCGAGGCGGGAACGGGCCAGCGCCGGTTTTTTGCGGACGTCTACGCCCATAATGCGGGCGGTGCCCGATGTCGGCGTTGTCAGGCCGCAGAGCATTTTGAATGAGGTTGATTTTCCGGCGCCGTTGGGGCCGAGAAGCCCGAATATTTCACCGCGGCGGATTTGAAAGGTATTGTTTTTAACCGCATAAAAACTGCCGTATTTTTTGACCAGATTTTGTGCTTCTACCGGGTATTCAACATTTGCCGCCGTTTGTGGGTATGAGCGGTTTAACGGAGAAACGCCGTGTGGAATGCCGCCGAGCACATCGATGACGGCGTCTTCAAAACGCGGTGCGGCAATTTGGGAAATTGTTCCTTCCATTTGGCGGATTTTGTCTTTGAAAACAACGCGCACGGCTGTTCCCTGGATGACGGCGTCAACAATATTTTGTTCTTTGCCGCTGATTCTTTTGAGCAGGTCGCGGTTGCTGCCGGAAGTATTTTGTAACAGGGCGACCCGGTTTTGCAGTTTTTGAGTTAAGGCTTCAGGTTTTCCCTGATAGAGGATATTTCCTTCATTCAGCAGCAGGCAGTCGTCAAAGTTTTCGGCTTCGTCAAGATATGCCGTTGACCAGAGGATTGTTGTGCCGCCCTCAGCCAGTTCGTTGACCATTTTTATCAGTTCGCGGCGGGAAATGGGATCAACGCCGACGGAGGGTTCGTCCAGAAGCAGAAGTTTGGGGGCAGAGAGCAGTGCGCAGGCCAGACCGAGTTTTTGTTTCATGCCGCCGGAGAGTTCTCCTGCCAGGCGAGTGGTGAAGTTTTGGAGGTTGGTAAATTTGAGGAGGCGGTTGAAGATATTTGTTTGATTCTGCGGCGGGATGGCTTTTAATTCGGCGTAAAGCTTAAGGTTTTCGCTAATGCTTAAGTCTTCATATAAGCCGAATTTCTGCGGCATATATCCCAGGGACAGGTTTAATTCTTCTTTGTCCGTCAGGGGATTGAGGCCATTGACGTCTATTGTTCCTTTTGAAGGGAGGAGAAGGCCGATAATCGTGCGTATAAGCGTTGTCTTTCCGGCGCCGTCAGGCCCGATAAGCCCGGTTATTTTTCCCCGGGCGATGGTACAGGAAATGTCGTCAAGAGCGGTAATGCCGCTGTCCGGGAAGCGCTTGCTCAGGTTTTTTATGGTGATGAAATCAGAGGTCATTCCTGTGCCTTTACTGCTGTCGGGGCAAGGTTTATTTTTATGGTGACGGGCATGCCCTGCTTGAGATATTCGTCAGGGTTGCTGACATAGACGCGGATGCGGTATACCAAGTCTGTTCGCAAGTCGGTTGTTTCCACGGTTTTTGGGGTGAATTCGGCAACCGGGGAAATGTAGCCGACATAGCCGTTATAGGCACGGGCTTGCCCGTTGTCGGGATTGACGCTGTCGGTTATGATTTGGGCGGCAGTGCCGTATTTGACATTTGCGAGCTGTGTTTCAGGAATATAGGCGCGAATCCACAGAGGTGTTTTTTTGGACATGGTATAGACGGGCTGTGCGGCGCCGACGACGGCTCCCGGTTCCTGAATGCGGGTCATAATTATACCGCTGTCCGGGGCGTACATTTTGGTGTCGTTGAGGTTGTTACGGGCATGCTCGTCAGCCGCTAGAGCGGCATCAAGCGCGGCCTTGGCGCCGTTCATGGCGTTCAACAGGTCGTCGCATTCCTGTTTGGACACGATGTTTTTGGTGCAAAGCGGGGCGTTGCGGTTATATTTTGAAACGGCGTTATTGTAGGCTGCCTGGCTTTGCGCTATTTCAGCAGCAGTTTGTGCTGCGGTCGTTTTATAAGGAATATCGTCAAGGCTAGCCAGGAGGTCGTCTTTTTTGACGGAATCGCCTTCTTCAAAATACATGTTTTGAATCCGTCCTTCAACCCGGAAGCTCAAGTCTACCTGGCGGATCTCGACATTGCCGTAGAGTGTCAGGCTGTCCCGGGACTTGATTTTGTTTTCGTAAGACAGGTAGCTGAAAGCGGCGGCGCCCAAAAGGGTAACTAAGCTGAGAAGGAGAAGTTTTTTCATTATTATTTCCTTATAAAATACCGTTTACGGCCAGTTTACACCGGACAATCTTATTAAAGATTTAATAATCCTTATTATTATCTTCAATTAAGCGCTTGTATTTGTTTTTATCTTACGCTAATTTAAGCAGGGCAATAATTATTTAAAAGGCACGATTATGAAATCTTATTTTATTCAGAGGCTTAAGCCGTTTTTTATCAGCTTTATTTTGCTGGAAATTTTGTTCCTTTGCGGAAAGGTTTATCAAAGTTTTGAAGGCTTTGATTTTGCACCGTGGGAGTTGGTCAAGGTTTTGGGAATTTTGCTCTTGACCGCATCTATCGCTTTTTTATACATGATGCTGCCTTATGTGCTGTATCTGGTCTTTTTGCCGGCAAAGAAACAAAACGGCCGTTTAGATAAAATTGTGACCACCGGCGTTTATACGGTTTTTATTTATGCCACGTTGTTTCAGGGCGCCTCTACGCAGATTTTCTGGGATGAATTTCAGGCCGCCTTTAATTTTATCGCCGTTGACTATCTGGTTTATACAACCGAAGTGATTGACAATATTTATCAGTCTTATCCGGTGAACTGGATTTTGCTGGGGCTGCTGGCGGCGACGCTGGTTATTGTGAAGTTGTCATATCGCAGTCTGTTTCCTGAAGTTCCGGTGCCGGCTTGGGGCAAGCGTTTGCTGCAGCTGGCTGTCTATATTCTTGTGCTTGTTGCTTCTTACTTTGCCGTTGATATGTCGCGTTTGGAAATATGCAAAAACTATTATAACAATGAGGCGGGCAAGGAAGGAACTTACAGTCTGTTCAGCGCTTTTTTGAAAAACGAACTGCCATACGACAAGTTTTATCTAACTCAGAATCCGGCGGAGAATCTGAAAATTCTGCAAGAGAAGCTTAAGGGGAAAAATGTTGCTTTTCTTGAGCCGGATAAAAATATCCGCCGGCGGATTACTGCCGATAAACCGGAAAACAAGGCGAATGTCGTGATTGTGCTGATGGAAAGCATGAGTGCCAAATATATGAACGAGAATCTGCCGGAGGGGCATATTCCCCTGACGCCGAATCTGGAAAAGCTCTCCAAAGAGGGATTGTATTTCAGTAACACTTATGCCAACGGCACGCGTTCGGTTCGCGGCATTGAAGCTTTGACGCTCAGTGTGCCGCCGCTGCCGGGGATGTCTATTGTCCGTCGCCCAAATAATGAGAATCTGTACAATATCGGTACGATTTTTAAAGAAAAAGGATATGACAACAAGTGGATTTACGGCGGGTACGGTTATTTTGACAATATGAATTATTTCTTTGGGCATAACGGTTTTCAGATTGTTGACCGTGCGGTTTGGGACAAAAGCGAAGTCACTTTTGCCAATGCCTGGGGTGCGGCAGACGATGATACCTACCGCAAGGTTATTAAAGAAGCGGACAAGTCTTATGCTGCCGGAAAACCGTTCTTTACAATGTTGTTGTCGATTTCCAATCACCGTCCGTACACGTATCCGGAAGGACGGATTCCGCTTGAACCGGAAAAGTGGGGGCGCTTGGGCGGCGTTATGTATGCTGATTATGCCATAGGCGAGTTTATTAAGGAAGCCAAGGGAAAGCCGTGGTTTGACAATACACTGTTTGTCTTTATCGCCGATCATACGGCCGGTGCATCCGGTAAGGAGGAGATTAACCTTGAAGGTTATCATATTCCTTTTATTATCTATGCGCCGAAGTTGGTTAAAACGCAGAGAATCGACACGCCGATAAGCCAGATTGACGCTTTGCCGACGATTTTGGGAATTTTGAACTTTGATTATGAATCACGCTTTTATGGGCAGGACGCATTGTCTGAAGATTATGAATCCCGTTTCTTCGTCAGCAATTATCAGAAAATCGGTTTTGTTAAGAACGGGACGGATGTTATTTTGAAACCAGTCCGCCAGTATTCGGTTGAAGGGCCGAAAATTTCCGACAAGGCATTGGCTAAGCAGAAGAGCGAGGCAATCGCTTTTTATCAGCAGGCTGATAACTGGGAGGAAAATCTGAAAGAGTAATGTCATTTCAGCAAGAAAGCCCGGAATAAAAATTCCGGGCTTTCTTGCGTATTGCAGGCTTATTTTTTTGAATCATTTTAAAGAGTTAACCCAAAATTTAGAATCAGGAATCTATGATGACGGCATAATAAAAAGAATCACCTGTTTTTGAGGTGGTTATGTTTATTGAATTTTGGTTTAACAATTAAAGGAATTTAGGAATGTCAGCTTTGAAAAGACTAAAATCTTTGGCTCTGGCCGTGTTTATGGCAGCAGCTGCCGGGATTTCTCAAGCTCAGGCTTCTGAAATCGATCTTAACATTCCGAGCCTTGATGTCGGATATAATATTTTCGGCCTGTCTATGACCGGAAGCGAAATTCTGATGTATGGCCTCGGTATTTGTATTTTGGGCATGTTGTTCGGTTTGTATGAATTTTTTAAAATCAAAAAGATTCCCGCTCACGAATCCATGCTGAATGTTTCTCATACGATTTATGAAACATGCAAAACCTATATGAAACAGCAGTCAAAGCTTTTGGTGGTTTTGGAACTGTTCATTGCTGCCTGTATCTTTTATTATTTCTATTATCTTAACGCAACGCCGATGCCGAAAGTGCTGACTATTCTGATGTGGTCAGTTTTGGGTATTCTCGGCTCTTATACCGTTGCTTGGTTTGGTATGCGCATTAACACTTATGCCAACTCGCGTACGGCTTTCCTTTCTTTGCAGGGAAAAGCCTTTCCGGTTATGAGCCTGCCGCTGCGTTCGGGTATGTCTATCGGCGTTTTGCTTATCTGCGTCGAACTGATTATGATGATTATCATTTTGTTGTGGGTTCCGCGTGAGAGTGCCGGTGCCTGCTTTATCGGTTTTGCCATCGGCGAATCCTTGGGTGCTGCCGCTTTGCGTATTTGCGGCGGTATCTTTACCAAGATTGCCGATATTGGTGCTGATTTGATGAAAATTATTTTCAAAATTGATGAAGACGATGCCCGCAACCCGGGTGTGATTGCCGATTGTACCGGTGATAATGCCGGCGATTCAGTCGGGCCGACCGCTGATGGTTTTGAAACCTACGGCGTAACCGGCGTGGCTCTTATCAGCTTTATTGTTCTCGGTGCAGGCATGATGTATACGCAGAATGGCGAGCTGGCTTTAATGAGCGGCGGCATTGATATTCAGGCGCGTTTGATTGTCTGGATCTTTGCTATGCGCCTGTTGATGATTGTTACGTCTTTGGTGTCTTATGCTCTTAACAACGGTCTGTCTAAATTGCTTTACGGCAATAAAGACGAATTTGATTTTGAAAAGCCGCTGACCAGTTTGATTTGGCTGACGTCCGTTATTTCCATTCTGGTTACTTTCGGTGTTTCTTATGTGATGATCGGCGATATGGGCGCAGATTTGTGGTGGAAGCTTTCGGTTATCATTTCCTGCGGTACGTTAGCCGCGGCTTTGATTCCTGAATTTACCAAAATCTTTACTTCTCCGAAGTCGCAGCATGTTAACGAAATCGTTAATGCCAGCCGCGAGGCAGGCGCTTCCCTGAATATTATTTCAGGTATTGTTGCCGGTAACTTCTCCGCTTTCTGGCAGGGAATCGTTATGGTAGCACTGATGGCGATTGCTTATGTTACCGCAAGTTCGGGACTTGACGCTTATATGGTTTATCCGTCAGTCTTTGCTTTTGGTTTGGTGGCTTTTGGCATGCTGGGCATGGGGCCGGTCAACATTGCCGTTGACAGTTACGGGCCGGTTGCCGACAATGCCCAGTCTGTATTTGAATTGTCACAGATTGAAAATATCAGAGGCATTAACAAAACCATTGAAAAAGATTTTGGCTTTAAGCCTGATTTTGAAAAAGGCAAACATTATCTGGAAGCTAACGACGGTGCCGGAAACACCTTTAAGGCAACGGCAAAACCGGTGCTTATCGGTACGGCGGTTATCGGTGCGGCAACAATGATTTTCTCTATCATTCTTTTGCTGAACCTGAAGTTGTCATTGCTTGATCCGGAAGTTTTGTTTGGTATCATTCTTGGCGGCGCGGTTATCTACTGGTTCTCCGGCGCTTCCATGCAGGCGGTTTCGACCGGCGCTTATCGCGCGGTTGATTTTATCAAAAAGCACATTAAGCTGAACACGAAGAAGGCTGCTTCGGTTGAAGACAGCAAAGAGGTTGTTCGTATTTGTACATTGTATGCACAGAAAGGTATGTTTAACATCTTTGTTGCCATATTCTCGTTTACGTTGGCTTTTGCCTGCTTTGATCCGAACCTGTTTGCCAGTTATCTGATTTCAATTGCCGTCTTCGGTTTGTTCCAGGCGCTGTATATGGCTAATGCCGGCGGCGCATGGGATAACGCCAAGAAGGTTGTTGAAGTTGATCTTGGTGAAAAAGGAACAGAACTGCACGCAGCTTCGGTTGTCGGTGATACGGTCGGCGATCCGTATAAAGATACGTCATCCGTAGCTTTGAATCCGATTATTAAGTTTACGACTTTGTTCGGTTTGCTGGCTGTGGAAATTGCCGTTTCGGCGCCGCGCAATGTGTCTTTGACGCTGGGTGCGGTCTTTATGGCGATTGCTTTAGTCTTTGTATGGCGGTCGTTCTATGCGATGCGTATTCAGACAAAGGCGTAAAAATCGATATAATTGCTGAAATTTATGCAATAAGTTATAAGGAAACGCGAAAGCGTTTCCTTTTTTACTGCAAACATGAAAAAAAGTTCTTGATTTATTGCACGGAGTTGTGTATCAAAGAAAACGCAGTTTGGTTAAACTGTGTTTTATAGGGGTATAGCTCAGTTGGTAGAGCACCGGTCTCCAAAACCGGGTGTCGTGAGTTCGAATCTTACTGCCCCTGCCATTTAGAGTATTTAACTCATTGATTTGTCAATGAGTTATTTTTTTATGTTTTGCCGTATAAACCCAAATGTTCAGAAGGGTGATACAGCAATGACTAAAATAACCAGATTATTTTTGCGAAACCATACCTATTATATTCGGGTTGCTCTTCCACGATGGGGATGGGATTTATTAAAGAAAAAAGAAATAAGATATTCCTTAAATACTAAAAACTATTATGATGCTCTTATCAGGTTGAGAACCGAATCGTATAAGATTGATATTTATATTGATTTTCTGAAGTGGTTGAAGATGCAAATTGAAAATGGTTTTGTAAAACTTACAAATGAAGAGTTGGATAAGATTCTTATCTATCGGCTTCGTGTTATTGATGATTTTATTGATAAAAATTATATTGAAATAAGAAATCATAATATCAGCTATGATGATATTAGTTTATTTAGCCATAAAAACAGGGAGATGTATAATAAGGTTAGTGATTTTAATCTTCCTGATGGGATGACACCACCCCCTGATACGGATTTTACGCATTATGTTTTTTATAAACTTTTTTATGATTATTTGAATTGGATAGGAGATAGAAAAGATACAACCTTATCCGTTAATAGGATTATTGATGATATCAAGAATATGAATAGAAATTCTCAAACACCTCCACAAGTTGAGAATTTTAACGGGGAACCCAAGCAACTTGATTTTTATGAAAAGCTGCAAGAAATTGAAGAAATGACAAAAAGGGTTTTCTTGATGACAAGGCATACTGGAGGGGGAATCTATCCGACAGCAGACAGACGTATCAGACGTTTATTAGATGTTATGCAGGAGCAGAAACGACGAGACTTAACAGACCCAATATCTACTAATACAAAATGGGAAACTGTTTATAATGATATGATTAGACCCTCAAAACATTCTAAAAATGTGAGTTCTTCTCATTTAAAAACAAAATATCAGTGTTTGGAAACTATTTTTGAGTTGATTGATAAACCATATGTGGAACAGTTGAATTTTGATGATATTAAAAAAGTTAATAAATTGGTATACCTCGTTCCTAAAAAATGGAAAGAGAGGAATCCAAATAAAAGGCTTCTTGATGTTTTATTGCCAGAAAATGATGATTCAGACAAAGCAATAAGTGCAACATCTATTACTAAATATCTCACCATTTTTCAGGAATTTCTTAAATTTTGCCGCATCCAAAAACTAATTGATGCTGATATGTGTGATATTTTGGTAAAACCCAAAATCAATAAACATAAAAATGTTTGGCTTCCATTTGATAGTGATGATTTGAAAAAAATTTTTAATCCTAAAACATATTTTCGCAGAACAAGGGATGGAGATAATCATAAATATTGGTTGCCTTTAATTTCCCTTTACAGTGGTTGCCGTTTAAATGAGGCCTGTCAATTAAGAGTATGTGATTTTTTTACAGAAAAGGGAATTGATTATTTTAGTATAAAAGATGATGGAGAAAAGCAATCTGTTAAAACTTTTCTTTCAACAAGGCGTGTTCCAATTCATCCTGTCTTGAAACAATTAGGTTTATTAGAGCAAGTTAAGTTTGCAAAAAAACAACATCAAGATAGGGTCTTTTTCTCCTTGAGTTATTCTGTGAAAAATCATTATGCAAGTTCTATGAGTAATGCTTTTCGTTATTATCTTGACACAAAATTGGGAATGAAAGATCCCAGAAAGGTTTTCCATAGTTTTAGGCATACAGTGAGAACAAAGTTTATAAATTGCGGTGTAAGTGAAGAAGATGTTAATCTTATATGTGGATGGGACGGAAAAGGAGCTGGTTCTCAAAACTATCTCCATCGCGATATGGTGGATATTAAAAAATTATATAAGGCGGTGTGTAAATTAAAATATCCAGAAGTTGAAAGGATGTTATTTTGATAAAATTTAATTTGGAAAAATTACATTTTTTAATCATTTTAGATAAATAATTTTGAATATAAAAACGCAGTTGTGTTATTATATGTTTGTTGCTGATGATGACAGGAATATCCATCATTGGCAGATATTCCAAAATCTGTACAGATAAAAAATAATAGTGGTGGCGTAGTGATTCTCCCACCGCTATATAAACTTATTATTTAAAAGGATTATATAATTATGCTTATTACATTTACTTTTCAACCCAATAAAACCAATTGTTCTAAAAGAAAACTCATAGAAGATTTTGCTTATACATTAAAAAGATTTTATAGAAAAACATTTGGTTCCAGATATTACAAACACAAAGATAAGCAATTTAAATTTACAATATTTTATTCCATAGGAAAAAGAAATCAAAAGCATCCACATTTACATATTATTGCAGATGTGGAAGAAAAATACATTGTATCATTACATTTTTTCCTATACCGCAATATGAAAAAAATATATCCGTCGCTAACCGTAGATTTGCAGAATTTACCAACATCCAAAGATTTTGAATATATTTGCAAGTACTATACTGAACAAGCTGAAACAATCTTAAATGAAAACGATTTATATGAAAGAATTACGGATTTTAATTGATAAATATTATTGTAACCAAAGGTAAAAATATGAATTATCAAATAAAATTTGTAAAAGATAAGATTAAATCATTAGTTAATAAAAATAAGCAATTGGATGATGAAATACAAAATACAGCATCGGCAGATATTAAGGCTGTAAAGAAGAAACAAAAGGCAGATAACAATAACGAATTAAGAAAATCCCGAACAGAAAAATATGAAATGGAACAAATACAGGAAGATGTTAGATTTATGAAAAAATCTTGTATGTTGTTGCAAAAATTAGGGCTTATAAAATCACAATATCAATTTTGTAATGATTACTTAAAACGCACAAAACATTATCTATCAATGCTTTTAACAGAAAATCGCCATCCATCGGTTGATTCTATTAGTTGCTTGGTTAAAAAATTGATGGATATTCGCCAACAATATGATGATTATGAGGATAAAGGGGCTATAAATCGCCATTTAGATAATATTATTGCTGAAGGGCAACAACTTATCACAAAACGCTTGATTCGCTATTGGTAGGGCTTAAAATGAGAATACAGCAAGCCTATAATCAGTTGATGATGTATAATCTAAAATTTAATTATATTCCAAGAGATGGAAAAACTGTTTTTGATAACGGTTATTGTTGGGTTGCGGTATTTCAGGCTATAAATAGATATAATTATGCCGTGGTTAAGTTCTACAATGGTGAATATAAAATTACGGAAATTTAAAAGGAGAGGCTACACAATTTCTTGTATAGCCTTTACCTTTATGAAAAAAACTATTACTTGCTTTAGGTAAGTTTAGAAGCTATATCTTGCACCGAGCAGAAACTCGTGAGATTTTGCTTCAAACTTATTGTTGCTACCATCGTTTTTAACATTAACTTCATCAGCATCGGTATATCTATAACCCGCATCCAAAGCCAGATTATCAGTCATAGCATAAGAAACGCCAGCGCCAACCTGCCAAGCAAACGTTGTTTTGCTTTTGCTTGCATTGGCATCATCGCCTTTAATAGAACCTTTCAGACGAGCCATACCAATACCAGCACCAACATAAGGAGTCAATTTTGTACCAGTATCAATATCATAGTAAGCGTTCAGCATAACAGAATTATTTTCCATTTTCGCCTTGGTTGTTCCAAATTCATCGGAAACTTTTTTTTCAGCATCCTGTTTGATGTTTAATTCAAGTTCAGTTCTAACTGCACCAGTTTTAACACCATAAGCAAAACTGCCGCCCCAAACATTATCGCTGAATTTTTGTTTTCCAGCTTCGCCATCTTCGTTATCCCACTTAACATCGTGAGAAGCATCTGAATAGGTCAATTTACCAGATACATATTGATTAAATTCAACAGCGTTTGCATTAGAAGCAACTAAAACAGCGGCAACACCTGCTAACAATAACATTTTATTCATAAGTATTTCCTTTTATAAAAGTTTAACATATATCAAAATGCCCAGCCTTAAAAACATTGTGAAAAACCGAACGCCAGAATCCAATATTTTGTTATTTGTATTGCTTTATTGGTTCAACTTGTTGCAATCCAAGGTTTTCAAGGAAAATGGATAACAACAAAATAAATTTAATTGACTCTTAACATTTTGAATGTATATTGAAAACAAATGTTCCTTTATTTTCAATGATTTAGAATTAAATTAACTTCATTCTTTTGATAAATATATTAAAAGGATTGAAGATGATTTACGGTTATATCAGAACCAGTACAGAAAAACAAAATAATGAAAATCAGCATTTTGAAATAGAAAATTTTGCCACAGCAAATAACATTCATATTGATAAATGGATTGAGGAAACAATATCATCAAGGAAAAGCCTTGAAGAACGGAAACTTGGAAAATTATTAAAGAAATTGAAACCTGATGATATTTTGATTGCAAGTGAATTAAGTCGTTTAGGTCGCAATCTCTTACAAGTAATGTCTATACTTCATCATTGTATGAATATCGGTTGTCAGGTATGGACGATTAAAGATAATTACAGATTGGGAAGTGATATCCAAAGCAAGGTTTTGGCTTTTGCATTTGGGCTATCGGCAGAAATTGAAAGAAACCTTATCTCTCAACGTACCAAAAATTCATTAGATAAATTAAAAGCCCAGGGGAAGCATATTGGTAGGATTCGTGGAAGTAAAAATAAAACTTCTAAATTATCAGGTAAAGAAGAACTGATAAAAAAATTGTTATCCCAAAATATTAAAAAGGTTAAGATTGCTAAAATGCTTAATGTGGATTATACAACCTTATACAAATATCTGAAAGAAAAGGCGGTATAAAATCCGCCTTTTTTATAAATTATAATTTTCTTTATATCTATAAAATGTCGGTTTGGTAATTCCATATTTTTTACAAATATCAGAGATTTTAACTTTATCAGCAATATCTTTTTTCAATTCCTTAATTTTTGATAATGATAATTTTTTGCAGCGTTCTTTTGAGTAAACACCTTTTTGCTTTGCAATTAAAATCCCTTCTTTCTGTCTCATCTTAATCATATTTCTTTCAAATTCAGCAATGGAGCCAATGATTTGTAATGTTAATTTATTAAATGGATTGCTTGTATCATCCGTAAATCTCAAATTTTCTTTAATGAAATAAATTTCGGCGTGGCGTTCTTCTGTAATGATCTTAACGAGTTGTAACAAATCGTTGATGTTACGAGCCAATCGGTCAATGCTGTGAACTTCTACAATATCGCCTTTTCTAATCCATTTTAACATTTCTTGCAGTTTTGGGCGATTGGTTGAACCACCAGAAGCATAATCTTCAAACACTTCGTCATATTTTTCAATTTCTGTTGTCTGTCTATCAATTTTTTGTGAACCATCATTAGAAGAAACACGAGCATATAAGAATTTCATTTTACCAATCCCTAAAAAAAGTAATATTACGGTCTTAATATACACTATACTTTTCTAAAGTCAATACTAATATTACCTTAATATTACTTTTTTATAAGCCTTTCTTATGGGGACAATAAGGTATGCTTTAATGTTACTGAATTGTTTAAATTAGTTAAAGTGAAGATTTGATGTTATTTATAGAAATTCAATATTAAAAATTACATACTTATGTATTAAAGATTAGGAAGATTATTTTAATATATCTTTTATGATTTTCTTGAGCAAACCCCATATAATTATATTTTCTTCTTCTGAACGCTCAAAATCACTAGATATATCTCTACTTGGATGAACTAAATTTCTGTAGTCTTTTAATCCATGGCAGAAGTGAAAAGTACTGGATTGTATCAGTTTTTCTTGATTTGCAACAAATAATAAATCACTAATTCCCATTTCTGTGATTTTTTTAGATTTGTTTTTTATTTCATATTTCTTTATATTTTGTTCTGTTAGACTCCAATATAAAATTGCTTCAATTATACTTCCACACATTACGGCGAATGCCTTACTTTGTTCAGCGGCTAAACAAATTACACATTCATTTAAATCTTTTAGGAGAGTATCCCGCAATTTATTATCTTTTATTTTATTAAATGATAATTTTAGGTTATCATCATAACCTATGCTCTCGAAATACCCAATGTTAATATTTTTTGCAATCTTCTTAATTCTATCATCTTCTTGTTTTTTTATATTTTTTATCTGCTCTTCTATAGATTTTTCAGTGCTTTTGATATTATTGATATACAACTCTTTTTGTGGCTCAAGTTCATTAGCTCTTTTGTAGAATTCAAGAGCTTTTTCATATTGTTTATTAGAATTATATATTACGCCTAAATTATTTAAAACT
>ULRO01044699.1_pt1 | contig 17601 bp, 16 predicted proteins | sample 1955421 | NCBI WGS metagenome assembly ULRO01 (sample SAMEA4835682, study PRJEB28245) | human gut metagenome | biome: gut microbiome; material: fecal sample | place: Denmark | collected 2008 | reverse complement strand
CCTGCCGCTCATCCGGCAGCAGGCATTTTCAAACCAGTCTGACATGTTATATCTCCCTTACCGAAGTAACTCCCGGAACATTGCGAATCCGGTTTAAAATGTCTGAAGCCAGAGCATAGCCTCCGGGAAGTTCAATCCTGACATCCCATTCATTGTGCTCGGGTTTAATATAAATCTTATTTTTGCCGTTCATATCTTTGCTCAGAATATTTTTGAGCTGCGGAACGGCCTCAATATTGCCGACGTCTATCTCCAGGCCGTTAGAAACTCCGGCAATAGCCTGATCCAGCGTCTCCACCAGGTTTATCATTACCCGGGGGCTGGCTTCTTCCGTCTGTTTATCAATAGTTATGCTGACCATCAGCGGCTGGCCGCTGTTGATGACGTCTTCATATTTGGCCAAGGTTTCGGAAAACAGCAGACCTTCAAAATTGCTGGAGGCGTCGGACAATTCCAAAAAGGCATATTTGTTGCCGTTTTTGGAAATCCGTTTTTGAAAAGAATTGACACAACCGGCCAGTTTGGCGCGGATCGTATCGCCGGTGCGTATTCCCTGAGAAACCTCTACCCAGCTTTTGACTCCCAATTTTTCCATCCCATTGCGGTATGTATCCAATGGGTGGGCCGAAAGGTAAAAGCCGATGGCTTCGGCCTCAAGCTTTAATTTTTCAAGTTCCGGCCAATCCGGCTTATCGGCGAGTTTCACCGTCGATTTAAGTTCTTCATCGCCAAACAGCGAAGACTGGGTACTGGTTTTAAGCTCGGTAGCGGCGCTGATATGCTGGCTGATTGCCTCGACATTGGCAAAAAGTTTGCCGCGGCTTTTTTCAAGGCTGTCGAACACGCCGGCCTTAATCATATTTTCAAACTGGCGACGGTTATGATTTTGCAGCGGCATACGGTGAATAAAGTCAGACATGTCCTTGAACGGGCCGCCTTCTTCGCGCAACTGTTCAATCGCCTTCATATTGGGCACACCCACACCCTTTATGGCGCTCAGGGCATAGCGGATATTATGCCCTTCGACTGCAAAATCGGCTCCGGACTTGTTAATATCCGGCTGCAAAACCTGAATCCCCATTTTTTTGCACTCTTCCTTAAAGAAGAGCAGTTTTTCAGTATTGGTCATTTCAAAAGACATGGTCGCACACATAAATTCTTCGGGATAGTGTGCCTTAAGATAGGCGGTTTGGTAAGAAATCAGCGAATAGGCAGCCGCATGGGATTTGTTGAACCCATAGGAAGCAAACTTTTCCATCTGGTCAAAAATGCTGGTAGCGGTCGCCTCTTCAATGCCGTTTTTAACCGCGCCTTCGGTAAAGATAACGCGGTGCTTGACCATTTCCTCCTTAATTTTTTTACCCATTGCCTTACGCAGCTTATCGGCGCCGCCGAGCGTATAACCGGCAAGTTCCTGGGCAATTTTCATAACCTGTTCCTGATAAATCATAATTCCGTATGTCTCACCGATAATCGGCGCCAACGACGGATGCAGATAGGTAATTTCTTCTTCGCCGTGTTTGCGTTTGATATAGCTCGGGATATTGTCCATCGGTCCGGGCCGGTACAACGACACGATAGCGATCAGATCCTCGAAACGGTCGGGTTTGATTTGTTTGTGAACGTCTTTCATGCCCGCCGATTCAAACTGGAACACGCCGGCGGTATCGCCGCGCTGCAACAACTCATAAGTCGCTTTGTCATCCAAGGGGATATCGCTCATTATCAGCTCAATGCCGCGGTGCTTTTTGACCAAATCCACCGCCCGCTGGATAACTGTCAGGGTTTTAAGCCCCAAAAAGTCAAACTTAATCAGCCCGGTTTCTTCAACATATTTCATGTCATACTGCGTTACCGGCATATCCGCCTTGGGATCCTTGTACAACGGCACCAGCTGTTCCAGCGGGCGGTCGCCGATTACCACGCCGGCGGCATGCATACCGGACTGGCGGTATAGACCTTCAAGCTTCATGCCGATATCAAACAGTTTGTTAATCTGCGGATCGTTCTGGCGCATTTCTTCCAGTTCCGGCACCTGATCCAGAGATTCCTGAAGGGTCGGGTTTTTGCCCTGAACGCCGGGCGGTATCATCTTGCTGATACGGTCGGCCTGAGAATACGGCATTTGCAGCACGCGCGCCACATCGCGAATCACGTTTTTGCTCTGCAGCTTGCCGTAGGTGATAATCTGCGCTACATGGTCAAAACCATATTTGTTTTGTACATATTCAATGGTCTTGTAGCGATTTTCCTGACAAAAGTCGACGTCAAAGTCCGGCATGTTAATACGTTCAGGATTCAGAAAACGCTCAAACAGCAAATTTAATTTCAGCGGATCCAGGTCGGTGATCCGCAGCGACCAAGCCACAATCGAACCGGCGCCGGAACCGCGTCCCGGCCCGACTGGCACGCCGTGCCCTTTGGACCACTGGATAAAGTCCGCCACGATCAGGAAATATCCCGGAAAACCCATTTTCTTAATAACGCTCAGTTCATATTCCAGACGTTCATAATACAACCGGTCGGTTTTTTGGCGTTCTTCCGGCGTCATTTCGGGCGTATAGACAGTTGCTTCCATACGCGCCTTTAACCCCAGATAGGCCTGCTCGGTAATAAACTCGTCCTGGGTTTTGCCGCCCGGACATTCAAAAATCGGCAACAGCGGCTGAACTTTTTGCGACAGGTAATTGCAGCGTTTGGCAATTTGTACCGTATTCATCACCGCTTCGGGCAAATCCTTGAACAATTCGACCATTTCGTCTTCCGAACGTAGGCGGTTATTGGGCGAATAGTGTTTGCGGTTGGCATTGCTCAGGTATTCGCCGGCGGCAATGCAAATCAGCGCATCGTGCGCTTCGTACATATCGGCATCAAAGAAAAAGGCCTCATTGGTGGCCACCAGCGGAATATTATATTTATAAGCCATATCAATAAAGGCATCTTCGGTTTTGTGTTCCTCCTCCAGGCCGATGCGGGCAATTTCCATATACAAACGGTCACCAAAGAGCCGTTGCAGCTGCTGCAAAGTCTGTTCGGCTTCCGCTTTGCGGTTCTCCAGAAGCAGGCGCCCTATCGGCCCTTCCACGCCGCCGGTCAGACAAATCAGGCCGTTGCTGTACCCTTCCAAGTCAGCCAAGGAAATCTGGGCTTTTTCCTGTGCCGTCGCTCCGTCCAGGTAGGCTACTTTCATCAGGTGCATTATATTGGCATAACCTTCGGCATCCATTACCAAAATAACGATTTTATCGGGTTCAATAATCCGCCCCTTAGATTTGAGCATGTCTTGAGAATCGGGATTGCGGAGATAGAACTGGCTGCCGAGAATCGGCTTAATCCCCTCATCGGAAGCATATTTTGAAAAGGCCTTGCCGCCGAACAAGTTGGCGGTATCGGTAATGGCGATTGCCGGAACGCCCTGATCATGCAGCCGGTGTATCAATTTGGGAACCGGCATTGCCCCCTCGGAAAGCGAATAGGCGGTATGTACCCGCAAATGTATAAATTTTGGTTCGGCCATTCCTTATAGTCCTCAGATTAATCTGTCGGTGATTATAGAAACTTTTGGCGCTGGGCACAATCAAAAAATCAAAGCTGTGAAAAGCGGGAATCGAAAAAACACCTTTTCCCGGCCGGATTATAAATCTTTTTCCATATACAGGGTGTCATACTCATAAAGCCTGCGTTCTATTTCAATCCGGTAAACCTCATTCTTCGTCGGACGGAACTTAAATTTTCGATACAGGCAGATTGCCGGGGTCTGAGTAGTTGTCACATGGAGGGAGAGTTTTTCAAAATTAAGGCTGCGGGCTGTTTTTTCAATGGCACTAAGGAGTTTTTCGCCATATTTTTTGCCTTTGTATTCTTTTTTAATGTGAAGTTTGCAGACTTCCGCCAGCCCGCCGCCCTGATTAACCAAGCCGCCCATGCCAATGACACGGCCGTCTTGAAAAACGCCGATGAACGTACCCCCTTCGATTTCGGTCCGGCGGATAAAATCCCGGATATTGGGAAACAGGTGCAGCTGTTGAATGAATCCCCGGGGATTATCGCGGACGGAAGCGGTGTACATTTCTTCGACTTCCGGCAAATCTTTTTCAGATATTTTTCGTATTTCCAACATTGTTAACGCTCCTTAACGGCATATTTTTTTAACGCCAAAGCATAAATATCCTTAACTTTCAGCAAATCCTCCCGGGAGACCCGTTCGTCAACCTGATGCATTCCGCCCCTTTGCCCATAATCGGAACGGCGTTTGTTATTAACAATGCCGCCTTTTTCGGGCGTTCCCAATTCGATAATCTGCGCCCCGGGAAAATATTTATGTACAAAACGCCCATCTGTCGTTCCGCCGCCGGCATCGAGGCGGGCATCGACGTTCAACGTCTCCCTGATTGCGGCAATACCGCCGGCAGCCAATGTTGACGGTTCGGAATAATAAGGTTCCGATGCGGTATCCATATTGCCCCGGAGAATAACCTCCCGGGCTCGGGAATAATCGGGATGCTTCTTCAAAAAAGGCGGCGGATTGAGGATAATGTCCTGCAAATCGGCCAAAATTTTTTCCTTTTTCTGCTTATGGGTAAACCGGACGTTCCACAAAGCGGAAGCAGTTTCGGGAATAACCGCGCTGGCGTTAAAATCACCGGAACGCACCGCAACCGCTTCAAAAGTCGTATTCGGGAAATAGCGGCTGCCGTCCTTCCACCTTTTGGCGTTTAAGATAATCATCGCATATGCCAAGGCGCGGTTGGGATTTTCAAAAAGCTCCTCATAAGCCCGGTGTCCCTGGACAACGCCGGCCTCCAAATAACCGACTAAGGATCCGCGGCGGCCGACTTTGACATGGGTACCAAGATAATCTTGCGAAGAAGGTTCGCCGATAATAAAAGAATCGGGATTCTTGCCGTTTTGTTTCATCCAAGACAGAACCTTGTCGCTGCCGTTGACGGCCGCCCATTCCTCATCGGCCGTAATCAGGGTTCCGATTGTCAGGTTCAGACCGGGCATTTTATTTTCCCGCAACTGCTCCAAGGCGCCGATCCAAGCTCCGACGCTTCCTTTCATATCCGTTGCACCGCGCCCCCAGACAAATCCTTCGGCCTTTTTTCCGGAAAACGGAGAAGCGCTCCACAACTTTTCATCACCGGGAGGAACAACATCAATATGCCCCATATAACAAAGAAACTTATGACCGGGCGCGGCAGCATCGCCGATTTTAATCTCGGCATATAAATTAGGCACCGGATATCCCCATCGGGCATGACCACCCTCAAAGACCAGCTTTTCCGTCCGGGCGCCGTTTTGCTCCAAAATACCGGCCAGGCCGTCTATAGCTTCTTTGCAAGCCCGAAAGCGTTCGCGGCGTTCCCGTTCATTTTTTCCAAACGGAGAAACGGAAGGTATCCTTACCAGTTCGCTTACCAAATCAACAACATCGGTCATGCTTTTATTTTTTCTCCGTAAATTTCTATTTTATGCCCCAACATTCGATAACCGTGTTTGCGGGCAATCTCTTCCAATACGGCATCCAGTTCATCAGCCGGAAATTCAACCACGCTGCCGTCGGACAGGTCGACAATATGGTGGTGGTGCCCTTTGTTTACGGCCTTTTCATAAACCGGCTCCTGATGGGGAAACTCGTGTTTCTCAACCAATCCAGTTTCACACAACGTATTGAGAGTCCGATAGACGGTTGCCAGCCCCAGGCTCTTGTCAATTTCTTTGGCCCGGCTGAAAATGTCCATAACCGTCAGATGCGTTTCGGCCGTTTCCAAAACTCTAAACAAAGCCAGGCGTGATGAGGTCAAGTTAATACCGCGTTCTTTAAATGCCTGTTCAAAATCGGTCATAGCCTTCTCCAAAATAGGGTTGACAAGATGGGCACAGAGGATTATACCCTCTTCTGTTTGAGAAAGATTATCATTCTCAATTTAGAAGTCAACAGAAAAACGGAATTATTCAATGAGTGAACCAGAAATCATCAAATTTATTCAAAAGTCTTATGAACAACTGAAAAGCCAGAAAGACTTGTCTCCCCGGAACGAAACCGTCAACCGGACATTAAACCAGCTGGTTTTGCGGCTGATTGAACAAAACACGTGCAGCAGCGATTTCTGCAATCGGCTTCTGGGCAGTCGCGCCCTCAAAAAAATAGTGGAAAGAATCCGGAAAATTTCATATAAGGCAGAATGCGAAATGGAAAAATTCTGGGCCGAAAGATTTGTCGCTTCCCGCATCAGCAGCATCAGCCAACTAAGCGCTTTTTGGTATTTCAAACAATATCTGCAAATTACGCAGAACGAATATGAGCTGGTTAAAAATCTGGGCGATGTTAAAAAAGTCGCTTTTGCCGGATCCGGTTCTTTGCCGATGACGGCCATTTTGCTCCGGCAGATGAGCGGCTATGAAATTGATTTAATCGACCGGGACGCCAAAGCTTTGGATATTTCCCGCCGTTTATGCAGCAATCTCGGCATTTCGATGAATTTTATTTGCAGCGTCGCCGAAGAAGTCTGTTATCAAAAATATGATGCAGTTTTTGTCGCCAGCATGATTGAAGAAAAAGTCCCTCTTATTGACAAGCTGCGCCAAGACGGCATAAAATTTCTGATTGTCCGGGATGCGGAAAAGTTTTCACAGCTTTTCTATCAAAAACTGGAACCGGAAATTTTCAGCCGATACAAGATCCGGAGCTATATGCCGGGAGACAACCTGACGCTCAATTCTTCTCTGCTTTTGGAGGTGCAATGACAAAAAAACCTCCCAAAGGAGGTTTTTTTTAATCCAATTCGGCCAAACGCTGCGCCTGATCTTCGGATATCAGGGCATCAATAATTTCACCCAGGGCATCGCCGGAGACAACATCGTCAAGCTTATACAGGGTCAGGTTAATCCGGTGGTCGGTTACTCTCCCCTGCGGGTAATTATAGGTGCGAATCCGCTCGCTGCGGTCGCCGCTGCCGATTTGCAGTTTGCGCTTTTCGGAGTAGGCCGAATCGATGCTTTCTTTCTGCTGGTCATATAATTTGGCCCGCAGGTGGTTCATGGCCTTTTCCTTATTCTTAAACTGCGAGCGGTCATCTTGGCACTGCACGACAACGCCGGTCGGAATATGGGTAATCCGTACTGCGGATTCCGTACGGTTAACATGTTGTCCGCCAGCTCCGGAAGCGCGGTAAACATCAATTTTCAGATCGGCAGGGTTAATATACATATCCACTTCTTCAATTTCGGGCAGAACGGCAACTGTCGCCGCCGAAGTATGCACCCGCCCCTGTGACTCGGTGACAGGAACCCGCTGCACCCGGTGGGCGCCGGATTCAAATTTGAGTTTGGCAAAAACGTCTTTGCCGGTAATTTTGGCCGAAGCCTGCTTATAGCCGCCAAGGCCGTTTTCATCGGCATCAAGGATTTCAAATTTCCATCCCTGCAACCCCGAATAGCGCTGATACATTTCAAACAGCACCGCGGCAAACAAAGCGGCTTCGTCGCCGCCGGTACCGGCACGGACTTCGAGAATCGCATTTTTCTCGTCGTCTTCGTCTTTGGGCAGCAGCAGGATTTTGATTTCTTTTTCAAGCTCCGGCAGCTTTTCTTTTAATTCATAATACTCCGTCTCGGCCATTTCACGCATTTCCTTATCCAGGGAACTGTCATCCATCATGGATTTGGCGTCTTCCATATTACCCTGCAGGCGGTTAAAATTTTTGACCGCCTCAACAACCGGAGCCAGCTGGGAGATTTCCTTATTCATTTTGACCAAATCTTCTGCGGCAACGCCGGGCGCCGAGATCAGCGCTTCCAACTCATCATAGCGGTTGACGACATTGGCCAGTTTTTCATTGATACTCATTATTTCAATTCCTCAATCAGATTGCTTAAAGAAACGGTTTTCTGTTCGCCGCTGTCCAAATCCTTTAAGGTAGCCACATTTTGCGCCAGTTCGTCGGAACCCAGAATAACCGCCTTAACGGCATTGGCCTTGTTGGCCTTAACCATGCGTTTTTTCAGATTTCCGGAATAGCTGTGCTCAACCCGGAAACCGGCGCGACGCAGCCGGCAGGAAATTTCCAAAGCCCGGTCCGCCACATCTTCGCCGACCGGAATAACCGCAACCGGACGCGGCAGCGAAACATCTGCTTCCAACAGCATTGATAAGCGTTCAACCCCGCAGGCCCAACCAATACCGGCAACTTTTCCGCCGCCCATCTGCTCGACCAGCCCGTCATAGCGGCCGCCGGCCAAAACCGTACCCTGAGCGCCGAGCTTGTCGGTTACCAACTCAAATACGGTATGAGAATAGTAGTCCAGGCCACGAACCAACCGGTTGTTGACCCGGTATTTGATGCCCAGCAGATCCAAGCCTTTCAAGACGGCCGCAAAAAAATCTTTGGATGCCGGATTCAGGCTGTCTTGATACAACGGCGCTCCGGCAACAACCGCCTTATCGCATTCTTCTTTGGAATCCAAAACCCGCAGCGGATTGCGTTCCAGGCGGTTTTTGCTGTCTTCGGACAACTCATTATAGTGCGCCTGCAAATAGGCAACCAGTTTTTCCCGATAAGCGGTACGGCTTTCGGCATCGCCGAGCGAATTGATTTCTACCGTTACATTTCCCTCAAGCCCCAAACTTTCGATAAATTCATAGGCCATGGCAATAACTTCAATATCGGCTTGCGGGGTTTCAACGCCCAAGAGTTCGACCCCAAACTGGGTAAACTGGCGCTGGCGCCCCTTTTGCGGACGTTCATAACGGAACATCGGCCCGGCGTAATATAACTTGACCGGCAGATTTTGCTGCATGCCTTCGGAAACAAAAGAACGGACAACCCCGGCCGTCCCTTCCGGACGCAGGGTCAGGCTTTCGCCGCCGCGATCCTCAAAACAATACATTTCCTTGGTTACGATATCCGACGTGTCTCCCAGATTGCGGGCAAAAACTTCGGTAAACTCAAATATCGGGGTTTCGATTTCCTCGAATCCGTAACGTTCGACCACGGCTCCGGCCGTGGCGACAACTTTTTTCATCTTCCGCTTGGCTTCGCCATACAGGTCATAAGTTCCGCGGACATTTTGCATTTTGCTCATTTGCTTTTCCTGTTTCTTTATGCAATTTTATTTTCAACGAGTTTGACCAACTCGTCTATAATCTGTTCATTTTTGACTTTATAGGCAGGTCTGCCGCCAATAAAGATCATGTTTTCATCACCTTTTCCGCCACAAACGCCGAAATCGGCGTGCGCCGCTTCGCCGGGGCCGTTCACCACGCAGCCCATAACCGCCAAAGTCAGGTTCTGACTAATATGCGACAGGCGCTTTTCCAGTTCTTCCACGGTTTTTTGAACGTCATATCCCCGGCGGGCGCAAGTCGGGCAGGAGATAATCCGCACGCCGCGGTGCCTGATGTCCAACGCTTTCAGTATTTCATAACCGGCTTTGACTTCTTCCTCGACATCTGCCGTCAGAGAAACCCGGAGCGTATCTCCGATCCCCTGCATCAGCAAAGACCCAATCCCCAAAGCCGACTTGACGGTTCCGGCGCGCAGCCCCCCGGCTTCGGTCACACCAAGATGCAGCGGATAGTCGCAGGCGGCGGACAATTTGCGGTAGGCGTCAATCATCATTGGCGTATCGGAAGACTTGACGCTGATTTTGAATTCCCTGAAATCGTTGTCTTCCAGCATCTTTGCCTGTTCCAAAGCGCTTTCGACCAAAGCGTCGGCACAAGGTTCGCCATATTTTTCCAACAGTTTTTTATCAAGCGAACCGCCGTTAACGCCGATACGAATCGAACAGTTGTTGGCTTTGGCCGCTTTGACAACCTCCCTTACCCGTTCGGAACCGCCAATATTGCCGGGATTTATCCGCAGGCAGGCCGCACCGTTTTCGGCTGCCAAAATGCCCAGGCGATAGTCAAAATGGATATCGGCAACCACCGGAATCTTAACTGAACGCGTAATTTCTTTCAGAGCCAATGCCGACTCTTCATCCGGGCAGGAACAACGGGTAATATCGCAGCCCACAGCCTCCTGACGACGGATTTGTGCGATTGTCGCTTTGATATCCGCGGTAGGCGTATTGGTCATTGATTGCACCGTAATCGGAGCATCGCCGCCGACTGCTACGCCACCAACCATAATTTTACGAGTTTTTCGCCTGTTTATCATGCTTTTAGTCCCTTGTAAACAACAAAAGAAAATAGCAAGCGAACCTGCTATTTTCTCTGATTATCAAATTCCAGCTAATGGTTGACAGACTTCAACGCATCTTCCAGAACGATATTGGTTTTTTTGTTGGGTTTTACAATATCAACCTGTTTGTCACCGACAAAAATATCGACGCCGTCCACCCGGCCGACCGACAAAATCAGCCCCTCTGCTTTGGGCAACGCATAAGTTGCACCGGGTTGCAGTACTTTGCTAAGATATAGTTTTTCGTTGTTTTTGACTTCAACCCAAGTTTCTTTTTTGATTTTGAGAACAATATTTGATTTTCCGGGTGCCGGAGCCGCAGTCGGCACCGCCGTTTCAACCGGAACCGACGGCGGAACAACTGCAGTTTCGGCAACCGGCACCAGAGCGGCCGAGCCAGCTTCAGAAGTTTCGGCCGTTACGCCGGGGAAGCTTCCCTCACTTACGACGACCTGGCTGTTTTCAACTTCTTCTACCGGTGCCGCCGTAATAACATCAGGTTCGGCTTCCGGTTCGGAGATCAGCATGGTTTCGCTTTCCGCAGCGGAAGAAGCCTCTTCTACCGGCGCATAATCTTCAACAACCAGCGGGAACTGCGCTTCATCGGCGGCAGTTTCCGTAACGGAGGCTTCCTGATTATCCGTCTCGGAATTATTATGGTAGTTATTAAAGGTCAGCCACAAAAAATAAACCACGATGATAGCAAGCAGGCTGATCAGCAGATATTTTTTGTTAGGAACGGTTGCTTCGACCTGCGGTTCCAGCACATAAATTTTATTTTCGCCGTTGAATTTGGCATCGGTTTCGTCTTTATACATCCGGACAATCCGGGCACTATCTTCGCCCAGGAAGTCGGCATAGGAGCGGATAAAACCCAACCCATAAGGGAATTCGGGAATCGCGTCATAGCGGCTTTCTTCAATCGCTTCCAGATACGCTTTGCGGATACAGAGGCTTTGGGCAATATCCGGCAGTTTTTTTCCCTGACGCAAACGAGCCTGCTTCAGAATTCCGCCGGCTTTACCTTCATTTTCCAGCAAAATTTCCGTTTCTGGGGAAGCTGCAGGTGCCGGGGACTGTTTTTCAATAACTTCTTCGGTTTTCTTTTCTGATTTCTTCACTGTTTTACCCTTTTGATTGTCAAATTTGTTTTGATTGTACACACTTTTTAGTAAATTTCAATACCATGGTCATAGGCATAGGAAATTAATTGGGGCCGGAGGCTCTTTTTTTGCGATTTGAGCAACGTGTGAATATAATCGGAAAGCTCGCCGACATTGGCGCTGCGCACCATGCTTTTGACCCGTCCGAAAGAAGACCCCGACATGGAAAGGTTGCGAAAACCGAGCCCGATCAGAGCCATTGCTTCGATCGGATTGCCGGCCATTTCTCCGCAAACCGAACAATACACCCCGTGTTTATTCGCTTTTTCGACGATTTCGCCCATCATCTTCAGAAACGGCGAAGACAAAACGTCATAGCGCTCGGTCAGGCGGGGATTGCCACGGTCGCAGGCAAATAAAAACTGGGCCAGGTCATTCGTGCCGATGGAAATAAAGTCTGCCTGCTCCAAAATTGCGTCCAGCTGAAAAATCAGCGCCGGAACTTCAATCATCAGGCCGACATTGACTTTTTCCGGAACCTCGCGGCCGCGGCGTTTTTCCTTTTCCAGCTCAATCATCAGCGTTTCTTTGGCTTCTTCAAACTCGCTCAGATTGGAAATCATCGGGAACATAACATTAAGCTCCTTGCCGGCGGCAGCGCGCAGAAAAGCCCGCACCTGTTTGCGAAGAATCGCCCTCCGGTCCAGAGTAATGCGGATTGAACGCCAGCCGATGGCCGGGTTTTCTTCGCCGCTGTTGCTCCAGTAGGGCAGCAGTTTGTCAGAGCCGACATCGAGGCTGCGGAAAATGACACGGCGGTCTCCGGCCTTGTCCATCAACTCTTTATAATAGACCTGCTGGCGATCAACATCAGGCATAACTTCGGAAGCCATAAACGGAATTTCGGTTCGGTAAAGCCCGACCCCGTCGCAGTTGGTGGAAGCAATGTAATCCAAATCAAACGCCAGTCCGACGTTAATATAGAGATTGATTTTGACGTTATCCCGGGTTACGGAAGGCTTGTCGCGCAGCTCTTCCAGCTTGGCCTGGAGGCGTTGTTTTTCGGCAATCTTTTCGCGGAAGCGCGCCTGGACAACCGGATTGGGGTTTTGGTAAACATAGCCTTCGTTTCCGTCAAGCGCTACCAGTTCTCCGGTTTTAATCTCATCAAAAATGCCTTTAATCTTGGCGATGACCGGTATCCCCAGAGCTTTGGCTACAATCGCCACATGCATTGTCGGAGTACCGTCTTCAATAATCAGACCGCGGATTTTGGTATAGTCATAATCCATTAAATCGGCCGGCCCCATCGTCATGGCCACAACGATAATATCCGGGCTGTCAATATTATGGACGGCGCCGAAATCGCCGCTCAGGTAAGATTGCAGCCGATCGGCGACATCACGCAAATCATGCAGGCGCTCTTTGAGGTAATTGTCCGTGGTTCCGGAAAGCCGGTTCCACATGTCTTCATACGCCCGTTCGACCGCAGCCTCCGCGGTGAGGCCGCCCATGACATTGTCGGCAATCTTTTTATACCACCCTTTATCTTGGGCAAACATCCGATAGGCATCTAAAATTTCAACATGTTCGCCAATACCGAGTTTGGTTGAGTTGAACTTTTTTTCCAAGTCGTCGTTCATCCGGCGGTGCGCCGTTTCCAAACGCTGTAATTCCTGTTGTTTGTCTTCGGCAAAAATTTTGGTAACGACCTGACGGCGGCGATGGACGACGGCATTGCCCAGCCCATAGCCTTTGCTCAGACTCAGTCCCCGGACTTTTTCACGATCGGCAACGCCGCGTTCCTTAATCAGGGTCTTTTTGTACTCATTCATCTCATCGGAGGCGACCAATTCGCTCAAAACCATGGCCACGGTTTCCAAGCTCTCAATTTCCTGCCGGGTATATTCATGCTGCTCATGATTTTGGACTGTCAGCACACCGATGGAACGGCTCCAGCGGATCAGCGGCACGCCTAAAAACGATTTATAATTTTCTTCGCCCAAATCCGGCTTGTAAGAAAACTTGGGGTGAGACCAAGCATCGGCAATTGCCAGCGAACGGTTGTTTTGGGCCACTTCTCCGACCAACCCTTCGCCAAAGCGCATATAAACCTTATGGGCGACACCGGGCTTAAAGCCATAAGAGGCAAACAGCTCCAGCGTATAATCATCAACGGCCACATAGCAGTTGGCGGCATCGGCGGACATTTTAACGGCAATCAGGGCAACAATCTGTTCCAGCTTCTCCTGTACGGAAGCCTGACCTCCGGTAATTTGGCGCATTTCCCTTAAAATTTCCATCGCCTGATTGACGGCCGGTGACTGCATTATTTTTCCCAACTGTTAAGGTGATAACTTTTTTATTCTTGCGCTTTTAGTTATATTGCCTATATTACTTTTCATCAAGTACAATTTTTTAATTGGGAGCAAAAAAATGGCCAATGCATACAAAAGAGGAGACAAAGACAACCGCCCCTGGGGCACCTGGGAAGTTTTGGACGCGGGAGACGGATTTTGCGTTAAGAGAATCTGCGTTACGCCGGGGAACATTTTGTCTTTGCAGTCGCATCATCACCGTTCGGAACATTGGATTATCGTCAAGGGCGAAGCTGTGGTTACGCTCGGTGAAGAAAAGCTGGTTAAAAAGGCTGACGAATCGGTTTATATTCCGGCAGGAACCAAACACCGCATTCAAAACGACAGCCGCGAAAACATGGAATTTATTGAAGTTCAGACCGGAGCCATTCTTGACGAGAATGATATTGTTCGTTATGAAGACAGTTATGGCCGGGTAAAATAGATTCCGGCTCAAATGCAAAAAGCTCCCTTTGGGGAGCTTTTTTTTATATTTCAGATGACATACTTGCGGGTAATGTCTTTGAACTGTTGAGATCCGGCTTTTTCGAGCCATTCAAAAATAACCATCTCGATGGTTACAACCTCGATACCGCCATGCATCAGGCGTTGGAGGCCGAGCACATGCTGTATTTGCTTGCGCGAAGAGCAGGCATTGGAAACAACAAACACCTCATATCCGGCTTCTTTCAGCTCAAAGGCGGTTTGAATAATACAAATATGCGTTTCGACCCCGGCGATGACAATCTGCTTTTTACCGCTCTTTTTGACAGCGGCAAAAACATCATCATTGCGCAGGCAGGAAAATTCGAGTTTGGGCAGATAAAGCGTTTTTTCTCCCGCTTCGTTACGCAAATCCACCATGGTTTGCCCCAATCCCTGTGGGTATTGTTCAGTAATGATGCAAGGGACGTCAAGTTCCCGGGCTACGCCGAGCAAGACTGCACAACCGTTGATAACTTCCCGGGGATTATCCATAGCCGGCGCCAACCGTTCCTGAACATCAATCACCAAGAGCAGAGAATCGTTTTTTTTCATTAACATTGAAATTTTCCCAATATTTAGAAGTTGACTAAAGTTTATAAAATAAATAATATCTTACAAAACATTATTTAACCACAAATTTAAAGAAGAAATACCATGAATTTTTATGATTTAGGATTGAGCGAAAAGACTATTAAGGCAATTGACGAGTTTGGCATCAAAGAACCGACAACCGTGCAGAGCGACGTAATCCCGTCGATTTTGCAGGGCAAGGACGTTTTCACTATTGCGCCGGGCGGCTGCGGCAAAACAACCTCTTATGTGTTTCCGCTGATTGACATCATCAGCCGTAAAAAGCCCAATGACAATATTTTGATTATTACGCCGGATTCCGAACAAGCCGTCGTTGCCTCCGACCGGCTGGCGATTTTTAACAAATATCATGAGATTAACGAAGCAACCATTAAAAACAAAGACGAGGAGATCAGCGACGAGGCCAACGTCATTATCGGTTCGCCGGATTTGCTGGTCGATTTGGTTGAAGAAAACAAAATTGATCTGTCCAACGTTACAATCCTGGTTGTTGACGATATTAACCTGATTAAGAAAAACAAACAGCTGGGAAATCTGGAGAAAATTTTGGACATTCTGCCGGCCAACAAACAGAATATTGTTTATACCAATCGCCGCTCCAAAGAAACCCAGTCAATTTTGGAAAAGATTTTGAAGGCTCCGGAAGAAATCAAGGTTGACAAAACCAAAGAACGGGAAGCGGCAATTAATGCCGGGAGTCAGAACCATCAACCAGCACCGTCGTCCCGGGTCCGTTCTGAAAATGCTGCCGCTCAACCGGCGGCACCGCGCTTTCGGACACCGCAAAAAGATCGTCAGGCCGTAGAGTTGAGCAAAAAATACAACAGTTTTCAGGGCAAAACGCCGGAATTTTTATTAATTCAAGGCAATCTGGCCGAGGGGGAATAGCCCTTTCCGCAAAAAAAAGCCTCCCAATCAGGAAGGCTTTTTTTATTATTCAATCCCGGCAGACATTTGCAATATCCGCGTTTCCGAAAATAGTGCTTTTTTATTATTTCTCCTTGCGGTTTTCCATTGCCTTTCGGGTATAGCGATTATTAGCCGGAGCATTCTCTTCGTCCAACGACGTCATCTCGTCAAAGACCAACTCTTTGTCATCTTCGGTATAAAGTTTTAACTTGTTGCCTTCCAATTTGAATGTTTTGACCTTGGGCAGTTCTTTAAGGTAATTTTGTTCGGCTTCCATCAAATCCCGCGGCCCCATCATCATGGTTGAACCGGCCGGGCTGAACGTCAGATTGTTACCGTCAAGCGTATAAATTCCAAAATAGCGGTTAACTGCCGACTTTCCGAAGAAGCGATTGCTTTTTCCTTCAAAACCCAACGTTATGTGGACATTATCCGGAACATTGCGCAAGATATACTCTTTGTCTACAAAACTGCCGGGCGTTTCGGTTTTATGGCAGGCACCAAGCGCAAACAACATCAGTAACAGGCTTAAAAGTTTTTTCATTATGTATCTCCTCGTTTTTAAGTTATGCTTTCATAAATAAGCCTAATCCGGCAGACTGGCAACCCTAATATTGCTTATTGCGGATAAGAAACCGCCAAATTATTTTTCAGAATCGGTCTGTTTTTTCAGCTGCTTGCGAGCCTGTTGCTGTTTTTTGCGCTTTTCCAAGTTTTTACGGAGAGCTGCCGCCTCGCGTTCAAAACGTGCTTCGGCTCGGGGACGGGATTTTTTTTCGCTGCTAACTGCCTCTTTATTCATCATTTTCTCCACAAATATAAAATATTTTTAAAATAATTGTAAAACAGACTTGATTTTATTTAAATGTTTATGTATGTTTCACACACAGATAAACATTATTATGCCGCCATAGCTCAGTGGTAGAGCACGTCATTGGTAATGACGGGGTCGTAAGTCCGATTCTTACTGGCGGCACCATTTGTTAAAAGGCACCAATTAAGGTGCTTTTTTGTTATGAAAGCCAAGGCTTTCAGCCAGTCCGATTTTGGAGGTTTTTGAAATAGCATTTTTTACAAAATTATCGGACTTTTTGTGCAAACGCTAAGAAAATCAAGCTTTTTGCTAAATAAAATCCCAGTCCGATATATTATATTTACTAATCATAAGACAATAAATATTAATTCAATAATTGTTGGTAGTATTTAATATTTTCATCATCTTCATAAAAGTTGATTTGCTGAACTCCCTGAGTATTCGTTTTAATATTCTCAGCAAGGACATATAACATATAAGGCATTATTTTGTTAAGCTCCCCTGAATTACCCACACTTGTAATCATAGTACTCCATAGCTGATCTCCAGCTTCTTTTTTGTCTTTTATAATTTCTCTTGCCTCCATATACAGATATCTTATATACAAAAACACCGTTTGATTAACCGGAGTATATCCAGTGATTCCATATTGAGGTGTGTATTGAGTATGGGTAGAAACATTTCCTGTATAATTACCATATCCCGTTTTCTGCATATAAACACTTCCAGATGTTGTTGACGATGATACACCTGTAACACCATAATTGGGAATGATAGAAGTTTGGTTTACAGCTTGAGGCTCGGATATTCCATAATCAAAAAAGATTACGCAATTTGCTTTATTATATTTGTCTACAATTTTAATATTATTATTTTCCAAAAGGTCAATTAAAGACAAAACATATCGTTTATGAATTATCGTTTTCTCATCTTTATCTGAAAGTGGCATAAGAATGCAACTATTATAATTAGTTAATTCCTCATCTGAGAGAGCTATAGAATTTACCTTTACCTCATAATGTGACATGGAACAGGCTGTTATAATGAATAAGCCTATCATATTTATAATTTTCTTCACATCGACCTCTCTTAATCTTTTTATGTTAGAAAAAATCATAAGTATATCTTTAGAAAAAAGCAATAAATAATTA
>ULRO01049257.1_pt1 | contig 17733 bp, 14 predicted proteins | sample 1955421 | NCBI WGS metagenome assembly ULRO01 (sample SAMEA4835682, study PRJEB28245) | human gut metagenome | biome: gut microbiome; material: fecal sample | place: Denmark | collected 2008 | reverse complement strand
GAGTGGAAAGAAGGTACAATAATAGCAAATGACTCACATCTACGAGGTGATACTATGCTGAACATCTACTTTGGAGATATGCCGGAGGCAGTCTACAATACGTCGGTCTATTTTAACTATACCTACGAGGACGAGTGGCTGACTTCTGACTTTGCCAAAGAGGTCATCAAGAAAATTGATAAGTCCGATGTCAAAGGCCCTCATGCGGTGGAAAGCCCGGTTCTGGGGGTCATCTCGCCGGAAAAACTGTCTGGCGGCACGAAAACGCTTTTGCTGATGGCAAACGACCCGGAAAAGGTATTCAATGCCTCGACTTGTGGCGATAACTGTGCACCTTTTATTCTGAAGCTGGCGAAAAAGAAGGACTTGACTATCAACCTGCGTCATCTGATGGATTTTGGTAAGAAAAAATTCCCGGTGGATGTGAAAGTCCTGAACACCGGTGATGTGGTGCACAGCATGGAAGAACTGATGCCGATTGCATTTCAGTTTGTGTGAGGCGATAGGATGAAGGGAAAACATAAAATCGAAGTCCGAAGCGGACGGGTCGTTTTCACAATCGAACTGGAACGGAACATTACGATTCTGCGAGGGGACAGTGCCACCGGAAAAACAACGCTGGTTGAAATGCTGCAAGCGTACGAAACCTACGGCAGACAGAGCGGCGTGACGGTGAACTGTGATAAACCGTGCCGGGTGCTGTCGGGTGTCAACTGGGAATTGCAGCTGAATGCGACCCATGACAGCATCGTGTTTGTGGATGAAGGCAGTACCTTTGTTTCGAGTTTGGACTTTGCCCGTGCGATTCAGCATTCGGACAACTACTATGTGCTGGTCACAAGAGAAGATCTGAGCACACTGCCGTACAGCGTAAACGCTATTCTGGAACTAAAAAAGACCACCAGCCGCTTCAAACGAACCTATAATAAGGCGTACCCGGTCTATGATTCGCTGACAGCCAGCAATGTGCAGCTGGAGGGTGTCGAAATGCTGTTGACAGAGGATGCAAATTCCGGGCATCAGCTGTTTACAAAAGTCGGCGAGAAATACGGCGTTGTCTGTATCTCTGCGGCAGGCAAAGACAACATCAAACAAAAGATCTTCCCGATGAAATCCGAGAAGGTTCTGGTAATTGCGGATGGTGCGGCATTTGGCCCGCAGATGAACGACATTTATCGCCTGATGCAGGAGGATAGCACAAAGTTCAGCTTGTACCTGCCGGAATCGCTGGAATGGCTGCTTCTGAAAGCGGATTTGCTCGGACAGCCGGATATTCTTGAAATTCTGGAACACCCGGCAGATTTCATTGAGAGCGGCGAATTCTTCAGCTGGGAGCGATTCTTCACGAACTTGCTGGAACAGCGAACGAAAGACATTCCCTATATGCGATATGACAAGGCAAAACTGCCGGAATTCTATTTGCAGGAAGAAAATTTGGAGAAGATCATTGCGGAGATGGGGTAAAACACACTGGAAATTCACAAATAGCGTATCATCGTTACTCCCAACGCTCTGTAATTTTGGCACCCGCCCAGGCTGCTATCAAGAACCCCCGCAAGTGATTGCGTGAGGCGCTGAGAGCATAAGGCTCAATAAAATATTATAAACGCCCCGGTTTCCGCAACAGGAAGCCGGGGCGTTTTTGCACAAAAAAGAAGGCACGATTTTGGGGCTTTGACGAATTTGTGCCGGGCCATTGACAGCAGAAGGACCGAGGCGTATTTTTGGTGCAGTAAGCGGGACAGAGGATAGTGAAGCTGCCGCTTTTTTGCCCTGCGAAGGGGCTTCTGCTTGGCTGGGGCCTGACCCGATGAGCTTATTTTTTGCATCTGCGGGACAAAAACAATGAAAGTACAGATTATGGGACGCCTTATCTGGTATGCTTGCCGTACCGAAAACACGGACGATCGGAAAAGGAGCAGAGAATGCGATGGATGCTGAATAAAACAAAGTTTCTGGCAGGAAAAACAGACCCGGAAAACACCAGCCTATGGCTGCCGCTCTGGATGCACCTGCGAGATACGGCAGAGATCATGGAGCTTCTGGTGCGGAAATGGCTGCCCGACAGCGTAAAAAAGGCATCCGGGTTGGAAGAGGAAGAATTGGTGTGTTTGGCTCGCTTTTTGGGCTGGGGGCACGATTTGGGCAAAGCGATTTTAACCTTCCAGAGTATGATCATGCAGTGTTTGCCCGAAGCGAAACAACGGCTGGAACGCCTGACACCGCTGAGCTGCCCGGTGCAGAACCGCAAACAGTCGCCTCATGCCCGGGCGAGTGAAGCAATCTTGAGAGAATTGGGGTGCCCTGTCGGAATCGCTTCGGTCGCGGGTGCCCATCATGGTAGGCCGCAGAATGGCGAGGCAGTCGATGAGCAGCTGGACGGCTGGGAGAGCAACTATTACCCGAAAGAGCAAAAGTGCATATGGGAGGGCTTTTGGAACGAATTGCTTCAGGCGGCACTGCAGGACAGCGGCTATTCCGGGGTAGATGCGCTGCCGGTGCTCAACCAGCCCGAAGAGATTTTGCTGACGGGACTTTTGATCATGGCAGACTGGATCGCCAGCAACACGGAGTATTTCCCGCTGATCCCAGTGGAAGAGCTGGGCAGCAGGGAGGATTATCCGGCGCGGGTGGACAGGGCGTGGAAAAAGCTGGCGCTCCCCTTCCCATGGGAGGCGCAGCAGGGCATTGCAAAACCGCAGGAGTTTGAGGTGCGGTTCGGTTTTGCGCCCAACGCCGTGCAGCGAGTGGTTCTGGATGCGGTGAGTGCTGCGGCAGAACCGGGCATCCTGATTCTGGAAGCGCAGATGGGCGTGGGCAAAACGGAGGCAGCTCTGGCCGCTGCGGAGATCATGGCCAGCCGGTTCAGTCTGGGTGGCATCTTTTTCGGACTGCCCACGCAGGCTACGGCAAACGGCATCTTTCGTCGGCTGCTCCACTGGGCAGATACCCAGTCGGAGGAGGTGCCGCAGGCCATCCAGCTGGCCCATGGCATGGCAGAGCTGAATGAGAACTATCTTCGGCTGCAAGGGGGCAGGGTGCAGCTGGAAGAGGATGCGCCGGAAGAACATCAGGTACAGGTGCATCAGTGGTTCCGGGGCAGCAAGCAGGCATTGCTGGCCAGCTTCGTCGTCGGCACAGTGGATCAGCTGCTGATGGCAGCACTGACCCAAAAGCACGTGATGCTGCGGCATCTGGGGCTTGCGGGCAAGGTGGTGATCATCGACGAGTGCCATGCCTACGATGCTTACATGAACTGCTATCTGGATCGCGCACTGGAATGGCTGGGCTGGTACAAGGTGCCGGTGATCCTGCTGTCGGCCACCCTGCCCGCCCGGCGGCGTGCAGAGCTGATCGAAGCGTATCAGCAAAAGCACAGGCTTGACCCGGACGCCCCGTGGAGATTTAGCTGCGGCTATCCGCTGCTGACATGGACGGACGGCGCAGAGGTAAAGCAGACCGTCATCCCGCTGGACACACCCGGACAAACGGTGCAGCTGACCCCGCTCACAGAGGCAGAGTTGCCCGGGCTGCTGCGCCGGAAGCTGGCGGAGGGCGGCTGTGCGGGGGTGATCGTCAACACAGTTAAAAAGGCGCAGAAGATCGCGCGGCTGCTGCGGGAGAGCTTGCCCGACAAAGAGGTGCAGCTGTTCCATGCACAGTTCCTGATGCCGGACCGCGCCGCGCGGGAAGAGCAGCTGATGGAACGCATCGGCAAGGATTCTGTGCCGGAGAGCCGGAACGATCTGATCGTGGTGGGCACGCAGGTGATGGAGCAGTCGCTGGACCTTGATCTGGACGTTCTGATCACCGAGCTTTGCCCTATGGATCTTCTGTTGCAGCGCATCGGACGGCTGCACCGCCATTGCCGCAGCCGCCCAAAGCCCTTACAGCAGGCCTGCTGTGCGGTGCTGGACACCGGAGAAGAGGCTTTTGATGCGGGCAGCGAGGCGGTGTATGGTCAGTGGCTGCTCTGGCGCACCCGGAAGTATCTGCCCCGGAGCATCCGGCTGCCGGAGGACATTGCCCCGCTGGTGCAGCAGGTCTACGGCTGGGAACAGGAAGCCCCCGAAACGGAGCAGGGGGAGAAGCTGCGAAGTGAGTACGAGCAGACGCAGAAGGAAAAGAAAGGCCGCGCCGGGGCGTATCTTGTGCAGCAGCCTGAGGTCGATGAAGATTTTCAGGAACTCAATACGTTGGATGACTGGATGCAGAACGTGGGCGCAGCTTCTGATGCAGCTGCCCGGGCAGCAGTGCGGGACGGCGACCCCTCGGTGGAGGTGTTGGTGATGCAGCGACGGACGGATGGAAGCATCCATTTTCTGCCATGGCAGGAGGGCGGCAGCGCCGTAGCCGCCGACAGCCCGCCCCCGCCGGAGACGGCGCTGAAGATCGCCCGGCAGAAGCTGCGGCTCCCGGCGGTGTTCGGCAAAGCGTGGAAGGTGGACGAGGTCATCCGGGAGCTGGACGCAGACGACCGCAGATGGCTTGCAGCGTGGCAGCTGTCGCCGCTGCTGCACGGAGAGCTGATCCTGCTGCTGGATGAAGACCTGACCGCCCATCTTGCGGACATGGAGCTTTGCTATGACCGCGAGAATGGTCTGGAGTATCGAAAGGAGGAGAAGGATGAAGGAGATCGAATTTGACCTGTTGACCGAACCATGGATACGGGTACGGCTGAAGGACAATACGGTGCAGGAGGTGTCCCTGACCGAGGCGCTGGTGTCGGCGCAGGACTATGTGGATCTTGCGGGTGAGATGCCGACACAGGATGCCGCCGTGCTGCGGCTGCTGCTGGCGGTGCTGTTTACCGTGTTCTCCCGCGTGAATGTAGAAGGCGAGCCAGAACCTTTGGAAAAAAGAGGTCAGGCGTTGCGGCGATGGAGCGAGCTGTGGCAGCTGGGGCATTTCCCGGCAGAACCTATCCGGGACTATCTGGAACAGTGGAAGGACCGCTTCTGGCTCTTCCACCCGACGCACCCCTTCTGGCAGGTGCCGACTCTTTGCAATGGTATTGCATTTGGTGGGAAAAAGTTGAATGGGGAACGTGCGGAGAGCGGCAATAAAACGCCGCTATTCCAGAATGTGTCAAAAACAGAATGCGAGGTACTCAGCTATGCACAGGCGGCGCGATGGCTGATTTATCAGAATGGATACGATGAACGCGGTGGCCGCCCGAAGGCTGGCAACAAGCCAAGGCACGGGGTCGGTTGGCTGGGACAAATCGGATTTGTAGCCGTCAAGGGAAAGAACCTGTACGAGACCTTACTGCGGAATATGGCGTTTCCGACAGAGCAGGATGCGCTGAGGGAAGAACAGCAGCCTTGCTGGGAGCGAGAGCAGGTCAGGGCAGAACAGAGCGTCAAGATCGTGATGCCGAAAAATCAGGCAGAACTTTTGACCCTCCAATCCCGACGCATTCTACTGAAACGCTCAGAAACAGTGCCCGGCGTGGTCGGGTACGAGGTGCTGGGCGGCGACTATTGGGACAGCGAAAATGCGTTTGGGGAGCAGATGACCCTTTGGAGCAGGACATCAAAGAAAAACGAGAAGATGACCTATAAACCGCAGCAGCATGAAGCTGGGAAACAGCTGTGGCGGGAGATTCCTTCCATGCTGGATCCGGAGGGCCGTAAACCGGGAGTTCTGACATGGAATCAGCAACTGCAAAGTCTGCGTATCCTGAGTAGAAAAGAACAAATCGTGCTCAATACGGTCGGGATACGATATGACAATCAGGAAGCATCAGTCAAGGACGTGTATACCGACCAGTTGGCAATGCAGCTTGCGGTGCTGGACGAACTGAGCAGGCCATGGACGGTGCGGATAAACCAGGAAGTAGAGCGCTGCGAGAAGGCCGCAGAGAGAATTGGAATCCTGTGCAAAGAGCTGAAGCTTGCCGGAGGACTGGACTACAATCAGGTGAAAGGCTTCAAAGAAATGCAGAAAGTGACAGAAGATGCCCGTGCACAGTTCTACTTTGCAGTGGACCAGCCCTTCCGGCAGTGGCTGCAGGAGATCGACCCGGAGCAGGACGACCCGGACGAAGCAGTGCTGCGCTGGCAGGCACAGGCATGCCGCATCGCGGAAGAGCTGGGAGCGAAGATGGTGCGGGAGGCAGGAAATGCAGCCCTGAAAGGACACCGCGTTGTGGTGGATAAGGGCAAAAAGACGGAGTGCAGCACCCTGTACACCTCGCCAAAGGCTTATAACACGTTCCGTTCGAAACTCTGGAAGATTTATCCGAAAGCAGAACCGTAAAGGGGGAATCGTATGAAAACACAGGACGTCAGAACGTATACAGAGCAGCGATTGCGCAGGCTTCAGAACCTGCCGGACAACCAGCGGCGGGCCGAGCTGGCAAAGCTGCGGCGGGGCGTCGGACACCGGCCCGGCGAGCTGCCGGAGCTGTGGGGGAGTTTCCTGCTGGGAATGCCGGAAGGCTTTCAGGGTAACAACGGCCCCACGGCAGCGGAGTGGGCGGTCTACCTTGCACTGACTTTATACGCCGTGCATCAGCAGGGAAACGACCGGCCCATGAACTGCCCCGGCAACACGCTGGGGCGTGCGGTGCGGCAGCTGGCAGAGCGGAATGCCGGAAAGGACTGGACCGAGGCCAGCGTGCTCCGGCGGTTCAATGCACTGGCCACCGCAGAAGAGATCACCGAGATCAGCCACCATCTGAGGGGGATGGTCCAGCTGTTGAGCACGGCAAAGGATGGCGCGATCCCGCTGGACTATCCGCAGCTTGCGGTGGACCTGTATGGATTGCAGTGCACCGACCCGCGGTACACACAGATCCCCGCCAACGTCCGTCTGCGGTGGGGCCAAGACCTGTACCGCGAAACGAAGAATGCATCGTCGGAAGAGGAAGAAAAGGAGAATTGATCATGAAAAAGCGCCTGTATGTTGATTTTCACGTTTTGCAGACCGTCCCGCCCAGCTGCATCAACCGGGACGACACCGGCAGTCCCAAAACGGCCATGTACGGCGGCGTGCTCCGGGCCAGAGTCTCCTCGCAGGCATGGAAGCACGCCATGCGCAAAGACTTTGCAGAAAATACCCTGCTGGATGTGGGCAAGCGCACCAAAAAGGCGGCAGAGCTGGTGAAGAAGCAGATCCTTGCGCTGGACTCGGAACTGGATGCAGACAAGCTGGCAAAGAAAGCGCTGGAAAATACGGGGATCAAGAGCGACGACAAGGGCACCAAGGCTCTGTTCTTTATGAGCACTGCGCAGGCAAAGGCGCTGGCAGTGCTGGCTGTGGAGGGCGTTGCCGATAAAAAGCAGTACAAGGACGCCCTGAAAGCAGCGCCCTCGATGGATATGGCGTTGTTTGGCCGCATGGTGGCAGATGACCCCTCCCTGAACTATGACGCCGCAGCGCAGGTGGCCCACAGCATCTCCACCCATGCGGTGAAGAACGAGTACGATTACTTTACCGCAGTGGATGATTGTCCGGCAGAGGACAACGCCGGTGCAGGCCATTTGGGCACGGTGGAGTACAACTCTTCCACCCTGTACCGCTATGCCACAGTGAACGTGTTGGAGCTGAAGGGGAAGCTGGGGGCAGAGCAGGCCGCAGAAACGGTGCGGGCTTTCGGCGAGGCGTTCCTGTTCTCCATGCCCACCGGCAAACAGAACACCTTTGCCAACCGCACCCTGCCGGATGCGGCATATGTGACCCTCCGGGAAGATCAGCCGGTGAACCTGTGCGGTGCGTTTGAGCGTGCGGTGTCCCGCGGCGAGCAGGGAGGCTATGCCGAGGCTTCCAAGGCGGCGCTGACGCAGTATGCGCAGCAGGTGTATGCCAGCTTTGTCGAGGCTCCGGCCCAGAGCTTTACTGTGGGCGGCGGGCTGGAAGCACTGGCTCCGGCACAGACGGCAAAAGCCATGCTGGACGCGCTGGAAAAGGCTGTCCGGGATGCGCTGTCCGGAAATGAGGTGGAGTAATGGCAACGCTGTTGCTTCGGCTGGCAGCGCCTTTGCAGGCGTGGGGCGCGGACTCCAAATTTGAGACCCGTAAGACCAACCGGGAACCCACCAAGAGCGGCGTCATCGGCCTGCTGGCTGCGGCTCTGGGGCTGCGGCGGGACGAGAGCGAAGGGCTGGCCCGGCTGACTGGGCTGCGGTTCGGTGTCCGTGTGGAGCGGGAAGGGCAGCTGCTGGTGGATTACCACACCGCAAAGACGCAGGATGAAAAAAACTCGTATGTGACCTATCGCCATTATTTGCAGGACGCCGTGTTTCTGGCCGGGCTGGAAAGTGAGGACACCGCCCTTTTGCTGCAGCTGCAGGATGCGCTGCAGCACCCGGCTTTTCCGCTGTATCTGGGCCGCCGGTCCTGCCCGCCTGCCCTGCCCCTCTGTCTGGGGCTGCGGCAGGGCAGTTTGCAGGAGGTGCTGCAAACCGAACCGCCCCTGTGCCCGGGGAAGCTCTGCCGGATGGTGCTGGACGCCGACCCGCAGGAGCCGGGCGCGGCAGTGCAGAGGGATGTGCCGGTCTCCTTTGACCCGCATCACCGGCAGTACGGCTACCGCTCGGCGCGGGAGCTTTGGCTGACCATGTCGGATGGCCCGGAGAGCACCGGGCATGACCCGTTCCGGAAATTATAAAAAGGGGGAGAGAGGATGTATTTATCACGGGTAGAACTCGATCTCACCCGCCGCAGCACCATGGAAGCACTGGCCGCACCGCAGAAGCTGCATGGCGCAGTGGAAAGCGCCTTTGCAGGGGAGCGCCGCCGCAGGCTGTGGCGGCTGGACCGTCTGGGAGAGCGGCTGTATCTGCTTCTCCTCAGCGAGGACGCGCCGGACCTGTCCGGCGTGGTGGAGCAGTTTGGCACCGGGGCGGCGGCCGAGACCCGCAGTTATGACCCGCTTTTGGAGCGAGTGGTGCCGGGAAGCTGCTGGCAGTTCCGGCTGACCGCAAACCCTACCAAAAGCCGCAAAGACCCCAAGGCACCCGCAGAGCGGGGGAGCGTGATGGCCCACTGCTCGACGAAGCATCAGAAGCAGTGGCTGCTGGACCGGGCGGCAAAGCACGGCTTTGCCCTGCGGGAGGAGGAATTTACTGTGACCCGAGTGCAGTGGCAGCGCTTTGCCAAGCGCGGCACCCGGCCGGTGACCCTGCTGGCCGTGACCTACGAGGGTGTTTTGCAGGTGACGGATGCAGAGCAGTTCCGGGCGATGCTGTGTCAGGGGATGGGGCGCGGCAAGGCCTATGGCCTTGGACTGATGACCGTCATGCGCGGAGGAAACTGAGATGGACGAGATGCCGGGCATGATCCGGCCCGACCTGCAGGCACTGCCGCAGGTGAAGGACCGGATGACCTTTCTGTATCTGGAGCACTGCACCCTTGGCCGACAGGACGGCGCGATCACGGTCACGGACGAAAAAGGGGTGGTCTCCATCCCGGCGGCGGGCATCTCGGTGCTGCTGCTGGGGCCGGGCACGCGAGTGACCCACCGCGCCATGGAGCTTATGGGCGACACCGGAGTGGGGGCTGTCTGGGTGGGAGAGCACGGCGTGCGGTATTACGCCCATGGCCGCCCGCTGACGACCCACTCGCAGCTGTTGCTGCGGCAGGCAGAGCTGGTCACTCATACCCGCAAGCATCTGGAGGTGGTGCGGAAGATGTATCAGCTCCGCTTTCCGGAGGAGGACATCTCTCGGCTGACCATGCAGCAGCTGCGGGGCCGCGAAGGCAGCCGTGTGCGGCAGGTGTACCGCAAAGCGTCCAAGGATACGGGCGTTCCGTGGAACGGCAGGCTGTACCGTCCGGAGGATTTTTCGGCGGGAGATGCAGTCAATCAGGCGCTTTCCGCCGGGCACGCCTGCCTGTACGGTCTGGCGCACGCGGTGATCGTGGCGCTGGGGTGTGCACCGGGCCTCGGCTTTGTCCATGTGGGGCACGAGTGCTCTTTTGTGTGCGACATTGCAGACCTGTACAAGGCCGAAGTGACGATCCCGATCGCCTTTGAGGTGGCGGCGCAGGCCCCGGAAGACCTGCCATCCGTGGTGCGCCGCCGGGTGCGGGATGCCATGGTGGAGCACCATATTCTGGAGCGGATGGTGCACGATATTCGGTATCTGCTCCTGAATGCAGACGAGCCGGAAGCAAAGCAGGAAACCGTTTACCTGTGGGACAACAAGATAGGCACCGTGGCCAACGGCATCAACTATTTTGAGGAAGAGGAAGGTGAAGAGACATCGTAGTTCTCACGATGACGAACTGCCCGCCGAAGCTGCGCGGGGATCTGTCCAAGTGGCTGTGCGAGATCAACACCGGCGTCTATGTGGGCAACGTGAGCAGCCGGGTGCGGGATGCGCTGTGGGAGCGGGTGTGCCAGAACCTGAAAAACGGGCAGGCGACAATGGTGCTCACAACGGCGGGAGAGCAGAGGATGGACTTCCGCACCCACAATACCACATGGGAGGTGGTGGATTTTGACGGCATCAAACTGATGCGGCGGCCGCTGCCGCAGATGGAGCAGAACCAGCTGGATCTGAAGCCCGGGTTCAGCAAGGCAGCGCAGTGGCAGGCGGCGCGGAAAGCAGGCAGAACGCAGCGGGCCAGAGCGGATTACACCGTGATCGATCTGGAGACCACCGGACTGAAAGCCGCGTCGGACGCCATCATCGAGTATGGAGCGCTGCGGGTACGGGATGGCGTGCCGGTGGAGGAGCTGACGATGCTGGTCTGCGGGGTGGAAAAAGTCCCGGCAGAGATCACGGCGCTGACCGGCCTCAGCGCTGTGGAGCTGCAGCAGGGAACAGAGCCTCGGGAAGCATTGCAGCGCTTTTTGACCTTCCTTGGCAAAGACCCGCTGGTGGGGCACAACATTGCCTTTGATCTGGAGTTCCTCCGCATGGCCTGCAAGCAGTATGGTTTCCCGATATTGACCAACCATCAGACGGACCTTGCACAGCTCGCCCGCAGAAAGCTTTCAAGGGGCGCAAACTATAAGCTGGCAACGCTGGCGCAGCATTTTCAGCTGGCAGAAAAGGTGGAGCATCGCGCTCTGCCGGATTGCCGCCTGATCCAGCAGGTCTATTGCAAACTGAAGGAAACGGCAGTACAATAGCAGCAGGAGGCACGGTGCTACGGGATCTTTTTAGTCTTTTCCCCGCATACGCGGGGGTGATCCCTACAAAGAAGTGCCGAGCCTCAGCCAATCGTGCTTTTCCCCGCATACGCGGGGGTGATCCTCTCATGATTCAGGCTGAGCAGACATGGGATAACTTTTCCCCGCATACGCGGGGGTGATCCCCATTCGTTCCAGATTTTCGCGTAGGCCCTGAACTTTTCCCCGCATACGCGGGGGTGATCCCAGATAAGGAGGGCAATCAACCGTGGCGAAGAGCTTTTCCCCGCATATGCGGGGGTGATCCCCACTCTTGCCAAATCATCGCGTATGCTCGAAACTTTTCCCCACATACGCGGGGGTAATCCTGACCGGGAGCACCATGTCCGCGACACCACAATCTTTTCCCCGCATATGCGGGGATGATCCCGACCTACAGACCGGAACATGGATGTTGGGAAACTTTTCCCCGCATATGCGGGGGTGATCCCAACGCCAAGGACGCGGCCCCGGTCTGGCAGGACTTTTCCCCGCATACGCGGGGGTGATCCCGAGAAGCGCGGGATGAAGCCGCCCATCTCGGCCTTTTCCCCGCATATGCGGGGGTGATCCGCTGGATTTCTACTTCCCCGTTTTCGCAAACCTCTTTTCCCTGCATATGCGGGGGTGATCCCACAGCGGCATACAGTCTGACGACCTGTAGCAACTTTTCCCCGCATATGCGGGGGTGATCCCGAGATGTCTTCAATTTCCTGCAGCTTGGACTCCTTTTCCCCGCATATGCGGGGGTGATCCCACTCTTTTATCCTTTTTGGGATTGACCGGCATACTTTTCCCCGCATACGCGGGGGTGATCCTGCAAATTCCGGAATATCTGGGAGGGTTCAGGCCTTTTCCCCGCATACGCGGGGGTGATCCCAATATGTCATGCACAAGACCGCTGGTAAGATTCTTTTCCCCGCATACGCGGGGGCAATTCTGATTCCAGCAGAACGCCGTCGGTCTTGCGGGGCGGTTGTGCGTCCGAGTATCGGCAGGCCCGGCGGGCCAGAGCTGATTTATAACTGATATTATGCATATATTCTAGCAAATGCGAATAAAAGCCAAGAAAATGCGAATATGTACTTGCATTTTCCGCGCAAAAGGTGTATTATCCCTCTATCGACGTCATACGCCGACAATAAACGAGAGAGGGATTGGAACATGATGTCTTTTAAGAAAATCGCTGCGGCGGTCATGGCGGCTGCCATGACGCTGGCCGTAGTGCCTTCGGCTTTTGCCTGCACGGCGCTCTACGTCGGCAGCGACCTCACGGAGGACGGCACGACGATGTTCGGCCGCATCGAGGATCTGGGAACCAACGACAACAACAAGCTGTTCTATGTCAGCGCAGCCGGGAATCACAAGGCAGGCGAGGTCTACGATGGCTGCTACGGCTTCACCTACACCTTCACCCACGACAGCTACAGCTACACCGCGCGCCGTGACGACAACACCTCGGGCGTCTGCCCGGACTGCGACGGCACCCACGACCACACGCCGTATGAGGAGGCTGGCACCAACGAGAAGGGCGTCATGGTCTCTGCCACCGAGTCGCTGTACGGCAAGGACGCTGCCCTTGCAGTTGACCCCTATGTGGACGACGGCATCGAGGAGGCCGAGATCACCACGGTCCTGCTCAGCGAGGCAGGCACGGCCCGCGAAGGCGTCGCCCTGCTGACATCCATCTATGAAAACGCCGGTGCAGCCGGTGGTTCCGGCGTATTCATCGGCGACCAGAACGAGACGTGGTTCGTCGAGAACCTGACGGGCCACACCTACGTCGCCCTCAAGCTTCCGGACAGCGTCGTGTTTATGCAGCCGAACGTCTCGGCCATCGGCAAGATCGACCTCGACGACACGGATAACGTCATCGCATCGGCAGATGCCATCTCCGTCGCACAGAAAGCCGGGACTTTCGTGGGCGATGCAGCGGCGAACGTCATCGACTGGAACGCTTCCTATAATAATGAGGACAACGCCCGGATGCCGGCCGGTCTGAACTATCTGAACGGCGTCGATACCTACACCGAGGACAACTACACCGAAGCAGACTACGCGATGAGCAACATCGGCGGGGACGGCAGCATCGTCCCGCTCTACTCCAACATCAAGCTGACCAAGAAGTTCGGCGTCGAAGACGCGCTCAACTTCTTTAAGGTCGAACCCATCGGCAAGACCAACAACGTCGAGACCCACCTGTTTCAGGTCAGCTCCACCGGCGAGCTGGATACCGCCATCGTCGAGTGGACGGCCTTTGACGACGACGTGTACAACGCCTTCGTCCCGTACTATCCGCTGCTGACCACCGACACGGCAGATGTCTACAAGTACTCTCCCGCGAAGGTCGTCCGCTCGGACGAGCAGCCCACCGAGGGCGTCTGGTACAAGGACCAGAAGGGCAGATACTACACCTACCCGGAGGACTGGACCAAGTCCTTCTACGGCGCACGGGATGCCCTGTCGAACCTGCTGACCTACGGCGATGTCTCCGAGAAGGACAAGGCTGCGGCCAAGGCAGACTATGCCGCCCTCCAGAAGGACATCATGGAGGAGTTTGCAGAGATGAAGGCTGCTGTCGCTGCTGCCGATACGAAGGAAGCAAAGCAGGCTGCCGCCACCACTGCAAGCAACAAGATGAGCGAGAAGGTCTACGAAAAGACCGTCAAAATGTACAATAAGCTTCAGAAGAAGCAGGAGGCCCGCGCATGGTTCGGGTCTCTGCTGAATAAAAACTCTTGAGCTGGCTCCAAGCATGACAAGCCCCCGGTCTCTGTTTTCAGAAGCCGGGGGCTTTTTGCGTCTTCTCCGTTGCATTTCGCCCGAAAGTATGTTTCAATAAAAAGCAGTGAATAGCAGTTTACGTTTTGAATGCACAAGCAACATCCGCAAACTGCATATCGCAAATATGCCGTTTTGATAGGCACTGTTTTTGAAAATTGCGATAAAAATGAGTCAGAACGGGGAAAAGGAGGCTGCGGGATGCTGAAGATCGCGGTTGTCGAAGACCAGCAGGAGGTGCGGGACGAGCTGTGCCGGTTCATCCGGAAGTACGCCGCCGAAAACAGCCTGCAGGTGGAGGCCGTGCCCATCGAGGACGGGGCGGTCATCGCGGCCCATTACGAGCCGGGCTGGGACATCATCTTTATGGACGTGGAGATGCCGGGGCTGGACGGCTTCGGCGCGGCGGAAAAGATACGGGCCGTGGACGGGGACGCCGTGCTGGTGTTCGTGACCAACATGGCGCAGTACGCCATCAAGGGCTATGAGGTGGATGCGCTGGACTATGTGCTCAAGCCGGTGAATTACTACCAGTTCTGCACCAAGCTCTCCCGGGCCGTCCAGCGAGTGGAGCGCCGCCGGGGCGGGCAGGTCGTTCTGCAGCTGGCAGGCGGCGGAATGCAGGTGCTCTCCACCAACGACATCTATTATCTGGAGACCCGCGACCGGCTGCTCTGGTATCACACTGCAAAAGGGGAGTTTTCGGTCCGGGCCAGCCTCGCCAGCGCCGAAAAGCAGCTGGCACAGTACCATTTCTCCCGCTGCAACCAGTGCTATCTGGTCAACCTGCAATATGTCAAGGCCGTGGAGAACGACTTCGTCCACGTCAACACCGACCGCTTGGAGATCAGCCGCCGCCAGCGCGCGGCCTTCCTCACGGCGGTGGCGTCCTACATTGGAGGTGTGCTGTGAGCATCGTTTTCCACCATGTCATCTTCCGGGCGCTGCTGCGCTGGGGTGCGGCGCTGGCCTTCTGTCTGCCGCTCAAACACCGGCCCGGCTTCCGCCTCCGTGCACTGGGGATGCTGCTGCCGCTGATGGGCCTGACCTATGTGCTGGATCCTTCGGCCCAGAGCACCAACCTCCACGAGCTTCAATTCTCGCTGCTGGCGCTCTATGTGTCCTTCTTCGTCCTGCTGGGCATGATGATCTACGCCTGCGTCGAGATCGACCGGAAGGGGGCACTCTACTGCGCGGTGTGGAGCCTGCTCACCTCCCAGACGGCCTATGAGGGCTGGCGGCTGGCGGAGGTGTTCTTTGAGTGCCGCGGCACCCCCCTCGACATCAATGGGCTTCCGGTCCGGCTGGCCCAGCTCACCACAGGTGCGGTCTTTTATTTTGTCATCTGTAACGCCCTCTCCCGGAAGATGTCTTATAAAGGAGAGTACCACATCGGCCCGCGCCAGCTGACCAGCGCCTTTTTCATCGGCATCCTCTTCATGTTCCAAGCTGCGCTGCTGAGCAGCAGAGAGATGTTCGAGATGCCCGCCAGCCTTGCGGGCACGGTGCTCATCGGGCAGTTCTACTTCCTGACCCTACTCTACTTTCAGACCGAGGTGTTCAAGAAGTCGGCCATGCAGAAGGAGATGGACACCCTCAACCTTTTATATGAGCGCCAGCGGGAGCAGTATCAGGTGGCGCGGCAGAACGTCCAGATCATCAACAAGCGCTGCCATGAGCTGAAGCTTCAGATCGCCGCCCTCCGCCAGATGTCGGGCGCGGCGTCCGACCCGCCCGACCCGGAGCTGAAGGCCCACATCGACGAGGCCGAGAAGGCGGCACAGCTCTACGACGCCAGCCGCAACACCGGCAACGAGGTGCTGGACGTGGTGCTCACCGAAAAATCGCTGCTCTGCGAATCCCGCCGCATCCAGCTCAATGCGGTGACGGACGGCAGCTGTCTGGGCTTTTTTGAGGCCAGCGACCTCTACGCCCTCTTTGCCAATATGCTCGACCACGCCATCGAGAGCGCCGTGCAGGTGCCCGAGCCAGAGCGCCGCTGCATCGACCTGCTGGTCTGCACCCGTCAGAGCTTTGTGGTGGTGAACGTCATCAGTCCCGACCGTCCGCCGGAGGCCGCCGACACCCGTGCTACCCACTACGCCGTCAAAGTGACGAACCGCATCGTCCAGAAATATAAAGGTACTCTGACCACCGAGAGCCAGAACGGCTTCTTTGCGGTGAAGATCATTTTTCCGACCATCCACTCGTAAAGGCTCTCCCTTTGGGAGCAACGGCGACGACCGCCGCCAGCGGCGGAAGCAGGGAGGAGCTGTTGGGGCAGCGGCCAGCAGGATGCAAGCGACAGCGAAGCAGACTCTGGGAGCCGCAACCCGGGCAGTGGCATCGCGCAGCGAGGACTGAGAGGGCAAGGCCGCTGACCATGAGCATAGAGCGCAGCGATATGCTCCCTCTGCGAAAGGCCCTGCTCATCGCTGTATGGAGACTCTTTTATAACAGGCTTGCCCTCTCCGTCAATGCAGGGCATTGACACCTCTCCCAAAGGGAGAGGCTTTTTTTGTTCTGCCGCAAAGTTTCGTGTTGAACTGTTGTATCCATCTATTTGTGAGAGATGCACAAATATATTAGTTTTGATTTGGCGGCGCAAAACCGAATATCCCCGCCATCCGACCGATTATCGCAACGCTCTTGCGAAAGAAAAAGTCTTTGATAAAATAATAGCGAAATCAAAAAACGACCGCACAACAGAGAAAACACCACGATACACACGGGAGGAAAACGAATGCGAAGCATTGCCAAGCTTATGCAGAACTGGCAGTTCACCGGGCCGGACGGCTCCACGGCAGCCGTCGTGCTGCCCCACACATGGAACGCGAAGGACGGTCAGGACGGCGGCAACGACTACTGGCGCGGCACCTGCACCTACAGCACCGCCTTCGCCGCCCCGGCGTTCGACGCGGCTTCGCAGCAGGTCTGGCTCCAGTTCGAGGGCGTCAACTCCAGCGCCAAGGTCCTGCTGAACGGCAGGACCATCTGCGCCCACGACGGCGGCTACTCCACCTTCCGTGTCCACATCTCTGAGCTGCTGGAAAAGGATAACCGTCTTACCGTCGAGGTGGACAACAGCATCAACGACCGCATCTACCCCCAGAAGGCCGACTTTACCTTCTACGGCGGCATCTACCGCGACGTCAGCCTGATGGTGGTCCCGAAAGACCACATCGCGCTGGGCCACTTCGGCGACACCGGCGTGAAGATCACCCCAGCCCTCAAGGACGGCAAGGCCGACATCCGGGTCGAGACCTTGGTCGAGGGCGAGGGCGTCCTCTCCGTTGAGCTGCTGGATGCGGCCGGAAACATTGTCGCCACCGCCGAGGGCGCAGACGCCAAGCTCCACCTCGAGACGCCCCACCTCTGGGACGGCGTGAAGGACCCCTACCTCTACACCTGCGTCGTCCGCCTGAGCCGGGACGGCAGGGTGGTGGATGAGGTGTCCACCCGCGTGGGCCTGCGCACCTTCTCGGTGGACGCCAAGAACGGCTTTTTCCTCAATGGCCGTCCCTACCCGCTCCACGGCGTCTCCCGCCATCAGGACCGCAAGGGCGTGGGCAACGCCATCACCCGCGCGATGCACGACGAGGACATGGCCCTCATCCGGGAGCTGGGTGCGAACACCGTCCGGCTGGCCCACTACCAGCACGACCAGTATTTCTACGACCTCTGTGACCAGTACGGCATGGTGGTCTGGGCGGAGATCCCCTATATTTCCGAGCATCTGCCCAATGGCCGTGCCAACACCATCAGCCAGATGAAAGAGCTGATCTGCCAGAACTACAACCACCCCTGCATCGTCTGCTGGGGCGTTT
>ULRO01050435.1_pt1 | contig 17863 bp, 32 predicted proteins | sample 1955421 | NCBI WGS metagenome assembly ULRO01 (sample SAMEA4835682, study PRJEB28245) | human gut metagenome | biome: gut microbiome; material: fecal sample | place: Denmark | collected 2008 | reverse complement strand
AAGCGGCTGCCCCGTCTATAATTTAACAAACATATAAAAGCACCCTATTAGGGTAGGGTAACCCCGGAGCGGATAAACCGCCCCTTTGGATTTATAATAACTTTATGGTTATAGCTGATATTATGCCGAGAGTTTGGTATTGAACAATTCAATGACAAACTTTCTACCTGATTCGGTCCAATACATGTGTTCTCTTGATTTCTGTACTCCGTTATCCATATAAGGGTAGGGGACATGTTTGGTAAATCCTTTACTGCGGTATTTGGCCGTGAGGAAGTAAACAGAAGATTGTCTGTATTGGACTCCCCATTCACATAGTAGTTTGTTCAGCTTTATAGCCGATACACCTAAGAATGCTGCTATCATGTTTGTCGTCACAAGTCCTTCACTCGACATGATTTCATCGTAACATTTACCTTTGGGGGCGAGGATCTTTATAGTATCGTCCTTTATGGATATTTCCTCGTCTTTTCTCTCGATGATAATTTGTTTTTGGGCATTTTCAACTTCGAGCTGCTTTAATCGTTCTTCTCTTTTGGCAAGAGTGGCTTGTGCAATGGTTAGCGCACGTGCCATGATTTCTTCTGGTGTGTCTTCTTGTTTGGTGGAGATGTAGCCGCCTGTGGTGCGGATAGCAGGTAAAACTTCGGAAGTCACCCAACGTTTGAATGCTTTTGCAGTGGGTAATTTGCTACCAAATACAAGAGAATATACTCCACTTTCATTGATAATTGTTGTACTTTGTTTAAATCCTTGATTGTCAGGGATAGCGTGTTTTGCGCTATCCTCATTATCAACGTGTTGTGAGATTGCAGAAACAGGATTTGAATATCCTAATGCAATTGCGACATCTCTGCCAACGAAATAGGGTTGATTGTTGACTTCAAGGGCACGGATTTTTCCGAATTCAGATGATTGGAATAGCTTTAATTCATTCATATCTGTAACCATTTAAAGATATGTTTGTGGCAAACGAAAAGCGGCTGCCATATACGCTGGTTACAGATGGTGAAATACCCTCGAAGAGCATACACAATATCTACGTATAGGCAACCGCCAATATGTAAAAGTATAGGCATAAAAAAAGCCCAACTTCTATTGAGCAAATTAACCGCTTGCTCTGCGAGGTAAATGCAATTACCATCTGTAACCATTACAAAAGTATTGAATTTTACGAGGTAATGCTAATTATTGGGCACAAAATTAGAGCATGGAATCTTGAAAGTATATGAATTTCATGCATAATTCAATATTATTAACCTTTGAGGGCTATTATACGATTTCCTAAGACAGTGAATCGTAAGGCGAAATTCAGTTTAAAGTAAAATCCCCATATCTTCACAAATAAATACATGGAGATTAATGTCTATTTATTGAGGGATCAAATTATCACTTCAATTTTCAACTTTCCGCCGAGACCACGCTCCATAACATCATATAAGGTTTTCAGAGTAATGTTCTCGCCATCGTTTTCCACTTTTGAAATGAAGGTGCACTTCTTATCTATCTTGCTGGGAAGTTCGGCTTGGACCATTTACTTTTTCTCTTTTACACTACGTATTTTAAACCCGATTCGCAGGGCTTCAAGTTCCCGTTCTATCTGGTCTCGTTCTAGTGTACCGACTTGACCGTAATATTCATTTTTGATTTGGTCTAATGTCTTTGTGTTCATTTACCAGTTTCCTTTCTTGTAAGCCAAAACTTATGTGTTTTATCCAAAAAAACCACATGAAATGTGTCTCCAACAATATGTCCAATGATAACCGCAGAACCATTTATATGTATTCTTGCCCAATTCGCATCTTCAGGAACATGTTTTGGATATTCGAACATCGTCTTATCTTTGGGAGGGAAAGAACCATATATAGCAAATTTGTCTCCGTCAACCTGCCCCATAAGTGGGGAACAACAATAACCTTTCAATGTTTCCATTGCATGACTTAATAGACCTGCTTGCTGCCAATCTTTAAAAGAAGAACCGTATTTTTGAGTGGTATCGAGATATTGGAAAGAAAGTTTAAAATTAGAAGCACGGTATGAGTCATTTACACTTTGTTTATTTTTAGCAAAAAACGTAGTTTTTTGTTTGCTTTTATATCCCGCCATTGATTTCTGTTTTATAGAACAAACGTGTAGTATCTTTTGAAATCAATTCGTTGCATTTATCGGCTTCAGAATATCCCTTACGAGCTTCTAGCCAAGGCTTTTCTTTGTGAGTGGCGGCTTCCAATTCTATACCAGTCCATTTAGAAAGGTCGCCTAATACAGATAAAATTAAATCTTGCTGATCTTGAGTAAGCTTCCCAAATTCTACATCTACATCTTCTCCTTCCTTCTTAGAATAGATAAGGTCACTATATAAAATAGACTTATCTTTTAAACTATTATACACTTTACGGCTAACAGGACCATGTACCCAAGCCTCGAATTGGTCCGTTACAAGCTCTTTATCAAAGTATGCAAGGCAATACGCATCGCAGTAAAAAATTAGTTTTTGTAGTTTTAAATGCGACATAGGTCCGTAGTGCTTCAAAATATAATCTGAAAATACCACAGAATCAATTTTTTGTAAGCTCTTATGCATTTTCATGTTTGAAACAATTTAGTGTCACAAATGTATTTTATAAACGACATATATACAAGCATAAATAGGTGAAAAGTATGTTTTTAACATATTAAACGGATAAATTGGTGAAAGATGTTTCCCCAAAAGTTGTAGCAGAAAAGATGAAAAGAAAGCGATGAAAAATTAATCTCACCGCTTTTTATATGCCTCAAAATAGACGTGTGTAAACAAATGCCAAATTAGAGTTGTACAAACATCAATTCTTTAAATCAAAGGAATTATCCGTATTTTATCGAGCAAGCCACAAACAAGGCCATAGCGCCGAATATGGCACTTGCTACTGCGATTATGGTAGTTATAATCCATTTCCAGTCTATGGGATTGCGTAAGTTAGGATTGGTGGCAAAATAAATTTTTCCATATTTCGTTATGCGGACATCTTCAAGTTCATGCCCCTCGTTCCATAGACCTTTGACAAGACCTAATCTTTCCAGCGAGTCTACGCACGAAATGAATATATGGTGCGGATAAGTGTTTGGGCAGACAATCCCGCTGCTGATTAAACGCAACACTTGCTTCTCCTGTTTTGATAGCTTGATTTGCTTCATGGTTGCCACTATTTATCGTCTTTCCTGAATGGATTGAAATCCGGGTCTTCATCTTCATAAATAATGCCGTCAAGGTACATATTGGTATTGGCTTCATCTTGCCAACGCTCAAACACGGCACGGTCGGCCTCGTCCCAGCCGGTGCGTTCTTCGAGTTTCATAGTAGCACGCTGGGCTTCGATATGCTTGATTACTTCTTTTTCTTGTTTCCTTTCCTCATCAATCTCTTTAATTACTTCCTCGATAGAAGAATAACAGGATTTGGCATAGCAGCATTCTGTACCGCCATAGATAAAAGTAACGGTTTTTTCCGTTTCGCCGATTATTTTATATTTCTTCTTCATTGCTCTACAAGTATTATTCTATAAGTGCCATCTCCTTCTATCCTACGTTTCTTAACCAAGAACTTAGTTCCTTTGTCAAACAGAATTTCATGTTGATTTTCAAGTGTAAATATACCATTAAATTCTGATATTTTGCTGATATTGCGTCCGTTTTTGCTTTGTATCTCAAAGATTACACGCTTGTGACTCTTGGGTATTCCGGCATGTGATATGAACTTCATAGGTGTATCCATGTAAAGGCTGGACGAAATGAAACCCTTATCGGACACTACATCGCCGATATGGTCAATGAACCGTTCTTGAAGTTTCTTTATGCTCATGGTCTCTCCACGATAAACAACACCTTCATATTTGGGGAGCCTTGATAAGGCTTGACTTATCAGACGGCTTGCCACGTCCACATATTCATCTTCCGTTCCATTGCGTAAACGGCGGTTAATTTCACGACTAGTAGCCCTCTTGTTGCCAGAGGAGATGGCTTGGGTATAGGCATTGACCGCAGCTTGCTGCACTTCGGGAATATGCGGATAGATCTTGTTGTAATACTCTACACGGCTCATAGCAAGATTTGTCCTGCGCTTTCGAACAAAGGTTTTCTCTGTCTTGTTATAAACATTTACCTTAAAGTCCTCACGAATATATTTATCATTATCACGAATAAAATAAGGTGAGCTGTCCCAACTCTTTGCTCGCTGTATATTTTCGTTTATCCACTTTTTGAAAGCGTCCGGTACGTCTTTAACTTCGTTCACGCTTGCTGTCGTGGCTTCACTCCGACCGTCCCATTCCCAAAATTCTTCTTCGGTTTTTAGAATGGGTATCTTGTAACACCGGCAAAGGGGATGCCAACCGGTCCATTGGAAGTCTTTCGGGTACTTCCCAGCTAGTATATCGCAAATGTCTTGGAAAGGCTTTCCGTTGCAAGTATGGTTGTTGCTCAACTTGATTTCATACCCCACCACGAAGTCCATCTGCTGCCAGCGTAGGTTTTCAGCTTGACGGTATGCCATATTGATTTCGGAAGCAGCCAAACGGATAGAACGATACTCGCAATCCATTGCCCGTGATGCTTTTCCGAACCTTTCCTTGTAATCTTTTTGTAGTTGCGGGAAATCGAGCAGATATTTGGAGATTTGCTTGCTTAATGTAATTGCACTCGTACCTTTTTGAATGGCACATGATATGGCTTCTTCAAGTTCCTGTTTATACAGAGTCGATTGATTCCACAACTTATCTGATATGGTAAATCCTTTATCCTTACGTTGCTGAAACGCTTTCAATGCATCATTATTGGGCTGGTATAGGATTTCGTATTTCTCCTTTCCTATGGTTGCGCCATAAGTTTGCAATACTTTGTTGGCAAGAAGATCTTGAACTTCGTTGCTGTTTTTCCATTCTTCAGAAGTGCCACTATATATTACAGCTCCGATGTCCTCAACGAACCTTTCTTGTAAGTCTCTTATCCGTTTTCTTGTTTGGGGATAATCCGACCACATAAACGGCCTATCACTATCAATGGTAAAATCGGTAATTCCGACTATTTTAGCCGCCTCTAAATTCAAATCCTCGTATATGGATTCCACAAGCATGACGTATTTGGCGAGCCGTTTATTCAGCTCGCCGTACTTGCGTTTCTGATTTGGAGTTTTCGGCTTTGCCATACATGCCGTTTTATAGCTTTAAGATATATTTTAAGCCAGCGGCATAAGCAATATACCCACGCCACCTTTATCTTGAAAACTGATATTTCCCATAATTATCTAATTAAATTGCTGACTCTCCAAATATATTGTCGACCCTGCTTTGTGAAGTGATAGTCTCCTCTTGCCGTATCTGTTCCAATGTAGCCTGCGCGTCATTGCTATAACCTGCCTGTTGGATAGATTCAAGCTGAGACATGACTGGTTTTCCGCCATTAAGTTTCAATAAGCGATCTGCTGTGGCATCTTCATCTTGTTGTATGAATGGGGTAATGATATGTTCAATCTCTATATTATCAATTTCGCTTGACCATGATGTATTCATGTGCTTTAAAAATTCTTTGATGACACTTGCCTCACGTTCGAAAAGCTCAATCCATGAGCCGCTTTCGTCTCCAACCTTTAAGTGTGCGTCGGTCAAAAGCATTTGTCTGGCATCGTAACCTATGTTCCCCAAAGACTTCATGTTGTCAAAAGAAACGTCCGGCATCTGCGATTGCATCCAATAGAGTTTAAGCAGGGTTTCCACATGATACTTCAATGCTTCGATAGATTGTGACCATGATACATACGATACGTCTCCATTATATTCCACACGGTAAACTCTACGGCTTTCTCCTTTATCTTCTCCACCTTTTATACCTCCGGCTATTTTCAAAATTGGTGCTGAATTATAGGCAATCACGTCGGAGTTACGAGAAAGTGTATATTCCAATTCTTTGCGAATACGAGTTAATCCGTGGTATATAGGTACAGGTCTAAATGCGTATGCACCGGGTATTTTCATTAATCGTATTTGTTCAACAGTTCCGACAGGTTCCCAACCTTTACCATTTTGTTTCCATTTATAATGTTTGTCCGATGTGTATGTCTCAAAATAAGTAATTACTTCGTCCTTTACCCTTTTGGTGTATTCAAAGGACATTGCAAGCATATCGTCAAGTTCGTCGATCAATGGATATAGTTTTACTCCCTCCATTGGCGAGTATGTCTTGCATTTTAGCTTATACTTACTATTAAAACCATATAATGTATTGGTCTTTTCTACTACGTACCAAATTGTGAAAATTTCGCATGAGGCGAAATACGCATTTGCACGTTTAATATTTTCTGTATCGATTCGTGCATACTTGTAAATTGCCTCTATAGCCTTTGCTATCTGTTGGCGGACTTCAAATCCTTCTGTGTTGTGGTAGATACGTTTTACAGGAATGGCAAACATGAACTCAGTCATACGCTTTGTAAGCAGCTTTTCAAGGCCAATGTAAATGCGTGATGCTTCTTCTTTTGTCCCGTCTTTGCGTATTTTATCTTTTCGTGTTATAGTATCTTTGGCTATTTCATGGAATGATGGTTCATACGCTTTAATAAGAAATTCCCATGAAGGAACACAAACGGATTTTCTTTTTAAGTCATTGATAATATTATCAACGGGTCGGGCACTGTTTAATATAGCGGTTATTTCGTCCATAGGCTTGTTTCGTATTACTTCATACGATTTTTTTTCAAAAATAGTAAAAGTGAATGAATTTCATATACTTTTAAACTATATTTCACACAGTATGTAGTCTACTGTATTTAGTCGCCGTATTTTATCTAAAATAGGATATGATACATCGTGCGTGATTGAAGATGTACTAAAAGCGACGCTATAACCGTTTTTGATTATTAGTATCATTATACAATATAGTTTTGCAACGGTTTATAACAAAGTTCTTTATTAGATTTCATTATTTCTACAAACATAGGAGGAATTAAAACTCCAAATCTAATAGAATGATTACCTCCGAAATAATTTTGTCGATCCCTAAGTGCTATAAGCAAATGATAATAGGCTTTAGAAATATCTTTAATCGTTGAATTTGGATTATTTATCAGATAATTTAGTTCATCTTTATATTTTTGCTCACGAATCTGAGCTTTATCAAACAAGGTTCCAGACCCTCTACAAGGTTTCCATCCCATAATTTATTCTTTTTTACAGAAGATTATCATATTTATTTTTTCACTTTTATCAAAAATCGCAAGCGTAAGTATATTGATTTTTTAGGCTTTCTAAGGCTTTTTCTGTAACAAGGTATGCATAACTGTTGCTGCTTATGCGCTTGATAGAACGTGTCTTTTTGAGAACAACAGGCTTATTGAAGATGATTTCATACCTGTTACCACAGCTCGTTATTCGAAAATCAACACTACGCTTGTATCTATCTAATTCTGTTTCTTTGTATTCACCTTTGGAGACAAAATTAGGATTGGACACAAAGTAGCCTTCTGCTACCAATATACCATTTGAGTTATATACTTTCATAATCGTGTTTTCATGACATTATCAGTAATTTTGTTACCGGTACTATCAAATACTTCTATAGTTGGTCTACCTCCGTTATCAATAGGAGAAATAGCCTCTGATGTTTCATATAAAGTTTCTCCGTCTGTAACCATTATCTGCTTGTCATCTTCAAAACAAAGTACATCTTCACCTCCCCATGATTTTATTATTTCTAACGCTTCTTTATAACTTTCTGCTTCGATAGAAAACTGAGTACGCTCCCAACATGTTACTTTGCGGTCCTGATAAAAATCAAATGTTTTCATTGCTCTTATGTAATATATCTTATTTTATTTCACTTATTGTAAGTTCTGGATATTCTGCTCCTCTTGCATTTTCCAAAAAAATCATTGTGTTGCAAAAATCAACTGCTTCTTCGTATGTTGCAAACTTAAATGTTACACTTGAACCTTTCTTTGATACTTGGTATTTCATCGTTCTTGTCTTTTAATTATTAGTAATATTGGTTTGTTTTAGTATTGTAAAGATACTCATTATCAGTGAGTTAACCAAATATTTACAGCGTTATTTTGCTCATAATCAAGAGTTTAACTTTTGGTAACTTTTAAGTTCCCATTTATATCCTGCTTCGTCCCATTATAAAATCTCATCATGTTTATTCTTGTATTAATTTTTTGCTTAATATTTTTCTTTTTGAGTTGTTCACCCCACTGATAGGCTTCCTCAATGACACTCTTGCAATGTTTCTTCTCCCAATTTTCGCAGAAAGGATATGACTTGTATATACTCTCAATCATGTTTCAAATAATTTTTTATAACTCATATTTTACTCCTAATTTTCATCAAATATGCTTTCGATTTTTTCGTTCACCCTGTCACATGTATCTCCAAAGGAAATGGCAAAAGATTCGTCGCCTACACGGTCTATGATGGATCGCAGGTCACGGGCGATGTGGTTGAACGCCCGCAGTTCTTCCAGCATAGGAAGGGTAACAGTACCGTCATATTTTTTCAGTAGTGAAAGTAAATCGACGGCGGAGGATTCTGCAATGTCCGCCAACACTGGGATTTTTCTCAGGAGGCGATTACATTTATCTTTGTCCTCTTTGCTCATGGTGTCGGTGATTGTTTTTGCCGTGACTTGCTCACGGGTTTGCAGTAGCCGGTCGTATTGCCTTCGTAAGTTGTCAAACAGATCGAAGTCGCCCCTTCTCAGAGCCTTCTCCATCTTCCGGCTGTACTCCTCTTTCAATATTTCAATGTCCATGATTTACTTGTCTTACACAATTATTTCAATATCAACTCTCTTGGTTCTTTATCTTCCCATTTTACTTCTGGGAATAAACTGTCACTTAATACAACAACAGTAGTATTTTTGTCTCTAAATCCCCATGTACACTCACGTTTAAATGGTTTAGTTGAGTACATAAACAATTTTCCACTTTCGTCCCTTGCTATCCACATAGCTTGCTTCTCCTTAATAATTTTATCATTTATAATAAACTGACCTCTAATTTCTGTTGGCAAAATATTTGTGATATTCGCTCTATGTTCTTCACCATGCATAGATTTGAGCAACGGGTGTATTTCTTTTGGCATAGGAGCGGGACAATCTTTGCAATGTACTACCATTACAAAATGTTGTTTTTGTCCATTCTCGTCCTTACTACCACAGCATTCACAATGAATAGGATAATAGAAATAAGTCCTTTCTAATGGTGCTTCTTTGCCACAGATTTCACATTTACCAAATTCAATTTCTCCCATGATTATTCCAAAGTTTAACTAATTGTTTTTCTGTATATGGTTCTTTTATACCCATATTTGCATTCACATACCATATTCCTATGGAATCAATAAGTATGAATCTATTTACATCTACCCGGTATATCTCATTATCGGGGTATGCTTCCTTTACAGCAGTTGTACAGTCTCCATTTGTATAGCAGCTTGTTAGTATAAGCGATACTAATAAAAGCAATAAAAATTTCTTCATAGTTACTCCTCCCACTCGATTTTAACGGTATCAACATAGTCAAATCCTACTACGGAAGATTTTTTTGCTTCCTCTTTGGTCGGGTAAATACTTGCCATGCAAGGGATTTTCTTTCCTACATTATATGATTTATATACATTCACCCACCCCTCTTTCTTCTGGGGGAACATCATGAGGTCGTATTTATCAATCTGGTCGACAAAAAATCTACCATTTTCAAGATATTGCAAAACAGTTTCTTTATTACAATCGTATATTAAAGCAACAATTGGTTTATTACATTTTGCGTCAAAGCAAATAATCCTTGCCTTTCTACCATCACGAGTACATACTGGCTTGCCAGCTTTGGCTGCTTCAAGGTCAAAGGGTTTAAGATTTAATTTCTTTTCTCCCATATTTTCTTTGTTTTGTTTAATTTCTACAAACATTTCATTTGTGAGGCATGAATATGCAGGATAATGATTTATATAGTAACTCAATTTGCAGTTTCTTGAAAAATTATCATAAAAAGCACAATGATCACAAAGAGCACCAGGGACCTTTATTTTCTGGTATGATTTATTCTCTATCCTAATAGGATCTCCGACCTTTTCAAGTTTCTTGAAAATGACATTCTTCTTATCACTTCTACATGTACAATGCGGATTATCAGCAATGCAAATATTCTTATCATAAAAGGCACATCTATAACATCCTGTTCCTTCTATGCATTGATACCATTCTCCGTTGTACTCAAATATTTCTCCTACTTTTCTTTCCATATCTTACTGTATTTTAATCGTTCAAATTCAATTATCTCTTTATCCCATAGTTTGGCCGCAAAATGTTCTAACTGGCAGCCTTTGGATTTTTCCCAACCGGGGCAAAGGCATATCGCATCGCATTCCATAAGAGCCTTTATATCGTTTCCCAGAAGTTCATGATAGGGTTTGTCCAAATCGGGGTTCACGTCGAAGTCTATCGGTGTGACGACACGGTATCCTTTCATTTCGAGGACTCCCGAAACGTATAGTATTTCACTTTCCACTTCATCGAAGTCCCTGCCGGTAATAGGTAGGGAGATGTAGATTTTCTTTTTACTCATAATATAACAATGTTAACTAAACTATTAAAAGAGTTAATTTGATATTTGATAACTAAATATCGAAGTATATTTGCATCGAACTTGATTCGGAACATTAACACCTCCGATCCGGCGAACTGTCATTCGCCATCATCTTGTCCATTCTCGTGTGAGAAAGACATTAAGCCCAATGTCCTGTAACTTTGGGCTTTTTTTAGTTGCACTTGACAGGGTGCAACTTATAGCTTGTCGATACAGGTCGGCAGGCAGAACGGAAAGGAGGTGTTAATGTGAAAGATCAAGTTCAAAATGAAAGTGGGAAAATCCGCATATTCTGCCGTTATATCATCAAGAACGGTAAAAAGATTTACCCTAAAAGGTCTAAATACTTTTCGTTCTTGGTGAGCGATAAGAAAAGTGCGTGATTTCGCTTTCTATGGGAATGTACAGGCATTCCCTTTCATCTCTACTCCTACTTCTTTTCCTTCCATGATTATATTTCATTTTAAATCGAATATCTTGCTTGAATCCCTAATAGAATCAATAGACATCTTGGCACTCATTTGCCCCATAAATTCAGCGAAATCCATCGCCCGATCCCAACTAGACCATCTATGAGTAATCTCTACTAGTTCAAAAGCATTTAGTAATACCAATTTTTCGTTTTTCTCTCTCAGGTCATTTACAGCATTTCTTACTCTGTGATAAAGCTTGCAATTATATCTTTTTGCGTTATACGGTTCCGCACCTTCTCTTGGTTCAATACTACGATATTTAACCGAAAACGAAGGAAGTTTATCTTCGCACATTGCATTATATACATCACTCTCTACCGGGCCATATGGCATAGCATAGAAATTATCGAATATATCCAAAAGGTCATCGCCTCCATCTTTCTTAGGAGCAGCAGCCAAAAACAGCAGCTTCATGGCTTTAAGTTTAGAAAACGGCTTGTTTTTTAATTCTTCATGAGAATCTCGCCACTCCTCAAAAAGTTGGAGCATGTAATCAAATGCCTCTATTTTATCTATTTCCATAATTTTACTTTACCAGTTCGAAATCATAAACAAATACATAGGGGTTGCTCTCCCATGTGCCTTTACCGCTTACTTTATCAATTAGAATTTCGTAGGCATCTTGCGGTGTACAATAAGGTTGTTTATCATTTGGAACATAGTATGCGTCCATAAAATGAGTATCTGCACTACCACATTGCCCCTTTATTATTCCCTCTTTCAAACAATCTTCATCTGAAATATCTTGTAACTGTTCAGCACGTACATTGGTTATGCGGATTTGGTGAGGCATTAGCTCTGGCTTCACATACATTTTATTTGTCCAGCCTGCACCGTTTGGGAATAAATTAGGATTGCACTCATCATTGTAAAAGGAATTGTAGCTTTGAGCGACGGCTACGATTTCACCTACTTTATATGGGAGTCGGAATATGCTACCACCTTCCAGCTTTGCTCCATAACCACAGAACTCGCAATAAACACTACCATCTTCGTTGACAATCAAACTCATGGACTTGTCCTTCCAATATGCAGATTTATACCAACGATGTACAGCAGAACAGTCCTCCGGTTGTGGATTCATTATCCTTCTCGTCTGTGTCTTTCTACCTTCAAGTACGGCTTGTGTGAGTCCGTTTTTATCATTGAACATTATTTTCTTCATATTTCAATCGCCATTAATTAGATAAACTTCTGTAACCTCGTCGTCTCCATATATCTTACCCATAGAATAGACTTTTAAATTATTAAAGAAATCGCCACTATCTGAAAGATAAAACACTTCGGCTGACTTATCTTCCACTTTCATAAGTTCGTCAATCAATTCTTGTACTGTCATATTCTTTTCTTTTTAAGTTTTCCACATTTCTTACATGCCAAATAGAAATATTATAGATTGAATTTCTTGATTTCTTCCTCAGTAAACCATTGTTCCGATTTCAAAGGCTTAAAGCTAAATAGCATTTTGTTATAGGAATGTCTATCATAAATTTTATCCCATTCTTTATGCATAGATTTACACTTATCAATATCTTCATGTAATATGCGAAGTAGCTCATCATAAGCTCTACCTAGTATATACGTTCTGAAAACAAATACTTTTTCATTTCTTATGAGAATATATAAGTTGGCTGCTACTATTAAAATTATAAAACTTATCAGTATGTTCATTGCTATTCCTCCTGTTTATTTGGTAACAAGTCTTCTACATATGCCCAACGTATCCAACCTTCCATAAAGAAAGAATCATCATAGTGGTCTCTTATTGCAACCTTTATAAGAGGTATTCCTTGTTCTTTATACTCCAATAGAATTGATTTAAAACATTCTGGAATTTCCTTCTTATCTATGTAATGCCACACTGAATTTATCCGCCAGTTTGCACCATGCTCGAAAGCATCAGCTATTGCGTACTTATCAAAATCTCCAAAGACATAAGATGGGGTTGCTGTTTTGGTATATTCTAATGACTTCTTTTCAATATCTTCTATTTTCATTACCTATCAATTTTTCTCATTAACTTCAACTAGATGACTGTCTATTTCCTCTATAACCTCAATAGCCACTTGTAAGAATGCTTTATTAGTTGTACGGATATATCCTGATCCGAACTTACCTATCTTGTATTTGTCTGCCGTAAAAACGATATATTGCTTTGCAAACAGAATGTTGATACAGCATTTTAATCGTTCAATCATTGCTCTCCTCCTTTCATAAGTTCTATTTCTCCCATATCTGTATGATTTTATAATTTATTGAAATAAACTGACTTGTATTCTTTTCAAGACCTTTTCATTTGCGTCGTTATAGAACTGTTTGTTGACCTCGAAGCCATATGCCTTTCTTCCCAATGAGGCTGCCGCATACAGGGTTGTGCCGCTTCCTGCGCACGGGTCGATGACAACATCTCCCTTGTCCGTGAATATCTCTATCAACCGTTTGAGGAGCGGGACAGGTTTCTGGCAAGGGTGGCATTTGGGCGTGGTGTTGTCCCTCACCCAGTCGAAGCAGTTGAAAATCATTCTCCCGTTGTTGTTGAATTTGGGCAACTTGTCCCGATAAAGGATAAGACCGTATTCGCAGTTGCCGACGACCTTCATGTTTGCTTTCAATACTTGCGCCGAGAAGTCCTTGCGGAAAACCAGCGGTATATAGTGATTTAACCCGTATTTGCGGCCTAACTCTATGAATTTGAACTGCTGTTCGTATTCGCAAAACAGTATCATGCAGGGGGATTTGCCGGCTTCTTTCGGCTCTTTCACGAGCATTTTTGAACAGAAGTGCATGAACTCTGCCGGACGAAACTCGCTGTCGGACGAAAAGAATTGCTTTCCTGCCTTGTCGCTCTCGCCGTTCTTGTTGTCTCCGTCGATATACCATGCGGGGTTGCTGGCGTAGGCGTTATTCGCCAAATTATACGGCACATCTGCTATAATCAGCTGCGCTTTTGGCAGCCCATAGACTTTATAATTCTGGAACGAATCGTTGTAAAGCTCTATGTCTTTCATACTTAACTTTCCTTTTTGCTGTATTTGTCGATAATTTCTTGAATCTGATCGGGTGTCGCTTTCTCCTTTTCACGTAGCTCTCTCTCCCGTTCCTTTTCCTCCTGCCGTTTCTTGTCCTCATAGAACCGCAATAGTTTCTCTCTGTCGGCTCTGAACTCTCGAAGAGACCTTGTTATCACCATAGGGTCGAAAACTCCGTAGAACGTCCCGTAAAGCCCTTGTTTGAACCGCTGGAAGAATACCATGAACTCGGTGAGCTTGAAATCACCATAGCCGGAGATGATGATACGGGCTATCTCCTCGTATTCCTTTTCCGTCATTCCGTCCTTGCGGACTCCCGAAAACTCGGCGAGGTCGAGAAGCTGTATTTCCAGCCACGACTCGGCGATGTGACTGCCGAACGTCCTCGATACACGGGCTATGCTCGGAGCTTTGCCGATAAAGCATCGTTCGAGGCTCTGGCAATAGCGGCCTTGATTGTCGGGGCTAAAAAGGCAGAGCAGATTCTCCCCCGTCTTGTAGGTTGCCAGTATCTCCCGTTGCCAGCTTGGTGGCGATGGCTTTTGCAAACTCTGCAACTCGCTCCTGTTTGGTCTTTCCGGCAGCAGCTCTTCTATTTTTTTCATACTTTTTCTCGTTGTTTTCCCATGTGGCGAGCCGCTTGGAGAGCTCCCATGTGGGCTGTTTCTCAAATCTCATTTTCGTTTGGGAGGCGTTCATCTCCGACCAATAGTCGAAGAATGCCCGAAGCATTTCTTTCCCGTACTTGTCGGCATAAGGGATAAGGGAATGATAAAAGGCTTCTTTCCTTTCGTGCGTGGCGGCGGACGCCGCTTTTTTCTTTATACTCTCGTTAGAGAGTATTTCTTTTTTATTATCCTTTTCCTTATCCTCTCCTATTCCTGCACTGATTGTTCCGTGATTATTCACTGATTGTTCCGTGTTTTTTTGCAACTCGTTGTAAATAAACTCCTTCGGCACATTCAATTCTTCAAAATTCGGCCTGTTTATTACTTGATGACGACTGAAATTTGGCAGATAGTAGAATTCCTCTTCCTTATAAGAGAACAGACTAATAAATCCATTTATCAGAAGCTCTTTACAGAACTTGTTGAATTGTTGAAGTTGAATTTGGTCGTATGGGAATATTTTCGATTTGAGCCAAATCGGATCGGCTATTATAGTTCCGGCATCGTCGCAGAACGTCCACATACCTACGTATAGGAGACGAGCATCTCGGCTAATCTTCCCTATTTTTGCATCGTCCCAAAACTTGGGCTTTATGGTTCTAATACGTGCCATAGTACATTAATTCAATCATTTCTCTTTTCTTTGATAGTGAATGCCCACCCGTTCAGGGTCTTGTGCTTGTCAATCTCACCGGTTTTGCATAGCTCGTTTATCTCGGATTTAAGCGACTGGATAACCACCGACTGTATCTCGGTAAAGCTCGCTGTGGAGGGCTCCTTGTTATTCTTTTTCTTTTCCTCGATAATGGAGGATATAACTTGCTTGGCTATAATCATGGCTATTCTTGTTTTAACAATTCTGGGTTATGAGAATACAGCCGGCAGGTACTTGTGCCGGTAAACGTTTTTCAGATAGGTTATCATTTGGTCGTAGCTCTTGATAAAGCCCTCGTTGATAAGGTCGGCGACTTTTCTTTCCAGCTCGTACAATTCCCGCTGTTTCTTTTCTTCGCCGTATTGGTTGCGGATATTCCTTTCATGCTCGTTGAACACAATCCAGTTCAACGCTTCGCCTACTTTCTGCATGGCTTGGGGCATGAAGTCTTTCCGAACGATCTTTGAAACGGCAGAGCCTAGTTTGTTGTAGGCATCGCCGGCTTCGTTGCGGTACTTTATCATTTCGTCTTGTACGAATTTCAGAACCTTTACTTTGAATGCGGGATTTAGCCACATCGCAAAATCTAAAAACATAAGAGGTGTCATCCATGTACCTCCATTTTTACCTCGTGTTACCACAACTATAGATTTTGGAAAATCCTTATAATCATCACTTTCTAAAAGACGGGAATTCCCGTCTTTAAATTCGGGTTCCTCCATGAGAGCTTTAACAAATTCTCTCGTTTCTTTTAATCTGAGATAATCTCCTATCTTCTTGGTATTATTTTTATTAGCACTATTCCACTGCACAATCAAATTCGTACAGTCGAATTTACCGTCACAAGTCCGTTGAGATACTTTAAAATCACCCATTGGACGAATCATAATTTGGTTCGTTTTCATAGCGTATTTTCTTTGTTTATTTCAGATTCAACGACTTTGTATTTAATAGGCAATCCGGAGCAGGTGATGGCGAGCAGGGCAGAGTCCCTTTCTTCTTGGTTGCTGCGACTCGCATTGAACGCTATGCCGCTCATCTGGCACAACCGCTTCAATTCTTCATGGGTGATCTTGCCGTCTTTCCCTTGCCAGCACTTGCGCAACGGGGATTGCTCCATGACTTGTATTCCGTAATGCCTCAGCATTTCGACTATCTTGCGACCGGTCTCTTGGTTTCGACCTACATGCTCGCCTTTCTTGGCTGCGCTCGCCCGTGTGTCTTTCGGTGACAAATGCCAGTTGGATTTGTTTTTCCAACCTGCCTCGACATATACAGCCACTCGTTCATCGTTTTTCTTGCAGTGCTCATGAAGTTTTTTTATGCCCTCTACCAACAAGGGGAATGGGCAAACACTCATCTCCATTTTCATTTTCCTTGTGTCCAATACGGAGTAGCCGCTGCGCTCAACGTCGGGGTCTATCCCTATCAATACATCGTATTTGAGTTTTCTGTTGTATGTGGCCTGTTCTTCCATTATATTTTGTCTTTCTCTTTTTGTTCGGCAGGCGGGACTCGAACCCGCAACTGTATATTCGCTCCTTATACTCGACTTATACCGCTCTCCCGTTTGAACCACTGCCGATACCACATAAAACACTTATGGCTTATTTCTCCCCGCAGTTCCTTCCTCCGTATGGTGCTCGACCACGTACCCGGATCGGCTTGCGGGGAATGTCTAACATTATGCTCCTATATCAGGTCTATGATTTTGGTTTTCACAATTCCGTCCAACCTCATGTCTTTAAGGCCTTGTCTCATGTGTTCTTGCATGAGGCGGTTGGCTTCGGTGATGTCTTTGGCGCAAACGAGGGTGTAGTACTTCGTTTCCTTTTCATTGCCGTTGTCATCGATGAATATGTCTATCAACGTGGCTTTGTAGAAGGGCTTGCCTTCTTCCTTTTCATTGACTATCTCGATGACTTTCGAGCGGGTGATAGAGATTACATCGCAATTTCCGTTGTATTGTTCCAGTCCGTTGGCTTCGGCCTCGGCAAATAATCCTACATCGGTGATGAAGTGTTCGACGACTTCTTTCATCTCTCCTTTGCTGTTCTCTTTTTCTACTTTCAGTTTGATTTCGTAAAACATCGCTTTTATTTTTTATCGGTTAAAAACTTCTTTGAACTTCTCGTCGAGGGCATTCAATATTCTCATTCGCTCAGCCGCTCTACCTTGATTATCAGTAGTGTAAATTCTCATTAACAATTGCTCTCGTGAGCCACAAAAACAGCCACATGTATAAAATGGAGCAACATTGGGATAGTTGTGTTTATACCAGATATGAGTAGTACCTTGTACTGACACATAGGTATCTTTTACCGTAAATTGAAGTTCTTCCGCTTCGTAATCGGGCTTGTTGGGATTTCTTGCCGCATAACTGCGGACAATACAGTCGCTATCCTTTGCCAGTTCTGTGAGCACATCGA
>ULRO01056733.1_pt1 | contig 18477 bp, 14 predicted proteins | sample 1955421 | NCBI WGS metagenome assembly ULRO01 (sample SAMEA4835682, study PRJEB28245) | human gut metagenome | biome: gut microbiome; material: fecal sample | place: Denmark | collected 2008 | reverse complement strand
GCCGGCCGGTCTTCCCCGTCGGCAGCTTCCGATTCGGACGGTTCGTCGTCCTCCTGGCTCACATCGACATCCATTTTCCCCGTGAAGCGGCGGAAACGCCACTCCTTGAAGGCTTCGTCCGACTCGAAGCCCTCGCCCTGAAAGACGTTGCCGCCTTCGTTCTGGACGATCTTCGTATCGACGTTCGAATAGATGCGCTGCGTCTTGGCATTCCAGAAGAGCTGCTGGGTGTAGAGTGTCTTGCCGTCGGACTTGACGACCACCACGTCGCCCTTGGCCTCCCACAGTTTACGGTTCTCGTAATAGATCGCGTAGTTGGCCGTCAGCACGGCGTCGACCGTCGTCAGCGAGTCGTCCTGATAGGTGGTGATCTCGATCCCCTTGCGGAACTCGCGGTACGGCTCCTTGACCAGCGTATATCCTTCGAGCAGCGGCGCCTTGAAGAAATAGGAGCGCCGCCCGTTCTCGGACATGATGACCGACAGGTGTTCGCTGTACTCGGTCATCAGCGCCTCGTCGCCGCCGCTCGCTGCGGCAGGAGGCTTGTCGCACGAGAATAGCAAGATAGCACTCCCCGCAACGAGGAGTGCTACCAGAACATATCGTCCGATCAGACGGGCCATCTTCGCAGGCGCCTGATTAGCGGATGCAGCGAACCGTCGTCGCAATGCCGTTGACGACATAGCGCTGACCGGCCTGCACTTCGTTGAAGAAGCACTCCTCCTTCGAGGGCCATGCGCTGCGGAAGGCGGCCATCATCTTGGTCGCGGTCTCTTTCAGATCGGCCTCTTCGAGCAGCTGAGCGGCCTTCTCCATCGTGTCGTAAGCCACCCAGTACATCGCCTGCGAGGTAAAGTTGGCACCCGAAGCCTGTGCGCCGTAGCACTGCGCCAGCACGAAATAGGTCATGCCGTCCTCGGGATTGAGCGCCTGCGCTTCGAGCGCGGCCTTGCGGGCCTCGGCATAGTTCTTCGTAGCCAGCTGTACGACGCCGATGCGCACCAGCAGCTTCTCCTTCTCGACATTGTCGGTCTCGACGGCCAGCGCCTCGGTCAGATACTTGATCGCCTTGTCGTACTCCTGCTTGTTCTGGAAAGCCTGCGCGAGGAACAACGCGGTTTCGGCCGACGGCTTCACTTCGTAATATTTCTCGGCGGTAGTCAGATAGAACTCGCTGTCGCATTTGGCGCGCGTCATCAGATCGACGGCCTGCGCCAGCACGTCGGGATCGTTGTTGCTGGCGGCGATCTTTTCCTTGAACATCGCTTCCAGATTCTCGCACGAAGCCACGCCCGACAGGCCGAAGCACTTGTCGAACTGATCCTTATACTCGGCAGCCTGCCCCGTAGCGCCGTCGAAGACAGGCGACAGACGGTCGTACTCGGCGATGATCTCCTCGGGCGAACCTTCGCCGTCGTCCTTATAGTAGTCGGTGAGCTGCTTGAAATAGATCGCTACCAACTCCGGATCGGGCTGTGCGGCGATCGCCTCGCGGAACAGCTCCAACACCCGTTCGTGGTCGAGCGGATTATAGATCAGAAAGTCGCGTGCCTTGCGGTCGAGGATGTAGGCCTTGCCGCGGGTCGCATGATCGCCGAAATTCTCGATACGCAGATCGTAGAGCAGCATCAGCGAGTCGATGTAGGTCTTCTTCTCGGCTACGCTCTTGGCACGCGCGATCTTGTTCTTCATCACCGTAGCGCCCTTGGCATAGATATTCTCCGAAGCCTTGGGACACTTGTCCAGCAGTTGTTTGAGGTACCCCGAAGCAGTCTGGAAATCCTGGTTGCCGACCGCCTCGTTGAAAAAGTTGAGCAAATAGATGTTGTCTTTCCGTTCCTCGGGCGTTGCGCCGTATTTGCCGTACTTCGCATCGTCGCTGAAATCCTGGGCCATCGCCACCACTCCGACGACGGCCAACGCTACAGAGAGCAGAATTTTTACGCTTTTCATCTTAACTATTCCCTTCTTATTTTTAGATTTTGTCAAGTTTAATCGTATTTGTAACGCACGAACCACGAATCCTCGCCGAAGAGCGTCAGACCGAGCGAGAATTTCACATAGCGCTGCCGTACCAGCCCGATCTGCCGGTTGTCGATCCGAAGCGGCGAATCGTTTCCGCGCTGGCCGAACTCCACGCCGAAATCGATGCTCGACCGGCCCAGAAAACGCACCGGCATACCGAATCCGGCCGTCACGGCATATTGCGACAAGGTCTTCCCCTCGAAGGTCTGGTAGTAGGTTCCGTACCGGAATCCCACGCGGTAAGACCAGCGTTTCAGGTAATTGCGGATATCCATCCGGTTGGGCGTATACTCGAATCCCAACTTGACGGTGTTCGTGTTCTTATAGGCGACGTTGACCGCTCCGGGAACGGACTTCGGCGACTCGTTGTTCTCCCAATTCTGGTAGATGTAGTCGACGCCCGCCGCGATCTTGGCGTTCTGGTAGTAGAGCCCCACGCCCAACTGAACGGGCAATTTGAGTGCCATGCGCGTCGTATCACCCCGCACCACGGTGCCGTAAATATCGCCGTTGACGACCGTCTGATTCACCGACGGACGCAGATTACCGCCCATATCGTAGGTCGCGCCCAGCGTCAACACCTGCCGCTCGGACTGGATCAGATCGGCTTGCAGCCCCAGCTGCATCTTGATGCGCGAAATCCCGTAGGAGTCGGTGCCCGTCACCGTATTGACCGAACCGCCGTTGACGATGTTGTTCGAGACCACCGTCTGATACGTCCGCTCGATGTCGCCCCAATAGTATTGGGCGGCGACGCCGATCGAAACGCGCTTGACCACCTCCCAGCCGATGCCCAGCTTCACCTCCGTCAGGTCGCCCTCGCCGGCGTAAAGATACTGCACGCGGCCGATATTGCCCCACACGTCGTCGCTCTGTTCATCGGCCGAAACACGGTAGCCGACGCTGCTGTACGGCGTCAGGCTGAATCCCAGTCCGAGCCGCCTGGCCAGCGGCAGCTGAAAGGCGATGTCGTGGAAATTGAACGTATTGTAGCTCGTGCGCGACGTGGTCTGCGCACCGTCGGCATACTTCTGTTGGCGGTTGTAAAAGTTGACCCCCTCCACGCCGAAATCGAAGAGAAATCCCTGGCGGGGCGTCAGGCTGTACGCCGCAGGATTGAGCGGATTGACCATCACCGAGCTGCGCATCCCCAAGCCTACGCCTCCCATCGACCGCTGGGCCACCACGCCGGGCGTCTGCAATTCGCCGATGCCGTACATCGAATAGGGAGAAAAGGCATTGATACTGCTTGTCTGAGCCATTGCCGAAACCGGCACGACCAGCATCGCAGCGACAGCCAGTCTATACATTAATCTCTTCACTATCATTCGTTTTAGCATTCGGCATTAAACTCCAAAATCCGATTCAGACCCAAGAAGACGAGTTCACAGTCTGCAAATATCGCATTTTTAATTCTTTTCGCAAAGTTTTTTGCGGCGCCACCGGTAAAAATTATGCAAATATCCGCATTTTCCCGCCGGAAACGCGCGATGTATCCTTCGATTTCGAAGGCGATGCCGTTCATCACGCCCTGCTCGATGCAGGAGGTCGTAGTCGTCCCGTAAAGGCGCTCTTCGGCAGTCTCGCGGCACAACGGAAGCCTGGCCGTATAGCGGTGCAGCGCCTGAAAACGCATCCCCATTCCGGGAGAAATGGCCCCGCCGCGGTAGGTGCCGTCGCCCGACACGTAGTCGACGGTGATGGCCGTTCCGAAATCGACGACCAGCGCGTCGCGCCCTTCGGCCACGAGCGCCGCCCCCACCGCGGCGGCGAGGCGGCCGGCGCCGAGCGTTTCGGGCGTATCGTAGCCGTTGCGGATCGGCACGGGCGTCGCCGGTGTAAATTCCAGACACTTCACGGCACGCACCCGCAGCATCCGCGCCAGCGGTGCGGTACGGCCTCCGGTAGAGGCGATAATGGCCCGGTCGATCGCCGGCCAGCGCGCCAGCAGGCCGTCGAGCAATTTGGTGTCGCACTCCTCGGCGAGCAGTTTCTCGACGATTTCACCCCCGTCGAAAACCGCCATTTTTATCAGCGTATTGCCGATGTCGATCGTCAGGTTCACGCGTCTTGTTCTTTATACAACGATTTCAGTATCTCCCATGCCCCTGCGATGTCGGTTACCCCTCTAACGGTCATCGCCAAACGGTTATTGTGCTGTTTGAGCACAAATTTATCGGGCCGTCGGGTCACGCGGCGCAACAGCTCCGAGAAGACCTCGCTCTTGTAGAAGGGCGACGCCGCGTCGCCCACGAAGTGTACGATCATCAACCCGTTCTTGACCTTCACGCGCTCCATGCCCAGACGCACCGCCTCCCAACGCAGACGCACCACGTCGAGCAGCTCCCTGGCCGCCTGCGGCAGCGCCCCGAAACGATCGACGAGCCGCTGCTCGAACCGTTGCAGCTCCTCCTCGCTGCGCATCGCGTCGAGCTCGCGGTAAAGCCGCAGTTTTTCGGCCGTCTGGCTCACGTAGGAGTCGGGCAGCTCGGCCTCGACGTCGACCTCGACGGCCGTATCCTCCACATAGCGCAACTGTTCGACGACCTCCTGCTCGCGGTCGCTCAACCCCGCCACGTCGAGTCCCTCGGCCCGCAGTTCGGCCACCGCTTCGCGCATGATCTTCTGATAGGTCTCGAACCCGATGTCGGCGATGAATCCGCTCTGCTCGGCCCCCAGCAGGTTGCCGGCGCCGCGGATGTCGAGGTCCTGCATGGCGATGTTGAACCCCGACCCCAGGTCGGAGAACTCCTCGATGGCACGCAGACGCCGCCGTGCATCGCTGCCGAGCAGTTCGTCGGGCGGCGACAACAGGTAGCAATAGGCCTTGCGATCCGACCTCCCCACACGGCCGCGCAGCTGATGCAGGTCGCTCAGACCGTAGTTCTGGGCGCCGTCGACGATGATCGTATTGGCGTTGGGGATGTCGATGCCGTTTTCGACGATGGTCGTCGAGACCAGCACGTCGAACTCGCCGTAGATGAAATCCATGACGAGCCGTTCGAGCTGCTCGGCCGGCATTTTGCCGTGACCGACCCCGACCCGCGCCTTGGGGCAGACGCGCGTAATCAGGCCCGCGACGGTTTGGAGATCCTCCACGCGGTTGTGGACGAAATAGACCTGCCCGCCGCGCGCCAGCTCCGCTTCGACGGCATCGCGGACGATCTCCTCCGAGAAGACGTGCGACTCCGTGACGATCGGCTGGCGGTTGGGCGGCGGCGTCGAGATGACCGACAGGTCGCGCGACCCCATGAGCGAAAACTGCAACGTACGCGGAATGGGCGTCGCCGTGAGCGTGAGCGTGTCGACATTGACGCTCAACTGCGTGAGCTTCTCCTTGGCCGCCACGCCGAACTTCTGCTCCTCGTCGATGACCAGAAGCCCCAGATCGTGGAAGCGGACGTTCTTGCCCAGCATCTTGTGCGTGCCGATCAGAATGTCGATCCGTCCCGCTTCCAGATCGGCGAGAATCTGCTTGGTCTCCCTGGCCGATTTCGTACGGTTCAGGTATTCGATTTTCACCGGAAAGTCGCGCAGCCGCTCCATGAACGAACGGTAGTGCTGCAACGCCAGAATGGTCGTGGGAACCAGTACGGCGGTCTGCTTGCCGTCGCAGGCGGCCTTGAAGGCGGCGCGGATCGCCACCTCCGTCTTGCCGAAGCCCACGTCGCCGCAAACGAGCCGGTCCATCGGTTCGGCCGACTCCATGTCGCGCTTCACGGCCTCGATGGCCGCCTGCTGGTCGGGCGTCTCCTCGTAACGGAACGAGGCTTCTAGCTCGTGCTGCAAGTACCCGTCGGCCGAGAAGGCGAAGCCCTGCGATGCCTTGCGCTTGGCATAGAGCGCGATCAGCTCGCGCGAAATATCCTTGACGGCTTTCTTGGTAGCCGCTTTGAGCTTCTGCCAGGCGCCGCTGCCCAGCTTGTAGACCTTGGGCGGCTCGCCGTCGCCGCTCTTGTAACGCGAAATGCGGTGCAGCGAATGGACGTTGACAAAGAGTACATCGCCGTCGCGGTAGACCAGCTTGATCGCCTCGTGCGTGCGCCCGTTCTCGTTGATCTTGACCAGACCGCCGAACCGCCCCACGCCGTGATCGATATGCACCACGTAATCGCCCGGTTTGAGCTGGTTCAGCTCGGCGACGGTCATCTGCTCGTCGCGCCGGATCTCGCCGTTGATGCGGTAACGCTGGTAACGGTCGAAGAGCTGGTGGTCGGTATAACAGCAGAGACGGAGCGTATGGTCGACGAACCCCTCGTGCAGCGTGAGCGACACCGGCGTGAAGACCACCCCGCCGCGGCCGACCTGGTGGAAAATATTTTGCAGGCGTTCGACCTGAGCCTTGTTCTCCGATAATATATAGGTGCGATACCCTTTCTGCGTCGCGGTGGAAAGGTCATCGGCCAGCAGCTCGAAATTTTTGTTGAAGGAGGGTTGCGGCGCCGTGCGGAACTCCACCGCGACCGTCGCCGGCCGCTCGGCCAGCGTATCGCGCGCCGCGAAGAGTCTCTTCCCGGCCAGCGCGTCGAGCAGCTGCCGGCGGCTGGTAAGCGCACGGTCCACGCCGGCGGGATCGTCCGCCTCGGCGAGCATCCGCCGCCGCAGATCGTCCACGCGCCGCAGGGCGTAATCCGCATCGAAAAACCAATAGCACACGTCGCCCGCCGCCTCGACGAGCGACACCCGCCCGCCTTCGCGCGCATTGAGGTTGGGAATGATCTCGGCCTGCTGCAACTTGTCCTGCGACAGCTGGCTCGAAATGTTGAACCGCCGGATCGAGTCGACCTCCTCGTCGAAAAAGTCGAACCGGTAGGGCAGGCTCTCGACGTAGGAGAAGACGTCGACGATGCCGCCGCGCTGAGAGTACTGCCCCGGCTCGTAGACGAAATCCACCCGCACGAATCCGCTCTCGTCGAGCCATTCGACCAGATCGGCGGGGCGCAGGCGGTCGCCCGCCCGCACGGTCATCGTCTCGCGCCGCAGCGCCTCCGCGTCGACGACCCGTTCGGCCAGCGCCTCCGGATAGGTACAGAGCGCCAGGTATCCCGCCGGCGGCGTCCGCAGTGCATTGAGCGCCGCCGTGCGCTGCACGACGCCCTGCGCATCCTCGGCGCCGTAGACGATCGACCGCTTGTAGGACGACGGGAAAAAGAGGATGCGCCGCTCGTCCAGCAGCGCGTAGAGGTCGTTCAGGAGATAGGCGGCCGCATCGCGGTCTTCGGCGACGAAGACGTGCACGCCGCCCGTGCGGCGTATGGTCGCTGCGGCATACAACGAAAAAGCCCCGCCGACCAACTCCTTGAGATGGACGGTGACGCTTTCCGTTTCGTATTCGCGGCACAACCGCCGGAGGTTCTTCGACCCCTCGACGAGTGCCAGCATCTGCTCGCTCGCAGTCATAAAAAAGTAAGGCCGTTAGTACTCAATGCCCCGCGCCGTTCGCCCGGCTCCGCTTACAGCAGTTGTTTGCCCCGCTTGTCGAAGAAGCGCGTATCGACGATGCCGACGCTCTGGTCCGCGACGATGTGCAGCCACGTCTTGTAGCGCCACATCCAGCGCAGGCGCAGCGACCATACGCCCCGGTGAAGGAACGCCGAGACATAGGGGCTGACCTTCAATTTGAGGTATTTGTGCCCGCGGTCGATCGTCAGGTAGGAGATGTTGTTCTCGATCTTCTTGTCGAGCAGAATGGTCGGCTCGATCTTGCCCGTCCCGCCGCAGGTGGGGCAGACGTCCTTCACCTCCTCGACCGCCACGGGACGCACGCGCTGGCGCGTGATCTGCATCAGACCGAACTTCGTGAGCGGAAGGATCGTATGCTTGGCCTTGTCGGTGGCCATCAGCTTGGTCATCTCGTCGTAGAGCGTCTGCCGGTTGACCGCCTTGTGCAGATCGATGAAGTCGATGATAACGATGCCGCCCAGATCGCGCAGGCGAAGCTGGCGGGCGATTTCGCGCGCCGCAGCCAGATTGACGTCCAGAGCCGTCTGCTCCTGGTCGTCTTCGGCTTTGGTGCGGTTGCCCGAATTGACATCGATGACGTTCATCGCCTCGGTATGTTCGATGATGAGGTAGGCGCCCCGTTTCAGCGACACGTACTTGGCGAAGAGCGACTTGATCTGCTTCGAGATGTCGAAATTGTCGAAAATGGGCACCTTGCCCCGATAGAGTTTGACGATCTTCTCTTTCTCGGGGGCGATGACGCGGATATAGTTGCGGATCTCGTTGAACATCGTCTCGTCGTCGACCGTAATCTGCGAGAACGACGAGTCGAGCGAGTCGCGGATGATGGTATTGGCGCGGTTCTGCTCGCTCAGGAGCAGCGCCGGAGCCGTCGATTTCTTGACGTTCTGCAAGGCCGTGTGCCACTTGTCGACCAGCGAACGGATGTCGTGTTCCACGTCGGCGTCCGAAGCGTTCATCGCCGCCGTGCGGATAATGACGCCGAAATTCTTGGGCAGCACCCCCTGCGCGATGCGTTTGAGCCGCTTCTTCTCGTCGGCGGAGCGGATCTTCTGCGAAATGAAGACCTTCGACGAAAACGGCACCAGCACGACGTTGCGGCCGGCCAGCGAGATGTCGGCCGTCAGGCGCGGGCCTTTGGTCGAAATGGCCTCTTTGGCCACCTGCACCATGACCGTCTGCCCCACTTCGAGGTGGGCGCCGATCTTGCCGCTCTTTTCGAGCGCCGGTTCCAGCTTGATTCCTTCGAGACGGACGCCGCGCTTGCCGGGCTGTTGCGCCGCCACGAGCTTTTTGAGCGACGAAAACTGCGACCCCAGATCGAGGTAATGGATGAAAGCGTCCTTTTCGTGTCCGATGTTGACGAACGCAGCATTCAGACCGGGCATGATCTTGCGAACCTTGCCCAGATAGATATCTCCCACCGAGAAGCCCGTCTGACACTGTTCCTTGTTGAGCTCGACGAGCACCTTGTCTTCGGCCAGCGCAATGGAGATTTCAGTCGGGGTTACGTTGATGATTAATTCTCGATTCATATGGTTTTCCTGCAAAAAGGCACTCCTGCGAACCGGCCCGCCCTTCACGAACGGGCTCGGACCCGTTTCCGGAGCCGGAGACGCATACCGCCTCTTTTTCAGCCGGTTCCGGTCTGAAAACGAAACGACCGTCCGGCCGGAAACGGAGCGGGGCGGAGTTGCCTACGAAAAAATAGTTAAAGCTAAAGGCTTTCGGACCTTTAGCTTTACTATCTGTCAATACATAAGAGTGCTACTTTTTCTTATGACGGTTCTTGCGCAGACGTTTCTTCCGCTTGTGCGTAGCCATCTTATGACGCTTATGCTTCTTTCCGTTCGGCATAGTTGTAAATTTAATGGTTTGACTTTAAGTTTGGATCCGGTTCGGCCCTATTTCACCTTCGCGGCGAAGCTCTTGGCGGGCTTGAACGCGGGGATGTCGTGTGCCGGAATCGTAATCGTGGTATTCTTCGAAATATTGCGGGCTACCTTCGTGGCGCGCTTCTTGACGATGAAGCTGCCGAAGCCGCGGAGATATACGTTGTTCTTCTTCTCCAGAGATCCCTTGATGCTCTCCATGAAAGCCTCGACAATGGCCTGTACCTGTACCTTCTCGGCACCGGTGCTTTTGGCGATCTCGTTTACGATATCTGCTTTTGTCATAGTTGTAAAAAATTAAGAGTTAATATGTTAATTCCTTTCTATCCCTGCTTCTGCCACACCTTCTACACCTTTCGCTCACCACGGCAACCGCCCGCCTGCGGGTCGGTCGTTCAGCCTCGGATTCCGGAAAAAATCGCTTTTTCAGGTGTGCAAATATACTATTTATTTGATTAATCCACAATTCGCTAACATTTTTTTTCATTTCCGGCATCCGCGCGGCACCCTCCCGCAGGAAAAAATCTATCCGTCAGTGTGTGAGTACCATATAACAAATAACGCGCCAAGCAGGAGGAAATTGCATGGCGGCCGGCCGGCGATGCGGAAAAAACGTCCGGCACGCAATATTTTGCCCCGAAATTGCATTATCCTATGGAAAACGTTACTTTTGCACAACCTAACCGACAGCGACATTATGGTGAAAATCCTATGGGTGGACGACGAGATCGAACTGCTGAAACCCCACGTGCTCTTCCTGCGTCAGAAAGGGTATGAAGTCGACACCTGCAACAACGGGTACGACGCGATCGACATGGCCACCGAAGGCGGCTACGACCTGATCATCCTCGACGAGATGATGCCCGGCATGACCGGACTGGAAACCCTCCCCAAGATCAAGGAGGTACGCCCCACCACGCCCGTCATCATGGTGACCAAGAGCGAGGAGGAGAACATCATGGACAAGGCGATCGGCTCGAAGATCGCCGACTACATCATCAAGCCCGTCAACCCCAACCAGGTACTGCTGTCGATCAAGAAGAACGTCCACCAGCAGCAGCTCGTCACCGAGCAGACGACGGCCGACTACCGCGTCGAGTTCGGCCGCATCTCCAATGCGCTGCAAATGGCCGAGAACTTCTCCGACTGGTGCAACATCTACCGGCGCATCACCTCGTGGGACATCGAGTTGTCGGAGTCCAGCGACGCTTCGATCAAGGAGGTGATCCAGTTCCAGAAGTCGGAGGCCAACCAGGCCTTCTCGAAATTCGTGCGCCGCAACTATTTCGACTGGATCAACCGCCGCGACGACCTCACGCCCGTCATGTCGCATACGCTCATGCGTTCGCGCATCCTCCCCGTCGCCGACGAAAATTCCAAGACGACGCTGCTGCTGATCGACAATTTCCGCTACGACCAGTGGCGTTCGATCAACCCGCTGCTGCGCGGCTACTACGACGTGGCCGTCGACGACTTCTACTGCGCCATTCTCCCCACGGCGACGCAATACGCCCGCAACGCTATCTTCGCAGGACTGATGCCGCTGGCTATCGACCGTCTGATGCCCGAACGGTGGCTCAACGACAACGAGGAGGGCGGCAAAAACCAATACGAGGAGGAGTTCCTACGCCGCCAGTTGCAGAGCAACGGCAAGAACTACCGCTGGACGTTCGACAAACTGGTGCGCCCCGAAGCGGGCCGCAAGCTGGTGGACAACATCCAACGCATCTACGACGCCGATTTCTCGGTGATCGTCTACAACTTCCTCGACATCCTGTCGCACGCGCGCACCGAGACCGACATCATCCGCGAGCTGACCGAGGACGAGGCGTCGTTCCGCTCGCTGACGCGCTCGTGGTTCGAACACTCCGACCTCTTCACGCTGCTCAGACTCCTCTCGAAGCGGGGACACACGGTCATCATCACCTCCGACCACGGCACGATCCGCGTCGACAACCCGATCCGCGTGACGGGCGACCGCGAGACCTCGCCCAACCTGCGCTACAAGACGGGGCGCAACCTCTCCTACAACCCGCGCGAAGTCTACGAAATCACGCGGCCGGAAGACATCCAATTGCCGCGCATCAACCTCTCGTCGAGCTATATCTTCGCCTACAACACCGATTTTCTCGTCTATAACAATGACGCCAACCGCTTCATCCGCTACTACAAGAACACGTTCCAGCACGGCGGCATTTCGATGGAGGAGATGATCGTGCCCTATATCGTATTAAAACCCAAACAATAAGCATGAAAACGCTCGCTATCGATTCGCTCGACGACCTTCCCGACGCGGCCGAAGCCGTCATCGACGCCCTGGCAGGCCGCACGGTGGTCGCCTTTCGGGGCGAAATGGGCGCCGGCAAGACGACCCTCATCGGCGCGATCCTCGACCGTCTGGGTTCCGCCGACACGGTCACCAGCCCCACCTTCGCGCTGGTCAACCAGTACGACACGGCCGACGGACGCCCCGTCTTCCACTTCGACTTCTACCGCATCGACCGCATCGAGGAGGCCTACGACTTCGGCTACGAAGAGTATTTCTATTCGGGCAACCTCAGTCTGGTGGAGTGGCCCGAAAAAATCGAGGAGCTGCTCCCCGACGACACGATGACGGTTCGCATCCGCGTGGACGGCCCCGAGCAGCGCACGCTGTTCATCGACTGAGGCAGCCCGACGAACCGGCAGGGCGGCGCACTGTCGCAGTGCGCGCCGTGTCGTTCGCCCCGCAGGGGTCAGATGCGCGGTTTCTGCACGAGGCGGATCACCAGCGAAAGCGCATAGATCATCATGCCGTACATCACGGGGATCAACGACACCTTGAACCCGTTCAACAGCAACCCGACCGAAGGCCACTCGCCGACCTCGGCGACGACACCGGCCGCCTGAAACAGCCCCGCAAACTGCCAAAAGCAGCCTGTGACCAACGCCAGCAGGCCGATTTCACGCACCCACGCGGGGGCTTTCCACGCCGCGAAAAAGAGACAGACCAGCTCGACGGAGAGCAGCGACATCGCGCCCGGACCGCCTGCAATGAAAAGATCGAACATAACGCACGGATTTTTAAGGTTCAACAATTCGGGGAATCCCCGCTGCAAAGATAGGCCGAACGCCGCACGCAGCCAAACGATCGGGCCGTCGAATCCCCCTCTTGCCGTGCAGAATCCCGTCGTCGCGCTTTTCCGGCGCCGGCGCACGGCGGAATCGGCCGAAAATCGCTACCTTTGCGTTCGCAAACCGACCGTCCGCACATGAAACGACTCTTCCCGCTGTTTTCGGCCCTCGCCGCCGTGCCGTTCGTGGCGCTGCTGCTCGTCAGCCTCGGTTACACCCTCGGCGAAGCGTCGCTGCTGGCCGTCATGTTCCTGCCCGGTCTGTTCGCCTTCCGCCATTTCCTGCCGCAAATCCGGTTCGCCGAACGACGGCGCGGGGCCCTGCAACTGTTCTATCTGACGGGAGCCGTCCTCACCTTCGAGTACGTCGCCCTGATGCTGACGAATTTCTACCTGCGCTACAACGCCTCCGTCTGGCGCTACGACATCACGATGCCCGATCTGCTGCAAAACCCGCTCTTCATCCTGCTGCTGCTCGCCGCCTGCGCGCTGCCGATGCACTGGATCGAACTCCGCTGCAACACGCAGCCCGCCCGCGACCGCTACGTCGAATTCATCTCCGACCGCCGCCGCGTCCGCCTCGAAACGGAGCGGATCTCCTACCTCGAATCCAACGATTCGGAGGTGTGGATCCACACCTCGACCGGCGAATCCCTACGCACCAAGACCAAGATTTCGCAGTGGGAGCAGCAGCTCGACGACCGCTTCCTGCGCATCCACCGCTCCTATATCGTCAACGCCGACCGCGTCGCAAGGCACACGGCCGGCGCGGTGGTCGTCGACGGACGAACGCTCGAGGTTTCGCGCAAATACCGCGACAGCGTCCGCGCGGCGATCCCCGAAAGCGCGCCGTCCGCCCGCGTCCGGCACATTTCGAACGACAAGCCCTCCTGAGCGGTGCGAAAGTTGGACGATTCCGGAAAAATCGTTATTTTTGCTCCTCCGAAAACAACTACGATCATGCAGGAATATACCTCCCGCCAACAGCAGATCCGCCGCTCGGCGCAGCAGATCTACGACGTCGTCAGCCGATTCGACAACCTCACCCCCGCCCTGGCCGACCGGGTCGAGGAGTGGCAGGCCGACGAAGACACCTGTTCGTTCAAGGCCAAAGGCTTCACCGTGAAGCTGCGCATCGCCGAAAAGGAGGCGCCCAAGACGATCAAGATCGTCGGCGGCGACGGCGGCGTACCGATGGATTTCGCCTTCTGGCTGCAACTCAAAGAGGTGGCACCCTACGACACGCGGATGCGGCTGGTGCTGCACATCGACCTGAACATGATGATGCGCATGATGATCGGCTCGAAGATTCAGGGTGCGATCGACCAGATCGCCGAGGCGCTCGCCAAGTCGTTCAACGCCGCCCCGCAGGTCTGAGCGGACGCCGCCCGCAGGGCGAGCGAGGAAGGCCGGAGGGCCTGCACCGGAGGTGCAAAGGCCCTCACGGACGGACGAGTCTCGCTTTTCGCAAGAAAAGCCGTCCGCCATACCGCCACAGGCGAAACGGTGTTTGCAGGACGACCGACACCGCCCGGCAAACGTCACGGTCCGCATCGGCCGACGCTGCCGATCCTTTTTTCCGACGGCGGGATTTTGAAATCCCGCCGAAATACGTTATATTTGTAAGAACTATCAACCACCAATACTCGGCTCATGGCACACCACGTTTTTATCAGTTACGCAAGTAAAAACAAACAACTGGCCGATGCGCTCTGCCACACGCTGGAACAACACCGCATCTCCTGCTGGATCGCCCCGCGCGACGTCCTGCCCGGAGAGCCCTACGCCCGCGAAATCATCCGCGGCATCCGCGACTGCCAGATCATCGTGCTGATCTATACCAACGACTCCAACGCATCGGAGCACGTGCTCAACGAGATCGACAAGGCGTTCAACTACGGGAAGGTCATCATCCCCTTCATCGCCGACGATACGCGCATGAGCGACGAGTTCGACTACTACCTCAGCCGCAAGCACTGGCTCACGGCCTTTCCCAACCCCGAACAGCACTTCGCCAAATTGGTGGAATCGATCGCCCGGACGCTGAAACTCGACACGACGCCCGTCGTGACGCCGCCTCCGACACCCACGCCTCCGCCCGAGACGACGGGCCCCGCCACGACGACTCCGCCGCCCGCAGTGCCGCGCCCGACGATTACTCCCGTCGACGTTCCGCGCCCGCTGGCCGGACGCAATCGCACACGCGGCAAACAGAACTACGACAACGGCGACAGCTACGAAGGCGAACTCTTCGACAACAAACGCGACGGGCAGGGCACCTACACATGGAAAGACGGAGACAAATACGTCGGCGATTTCATCGATAACCAGCGCACCGGAAAGGGCACCTTCTACTGGGTCGACGGAGAGCGTTACGAAGGCGAGTTCCTCAACGGAAACCGGCACGGCCGCGGCATCTATTTCTTCAAGAACGGCAACCGCTACGAAGGCGATTTCCGCGAAGGGAAACGCACGGGCCGCGGCACGTTCCAATGGGCCGACGGAGACCGTTACGAAGGCGAGTTCATCGACGGCGACCGCACCGGCAAAGGCTCCTACTACTGGAAGAGCGGCTCCCACTACGACGGCGACTTCATCAAGGGCAGCCGTACGGGCAAGGGCTCCTACTACTGGGCCGACGGAGACCGCTACGTGGGCGATTTCGCCGACGACAAACTCCACGGCCAGGGCGTCTACTACTACAAGGACGGCACCCGCTACGAAGGCACCTTCGCGGAGGACAAGCGCACCGGCCGCGGTACGTTCTACTGGCCCGACGGAGACCGTTACGAGGGCGATTTCATCAACGGCGAACGCACGGGCAAGGGCTCCTACTACTGGGCCGACGGAGATCGCTACGAAGGGGATTTCGTCAAGGGGAAATGCCACGGGACGGGTACCTACTACTACAAGAGCGGGAACCGTTATACCGGCGCTTTCGTCGACGACAAGCGCACCGGCAAAGGTACGTTCTACTGGGCCGACGGCGATCGCTACGAAGGCGACTTCGTCGAGGGGAAATGCCACGGCAAGGGTACCTACCATTGGAATTCGGGCAACTATTACGTCGGCGACTGGGTCAACGACGAACGCACCGGCAAGGGCGTTTATTACTGGGTCGACGGCGACCGCTACGAAGGCGACTTCATCGAGGGCTCGCGCACGGGAAAAAGGATGTTACTACTGGCCGGACGGCGACCGTTACGAGGGCGACTTCGTCGAGGGAAAGAGTCATGGCAAGGGTACCTACTACTGGGCCAACGGAAACAAATACGTCGGCGACTGGGTCGCCGACAAACGCACCGGCAAGGGTGTCTTCTACTGGACCAGCGGCGACCGCTACGAGGGAGATTTCGTCGAGGGGAAATTCAACGGCGAGGGCATCTACTACTGGGCCGACGGAGACCGTTACGAGGGAGAGTTCTCGGACGGCGATTTCCACGGTTACGGTATTAAATACCATGCCGACGGCACCCGCCAGGCCGGCCGGTGGGAACACGACAATTTCGTGGGATAAACGACCTTATCGAAAAAGCGGACGTCCGACGATTCAGACGCCCGCTTTTCCAATCCCTTCTGCCCGCCTACAATTTGGCGAAAACCCGCCGGATAGTCGGAAAAGTCTGCTGCAAATGCAGTTCTACCTCGTCAGGCGTACACCAGCATACGCGGTCGATCCCCTCTTCGGTCTGCGGCCGGAGCGTCGCGTCGGCCGCGGCCGCCATCTCGAACCAACGGGTGCGTTTCATCTCCCACTCCCCGCGCAACTGGTAACAATGGAGCGTGTCGCACAGGTGACGTCGGATCGAAGCCGCGACGCCCGTCTCCTCCCGAACCTCGCGCAGGGCGCACGCCTCGATCGTCTCGCCCCGCTCCCAATGCCCCTTGGGCAGATCCCAACGGCCGTTGCGGTAGATCATCAGCCGCTCGCCGCGGTCGTTGACGACCGCGCCTCCGGCCGCCTCGACGAGCCGGAACGCCGCGGCGAAGGCCGCGAAACAGCGGTCGGGGTCGGGAGTCACGACCGCCACGAAATTGAATGTTTCCAAAAAATTGAGTATCTTCGCCTGCGGAAGCGTCGTGCCGGCTTCGAGCGGAATCTCATGGTAAGGCTCTCCGACGGGACGCGATGAAAAAAGCAGAATCTTATCGGCGAAATAGATCGTTCGGCACATGAAGCATACGATTTGTTCCGGCAAAAGTACGAAGATTTGAACGAAATGAAGAAACCCAACTCGGCAAATATGAAAAAATTTTTCCTGCTTATGGCATGTACGGTTCTGGGACTCGGCTCCTGTACGGAGCGGCCCCGACCTCTCGAAATCGACAACGCGCTCACGGCCGAAGAGATCGCCGCGGGACGTTTCACCCCGGAGGTGATGTGGAAGATGGGAAGGCTCGGAGGGTCGCAGCTTTCGCCCGACGGCAAACGGCTCGTCTACACAGTCACCTATTACAATCTCGGCGAGAACCGCGGCGTGACGGCGCTTTACCTGCGCGACATGGCATCGGGCAAGGTGCGCCAGCTGACCGACCACACGTCGAACAACACGTCGCCGGCATGGTCGGCCGACGGGCGCACGCTCTATTTCCTGTCGGACCGCAGCGGCACGCAGCAGGTATGGCGCATGGCCGCCGAGGGCGGCGAGCCGCAGCAGGTGACCGCCTTCGACGCCGACGTCGAGGGCTTCGGCGTCAACAAGCCCGGCGATGCGATCTGGTACGTGCAGACGGTAGCCGTCCCCGGCGCCGAGAAGTGTTCGGCCGACCTCTATAAGGACATGCCCCGGTCGAAAGCGCACATCTACGACGATCTGATGGCCCGCCACTGGAACTATTGGGACGAGGGGCGCTACCGCCACCTCTTCATCGCCGCCCTCACCGACGGTAAAGCCGCCGAGGGCGTCGACATCGTAGGCGCCGACGCGGCGTGGGACGTACCCACGGCGCCCTACTTCGACACGGCCGAGATCGCATGGAGCAACGCCGGCGACCGGCTGGCCTACACCTGCAAGCCCCTCACCGGCACCGACTACGCCCTTTCGACCGATTCGGACATCTTCGTCTACGACCGCGCGAGCGGCCGCACGGTCAACATCTGCAAGCCGATGGAGGGCCGCGTCCGCTTCAACGCCATGGTACACCGCAATACGCCCTTCCCCGGCTATGACAAATACCCCGTCTGGTCGCCCGACGACCGCTACATCGCCTTCCGCTCGATGGCCACGCCCGGCTACGAGGCCGACAAGGAGCGCCTGATGCGCTACGACTGCCGCACGGCGGAGATCACCGACCTCACGCCCTCCTTCGACTACCACGCCACCAACGTGGCGTGGGCCGACGACCGCACGCTGTGGTTCATCGCCCCGATGGAGGGAACCTACCAACTCTGCCGCCTCGCGCTGCCGGCCCCCGACGCCACGTGCGGCACCGTCGACCTGCCGACGGTCGTCACGTCGGGCGACCACGACATCAACGCCTTCACGATGGCCGGCGGACGCATCGTCGCCGAAGTGACGACGATGCGCATGGCCACCGAACAGTTCGAGGTCGACCCCGCCGACGGCAAGCTCACGCAACTCTCGGCCGTCAACAAGGAGATTTACGACCACATCCGCCTGGGAACGGTCGAAAAACGCTGGGTCGAGACCACCGACGGCAAGCGGATGCTGACGTGGGTCGTTCTGCCGCCCGACTTCGATCCGGCGAAGAAATACCCCACGCTGCTCTTCTGCGAGGGCGGCCCGCAGAGCGTCGTCTCGCAGGCGTGGAGCTACCGCTGGAACTTCGCGCTGATGGCCTCACAGGGCTACGTCGTCGTGGCGCCCAACCGCCGCGGCGTACCCTCGTTCGGGCAGGAGTGGCTCGAACAGATTTCGGGCGACTATTCGGGACAGAACATCCGCGACTACCTCTCGGCCATCGACGACGTGGCGCGCGAACCGTGGGCCGACGAGACGCGCATGGGCTGCGTCGGCGCCTCG
>ULRO01082995.1_pt1 | contig 18527 bp, 19 predicted proteins | sample 1955421 | NCBI WGS metagenome assembly ULRO01 (sample SAMEA4835682, study PRJEB28245) | human gut metagenome | biome: gut microbiome; material: fecal sample | place: Denmark | collected 2008 | reverse complement strand
ATCAAGAATTCTTTGGTATTCTTGACAATTATCGTAGTGCCAGCGCGTCAGATCAGAGAGATTTTCGGAAAGTGCCCGCTCTTTTTCTGGGGCGGTAAGGCTATATGGAGGCAATTGGAAAAGTTCATTAAGCGTCATGGGAGATCTCTTTCAAAAAAATATCTCGAGGCTCAGAAAAGGAGGAGCCGAAGGTGGCGTATATATTCATCACGGCAGTATTGCGCGAGCTGATGCGCCCTTCAAGTTTTTTATATCCTCGTTCCCGGGCTAGACGGCACGCTTCCGCATAGAGAGTCAACGCTGCCCCTGCCATACGATAGCGCTCTTCTACTGCAGCCAGATGAATGAACAGGCTATCTTGAGCCGTCTCTTTCAAAGCTAAAAATCCTACAGGACGGTCGTGAAAAGAACAAACGAGTACATCTTCCAACTTTTGGACCCATTCTTTAAGAACAATTTCGGCTACAGTAGGATCGCAATGAGGTGTGATATGGAATCTTCTATCATCGACGAAAGAGGAACAGGCGATGCGGAGTATATCCTGCCTGTAGCCATCTGTTTCTGTTATGGGAAGGCGTATTAGCTTGTCTAGAGGCGCTGTACATCGTGCAAGGCTTATGGATGTTTTGAGCGTACGATCCGCGAAGAGAAACCCCTGTTGTTGCATAGCAACTATCGAGGTTGACCGTGAATCAAGTATAATCCTGGCATGCGTGGCACCGCTAAAGTCCCATACTGTGGGAGATGCCGCTTCAGCATGAAAAAGCCGGATGGGCCCATATTCTTTAATCATAGTATTTACTCAGTGCGGCGTAGAGAGTCTTGCCGGCATCATTTTTGGGGATTTCATCAATATATTGCACATGGAATGCGGAAGGGTGGAGGCGTGTCTTCAGACTCAGCAGCTTCCTGACTTCTTCTGTCCGCTGCTTATCTGTGATGAACACATACATGGCGTCATCCTTACCGGTACAGGCACAGTCAAAAGTTTGAAAATTAGCTTTAAGGAGCCGCTCAGTCTCGTCCAGCCCAACGCGATTGCCAAAGATTTTGAGAAAACGTTTTTTTCGTCCCACGATGGTGAAAAATCCATCCTCGTCGAACGTAGCCATATCACCGGTATGGAGCCGTCCTTTTCTGTCGTCACCTCTTGCGAGATCTTCGCCACAAGAAGCATAGCCAAAGGTTACATTTTTTCCTTCATAAAGTAGCTCACCGACGACTCCAGGCGTCGTGATTTCTTGCCCATTCTCATCAAGCAGGTGAAATTTTCCTCCAGGGATGGCAATCCCCATAGAGCCACATTTTTCTAGGCTCTTGTCCGCAGGAAGGTAGGCCATGCGTGCCGTGGCTTCTGACTGCCCGTACATGACGACGAATTTTTTCCCTTCTTTTTTCGCATATTCGGCAAATTTTTTATGCAGTGAGGGCAGGAGTTTCCCCCCCGCTTGCGTCATAGTTCGTAGGGAGGGTAACTTGCGAGAGAAAAAACGAAGTTTATCAAGCATTTCATAGGTATAAGGGATGCCGCCGAACGACGTTGCTTCCTGTTCTGCAAAAAGATTCCAGAACTCCCGTTGCAGTACGGTATAGGGGGAGAGGATGAGTCGAGCTCCGGCCATGAGGTGCGTATTGATAATGGAAAGGCCGTATGTATAATTCATTGGCAATGTAGTGATAGCGCGTTCTGTTTCATCGATGGCAAGATACTCAACAATGGATGCTGTATTTGTAGCAATATTGACATAGCTCTGGCGCACGAATTTGGGAGATCCGGTAGAGCCTGAGGTTGTCAGCAGCAATGCCAAGTCATCGTGGAGCCTGTAAACATGCTCGTCAGCGCGCTTCATTAACGTGTATCCATGGGCGCTGTACACAGGGGCCCCTTCAAATTCGGTGACGGCTGTATCTGGGAGCCACAGATAATCAGGGCGGTACAGGGTCAGAAAATTTGCAAGTAAGCCGCGGTCTATATGCTCATCCAGCATGAGCGGAACGATGCGCTCGTTGAGAAACGAGATATAGCCAAGGATAGAACCTACTGTATTGCTACAAAAGCAGAAAACAAGGCAACGTTTAGGAATTTTAGTAGAGAGTTTCTTGCTGGCTTTATACAGCATTGTATATGAATACTTTTTACCGTTAGTATCAACAAGGGCAATATTATCTTTAAATTTTAATAAGTCCCACATAATAAGCCTCGTTTTACAAATCTTTGAGCCAAAATTCCATCCCATGCCCAGGCAATACAAGAAATTTTTTGTCTAGTGTATTTAAAAATGGTATTGTAATCGTCTGATAAAGCGACGTGCTGCCGCCAGGCAGGCGTGTGATGACAGGCATGCCAAGCAGAAGAGAGTCTCCCGTAAAGACGGTATGGCCATTCCAGAGGATGCAGCAGCTGCCGCTGGAATGACCTGGTGTATGCGTAAAAAAGAACTGTTCTCCGCACCATTCAATGTTGTGTCTAGCATCAAAAACGATATCTGCGTGGTATGTATGTTCCTCATAACGCCTGAGAAATGCCTCTGCGTTATTCGTACCGTTACGGCTATCCTGTATTGAAAGCATAGCTGTGACCAGAGTCGGTCGGTTGTTTTCCAGATTGGCTATGGCCTCGCCGCATAACCGCTGACATATAATAGTCGTGCTGAAATTCTGCTGCAGGGCATAGAGTCCGCAGGTGTGATCAGGGTGCTCATGAGTGAGCAGGACCGTGCATGTGGTAATACCGTTCTCTTTGAGAAAAGAGAGTGCTTCTTCAGAGTTATGAGCATCTACGATTAGTGCAAGCGATTCGTCCGTCATGACGTACATATTCGTACCGACTTCTGGCGAGACGAATCGCTGCACTATTCTTTTCCCTGCCGTTATTGAGTCCATGCCCGCCAGTATCAGAAGGTGATATCGTATTTTGCGAGGAGTTCCTTTCCTCTTTCATACGAGCTCATATCGACGATGTCGTCAGGTTCCAACATGATGTCAAATGCTTCTTCTAGAGCGGCAACGAGACCCATGTGACCGACAGAGTCCCAAGCAGGGATAGCCTGGAACTTAAGTGTTTTAGCAGTTTCGGCATCGATTTCAAAAGCCTGCATGAATGCCTGGGTGTATTTTTCTTCGTTGGTCATCAAAAAAGCTCCTTATAAGTTTGGCTAATACGTGTGGCGATTTTGTCGGGAGTGAGGCCACTGTTTTCAAGCAACGATGGATAATCTGCGGCATGCGGATAGGGACCTTCGGTACCAAGTATGAGCTGTGCGGGCCGCGAGGCTTCTCCGGCTAGAATTTCGGCGACAGCGCTACCCAAGCCTCCAGTCACAGAATGTTCTTCAAGGGTAATGATTAGTTTTTTTGTGCATGCCCTTTCTATAGCCTCTTTGTCTATGGGCCGGATGGTGTGCATATCAATCACTTCGGCAGAGATCCCTAACTCAGCAAGCTTTTCCGAGGCCTTGATGGCAATGTAGACCATGCTGCCTGTGGCAATGATGGAGACGTCCGTGCCTTCGCGAAGGAAGATGGCACGGCCAATTTCAAAGTTAAAGTCTTCTTTGTAAACGATGGGACAGTTCATAGAACCCGTCAGGCGCAGATAAACAGGGGCATCTATCTTAGCTGCAGCCAGCGTGGCCTTGACTGTCGCCGTACAGTCAGCGGGAGAGAGAATCACGATATTGGGGATGGCTCGCATGACGGCGATATCCTCAAGGCACATATGGGTAGGCCCAAGGATTCCAACAGAATAGCCAGCTGCCAAGCCGACAAGTTTTACCCCAAGCCCCATGTAGCCCATGCAGACTTTTACTTGGTCAGCGCTGCGCATGACGGCAAAGGTAGCATAGGTTGTCGCAAAGGGAACGAATCCCTCGTGGGAGAGGCCTGCGGCAACAGCAATCATATTCTGTTCGGCAATCCCCATGTTATAAAGCCTGTCGGGGTGCTGAGCCCGGAAACGTTCCAGCCCGGAGAAGGAGCACACGTCAGCCGTCAGAATAACAGTGCGTTCTTCTACTTTAGGCAAGGCGAGGGCTGCTTGGCCAAAGGCCCCGCAAGAACCCAGGCGGGACCAAATACGGATATTCATCGGGGTAATATCTATCATGCTTGGGCCTCCAGCTCCGCCACAGCCTGGTCAAAAAGCTTTTGCGTTACGACACCATTATGCCATTGGGGGCTATTTTCCATAAAAGAGATACCTTTCCCCTTGATGGTACGAGCAATGACGACGAGTGGTCTCGTCGTGCGCAGCAACAAAGCTTTCTCAAGGGCGGCCACGTCGTGTCCGTCTGTGGAGACTGTTTCCCAGCCGAAAGCCTGCCAGCGCGCTTTAAAATCTTCCAGTTGCATGATGCTTTCCGTGTTGCCATCATACTGGAGGCCGTTCCTATCCACAATGGCGACCAAGTTCTTGAGAGCGTAGTGAGCCGCAGAGGCCGCTGCTTCCCAGACGGCCCCTTCGTTGCATTCTCCATCGCCGAGAATGACGAATACCCGGGATTGGCTATTGTTTTTGCGCCGCAAGGCCAGGGCTGCACCAACTCCGAGGGAAAGACCGATCCCCAGACTGCCGCTGGCATATTCGATACCCAAGGCTGGGTTAACTGCCGGATGGGCGCTGAGGCGACCATGGTTTGCCTTGTAGGTGAGAAGATCCTCATCTTGGAGCAGGCCTGCTTGGAGCAGAGCGGCATACTGTGCCATGACCCCATGTCCCTTGCTAAGGATAAGTCTGTCACGCTCTTCCTTGCCGGCCACAAGTGCGTTCATATTTATGACTCCTCCATAGAGGGCGGCCATGATCTCCACCATGGACAGTGATCCTCCCATATGGGCCCCCTGCATTTTTGCCGCAAGAGCCATCTTGAGGATATCGAGGCGCATTTTTTTTGTATTCATTCCATGTCCTTAGAGCTGACCACCATCGATACGGATGATCTGCCCATTGATGTAAGAAGAAGATTCAGAAGCAAGGAAGGCCACTGTGCGAGCTATTTCCTGTGGAAAAGCCCTGCGCCCCATGGCGCATTGCGCCATCATATCTTTTTCTGCCCCTTCTTCCATAAGGTTGGCCATGTCGGTATCGACAAGGCTGGGAGCCAGGGCATTGACGCGGATGCCCAGCGGTGCACACTCTGCGGCAAGGGTACGAGTAAAAGCCATGAAGGCTGCTTTGGAAAGACCATAGGCACAGCTGCCGAGCGGCATGTCTAGGCCAAGGACAGAGCCCATATTGATGATGCTCCCCTTCCCCTGGCGAGCCATGGGGCGCAGGAGAAACTGGGTCAGTTCCATTTGTGCAAATAGGTTGACATCGAATACTTTTCGTATCGTTGCCATGGAGGTCATCTGGAACAGCCCGCCATGGGCGATGCCGGCATTATTGACAAGGATACTGACAGGGACTTTTGTAGAGATAAGGCCACGCACGGCCTGTTTCATGCCTTCCGAGTCTGTCATGTCAAAGAATACAGGTATGACGGATACTTGGTAGCCATCGGCGAGCCCGGCGCACCAGTCCCGGAATTCGGGAGAATCCCCGCGGGCATGGGCAATGACGTGTGCTCCGCAGCGGACAAACTCTTCCACCACAGCTTTACCGATGCCACGATTGGCTCCCGTGATGAGCGCGGTCTTTCCTTTAAGCATTATTGCCTTCTTTGAAGTACGAGATCCAATAGTCAATTTTTTCCTTGCGACTCATACTACTTTCCGGCGTAACGAAGGTTTTCACCGGTCCCACGAAGGTATCCGCCATATCAACGATGCAGAATCCCCACGACAGACCTACGCCAAACGTCGCCATACAGACATGACGGGCAGGGGATGTGCTCAGCTGACGACACAGATCCATGGTCACTGCGGCAGAACCGCAGTTCCCATATTGGGAGAACGTTTCGGTAGAGTATTTTTCTTTTGGCAGGCCAGCGTACATGGCGACGGTGCGCACGATCTGCTTGTTTGCCTGATGGAAGGCAAAATAATCGACTTCGTCCTTGTCTATGCCGGAGAATTCTAGGACTTCTGCGATGCCCTTGGGGCCCACGTCCGTAGTGAAGCGAAAGACGTCCAGGCCTTTCATAATGTCGTCACACATGCGCCAGACATTACCGGACGCGTCTGTGATCTCGAGACCCGCAATATCGGGCTCCATGGGGAGGCTGTAGCCTCCGGCTGGAGCGATGAGCTTGTCCCAGCATTTGCCCCGCGTGCCCGTGACAAAAAAAGACTTTTTTTCCTCTTCCGTATACTCGATCAGAGTCGCAGTACCGGCATCACCAAACAGCATGTTGGAATTGCGATTGCGCCTGTCGGAATGACGACTCGTGATGTCTCCGGCAAGCAGTAGGCATTTGTGAGACGCGCCGCTGGCGATCAGGGAATGCGCCATCCAGAGCCCATGGACATAGGCGGAGCAGGCAAGTCCGGAAATATCAAAACATGTGCAGTCTTCACGCAGGTCCAGCCGCCCTTGAAGGACGCAGGCCGAAGCAGGATAGTGATAGTCATGGGACGTGGAGACGACAATCAGGGTATCGATGCTTTCCTTGTCGATATTCAAGGACTGCAAAAGATCCCGTGCGGCGGCTTCACAAAGGTCGGAGTTTGTCGTTCGCTCGTCTGCCACGTGCCGTGTCCCGAGACCTAGAATTTTTTTGTTGCGTTCCAACAATTTGATATCATTATTAAAGAACTCGATTTCATCATCAATAACGATCTTATGCTCAGGTACGACAGCGGTTATACCGCTTATTTTGACATGGCTGAAGTGTGTTTGTGCCATTATTCAATAACTCCTGTTTTGACAGCAGGATTCCCGTGCATATAGGTCTTGTTCCGACAGCCTTTATAAACCGCCGAAAGCGGGGAAATTTTGTTATCATCGCCGATCTTGCAATGGGGGAGCAATACGGCATTCGCCCCGATGGTGTTGCGATTTCCTACGATTACCCCGCCCAACAGCTGGCTTCGCGGGCCAAAAAAGTTGAAATCGCCGATGATATTATCATGGCCGGTATTGACCCCACCATTGAAGACATTCCCATTGCCAATCTTCATGTCGACCGAGCTACGGAACGGCGGCGCAAACACGTTCCCTTCACCAAGCTGGACAGAAGGATGGATGAAACACCCACGAGCCACAAGGTTGAATAGGGGGATATTCCTCCTCTTGAGGTCGATATAAATCTTTAGGCGCAGCTCTGGAAAACCTGCGCCGATGACGGCATATTCCCCTTTTACGAATTCATGGTCGGCAACGTCTCCGCGAAAGAAACTTTCTCCGCTTTTGAAATCTACCCGGTAACCGTTATGCCCCAGAAAGCCCCCGAATTCGATATCATCGGAATACTCTTCCAGTTCCATCAGGTAGGAAGCACATTCACGGGCGAAGCCGTCACCGCCGACAATAAATATTTTTCGCCTCATAGAACGGCACCGCAGTCGATGACATAGTTTTGTGTCGTAATCCATTTAGCCTCATCGGAAAGCAGGAATGTAACAAGTCCCGCCACATCGTCGACGCTTCCCAGGCCCATAGGATACAGCGCTTCCTGCTGGGCTAGGGCATCGGGATCGTTAGTTGCGAGCAGGGGCGTCCTAATCGCTGCTGGAGACACGCAGTTGAAGCGCACGCCTGCCGGAGCACATTCTCTTCCAATGCACTTTATGGCAGCAGCCAGTGCCGCCTTCGAAGAGGCATAGATACTTTGCCCCTTGTCACAGCGCATCGCTGCCACAGAGGAAATGAACACACAGGAGGTTCCCTTGCCGTTATGGTTGCGTTTGTCCGCAAAGGCTTTTGCCATCATGAAGGGAGCAAAAAAGTTGATGTCGAAGATCCCCCTAACTTCTTCTAGGTCTACTGCCCGGACAGGCTTGACGGTTCCTGTGCCAGCACAAAACGCCATACCTTGAAATTTGCCGTAACGTCCTTTCAGAGTACTGACAAACGCCGGAAGTGCAGCAATGTCTGCCGTAAGATCGATTTGCTCTATAAAAATACGTTCCGGCTGTGGGGCTTCCGCTCGCAGGGAGGAGAGTTTTTCGCTGCTCCTAGCCAGAGCTATGACAGTCGCTCCGCATGCGTTGAGGCGTAATGCGATGGCCTTACCAATACCTGATGAAGCCCCGGCAACGATGAAGCGATGTTCCGCGCAAAACGAAGGCATCCTAGATCCCTGCCTTGTCCGCGATATCGCCGATGGTCTTCATCGCGGCATAATCGGCCATCCCTGTCTTTACGCCCATCCTGCTGTCAAGGAAAGCCATGGTCGACATGATCGCTAGGGAATCCCATTCGGGGATCTCCGCAAGGGGCATGTCAAGAGTCAAATCTTCTTCTGTCTGTAAAACATCTTGCATCTCAACAAGGAATTCATCGCGCGTCATTTTTGTTCTCCTGATTCTTTTCGGGATAAAAATCCAATTTATTCGCGTAGAAACGCTTTAAATTGTCGAGATATTCACTAAATTTGTACATGTTGAGGACAGCGGTTTCGTGCTCTGTGACAGTTTTTTCATAGAGCTTTTCATCGTCCATGAACCTTTTAATGTCATCGATGATTTTTTTTCCTAGCTCATCATAGGAGCGATAGATATTGGGGAAGTCTTGCCAAGTTTTATCAGGGAAAAAAACATCATTGTATACAGCAAAGGCAAGAGTCCCGACTTGTGGAGAGTTGTTCAGGTAACCGTCAAAGCCTTCACCAAATGTGATGACAGCCGCTGATGCGGCTGTAAGCCGCATGCAGTCCTGTAGCTTCAACTTTTGGATGATCATAATCTTATAATCAGGGAGCTCTTTGTGGAGCTTCTTGATCAGATTGAGCTTGAACTGGATACCCTTAGGCGGAAGGTCGGGAGAGAGAAGGATGAGTTTTTCTTTTTGGGGGACAGGGATTCTTTGAACATTGCCGAGGTCGTAGTAAACGGAAAGCATATGCAATGGCATGCCGAAAGTATTGCAGATATCCTGTGTCGCTGCGGCCTTGTTGCATACGGTCATCGTAACATGGGGGGTCAACAAATACAGCCAGCTGTATTGTGCCGGAGACGGCATGAGCTTAATCTGCTGATTGACAATATTGATATGAAGATCGTCAATCGAGCGTAATAAATCAAAATTTTCATCTAGAAGAGACTTGCGAACGAGCTCCTCTCCTGTTTCTGGATTGATAATGTCAACTTCAGGGATGTGCAAGATACACTTTTTCTTCCCTTTCAAAAGATTTTTGACCTGTTCCCAACGACAAATTTCAATATCATTTTCAAAGCAATCATTATGGCTGTATGTATATTTCCCAGGGATCGTCGTCATGATAACTGCTGCTTTATCGCCAAGAATCTCTTTTGAATATTTGCAATATGAGAAAAGAGACATCTGTCCTCCGCACATGCGGTAGGGAGCAATCTCAAAAAAAACGACAAGGGTATCAGCCTGTTTCGCTGCTGCTAAATCATAAGAATTTTGGACTTGTGTTGCAATGATTGTCTCTATTTCTTGCTCGCTAATAAAATAGTCATCAAAATACCTTTTCCTCAGGATCTTGTGAAGGAAATTTAGACTTTTTTTATCTGAATGAAAATATAGGTTGAGCAGAGAGATAATGATTGCTTTGAGAATTTGTTTTATAAGTTTCATAAATATCTCTTTATTGTATTAGAAGATTTGTAGTGTCTCTCTGTATAACTTACAGTAGTTACTTTTTGTAATCTCTTTTTTCAAAAGTATGGTGAGAAATGATGTGATTTCTAATTATAGTTCCTCGCATATTTTTTCTATCAGACTATCTTCAAGGCCGACAAAGAGTGGTAGACAGGCAATACGAGAACAAATATTTTCAGAAATGGGGCATTCCTGATACTCTTTGAGGTAGGGGAGAGTGTTCAGGCTGGGATAAAAATAACGACGGGGAAAGACCCGGTGTTTCTGTAGACGTTCAAAAGCAGCCAGAAGCGCCTGTTCGCTTTCAAATAACACAGGATAATAGGCGTAGTTGTATTCCAAGTCTTTCTGCATAATAGGGCGGTCTATAGTCTTTGGTAGAAGAGTATCATAGATCTTCGAAAGACGTTTGCGCTCATTTATGATGTCATCAAGATGAGGTAAGATGGTGTTACCCATCGCGGCATTAAATTCATCCTGCTTTGCATTGATACCAAGCATAAAGTGTGTATTACCTTCATGTCCGAAGCGTTTAACATAGTCGAGCTTGTTGGAAACGGCTTTATCTTTTATGATACAGGCCCCTCCCTCAATCGTATGAAAAAGCTTAGTGGCATGGAAGGAAAGTGTCGAAATATCTCCATACGAACATAGGGCTTTGCCTTTATACCGGGAGCCGAACGAATGGGCTGCGTCGTAAATGACCTTTAAGTCATGTTCCCTCGCTATTTTTTCGATAGCTTCGACATCGCAGGCATAACCAAAGATATGGACAGGCATGATGGCCTTCGTCCTAGGGGTAATAGCTTTTTCGATCTTTTGTGTATCAATGGTAAAATTTTTTTCTTCGACATCAACAAAAATAGGAGTACAGCGTTCCCAAAGGATAGATGAGAGGGTCGCAACATAGCTGAATGGCGTCGTGATAATCTCACCATCAAAGATGTCGAGGCAATGTAGAGCAAGTTGCAGTGCTATAGTTCCGTTTGTGACATATTGAACATGCGTAACACCAAGGAATTTTCCTAGAGAGGCTTCCAGCTCCTGAACTTCAGGTCCTTGGTTAGTCAGGATATCACGATCAAAGATCGCTTCTACTCTTTTGAGGTATTCATCCTTGGGAGGAAGATAGGGTTTAGTAACATATGTATTCATAAGTGACTCCGTATTCAGAATATTTTATGTTTTTTTGATTTACCATATTGAATTATGTGGACAAATATTTATATATCACTATTGTGATGCCGAGTATACGAATTTTTTTGTCATGAAATCTATATTTAGTATTACAATATTGGTTATAGCACTATTATGATGCAGTGCTATAATAATAAAATTTTGTCCTGTTTACATATTGTTTGAGATACTTTCATGTGCAGGCGCCATGAGAGGCATCAAACGTCCCCTCTCGGTTCGTCTACTAGCATTATCTTGGGCCCGTTGACCACACGTTCTTGTTCTCCACTAGACAGATTATTGCTCAATACTATGTTTTTTCTCAGTTATGTTGGCTGCAACTGAGGATAAAAACATAAGATTGCAACAAAAAAGTATTGTTTTATCGTGCCGCAATGGGGAATATCTGGGGCAAGAATCTCAATACTCCCTTCGCCAAGTGCATGAGGAAACCAATGTGATGCAGCAGTGTAGATTTTTTTAGCCTATCGTCCCGTGATGGTACGAATTTGCCTTGGCAAATGTCGATATCGAGCAAGTATAGGACTTGCAAAGATGTCTAGCTACTACGGCTGGTTTCACGTGGGTCCTTACAGTTTTTATTCAGCATGTAGAGAGTCAACTGCGTCCATTCGGGCCTTGGCAGGCAGGAGATGTACCACAATGGTCCCTTTTGTGAGTGATATCCTCACAGGAGAATACTCTGCTAGTTTCTACTCCTAGACTGTGAGTGGGCTGCTGGTCGATATCTAGCAGACACAGTGAAATTTCATATGCTGACGGCTTGGAGATGGTATTGAGCTCATAGCGTGTTGTATTACAACCCGCATACACGACGTTGTCGAGTCCTCTTCTTGTCTTTTATTGGAAAAATATCGTGGAGAACTGGAATATAAGTCATCTTCCATGACGATACAAAGACATTGACTCCCCCATAAAAAAGAAATCTAAGTCAAGTTTATTATGTATCTGTTGCTCTAGAACTCCCAAGATGAGGAATGAGACGGTACCAAAAGCGGCATTAGCTCATCCTCATCGGCTTTGTCACAGCCCCTGTCGCCTACTAACGCATATGATGTCGCTTAGTTTGAACATGACTTACTACTCCATATCACATGGCCCTGGATTTTGTAGCTAGGCCGGACATATAATCGAGGTTCTCTATGTCAATATAGACAAAGTAAAACGGAGGGACCGCATAGTCGCATTGACGGGCATCCACGAAAGCATGGAACTCTTGTTATTCATCAACCAGTCTCTCTGGGGTAAAGAAGGTAGCCTCATAAATAGGATTGGTGGCAAACGTAAGGCATAAAACGAGGACATTCAGAAGGCTGTCCGAGGTTAATTCCTTCTTATTTAATAGCTTTTGTATGGTAGATGCTATATATTCTTGTTGCCACTAATGCTTTTTCGACAAAAATCAGCTTCACGATCTTTTATGGACAAGATAGGATTAGCTATTGGCCATACTATCTTGAACATCGGATCGTCCCAGCGGTAGGCACCTTCATCCCATGGGCAATAATAGTCTGTGCACTTATAATGGCAATGGGCTATCTTGCTGGTGACTACGAAACCATGGGCCAGCCCTGGTGCGATCCAGAGTTGCCACTGGTTTTCATGAGTCAGTTCCACGCCGTACCACTGGCCAAAGGTGGGAGAATCCCGGCGGATGTCCACAGCTACGTCAAAAACGCTGCCTAAAGAAACAGAAATTAGTTTACCTTGGGGCCGGGTCTTTTGAAAATGTAGGCCACGCAGCACTCCGTAGGTGGAACAGGAATGGTTATCCTGCACGAAAGGCTGGCTGATACCGGCTTCGGCGTAACGCTCCTGTTGCCAAGTTTCCACAAAGTACCCGCGCTCATCCCCCCAGACTTTGGGTTTGATGAGCAGAACACCCTCGATGCCTGTTCCTACTACTTCCATTGTCCGATTCCCGTATCTACAAGTTCTCGAAGGTACTGGCCGTAAATCGTTTTGGCCAAGGGTCTGGCTAAAACACGTACATCATCGGCCGATATCCAGCCATTGCGCCAGGCGATCTCTTCTAGACATGCAATTTTCAGGCCCTGACGCTGTTCTACGGCCTGCACGAAGGCTCCGGCATCCATGAGGGAATCATGGGTCCCGGTATCCAACCAGGCGATACCACGTCCCATGAGTTCCACATGCAGGTCCCCACGGCGCAAGTAGGCATTGTTGACATCCGTAATCTCCAGCTCGCCGCGAGCGGAAGGCCGTATTTGTTTGGCGATGTCCAGCACGGAGGCATCATAAAAATATAACCCGGTTACGGCAAAATTCGAGCGAGGATGTTCCGGCTTTTCTTCGATGTTAATGACACGGCGGTCCTTGTCGAATTCGACGACGCCGTAACGCTGCGGATCGCTGACATGGTAACCAAAAATGGTCGCCCCCTGTTCGCGGGCCATGGCCGCATGGGTCAGTGCTGGCAGACCGTGTCCAAAAAAAACGTTATCGCCTAGCACAAGGCAGGTATTGTAGCCCTTAATATAATCTTCCGTTAGCAAGAAGGCTTGCGCCAGTCCTTCCGGTCGGGGTTGGATTACATATTTTATGGAGCACCCCCACTGCTGTCCGTCATGGAGCAGGGCTTCGTACAGGGGCAGGTGCTCCGGTGTGGAGATGAGACAGATATCCCGGATACCAGCCATCATCAAGGTGGCCAGGGGATAGTAGATCATGGGCTTGTCATAAATGGGCATGAGCTGCTTGCTGACGCTGAGGGTCAGCGGATACAGACGGGGGCCGGAGCCGCCTGCCAGCAGGATACCTTTCCATGAGGCCATATATGCTCTCCTGATGGATAACTGGGAAGAAAGGCGGTCTATCGCCCTGCGTAATTGCGCGTGATCCAGTCTTGGTAGGCGCCGCTACGTACGTTCTCTACCCACTGGCCATGTTCCAGATACCAGCGCACGGTCTCGCGCAGGCCGGAGGTGAAATCATGTTTCGGGACCCAGCCTAGTTCCTTTTCGATTTTGCTGCAATCAATAGCATAACGGAAGTCGTGGCCGGGCCTGTCCGTCACGAATGTGATTAGGTCGGCATAGCCTCCTCGTGAGCTGGGAACAAGTTCGTCCAGTAGAGCGCAAAGGCTGCGCACTACATCCAGATTGGTCTTTTCCGAGCGGCCACCAATATTATAACTTTCACCGATGCGGCCAGCCTCCAGGACGCGGGCGATGGCTTGACAGTGGTCTTCTACATGCAGCCAGTCGCGGATATTGTTCCCTGTGCCATAGACAGGCAGTTTTTTCCCTTCCAGCGCATTGAGGATCATGAGCGGGATCAATTTTTCCGGGAACTGACGCGGGCCATAATTGTTGGAACAGTTGGTCAGCAGCACCGGCAGGCCGTAGGTCTCGTGGAAGGCACGCACCAGATGATCACTGGCAGCCTTGGAGGCTGAATAGGGGCTGTTGGGGCTGTACGGCGTCGTTTCCGAAAAGGCGGGATCTCCCTCTTTGAGAGTGCCGAAGACTTCGTCTGTCGAGACGTGCAGGAAACGGAAAGCCTGTTTTTTATCCATCTCCAGTTCTTTCCACCATTGCGAGACGACCCGTAGTAGGGTCGCTGTTCCCAGGACGTTGGTCCGTACGAAAGCTTCAGGGGCAACGATGGAGCGATCGACATGGCTTTCAGCGGCGAAATTCAACACAGCATCAGGACGATAGGTCTGTAGCAACCAGCGCACGAGTTCGGCGTTGCCGATATCGCCCTGAACGAAAATGTAGTCCTTATCTTGTGCCAGTTCCGCCAGATTCTCCGGATTGCCGGCATAGGTCAGCTTGTCCAGATTGATGACACGTTCACCTCGTTGCCGGGCCTGGAGGACATAACAGGAACCAATAAAACCGGCGCCGCCGGTGATGAGGATAGTTTTGCTCATGGGACATCTCATGCACATCGATGTGCCGGTTATTGTTGCAGGGGAGAAAGGGCAAGCTCTGCCATAGTCAGAGAGAGAGCTTCTTGCCAGTGAGGCAGTTTGATCTCCAATGTTTTTTCCAACTTGTCCACAGACATGCGTGAATTCAGTGGACGCGGAGCGGGGGCACCATATTCTTCAGTCGTGATGGCTTGTACAGCGTCATTTTGGAGGCGTAACGCATATCCCATGCGACGGGCTGTATCGAATATCCGGCAGGCGAAACCGTGCCAGCTTGTTTCGCCACGACAGACGGCATGATAGATGCCGGAAGGAACATCTCGCCGCGCCAGTGCAATACTTGTGATATCGGCCAGGAGGCGGGCAGAGGTGGGGGCACCGATCTGGTCTGCCACGATGGATAAATGGTCACGCTGCCCGGCCAGGCGCAACATGGTCTTGAGAAAATTGTTCCCGCGGGCGGCGTAGACCCAGGATGTCCTGAAAATGACGTAAGATGCGCCGCTATCCATGATTGCCTGATCTCCAGCCAGTTTACTCCGGCCGTAGACATTGAGAGGCCCGGTAGCTGCCTCTTCGCTGCGGGCGTCGTGGCCGCTGCCGTCATAGACATAATCGGTAGAGTAGTGGAAGATCCGGATGGCATGCCTTGCCGCATACTGTGCCAGTACATACGGCAGATCCCGATTGACGCACAAGGCTGTCTGCATATCAGCTTCGGCCTTGTCCACCGCTGTATAGGCTGCCGCGTTGACGATGCAGTCCGGGGCATGCATCTCCAGCCAGCGGTTCACTGCAGACATGTCTGAGAGGTCGAGCTCTTGGCGTGTTGGTGCCAGGACCTCCCCCCACAGGGAAAGGCTGCGATGCAGTTCAAATCCAACTTGTCCGGTAACGCCTGTGAGAAATATCTTCATTGCTGTTCCCGTTGTGTTTCGAAAGACTTCATATACTCCGGTAGAATCTCCTGCGGGCTACCAATGCGGCATATTCTGCCCTTCTCCATCCAAATCAGTCTGTCACAGTGTTCCACGGTGCTTAAACGATGAGCAATGATGATGATGGTCAATTGGCCTTTGAGAGCTGCGATGGTCTCCATGATGGCGCTTTCTGTCCCTAGGTCAAGCGCACTGGTGGATTCATCCAGGATCAGGATATCAGGAGCAGCATACAGGGCTCGTGCGATGGAGACGCGTTGCGCCTGGCCACCGGAAAGCCCTGCTCCCCGTTCCCCGATGGGGTATTCTATGCCTCTCGGGTCATGCTCCACAAGATCCAGCGCCGCCATACGACAAGCCCGGGCCACTTTTGCTGCATCATACGGCTTGCCCCATTGGCTGAAGGCTACGTTTGCTGCCACGGTCCCCTGCAGGATATAGGGAGACTGAGGTACATAGCCGATACTGCGGATATAGGCGGCCCTTTCTTCTGGCGAGAGTTCCTTGCCGTCCACGCGTAAGATGCCACTGCTCATGGGCAACAGGCCGCACAGTAGGCCCACAAGAGTTGACTTACCGGCACCGGAGGGGCCGACAATGCCCAGCTGTTCACCTTTATGGATGGAGAACGCCAGCTGGGAAAGGCTATCTTGTTGGGCATCGGGGTAGCGAAATCCCACATCATCCAGCGTGATTTCTCTCGTGAAGCGGAATGATGGATCGGGTTCCGGCGGTGACGCCAGGGCCCGCTGTTGAATGGTCTCCAGGCGCTCCAGACAGTTCATGGCCATGACGCGCAGTCCGCGCAGTGTCACGAGGCAACCCAGCGAGCGGTTGAGTAGCGGCAACACGCGCCATGCCGCCAGCATGACGACGGTGATCACACCGGCAATGGTCGGCATGCTGGCATCATCTGTAGTAATAAGAAGCCAGATGGTGCTGGGGATCACGAGAAACCCGCAGACCTCCAGGATCCAGGAAGGAATGGGGGGGGCGATCGTCAGGAACGAGCGGGCATTTTTCCCTTTACGGCAGGCATCTTGATAGGATTTGAAAAAGACCGGCTGTTGTCGGTAGATGAGGACATCTCGGATACCGTTCATGGCAACCATGGCCGTGCTGTTCTCCTGATGTGCGCTATCCGCTGAGATCTTGCCGGAACGGTCAATAGCGGACTTCATACCGCGATAGATGGATGTCGTGATCACTCCCGTGATGAACAGGCAGAGCAGGATGACGCCCGGTGTAGCAGAGATGAGCGTCAGGAACAGGGCTACAGCCGTGATGGCATAGGTATAGACGTTGAGGATGTTGACGACATATTGTCCCAACATGTTTTTCCAGCTCAGGGCTTGGAACATCGCCATGCTGTTGCCCGCCATATGTTCCATATAATCACTGTACAGAAAGTGATGCATGATGGAACTGCCCGTGCTGAAGGCGATATCTTCACCCAGTACGGCGCTTTTCCAGCCTACCAGAGCCGAGAGGGCATTTTTGATGGCCGTACAGCCCACGACGAGACAGGCGGTAAGAAGGGTGAAGTAGCGCAGGTCGCTGCAAAACTGGCCGAGAGCAGGCAGGAACTGAAAAATTCCCTGGACGATCTTGTGCGAGAGAATGACCTGTGGCGCAGCGATACTCATGGCCATCAGAGACATGGAAAAAATAGAAATGACTTCAAAGAACGCAAGTACGAACATAAGGAAAAGCAGTCCATAGACCCGCCAGCGTACTTGGGAAGGCAAAACATGCAGGATACGGCGAATATCGCGGATGAGCAGTTTTTCTTGAATATCCATGGACAGCTCGTTTCAATCTGAACTGGCGTCAGAGTTGAAGTGCAGAACAAAAAAGATCTTTTTAAAGTGCTATGTTGTACACTTCACGAGAAGGTGTTTCATACAGCGTGATACGGATATCTGTACAGGTGGAAATGATGATGGTTCTGCATTAAGTGGTTTATGTCCTATATGAATAAATATCGAATAAATCTAGATACCTCTGGTCAAGGAGGCAGGTATGCCAGGGGCATGCCTGCTTTTTATATAGTAATCTTGGGCAATAAAAAAGGGGTCACAGCTCATCACCGTAACCCCTAGTTTTCCTTGTGGTGGAGAAGAGGAGACTTGAACTCCCGACCCCCGCCTTGCGAAGGCGATGCTCTCCCAGCTGAGCTACTTCCCCACATGGACGCCACAACGCGGCGTAGCGAGGTATGTATGCCATTCATCTGCCGCGGTCAAGTCTTTTTTGTGCACAGGCCGCCCGTAGGTCAGGAGAGAGTGGCCTGATATCCGTGGCATACAAGGGTCGGTCAGCTACGAAGCCGGCTCCGGCAAGCAGGAGGACATGCCTGCACCAGTGACCGCCAGGATGGGGAGGTCGCCATGTCCGCCGCTCGCTCCGGTTGTTTCCAGAGCGTTTTCTCCTTGGTATGCAGGCAGGCGAGCTCCGGCTTTCCCGGAATGCCTGCGGGAAAGCAGGGGCGCTCCGAAGCAGGCCGGCACAGCAACGCCCTGCCCGCCAGGACACACAGGGGCATCCCCGGACCGTGTCTTTCGGCCGGCAACCTTCACGCCACGCCGGACAAAGCCCGTGGCATCCCCGGGTCCTCTCCTTCCGCCATCCCTGAAAAAAATCGGCCGGGCCGCCCCTGTGGGGCTTGGCTACCGCGAAAAAAAACGCTATAGAAGCCCGCTGGTGTCACTATGAAGGAATATCGAGATCATTATTTTCTCAAGGCCAAGCGCGAGAATTATCCGGCCCGTTCCGTGTATAAGCTCAAGGAACTGGACGCGAAGTTCAAGCTCTTCCGCCAGGGGAT
>ULRO01004746.1_pt1 | contig 18991 bp, 11 predicted proteins | sample 1955421 | NCBI WGS metagenome assembly ULRO01 (sample SAMEA4835682, study PRJEB28245) | human gut metagenome | biome: gut microbiome; material: fecal sample | place: Denmark | collected 2008 | reverse complement strand
TCGCCGGGGCGGCGGCCTAAATCACTTGCGAAACTTGAGTAGATAATGTAATTATACCACCCATAAGCGCCGCCCCTCACGTTTAAGATATTATTGGCGGAAGGTTGCCTGAATCTTATAGTCAAACTCCTTAATACTTTGTCTCGGTTCATCCAGAAGGTTGCCACAGCAAACCTTGGCCACCCGCGGCCATAAGCGGGAGGGACCCAGCCGCAGGTTGGGAGGGACGGAGCGCGAAGCGCGGAGGGTTTGTCGTGGCAACCTTCTGGATGGGATTTCCAAACGGGTAAAAATCCGTGGAGGATAAGTGATTGACCATTAGGAATATGCTTGGATGTCCTCTTGCATGAAGCGGGAATGAGGATAGGGAAGCAAAAGAATGAAAAACAAAAAGTTGGCCTCCGCGAGGCCGTGAATGGATTATGAACAGTTTCATTAACTTCTTGAAGCGCAACAAACTTTACAGCGCGGTCAACCTTCTGGGACTCAGCCTCTCGATGGCGTTTGTCCTGCTTCTGGCCGTGTACGTCACCAGTCAGCTGAGTACTGACTCGTTCCAAAAGAACGCCGACAGGATCTACGTCATCGCACAGAAAGAGACCCTTTCGTCCGCTTACTGGCTGTCCCGCCACATGAAGGCTAACTTTCCGGAGATTGAGAGGTCAGCTTCATATTCCAGCAACGGAATGCAGGAGTACAAGATCGACGGCAACATCGTGAACGCCAGGACTTCTTACGCTGACTCGTCGTTTTTCGATATGTTCAGTTTCCCTCTCGTGGAGGGCGACTTCAGTGAGTGGAAGGCCTCGATAAGCGGAGTCCTGATCAGTGAGTCTTTCGCCAAGGCTCAGTTCGGGGACAGGGATCCGGTGGGACGTGAGATCCGTTTCGACGGCGCTGACTCAACGGTAAGCAACCTGACAGTCTCAGGTGTGTTCAAGGACATTGAGAACTCCATCATCAGACCGTGCGACATATTCCTTCGCGGAGAGATCACGACGATCATCAACCAGGCGAACGATGAGCGGATGTCCAACGCCGGATCATCCACTTGCTTTGTGATGGCTTATCCGAACGCCGATCTTCCGGCCAGACACGATGATATTCTTAAATGGTGCCGGGAGAATTTCTGGAGATATATGTCAGACTACGGCGGAGGCGATAATGACGTGAGAATCATTCCTTTACGTGATGTCTATTTCCTGTCGGACGGCAATGAGGACTATAATGACAGTCTGCGTCTTGGCAACAAGACGACAGTGATGCTGCTTGCCGGAATGTGCTTCCTGCTGCTTCTGTTCGCCATCCTGAACTATGTGAATATGACCACGGCTCTCTCCGGCTTCCGTGCCAAGGAGATGGCCACCAGAAGGCTCATCGGGGCGACGAAAGGCGGCATATTCATGAAGATGATTGTCGAGAGCACCATAATCTGCGCGGCCGCTATGGTCATCGCCGTCCTGCTTGGCGAGGCCATTTCCCCGGCGGCTTCGAAGGTGTTGAACTATGACATCTCTATCTTCAAGGCAATCTCTCCGGTGAGCGTGCTTGTCTGCGTCCTGTTCACTGTTCTGGTCGGAGTCATCGCCGGTTTGGTTCCGGCTCTCATCATCCAGAAGACCGAGCCGATCGAGATTGTCCGAGGTACGCTCAGACTCAAGACAAAGACCCTTTACAGCAAGGTCATCATTGTGATTCAGAATGTCATCACGGTCGTGATGCTCGTGACCGCTTTCACGATGTACTTTCAGATCCGCTCCATGATCAACGCTCCGATGGGCTATAACACTGAGGATCAGATCACCATCAGCAATGAATATGGCCGCGCGGGCGAATTGGCTCCGCTCATCAACAAACTTAAGGCGGAAAGCTGCGTTGAGGCTGTCGGTCTCGGCGATGGCTACCCGATGTTCGACACCAACAACAGGACTATGTCCACCGAAAGCGGAAAAGAGGCGTCGTTCCAGATGGTGAAGGGCGACAGCGCCTACTTCAACATCCTCGGCATCAGGAAGAAGCAGGACAATCACACACCTGACTGCTATTGGCTTAATGAATATGCCTACGGAATCCTCGAAATAGACGAGACCGCCACGGAGTTCACAACCAAGTCCAACAGCACATGGCAGATAGGAGGAATCTACTACGACTTCAAGATCAAGCCGTTGCTGGAGGAGCAGCATCCTGCGTTGATTTACCAGTATGATGAATATCCTGCCGGGAAGTGGCCGTGGACGATTCTTGTGAAGACCACGCCGGATCACAAAGAGGCTTTCGCAAGGGTCAAGGCGGTCTTTAGCGAATTGTACCCGGATAAGTTATTCGATGCCAGCTATGTCGAGGATGACATCAAGGCTGTGTTCGCTTCCGAGAACAGGGTGTTGGAGATCATGGTCATATTCACAATCCTTTCGCTGTTTGTCTCGGCTCTGGGTCTCGTGGCGATGAGTTCGTACTACATGCAGCAGGAACGCAGGACTGTGTCTCTCAAGAAGGTCTATGGCGCTGACTATAACTCTGTCCTGTGGGGTCTTGTGGCTGAGTTCATGAAGATGATCGGTGTGGCGTTCGTCATCGCCGTCCCGGTGGCGTGGTACCTGATGCACACTTGGTTGAACGGCTATTCCTACCGCATCGGTCTCCATTGGTGGATCTTCGCGGTGGCAGGTCTGTTCACAGCCCTCATCGCCGTCCTCTCTGTCCTTTGGCAGGCTGTCCGCGCCGCCCGCACCAACCCGGCGATCGAACTGAAGAAGGAATAGCATGCTATATCTCCAATCCAGATGGTTGTCGCGATGAACCCTCCGCGCTTCGCGCTCCGTCCCTCCCAGGCTGCGCCTGGGCCCCTCCCGCTTATGGCCGCGGGTGGCCAAGGTTCGCTGCGGCAACCTTCTGGATTGAGTAGTAATATTCAGTGGAGCCTAAACGATTGAAGATTAGGAATATAATGATGTGTCCTCACCGCTGGAATCGGGAGGAGTATATGCAAGCAAAATATTGAACGATAAAAGATTAGCCTCCATGTGGAGGAATGGGTATGAGAAGAAAAAGTGATTTGATCATCAAGGTTCTGTCCTTGGGAGTCGGGATGGCGATAGCCGTCATCCTGATCGCCAAGGTCTGCTTTGAACTTTCGTACGACAATGTCTATGAGGACATTGACAGGATCTATAAGATCCGCACCGGCGCCGTTATGCAAGGTGAGGATAAGGATTTCGGTCAGGTCAGCGGAGCCATCGCTCCGGGATTCAAGGCCGAGGTGCCGGGAGTGCTGGAGGCCACAAGGTTCACCAGCATATTCAACAGCGAGAATTTCATCATCGATGACGATGGAAGCAAGGTGGCGGCCGAGCACCTTTTAGCGGATTCCTGCTTTTTCAGGATATTCAATCGCCAGTTCCTCGCCGGTGAGCCGGAAAAGGCGTTGAGGTCGTGGAGCGGCGATGTGGCCATCTCAAAGACTTTCGCCGAGAAACTTGGTGGAGTCGGAGCGGCTGTCGGCAAGCAGATCGCCAACGAGGACAATCCGAATCTGAAGCTGACTGTCTGCGGAGTCTATGAGGACTTCCCTAAGAACGGATCGATCCACGCCGATGTCATCCTTTCCATCGAGGCGATGAGCAAGTGGAGCCTCTCCAACTGGGTCGGCAACGACAGGTACGTCGCTTTCGTCAAATTGGCCGAAGGGGTTGATCCGGCGTCGCTTAAGGATGCCATCCACGAGATGCAGAAGGCTCACCAGCCTTTGGAGGAAATGGAGAAGAGCGGACTCACTCTCTGGTACTTCCTTTCGCCTTTGGCCACCGAGCACAGCTCGAAGCCGGAGGTCAGGAACCTTGTGTTCATACTTGCCATCATCGCCGCTCTGCTGCTGCTTGTGTCCATTATGAACTACGTCCTTGTGGCGATCTCGGATGTCATCCGCAGGGCGCGCGAGGTCGGAGTCCGCAAATGCTACGGAGCCCAGCCTTGGGACATCAACAAGATCCTGCTCAAGGAGACCGCCTGGAATTTGGGTGTCTCCCTCGCCGTGGCAGCCCTGCTGATCTTTGCGTTCAGGGGTGCGGTTGAATCCCTGTTGGGAGTCCCTGTGAAGGATCTTGTCACTCCGCTTTCCGTCTGGATCATTGTCGGGATTGTGATCTTGGTGTTCCTTGTCTCCGCCGTCATTCCGGCGAGGATGTTCACCAAAATCCCTATTTCCAGCGCCTTCCGAGGCTACAAGGAGAGCAAGCGCCGCTGGAAGATCTCACTGCTTGCCTTCCAGTTCGCCATCAACGCCGTGCTGGTGTCGCTGGTGCTGATCGTCAGCTTCCAGTACCGCAAGGTGCTGAACGCCGATCCGGGCTACAACTACAGCAATCTTGTCTATGAGACATTCCCGTCCTACGACCAGACGAAGATGACAGCCATCGCCGGTGCTCTTCGCCAGCTGCCTGAGGTCGAGGCTGCTGAACTGACCTACGTGACACCTTTGGCGTCAGCTTCCGGCAATAATATTACCCTTCCTGGTGACGACAGGGAACTCTTCAATGTCGCTGATGAATATGGCGCCACGGAAGGTTTCTTCAATATGATGGGCTTCCGGCTCGTCGAGGGATCCGCTCCAAAAGGACCGAATGATGTCGCTGTCAGCAAGTCCTTTGTGACCAAGATGGCGGCTTTCGCCAACTGGTCTGACGGAGCCGTTGGAAAGATTGTCGGCATCACCGAGCACGGGCAGGTCACGATCTGCGGAGTCTATGAGGACTATGTCATCGGAAGCGTCTCTGATTCGGACAACCGTCCGAGCGTGCGTTTCTGCTGGAACAAGGACTTCCTCACCGATGAGGAAAAGGCTGACTTTGACTGGTCAAGGCTGATGCAGACACTTGTCGTGAAGCTCACGGATGTCACTCCGGAGACGATGCGTAAGGTGGAGAAGACAATCCGGGAGGTCGCTCCTGACAGCGACGCCGAGGTGAAGTCTTACGCCGAGACGTTCAGGAGCCTATACGATCCGACGAGGCAGATGAAGAGAACCTACACCCTTGGAGCGTTGTTCGCCCTGCTGATAGCGGTGATCGGCCTGATCTCCTACGTCCGTGACGAGAACTATCGCCGAAGCGCCGAGATCGCCGTCCGCAAGGTCAACGGAGCGCAATCCTCGGAGATTGTGTCGATGCTCGTGATGGATGTGCTGAAAGTGGCTCTTGTCGCTGTCCTTATCGGTGACGCCGGGGCTTGGCTTGTGGCGCATTACTGGCTGGAGCAGTTCGCCCTGAAGATCACCCTGTCACCTCTGTTCTTCATCACCGCCGACATCATCGTCCTGGCCATAATCGTCAGCGTCATCGTGATCGGCTCCCTGAGGATCGCTCACACCAACCCTGTCGAGTCCCTCAAGAACGAGTAGGGTAGTCCTGCTATCCCGGTCGCTGAGCGTGCCATCGTTGAACCCGTGGTTCGACAGCTCACCAACCATCGAAATGCGATTGCAGTGTCGTGGCAGATAACTATCTGTCAACTAATATAATAAGCAAGTACGTGGTGCCGGTTTATGCACCACGTACTTGCTTTATTGTTTGATAATGAGCTACTTAGTTGCCACTCGCTCGGAATCAATGAGTGGCGATTAACCTGTTGATTGACAGTGAATAAGCGTTGTATCTTTGGTGGAAAACTACTGAAGGTAAATTATTATATTCTTGATAATGAATATGTTCCATCCCATGGTCCGCTTTGCGGCGGCCTTCCGGACGCTAATGAGTTTTACTTGAATATCAGCGTGAAAACAGTCGCTTCGGAGTCCGAGCGGGTGAGGCGGAGGGTGCCGCCGTGCATCCTCATGATCTGACGGGAAAGGCTCAGTCCGATTCCGCTGCCCTCAGGCTTGGTCGTGAAGAACGGAATGAATATCTCCTCCTGGCTTGCCGCGCTGATAGGCGGCCCGTCATTGCTCACATTGATGATGACGTTGTCCCTCTTGTCAATCTCGGCAGAGATTTCGATGTGCCGCGCCCCGGCCTGAGCGGCGTTCTTGACAAGGTTGATGAGAATCTGTGAGATCTGGCTCTCGTCAGCGTACAGAAGCACGTCCTCGGTCTTTTCCACAAATCCAGCGGTAGCCCCGGCGGCGGTCAACACCGGCTGGCTCAGATCGATGACCTTGGCCGCGAGGTCGCGAGCGAAAAACGCCTTCCTGACCGGCACGGCCACGTGGGTCAGATCCCTGTACGAATTGACAAACTTTATAAGACCACGGGACGAACTGGCGATGGTCTCCAGACCTGCCTTGAGGTCCGGCCCGTCTGATGGCGGAGTGATCGTCCCGGCATATTCGGAAAGAGCCTCGGAAAGGGAGGCGATCGGTGTGACGGTGTTCATGATCTCGTGTGTGAGAACCCTGATGAGCCTCGTCCAGGACACTGACTCGTTCTCCTCGATGGCCTCAGAGATGTCGTTTACCGCGATGATTTTCACGTCCTTACGCCCGATGTGCGCCGATGTGGCGGACAGGGAAATGTTCGTCTGCGAGCTTTCCGAATAGATGGACGCTTTCTGGTCCAGCCCCTCCTCGACTTTCTCAAAGGCTCCTCTTAATGAAGGGCTTACGATGTCAAGTTGCCGTAAGGTGCTTAAAGACGACACTCCCAGAAGAATCAACGCCTGCTTGTAGGTGTAAAGCACGGAATCCGTCCCGGACTCCAGCACGACGATGCCGGTCTTGGCCTTGTCCAACATCTGTCCGTAATATTCCTCCTGCTCCCGGATGTCGGCCGTCTCTTTCTGGAATATGGTACGGATTCGGTTCAGGGTCCTGTTGATCTTCCGGCTGCCCAAGCCCCCCTCGTCGAACCTGAAATTGGTCTCCTTATCCTCCAGGGCATCAAGCATATAGGTCACTTTCTTGAGGATGCGATGCCGTGTAAGAAGCACCGCAAGCAAAGCCACCAGCACCAGAACGCCGGCCGGAATCGCTATCTGAGGCCACGGAAGCATATTCATAAACTTCGACTAAATCCCGTATTTCTTGAGTTTGCTGTAGAGGGTCGGGCGGCTGACATTCAACGCCTTGGCAACCAGCGACATATTCCCGGAATATTTCTCCACCGCGGCGCGGATGGCCTTCTCCTCCACTTCCTCCAGCGTCGCCACAGAAGTCTCGCTTCCCTCGACCAGAGCCTCTGACGGCAGCTGCAACTCGTTCTCTGTCAGATCACTGCCTTCCGCCAGAATGACCGCCTTCTCGATGCAGTTCTGGAGCTCACGAATATTCCCGCTCCAGTGGCAGTCCTTCAAAGCGGCCTTCGCCTCCGGAGCGATGCCCTCTACCTCGCGGTGGTACTTCTCGTCGAACCTTTTTATGAATATCCCGGCGAGCGGAACGATGTCTTCCGGGCGCTCCCTCAGGGCCGGCAGATGGATGCTCATCGTGTTGATCCTGTAGAAGAGATCCTCCCTGAACGAGCCTTCCTGCACCTTCTGGCGCAGATCCATATTCGTGGCGCAGACAAGGCGGATGTTCACATTGCGTGGCTTGGTGTCGCCGACCCTCGTGATCGTCCTGTTCTGGAGAACCCTCAGAAGCTTCGCCTGAAGGTGTAAAGGAATATTCCCGATCTCATCCAGGAAAAGGGTTCCGCCCTCGGCCAACTCGACCTTTCCGGCCTTGTCGGCATAGGCGTCCGTGAACGCTCCCTTGACGTGTCCGAAGAGCTCGCTCTCGAAAAGGGTCTCCGGAATCGCTCCGGCATCCACGCTGACCATAGGGCCGTTCCGCCGCTCGGAATGATTGTGTATCTCTCTGGCCAGAAGATCCTTACCCGTTCCGTTCTCGCCGGTGATCAGTACCGTGGCATCGGTAGGGCCGATCTTCTCGATTGTCTTCTTGATTTCGGCCATAGCCTGTGAAGTGCCCCAGTACATCCCGGTCGGGCCGGTGGCATATTCATTAGACTGCCGGCTGTCATTCCGGTTCTCCGTCACCGCCCTTTCCAGCGTGGCGAGCAATTTCTCGTTCTCCCAAGGCTTCACGATGAAGTCGAACGCCCCTCTTTTCATCCCCTCCACGGCCAGGGATATGTCCGCGTAGGCCGTGAACAGCACGACTTTCTGGTTCGGGTTGTTGTTGCGTAACTCGCTGAGCCAGAAAAGTCCCTCATTTCCAGTGTTGATGTCAGTGTTGAAATTCATGTCCAGCAGGATCACATCCGGCTGGAAGGCATTGACGGTGCTGATAAGCTGTGCCGGTGACGGCAGGATCTCCACCGCCTCGAACCGCATAGGCAACAAGATCTTCAACGCGGACCGGATCCCCGCATTGTCATCAACCACAAGAACTTTCCCGACTTTCTTCATCTTGGTCACGTTTTTTTTCAGTGAATCTATTCCGAGGCGGACTCGGTGACGGAGACGTTCTCGACACCGGCGGCTTTCAGGGCGGCGACAAGGGCATCCACCTGCGACTTGTCCTCGAACGGGCCGGCGGTGAACACCACGGCTCCGGCCTCGACGCTCTTGATGAGATCCTTGTCCGAATGCTCGTGGATCGCCGCGATGGCCTCCTCGGACAGAGACTGTCCGTTCTCCGGGTAGATCCTGACCATCATCAAGGTCCTGACCTTCGACTCAAGATCCCTGGCCTTCGACACGCCGATGATCTGGCCATTCTGGAACGCATCGATCTGCGCGTCGCGGAACCCTCTCTTCTTCACCTTGTTAAGGTTGGAAAGAGCATCTTTGTAGGACTTGAAAAGCCCGACGGAATAGGCGTGCTTCCCGGTTGTCGTGGTCCTCTCGAACACAGGACTCAGGCCGTTGAGGTCGGAGACAGAGGCTTTTCTGCTGAGGGTAAATATTCTTATCTGATAGACAATGCCTTCCGGCAGGGTGTTGTTCTCGGCGAAACGTCCTTCCGGGAGGATCATGAACGAATAGTCGAACGAAGGTTTCGGCTTGAGGATCTCCAGATGAAGATCCGGGCCGTAACTGTTTTTGGAGAATGTGTAGCCGGAGGCTGTCCCGACAATATCCTTGTCGGCCTCGGCCTGGAGCCGCCGCGTGTCGATCACGATTCCGTTGGCCAGAAAATCCATCTCGATGTTCTGGAGCTCCTTTACCGCGGCGTTTAAGGAACTGTTCAAGGTCGGAAGCATCAATTCCTTGTCGGATATCTCGGCCGTGAGTCTGGCTTTTTCTTCCGCTGAGGCCGCCGCAAGTTCCGAGCGCATCTTGTCCAGATTCTTTCCGTACCTTGCCACCGAGTCACGCAAGGCTCTAACCTCACGCATCTTTTCCATGTAGCGCTTTGTGCCTTCATCGTGTTGCCCATCGTCCGGAACCGCCGCGTCATTGTCGATCCTGGAAGGATCCTTGGCCGGATTCAGGGCTGCCAGAGTCCTCAGCTCGCCTACATCGGTGACGGCTTTCCGGACAGGCATGCTGTCATATTCAAGTACATAGATTGTCACACTGTCGCGGCCGCACTCGCGGTTCGACGCGAAGATGGAATATTTCCCGTCCTCCGTGTTGACGAAAAGGAAGTCGTCGTAAGGTGATGAATATGGAAAGCCCATATTCACCGGCATGTCCCAATCGTTGGTCTCGCTGTTCCAGTTTGAGACATAGAGATCGTAGCCTCCCATGCCGTACAGACCTTTGGAGGCGAAGTAAAGTGATTGTCCGTCAGGGGACAGCATCGGGTAGATCTCGTCCGAGGAACTGGTCATCTGCTCGTTGATCAGCGCCGGTGCGGACCATAGGGAATCCGTCAGATGAGTGCAGTAAATATTCCTGATGCCCTCCTCGTCTTTGGCTGAGTAGTAGATGTCCTTCGCGTCGTCAGGGATGTAGATGGCGCGCGAGAGGTCGTCTCCGCCCAAAGAGTCGAGCTGGTTCGGGGCCTTCCTCCAGCTGAAATCCTTCAGCGGGTAGAACAAGAAGAAGTCCCTGAGCGGGAATGTCCGCTTCGCGACGACAGTCGGCTGGCTGCAGAACCCCATCATGTTCAGTCCATTGCGTGCCATCAACAATTGTTCCTCCGCCTTTGCCGAAGCGGTTGAGTCCAGAATCTCGATGGCGCCTTCGCTGTACTTGACCGCCTCCTCGAAGCTGTAGGCCAGCCGGCACGAGTCAGCCTTGATCATGAGTCTGGTCGGGGAGACTTGCGCGTGAGCCTCTCCGTTGAATGTGATCTGCGCGAGCAGAGTTAGAATGCCGATGAATATTTTGTTTCTCATTCTGAAAAATCTCGGTGATTGCGTCTGCAAAAATAAGAAATACTTGGCAGATAATTTCTTTCTAAGAAAAAAATGCTAAATTTGTACCCCTATTTTTATGCGAAAAAATTAAAACAATAAAATAAACGTAAAAATTATGCAAAGTAAAGGTTGGATTAGGCTTGTCGCCATTCTGCTTGCGATCGCTTCCATTTGGCAGCTTTCCTTCACGGCGGTGACATCCATCCAGGAAAAGAAAGCGGCCAGGTTCGCTGAGAAGGCTGCCGTTGCGGCTCAGAATTCAGCGGCTTTTGCCCAGATTCCTGAAAATGACCAGGCTTACTATCTGGATTCAATCAGGAAGGAACAGAACAGGGTATTCATTGATTCCATCTCTTCGAAGAAGGTATTCCTCTGGAACACCTACAAGGAGTGCAAAGCCAAGGAGATCAACCTTGGTCTGGACCTCAAGGGTGGTATGAACGTCATGCTGCAGGTGCAGCTTCAGGATCTTGTGAAGGCCATTTCCGGCAACAGCATGAATCCTGAGTTCCAGAAGGCTCTCGCCCTTGCCAAGGAACGCAGCGTTAATTCCAGAGAGGACTACATCACTCTTTTCGCGGATGCGTGGAAGGAAGTGAGCAACGGTCAGCACCTTGCCCAGATTTTCGGTACTTACGAGATGAAAGACAAGATCACCCCGGCCTCCTCAGACGCCGATGTCATCAGTGTCATCCGTGACGAGGCTGAGAGTGCCGTCGCCAACTCGTTCAACGTCCTCAGAAGCCGTATCGACCGTTTCGGTGTGACCCAGCCGTCCATCCAGAAACTTGGCAACAGCGGACGTATCCTCGTCGAGCTTCCGGGCGTCAAGGAGCCTGAGCGTGTGAGGAAGCTCCTTCAGGGAACCGCTTCCCTTGAGTTCTGGGAGACCTATACCAGCCAGGAACTTTCCGGCTACCTTGCCGAGGCCAACGCCAAGCTGGCTGAGATTCTTGCTGGAGAGGCCGACACCACAGCGGTCGCCGAGCCTGCCGCCGAGAATGTAGCCAAAGAAGGTGTTGACTCTCTTCTCAATTCAGAGATCGCTCAGAACCAGGACAATTCCGCTGAAATTGACGCTTACAGAAAGGCCAATCCTCTCTTCGCTGTGCTGAGCCCTTCAGGATCTAACAATGCCTGCATCGGTTTCGCCGCCGCGATCGACACCGCCAAGGTCAACAGGTATCTCGCCATGCCTCAGATCGCCGAGATCTTCCCGGCCGAGTTCAAGCCTATGTGGTCTGTAAAGCCTTCCGAGTATGCTCAGGGCGAGAACATCTTCGAGCTCGTCGCCATCAAGGCCACCTCAAGGGACGGCAAGGCGAAGCTTGACGGAGGTGTGATCACCGATGCACGTGTCGTTTACGACCACGGTTCAAACGGTGAGCCTTCCGTTTCCATGAGCATGAACGCCGAGGGAGCCAATGTATGGGCCCGCATGACCAGCGACAACGTCGGCAAGCAGATCGCCATCGTCCTTGACGACATGGTATATTCATATCCTAACGTACAGAACGCCATCACGGGCGGAAGTTCCTCTATCACCGGTCACTTCACTCCGGATGAGGCCACCGACCTTGTGAACGTCCTCAAGTCAGGTAAGCTTCCTGCGCCTGCCACCATCATCCAGGAGCAGGTTGTAGGTCCTTCACTCGGTGCCAAGTCCATCAACGCCGGTATGATCTCCTTCATCATCGCGTTCCTCTTGGTTCTCGTTTACATGATTTTCTTCTATCAGGGCGCCGGTGTCGCCGCTGACATCGCACTCCTTTGCAACGTGCTTCTCCTCTTCGGAGTCCTCGTTTCATTCGGAGCTGTCCTGACATTGCCTGGTATCGCCGGTCTCGTCCTGACAATGGGTATGGCCGTTGACGCCAACGTGATCATCTACGAGCGTATCAAGGAAGAGCTTGCTGCTGGCAAGGGTCTGGGCAAGGCCGTAGCCGATGGTTACAAGAACGCCTACTCCGCCATCATCGACGGTCAGGTGACCACCCTCCTTACCGGTATCGTCCTTTTCGTGTTCGGTTCAGGTCCTGTCCAGGGCTTCGCCACCACGTTGATCATCGGTATCATCACCTCTGTCCTCACCTCTATCTTCATCACAAGGCTTATCTTTGATGACCGCATCGAGAAGGGCAAGAGCATCGCTTTCGAGAACAACCTCACCAAGAACTTCCTCAAGAACACGCATTTCGACTTCATCGCCGCACGCAAGTGGTCTTACATCATTTCCGGCGCGTTGATCGTCATTTCAATCGTGTCTATCTTCACCAAGGGCTTCACTTACGGTGTTGACTTTACCGGTGGCCGTACCTATGTTGTACGTTTCGACCAGCCGGTAACCGCCGAGCAGGTTCGTGATGCCGCTATCGTTGAGTTTGACGGTGCCGTCGAGGTAAAGCAGTTCGGTGGCGAGAGCCAGATGAAGATCACAACCCAGTACAAGAACGATCAGGAGTCAACTGATGTTGACGCCGAGGTTGAAGCCAAGCTCTACAACGCTTTGAAGCCGTTCTTCGCTGAGACAGACATCACTCTTGACGAGTTCAAGTCAACCGTTGACAATCCTAACGGTATCATCTCATCAGACAAGGTCGGCCCTACGATCGCCAACGACATGAAGAGAGACGCCATCATCGCCGTCATCCTCTCCCTGTTTGTGATCTTCGCGTACATCGCCTTCCGATTCAAGGGCTGGACATGGGGCCTTGGTGGAGTCGTTTCACTTGCCCACACCGCGATCATCGTGATCGGTTTCTTCTCATTGTTCTCCGGAATCCTTCCGTTCAACCTTGACGTTGACCAGACGTTCATCGCGGCCATCCTGACCATCATCGGTTACGCCATCAACGACAACGTGGTTATCTTCGACCGAATCCGTGAGTACAGGACCCTGCATCCGAATGTTGACGTGAGGACCAACACCAACCAGGCCATCAACGCGACATTGACACGTACCGTCAACACCTCTGTCTCCACTCTCGTGACCATGCTCGCTATCGCGATCTTCGGTGGTGAGTCCATCAGAGGTCTCGCGGTCGCCCTTATCCTTGGTATCTGCATCGGTACTTACGCTTCCATCTTCATCGGTACACCAGTGATGTTCGATGCTACGATTTGGAACCAGAAGCGCCTTGCCGCCAAGAACGGCACCACAGCCAAATCATCAAAGAAATAATATCTTTGACAAATGAATATGCAAAAGCGCCGACCCGATAGGGCCGGCGCTTTCGATTCGCACAATAGCCATACACCCCCAGTCACTACGTGACAGCCCCGGTAAATAAATAATAATTTGAAATATATCGCGGCATTTTTGCTTATAATCTTTTTTGGACTTACCTTTGTCAGAGAGATTGTAAAACAATTTATAAACCGATAATATTGATTTATTATGAGCGAAGAGAAATTCAGGATTGAATCCGATCTTCTTGGGGAACTTCAGGTTCCGGCTGAGGCCTACTACGGTGTTCAGACACAGAGGGCTCTCAATAATTATAAGATTTCCAACACCAGGATGTGCGACTACCCTGAGTACGTCATCGCCATGGCCTGCATCAAGCTTGCCGCGGCACAGACGAACAAGGAACTCGGAGCTATGGATCCGAAGATCGCCGACGCGATCGTGGAGGCATGCCGCGAGATCATCGACGGAAAGTTCCACGACCAGTTCCCTGTGGACATGATGCAGGGAGGCGCGGGAACATCCGTGAACATGAACGCCAACGAGGTGATCGCCAACAGGGCTCTTGAGATCATGGGACATGCAAAGGGGGAGTACCAGTTCTGCTCACCTAACGACCATGTGAACTGCGCCCAGTCTACCAACGACGCCTATCCTTCTGCCTTCCGCTACGCTTTCATCAGGATGAACAGAAAACTGGAGAAGAGCCTCAAGGATCTCATCGACGCGTTCAAGGAGAAGGGTGAGGAATTCAAGGACGTTATCAAGATGGGCCGTACACAGCTTCAGGACGCGGTTCCTATGACCTCCGGCCAGGAGTTCCACGCCTATGCCACCAACCTTGAGGAAGAGGTTCTGAACCTTGAGAGAAACGTGAATCTTCTCTATGAGATCAACATGGGAGGCACCGCAATCGGTACCGGCCTCAATGCCAAGCCTGGTTTCGCAGAGCTTTGCGCCAAGAAGATGACCGAACTCACAGGCGAGAAGTTCATCGCTGCTCCGGATCTCGTGGAGGCCACTCCTGACACTGGCGCCTATGTCAGCTACTCTGGTGCCCTCAAGAGACTGGCAGTCAAGCTTTCCAAGATTTGCAACGACCTCAGGCTCATGGCCTCCGGTCCTCGCTGCGGTCTGAAGGAGATCAATCTTCCGCCTATGGCTCCAGGCTCGTCAATCATGCCTGGCAAGGTCAATCCTGTCATCCCGGAGGTCACCAATCAGGTTTGCTTCAAGGTGATCGGCAACGACATGACCGTCTCATTCGCTGCCGAGGCCGGACAGCTCCAGCTGAATGTCATGGAGCCTGTGATCGCAGAATCCATCATGGAGAGCATCACCTGGCTGACGAACGCGATGAACACCCTGCGCGAGAAGTGCATCGAAGGCATCACCGTCAACAAGGAGCGTTGCTACGAGATGGTGAAGAACAGCATCGGCATCGTGACCGCCCTCAACCCTATCATCGGCTACAAGGCCAGCACCAAGGTCGCCAAGGAAGCTCTTGAGACCAACCGCTCTGTCTATGACATCGTCCTTGAGAAAGGCATCCTCACCAAGGAGGAACTCGACAAAGCCCTTGATCCAAAGAATATGATCAGATAACCATTTGATGAATATATCAAAAAGGCCGGCGGATTCTTTTCTCCGCCGGCCCTTTTTGTAGAATCTCCTATGACAATATATAGGTGAAATATTACTATCTTTGCGTCCGTTTTTATGATTGCAAGGCGATGAAAGCGATAGGGACAGTCCTCTTGTTGGTGCTATCCAACATATTTATGACATTCGCGTGGTACGGCCATCTGAAGCTTCAGGAGATGAAGGTCTCGACGAGCTGGCCGCTCATTCTGGTCATCCTCTTCTCCTGGGGACTGGCGTTTTTTGAATATTGCGCCCAGGTTCCAGCCAACCGCCTCGGATTTACTGGCAACGGCGGCCCGTTCAGCCTTATGCAACTAAAAGTTATCCAAGAGGTTGTCTCCCTCATCGTCTTCACTTTGGTTGTCACCCTCCTCTTCAAAGGCGAGGCTCTCCACTGGAACCACATCGCGGCGTTCGTCTGCCTTGTGCTCGCCGTCTTCTTCGTTTTCCTGAAGTAGCTTCTTCCCCAAAGGTGTTCGGTGGAAAAGACCGGAAAGAATTGCACAGGGAGTGCCGCCCGTGTCCTTCCTGCATGGTTTCCGGCAGCAATTCTGTCATCTGGTATTGGATACATAGCTTGTATATCACGGCGTTGAATTCGCCGTGAATATCTCCGCAAACAATAATGCTCTTTGCGTTAGGAAATGCGTATGTGTGAAATGAATTCATTTCTTCAACGATAGCCAATAGGGGGACAACTTTTCCGTAATATAATCAACGACCTCATTCAGAGGTAAGACTCCCTTGTATTTCATCTTTTTCAAGAATGCGTTCCATTGAGTCTGCTTGATAGGATCATTCTTGAATTCGCCATTGAAAAGAGGGTGATTCTCAGTATATGTCGTTCCTCTATTGCTGAAAACAGAGGCAATTGCTTCAGAAAGGGTTTCCTCATTTACCTTGACACGTGCTGATTCTGACGAAAGAATGGAATATACATCATAGAAGTCTTTCATCCTGCTGTTTGCCAGCGCCCGATCAATCATTGTCTGGAACTTTTCTGCTACAACAGTCTCCAAAGAATAAGCATTGATGCTAACCTCCGGCATATCATCAAGAAGCAAGGGATAATCCAGTTCCTGGGGCTCTGGAACAACAATATCTCCAAACCCAATATCCATAGAAAAAGGTTGTACAATGGTGTCAAGATGAGCTGTCACAGTAACTGTGACGCCGTTATACTCTTTGTCCAAAGAAATATCCTCAACCTTAATGTCATTCTCTCCGTTATCGAACATAAGACCATCTTCAGGGCATTGAATTGCGCAGATCTCTCGGAAAGCTTTTCGAATGGTTTCTTTGTCTCTGCTAATCTTGTCGCCCAGGAAATCAATGTCCTTCGTCGGACGAGCCTTGAACTTTTCGTAGGCGAAGAGAAGTGCACTTCCTTTCAGGCAGAAGTTATCCCGATATAGGCTCATCGACAGCCTGTACAACATCCGCTCTTGGATGTATCTGAGCAGAATCTGCATATATTCGGTTCCAGGCACTGAATCCCGGATGTTCAGGAGTTTGGCCCGAACCGACTTTGCTACATTTTTCTTTTCCATATTACAGCCCCATTTCAAGGTATTGTCTCATTGTTGACAGCACTCTCATTTGTTTTGCGTAATCCATAAGACGGGAAATGTTACGATCCTTGCGCTTGAGATAGTTCCTAAGAATCTCAACAGCCACTTCAGTCCCGATCTTGTTACGAAACTTTACAGCGTCGCAAACGCTTTTCTCGATGCAGAAAATCTTAACCTTATGATTGGCAATGTCAGCTTCTTCAACGCCCATCGTGCAGTATTTCTCTTCCCAATAGCAGAGAATGATGCCAGAAATCTCCGGGGCAACCACTTTCCTGTGCTTTTCTATAGCAACGTAAAATCCATCAGGGATTTGAGTGGTAAGCCCATAATAATCCCACGCGGAATACATGCAAACGACACCGCCGGGGACGATCCTTTCAACATCTATCATCGTGGTCGCCAGTTCTTCAGGGAGAATATACACACCATTCTTGATTCTGATGACATTGCCGGATTTGATAGCCTTGTTGATTCCATAGTAAGCCCTGGGCTCACGTAGTTCATGAGTCCGTATCGTTCCTCCGCTTGCAGAGATGTCTTGGTAAAACTTGGCCATATGCGTATGATTCGCGACAAATATACGGCTAATTTTTGAAATAGCCGTAGTTTTTGATAATTCTTTCATGAATCAATATGACCTTCGGATACTGCCCCTGTTCCCATTTTTGAAACAGTCGCTCAGAAGCGCATAGAAAGCCGTTTTTGCGAAAAACCTTATAATCTATGTCACTTTTCAGCGATAGTGACGCGAAAAATAATAATTCTATTAATGCTGGGTGTCTTATAGGGAAAATATACTGATGGTTTCCATGTTTGAGCGAGAAAAACTTAAACTTTGTAGAAATACGTTGAGACTATGACAACGCAAGAAATACTCAAGCTTTGTGGGAAAGGTGAGCAGACACCCGTTCAAATGAAGGAGCGGGTCACTGATGCGTATGAGTTGGGGAAAGAAATGGTTTGCTACGCCAATGAGCGGGGAGGCGGATTGATTATCATCGGCGTCAATGATAAAACGGGAAAGGTCAATGCGCTTTCACGCACGGAGGTGCAGGAGCAAACAGGGCTTCTTTCCCAAATCGCAACCGACCAAGTCCATCCCGCCGTTTCCATCAAAGCTGAAAACGTTGATGTCCCTGGCGGGCAATTGATAGCCGTTACAGTCCTTGAGGGCATCAATAAGCCATACAAGGACAACAAGGGAATTGTCTGGGTTAAGAACGGCGCTAACAAGCGTCGCATCGTTGACAACGCAGAGATTGCCGAGATGATGTCCGATAGCGGCACATTCCGACAAGATGAGGCTCTCATCCCCGGAGCAACTATTGCGGACCTGGATATGAATGTTGTCAAGACCTACCTAACAAAGAGGTTTGAGGCGTCCTACAAATCCAAGGATTTGACTTATGAGCAGATACAGGATGCTTCCGCTGACGAGCTTGTTAGTTTGCGGCATCTGGAATGACGGTTGAACGCTTGTTGAAGAACTTTGGGCTCATTCGTTCTGATGGCGGCATCACCTATGCGGCGATGCTGTTGTTCGGCAGACATCCATGGCGTTGGCTTCCTACTGCCACAGTCAAATGCGTCAGCTTTATCGGGAACAGCCTAGGGGGAACTGAGTTCCGTGATAAAATGGATGACTTGGATGCCGATGGCGGCATTCTTATCCAGTATGAAGCTATGATGGCTTTTCTCAAGCGGAATCTTCACAATGTTCAGGTGGATTCTGATTTCAACTCTCTTGGACAACTGGAGATACCTGTTGGCGCACTGTCCGAAATATGTTCAAATGCCCTCCTGCATCGTTCTTACAGTTGGGAGGCGCCCATTCGGGTGTTTGTCTTTGATAACCGTGTAGAGATCCATAGCCCTGGCGCCCTTTCGGGCGGATTGGAGGTTGAGGATGTCCTATCTGGTACATCCCTTCCGCGGAACAAGATGCTTTTTACTCACGGAGCATTTTTACTACCCTATTCAGGCATTGGCAGCGGTTTCCTTCGTGCTCGTGAACTGGATGACAAAATGGAGGTCGTTAACGACACCAAGAAGAAAGAGGTCATAGTTACTTTTTGGCGGGGAAGTAACCAAGAACGTGTCAGAGTAACGGAGTTTGGTAACGGAGTTATGTAACGGAGTAACCAAGAAAAGTAACGGAGCTCAACAAAAAGTAACGGAGTCGAGTAACGGAGTTGCACCATCAAAAGTCAAATTGCCGGGGAAGGAACAAGACATTATTAACTTTTGCACCGTCCCTAGAACAGCAGCAGAAATCCTATCAAGGATGGGCTTGACAAATCAGACTAATCTGAGTTTTGCAGCACTTTGTACTAATAAATCGTAAA
>ULRO01050691.1_pt1 | contig 19032 bp, 17 predicted proteins | sample 1955421 | NCBI WGS metagenome assembly ULRO01 (sample SAMEA4835682, study PRJEB28245) | human gut metagenome | biome: gut microbiome; material: fecal sample | place: Denmark | collected 2008 | reverse complement strand
GCCGTAGTCTTCAAGGACTTACAACAGCCGCTGCTTTTCTTTTATGAGAGTTACCAGAACCAATAGCGTTTCTTGATGGCGATATAGGCGATGATGATGCCCACGATGACCACAAGACCCGCGATGAAGAAGGTAAAGTCCACATGGACGAAGCGGAGATTCTGGGTGGTCAGCAGGTATTCGCCCGCCGTGTCTGCCTCGAGGACATGATTCCTGTAGCTGTTGAGGAACTGCCACTTGCCCTTGACGGCGTTGTGGAGGTAGACGCGGGTGTAGGCGGCGTTGTCGCCGGTCATCTCGACCTGAACGACGCCGGGCAGAGCTACGCCGCCGTTGAGGGTGAAGGTGACGCCGTACTCAGAGGGGGCAAAGCTCAGGGCCGTGCTCACCTGTGCGGCGGTGTTCTTCACGCCGGTGCCTGCGATGCGGATGGTGTAGCCGTCGGCCTCCACCGCGAGGGTCTTGCCGCTGAGGCGGAGGGCGTTCAGCATCTCGCTGGTGACGACGGGCACTTCGCGCTGTGCGAAGGCCACTTCATCGCCTTCGGCAGCCTCGATGGCCTCCACGACGGGGTCGATGAGGGCCTCCCCGCTGCCGTCGCCGCTGTTGTCACCGCTGCCAGAGCCGCCGCTGGATGCGCTGCGGTTGACGATGACCGTCACCGAGGCGGATGCCGTGCCGTTGGACACGACCACGGAGGTCGCGCCCGTGCCCACAGCGGTGATGACGCCCTTGGCGCTCACAGAAGCCACCTTGGAGTCGTTCGACTTGAAGGTAAGGGACTGGGAGGCCGAGGAAGGAGTCACTTTTCCGGTGATGGTGCGGCTTGCGCCCGGCTTCAGGACGACGTAACTGGTGTTCAGGTCAATGGACTGACGATCCACGCCGCTGTTGACGACCTTGATGGTGGCCGAGGCGGTCACATCGCCGCAGGTGGCGGTGATGGTGGCGGTGCCGGGAGCAACGCCGGTGACTTTGCCAAAGTTGTTGACGGTGGCCACAGCCGGATTCGAGGAGCTGAGGCTCACGCTGGCGTAATTCGATGCACTGGTGGGCAGCACGCCCAGCGACAGGGAAGTGGTGTCGCCGACGGAGATGGTGTTCGAAGCCAGCGTGATGTCCATCTCCTTGACGATCATGGAGTCGTCCAGCTCGGTGGTGATGGTGTAGACGCAGCTGACGCCGTTCGCGCTGGCGACGACCTGCGCCGTGCCGACGCCCACAGCCTGTGCCACGCCCTCAGATGTCACGGACACGATGGTGGGGTCATTGGACAGGAAAGTCACCGTGGCGGTGCGTGCGGCCTTGGCGGGCAGGATGACGGGCGAGAGCTGCTGCACCGTGCCCACCGTCATGGTGGAGGCGTAGCTGCCGGTCTCGACGCTCTCCACCTCCGCAGCAAGCCACGGCAGAGAGATGGCAGCCGGGGCGGCCGCAAAGGGGCTGGCGGCTCCGGCCGGAAGCGCAGCGCCGCCGGCCAGCAGACCCAGCAGAGCGGCGCTCACGGCCAGCATTTTCGGGTTCAGTTTCATTCTTTCGTACCTCTTTGGGCGTTGGTGTGCGCTCAGCGGAACAGGACGCCCAGAGCCTCCATCGCGTATTCAAAATAGGTCAGCTTGTCGTACTCCACACGGGCGGTGACGCTCATGCCGTTGGACAGATCGACCTTGTCGCCGCTGTTGCTGATGACATAGGTGCTGTCCGGGGTGATGGTCATTTTGTAGTAGGAGCCGGAGGAGCTGGCGGTCACATCGCTGTCGATGGAGGTCACGGTACCGGTCAGGGTGCCGTAGGAGTACTCCGACAGGCCGGTGATGGCGATCTTACAGGGGTCGCCCACATGGAGGAGGGGCCGGTCGCTGAGGGTGACGTAGGCCACCACCTCGAGGTCGCTGTTCTCGCTGGCGACGGTGGCCAGCGGGGTGCCGGCGCTCAGCACCATGCCCACCTTATAGGGCGTGTCCATGTGGATGACGCCGGAGGTGGGGGCGTAGATGTAATAGTCGTTGGCGCCGGTGTTCAAAGCGTCCAGCTGGCTCTGCAGATTGTCGATGTTGCTCTGCACGCTGGTCAGACTGGCGGAGATGGACTGCAAGGTGGAGTAATACAGCGCCTCCACCTCGCTCTGGTTTTGCTCCATCAGGGCTTTGATCTGCTCGTCGGAGTAGCCTGCGGCCTGATAGGGCGAGGCGTCGAAAGCCTTCTGCGCCACCTGACTCTTGTAAGTCTCATACTGGTAGTAGTAGGGCTGATCGTCGATGTCCGTCTCGCTGAAATAGTTCTTGTCGTCCTGAATGGACTTTACCAGCTTCTCGTACTGGGACTTCTGCTTTTTGTAGATGTCCAGCTGGCTCTGGATGCTGTCCTGCTGCATATCGAGGTCGGTGCTCTTGATGTGGGCGATGAGATCGCCCTCGTTGACGTAGGTGCCCTCAGAGACATTCAGCTCGGTGATGGAGCCGGAGTAGCTGGACATGATGTAGGTCTTGTTGGCGGCCTGCACCGTGCCGCTGGACTGGCTGACGTAGGTGCGGTAGTTTTTGGTGCTCCACACCACGAGGAAAAGCATCAAGGCGGCCGTCAGAAGGATGAGCGCATACCCGAAGGGGGGCAGCTTCTTCTCCATCATGATGCGGCGGTCCTGCAGCTCGGTGATGTCGCGGATGGTCGTCGTCATAATCACTTCGTCTCCATAAAGGTATCGACCACGCCCTCGTCGTCGTCCTGATTGACGAAGACGGTGTAGACGGTGCCGGTCAGCTCCAGCTCATGCTCGAAAGCCATGATGTTCAGCTTCTGGGAGGCAAGGCCGCTCTGGCTCATGGGGCCGACGTAGTGGGCGTACAGGCAGTTGCGCACCCGCAGCACGGCGTCCATGGTGTAGCCGGCCTCCATGCGGGGGATGAGCTGGGTAGCCTGCTGCATCATGTAGACCTCGGGCTGGGGGTTGGGGCCAGCAGGGATCTTGACGCACTGGATGATGGGGCCGAGGGGCTGCGCGCCGCTGCTCTTGATGAAGTTGTGCAGCTGGGTCAGCACGATCTGCATATTGTTGAACTCCTCGGGCTGGATGCGGCGGCTGACCACGTTGGTCAGCTTGAGGGTCTTGTTTTCTGCGGTCTGGATCTCTCTCATGATTTTATACCACCTGTTCTTGGTTTCATTGCTTGTAATAGGCAATAGCAAAAGGTGAAGTTTGGGGCAGACACCTCACGGAACATCCAAAGCCTCTCCCTTTGGGAGAGGTGTCACCGAAGGTGACGGAGAGGGCAAGCCCGTGAGGGTAGGGCTGCTCACGCAACGATAGGCAGGCTCTTTGTCAAAGCGATGTTATCGCGGAGCGGTTGTGTTACCGTGAACATCCTTGCCCTCTCAGGCGCTTTGCGCCAGCTCCCCCAAAGGGGGAGCCTTATAGGCGGGCATTGACCTCTAGGTCGATTTGCGTACAGACACCTTCAAGATTCCGGTCAACATCGTGATTGGAAAAGCGAAGCACCTTCAAACCGTAAGCGCGCAATATCTGGCTTCGTTCTTCATCGTAACACTGGCCCTGTTCTGTATAATGCTGCGACCCATCGATTTCGACGACCAGACGAGCCTGCGCACAGTAAAAGTCTACGATGAAAGACTCAATGATCCGCTGCTTGTAGAACTTTACAGGGTAAGTGCGCAGATACTCATACCAGAGCTTGCGTTCCTGTGAGGTCATGTCACGACGAAGTCGGCGAGCAGTGTCCAGCATTCGGAAGTTCTTTACAACGGTCGTCTTCTTCATGATGGTGTCCTCGAAAGCGGAAGAGAAGAGGCCTTACGGAATACCCAAAGCCTCTCCCTTTGGGAGAGGTGTCACCGGAGGTGACGGAGAGGGCAAGCCCGTGAGGGTAGGGCTGCTCACGCAGCGATAGGCAGCTCTTTGTCAGAGTGATACTATCGCTGTGTGGCTGCGTCACTGTCAGCAGCCTTGCCCTCTCAGGCGCTTTGCGCCAGCTCTCCCAGAGGGAGAGCCTTGGGCGAAGAGAAGAGGCCTTACGGAATATCCAAAGCCTCTCCCTTTGGGAGAGGTGTCACCGGAGGTGACGGAGAGGGCAAGCCCGTGAGGGTAGGGCTGCTCACGCAGCGATAGGCAGGCTCTTTGTCAGGGCGATGCTATCGCAATGCGGCTGTGTTACCGTGAACATCCTTGCCCTCTCAGGCGCTTCGCGCCAGCTCCCCCAAAGGGGGAGCCTTTGCAACGGGTAAGATTCACATTTTGCCATTACCTATTACTATATCAAAGTAATAAGTCCAAATTGTAAACGACGTGGATTCTTAATAAAAAAATAAGATATGCCCGGAGGCAGGTGCCTCCGGGCATACCATTACGAGGCATTGTCATCCGGCGGCCCGAGAGCCGCCGGACGAAATACACTTCAGATTCTAGGGGTTACTGATTAGAGGTTGCCGAACTTCGTGATACCCATGACGCCGTCGTTGAAGTTGACCTTGGCATCGGTGGTGCCCAGAGTGTAGGCGACAGAAGCCAGACCCAGAGTACGCATGACCTTGTTGCCGAAGGTCATATCATCGCCGCTCTTCAGAGAGTAGAAGTTCTTCTTCAGAGAACCCTCGTCGCCGAAGATCTTGTTGTCATCGCCCCAGTTGCCGCTGAACATAACGCCCAGAGTGGAGTTGATAGCATCCTGGAAGAAGGTGTTGCTGACCAGAGTGATCACGTTGGTGTTGAACTTCTTGACGTTAGCAGCGTTCCAGATAGGAGCGGTGGTGTCAGCCAGAATGGAGAACAGGTCAGCGCCGCCGTAGACGACCTCAGAGTTAACAGCAGTAAAGTTTGCAGGCATCATCATAATGAATTACTCCCTTCAAATGAATGAAAAACAAATTTAGTCGGCCCAGTTCCCAGATGCGCATCCGGAAAGAAAGCCATTTATGTAACCGCGTGCGCACGCGGCTGCAACGAATTAGTAGGTGATGGACTCGCCATCGTCCTCGTCCTCCACCACTTTCGCGGCGGCGGCAGGTGCGGGCTGCTCCGCTTTTTTCTTGTTGCGGAAAATGCCCTGCTGCAGGCTCCAAAGCTCATAGTACTTGCCCTGCTTTGCCAGCAGCTCTTCGTGGGTGCCCCGCTCTACGATCTCGCCGTGATCCATGACCAGAATGAGGTCACAATCCCGGATGGTCGAGAGGCGGTGGGCGACGATCAGCATCGAGCGGTCTGCAAGCTGGTTGTAGATCATATCAAAGATGGTATTCTCTGTGCCAAAGTCCAGACTGCTGGTGGATTCGTCCAAGATATAGAGGTTCGCATCCTTCAGGAAAGCCCGGGCCAGAGCCAGACGCTGCTTCTCGCCGCCCGAGAGGCCGTTGCCGGCTTCCTCGAGGTAGGTGTTGTACTGCAGCGGCAGCTTCCGGATGAACTCGTGGGCATCTGCCTTTTTGGCAGCGGCCTTGACCTCATCGAGGCTGGCCTCCGGTCGGGAAATGCGGATGTTGTCGTAGATGGTCTTGCTGAACAGCTCGACGTTTTGGGGAACATAGGCGATGGCACGGCGGACAGAGGCATTGCTGTACTCGTCCAGCGGGACACCGCCCACGCTGATGGAACCTTCCTCCGGCTCATAATACTTGAGCAGAAGCTTGGTGATGGTGGATTTGCCGCTGCCGCTGCTGCCCACGAGGGCCACCTTCTTGCCATAGGGAATGGTGAAGGAGACGTGGCTCAGGGCCGGGGAACGGCTGCCGTAGCGGAAGGAGACATCCTTGAATTCAATATCACCGTCGATCTTTTCCATCTCGGTGTATTCCCGGGTCTCGTCCTGCTCGGACTCGTAATCCATGATCTCGGTCAGACGCTTGATGGAGATCTGTGCCTGCTGGATGGACATCTGCAGGCTGACCAGCTCGCTGACCGGAGAAGTAAAGTAAGAGGAAAGGGTGCTGAACGCCATATAGCCGCCCAGCGTCATCTCACCATTCAGCACCTGCATGATACCGACGTAGGACGTCACCATGCCGAGGATGGTGGTGATGAGGGTGGAGACAAGGGACTGCACCGTGCTGATCTTGCTGGAGCGCAGGCTTATCTTCAGGCTCTTGATGTATTCCCGTTCCAGAGCTTCCAGCTCCCGGTCTTCCTCTGCATTGCACTTGACCGTCTCGATGCCGCGCAGACTTTCGATCATCTGGCTGTTCAGGATGGCCGACTGCTGCATCGTCTCTTCGTTGATCCGCTTGAAGGGCTGCTTGAAGATGAAGACGAGCAGGATGCTCAGCAGGGTGGTGAAGATGGAGATGGAGAAAAGGGTGGCATTCATCCGGAAAAGGATGACGCCGGTGACGCAGGCCATCACAATATCCATCGCAACGCTCAGCGCAATGCTGGTGAACACCGATTTGATGGTGCTGGCGTCGGAGTAGCGGGTCGTGATCTCGCCGGTCTTGCGGGTGGCGAAGAACTTCATGGGCAGCTTGAAGACGTGCCCGAAGTAGCCCAGCATCAGCGGGATGTCGATCTTGATGGACAGATAGATGAGCACCCACTGCCGCACCATGCTGATGAGGGCGCTGGTGACGCTGACTAAGCTGAACACCAAGATCATCGAGATCAGCAGGCTCTTCAGACCGTAGGGGAGGATCTCATCCATCAATATCTTGTTGAACATCGAGGATGCGATTCCCAGAACCGTCATGATGACCGAGCTGAGGATGGCGTAGAAGAATAGCTTTTTCTGGGGGAGCAGCAGGTCGAGGAAACGCTTGACCATACTGCCATGCTCCTGCTTGCCTGCCTTGAACTCCGAGGTGGGGGTCAGCAGGAGCAGGACGCCGGTAAAGTTCTTGTAGAACTCATCGAGGGAGATCTTCTTCAGCTCTTTTGCCGGGTCGCCGATGATGACGTAATCCCGACACTTGAACTTCTTTCCCTCGTCGGCGCATTTTTTCCGTGCCTCCTCTTCCTTGAGGACGTGCCGCCGACGCTCGCCGTCGTCCTTGATGGTCGTCTTTTTAAAGACGGTCACGAAATGGGCGAGGCCCTCGTCGGTGATGACCTGCGCGATGCAGGGGACGGAAAACTCACTGAGGAAATTTTCGCGGTCTACGCGGACGGCGGCGGTGCTGAACCCCAGCTCCTCCGCGGCCTTCTGCAGACCGGTCAGGTTTGTGCCTTTCAGGTCCGTACCCATCATGTCCCGCAGGCGGGTGATGGTGATCTCCTTTTTGTAATGGAGGCACACCATTGCGAGACAGGCGGCAGCACAGTCCGTGGTGTCGTGCTGCCGGACGTAGGTATAACGCATAGATGCTTCCTTTTTGGTTTCTATCTCAAAACGCCCCTACGCCAGCTGGCGGACGGACGGTTTGGCGAAGAAGAAAGGGCTTCTGACTGCTGCGCCTTACACACTTCCCGATAAAAGCAGCATACAGCTCTCTGCCTCGCCCCGCCCTGCGGCCAAGCGGAGCAGAGAGCAGCTGCTATCAAAAGAAGGGAGCGCCTACCCTTTGATCATTTTGGTCGGCCCGGAGAGGGTATTTTGACGTATCATCTCCTGAACCTTGGGCATAGTATAACACATTCTGTCGGCTTGTTCAAGAGGACAATTTTTAATAAACCCTTAATTTTTGAAAAAAATGTGAAAAAAGTCTCAGTTTGGTAACAATCTCTGAGAGAAAAAGGACGGCGAATCTTTCGATTCGCCGTCCTTTCAATAGCCCTTTGGTAAAACCTTAGGAGATTAGGTGGCGCTGGGAGCGGGAACCCACTGAGCAACGCCGTTGACCTTATCCCAGATTGCACCATTGCTGTTGGTGACCTTCTTGGCAGTCAGGACAGCAGCATCCTTCATGCCCAGAGTGTAGATGACAGAAGCGGCACCCAGAGTGCGCATGATCTTGTTGCCGAAGTTCATGTCATCGCCGTACAGCCAGTTCTTCAGAGCGCCGTCGTCGCCGAAGATCTTGTTGTCCTCGCCCCAGTTGCCGCTGAACATAACACCCAGAGTAGTGTTGATCAGGTCCTGAGTGAAGGTATTGCTGACCAGAGTGATGACGTTGGTGGAGAACTGCTTCACGCTAGCAGCAGTCCAAGCGTTGGGCAGGTAATCAGCCACGGCACCGCCGTAGACGACCTCTGCGTTGACAGCAGAGAAGTTTGCAGGCATCATCATAATGAATTACTCCCTTCAAATGAAAAAAACGAATATAATCGGTCTCCTCCCGGTTGCGCAACCGGGAAAACCTATGTAACCGAGTGCGCACTCGGCAACATCACGAGTTAAGTGGGCTGTGGTGCCTTTTTGGAGACACCTCTACTACATTTTACCATACTTCCCCATCTGCCACAAGGCCAAACGGCCAAGAAAACAGCCAAAATAGGGAAAAAGTAAAAAAAATGCGTGGAAAGTACGCTGCCGCCTGCCCCTCACAGCCACTCGGCTGGGGCAAAAACGCCAGAATCTCCAAAAAATCCATTACAGCTTGGATGTAGTGTAACACAAATACGCCATTTCTTCAAGAGGACTTTTTTTAATTTACCCTTAATTTTTGAAAATAATGTGAAAAAGGCTACAGTTTGGTTACACGAGAGAGGGAAACCTCTCCGTCATTGCTTCGCAATGCCACCTCCCCTACCGAGGGGAGGCCTTGGCATACCGGAAAGCTTTGCCTCTTCGCCAGAGGCTCCCCTACTAGGGGCAACGGCGACGACCGCCGCCAGCGGCGGAAACAGGGAGGAGCTGTTGGGGCAGCGGCCAGCAGGATGCAAGCGACAGCGCAGCAGACGCTGGGAGCCGCAACCCGGCCTTGGCGCGAAACGTCTGAGAGGTTGGACAAAGGAAGAGCTGCCCTAAGAGAACGAGCTTGACGGGCTGGCAAACAAAAAGCGGCAGGGAAAGCTCCCCGCCGCGAAAGCGCCTCTTGCCTGACTCGAACAGGCGACACCCTGATTAACAGTCAGGTGCTCTAACCGACTGAGCTAAAGAGGCAGATATTCATTTCTCTGCGGCCTTGCCGCGAGAAGTATTATACCGCATCTCGGGAGAGTTTGCAAGGGTTTTTTGTGATTTTTTGCACACTTATTGGTTTTGTAGTGCTCCTGTAAGGCTCTCCCCTTGGGAGAGCTGGCGCGAAGCGCCTGAGAGGGCAAGGACGCTGCCAGCGACACGACCGCGCTGCGGTACTATCGCTCTGACAAAGGCCGCTGCATATCGCTGTGCCTGCAGCTCTATCGCCATGGGCTTGCCCTCTCCGTCACCTGCGGTGACACCTCTCCCAAAGGGAGAGGCTTTGTCCCCCCTCCCGACTCTTTTCCCCCTCCCGCTCTGCTACCATAGAGAGAGGGGGTGGGGCTTGTGCGGACGGTCATCTATCTGGACGTGCTGCTTTTGGTGAATTTCGTGGTGGGGGCGGCGTTCCTGCTGGCGGCGGGGCTGCTGTGCGGGGCGTGCTGTTCGCCGCTGCGGCTGGTGGGCGGCGCGGGGACGGCGGCGGTGTCGTCGCTGGTCCTTTTGGCCCCCACCGCGCCGTGGCCGCTGGCCCTTACTTATAAAGGTACGACTGCCGCCCTCTGCGTGGCTGCGGCCTACGGCTGGCAGGGCGTGCGGAACACCGCCCGGCTGACGGCATGGTTCATCCTGCTCAACCTGACCCTCACGGGGGCGCTGCTCCTGCCCGGTGCGGCCTGCAACAACCTCAGCTTCTACCTGCCGGTGTCGCCGGGGCTGCTGCTGGCGTCCACGGCGGGGGTCTGCGGCGGGGTGCAGGGGGTGATGCACCTTCTGGGGCGCAGCGGCTCGGCCTGCTTCGAGGCCCGGCTCCGTATAGCGGGGCAGAGCGTGGAGCTGAAAGCCCTCTGCGACACCGGTTTCCACGTACAGGAGCCGCTTTCGGGCCGGGCCGTGGTGTTGGTGCGGCTGGGGGCGGTGCGTCTGCCCGAGGCGCTGCAAACCTATCTGGAACGCTGCCTCGCGGGCGGCGGGGGAGAGCCGAGGCCGGAATGGGGCGTGCGGTTCGTGCCCTGCCAGACCGTCGCGGGCCACTGTCTGCTGCCCGCCCTGCCCGCTGCGCTTTCCTGCGGCGGCAGGGCGCAGGAGGGCATCTATGCGGCCTTCTGCGATACGCCGCCCCCGCAGGGCGGCTGGACGGCCCTCGTCAGCGCGGAGACGGCGTCGCTGTTGGGGAAATGAGGATACGATGGGAGGAAATCTGCCTGTGTTTCAACGATTTGTAAAGTTCTTGCAGGGCCTTTGGGCCAGACTCAGCTGGACGGGCGGCGCGCACTACCTCAGCGGCGGGCCGGGGCTGCCCCCGCCCCTGACCCCGGAGGAGGAAAAAGCCCTTCTGGCCCGGATGGCCGACGGCGACCCCGCCGCCCGGGATGCGCTGATCACCCATAATCTGCGGCTGGTGGTCTACCTTGCCAAAAAGTATGAGGGCAGCGGCGTCCCCTCGGAGGATATGGTGTCCATCGGGACGATCGGCCTCATCAAGGCCGTGAACACCTTCACCCCGGAGCGGAGCATCAAGCTGGCCACCTACGCCAGCCGCTGCATCGGCAACGAGATTCTGATGTACCTGCGCAAAAGCTCCAACCGTCGGCAGGAGGCCAGCATCGACGAGCCGCTGAACATCGACGGCGATGGCAACGAGCTGCTGCTGTCGGACGTGCTGAGCAGCGAGGAAAATCAGGTGGGCCAGCGCCTTGAGCAGGACGCCGAGCGGGCCAGCCTCCGCCGCTCGGTGGAGCAGCTCTCGCCCCGGGAGCGGCAGATCATGGAGCTGCGCTTCGGCCTGCTGGACGGCGTGGAGCGGACCCAGAAGGAGGTGGCCGATGCCATCGGCATCAGCCAGAGCTACATCTCCCGACTGGAAAAGCGCATCATACGGCAGCTGAGGGAGCAGCTGGGGGAGTAGCCCTCTCAGGCGCTTTGCGCCAGCTCCCCCAAAGGGGGAGCCATTGGCAAGCCGGGTCACTTTCTGCTGACTGCTGGAAGTGCAATTTTGCACAAAAGACCGGGCCTTGCTATAGAGGCCAACAAAATTTGGAATGAATGCCGCCCCGCCCCTGCGGCCATACTTCCGGTAAAACTAAGACACCGGAGGCTAGAGAGGATGTACAACAAGGTGGAACTGTGCGGTGTGAACACCGCCGAGCTGCCGATCCTGTCCGAGCAGGAGAAGCGCGACCTGCTCACCCGGGCGCGGGCAGGGGACAAGGCGGCCCGTCAAAGCATGATCGAGGGCAACCTGCGGCTGGTGCTCAGCGTCGTGCAGCGCTTTTCGCAGCGGGGCGAGAACATGGACGACCTCTTTCAGGTGGGGTGCATCGGCCTCATCAAGGCCATCGACAACTTCGACCCGGCCCAACAGGTGCGGTTCTCCACCTACGGTGTGCCGATGATCATCGGCGAGATACGGCGATTCCTGCGGGACAACAACGCCCTGCGGGTGAGCCGCAGCCTCCGGGACACGGCCTACCGGGCCATGCAGTCCCGCGAGGAGCTGGAAAAGCAGCTGGGCCGTGAGCCGACCGTGGAGGAGATCGCCCAGAAGACCGGCCTGCCCCGCCGGGAGGTATCGGCGGCGCTGGAATCGGTGGTGGAGCCGTTGAGCCTCGAGGAGCCGGTCTACGCCGACGGCGGGGATGCCGTCTACGTCATCGATCAGGTGCGCGACCCCGACGGCGAGGACAGCTGGATCAGCGGGCTGCAGTTCCGCCAGACTGTGGCGGGCCTCACCCCGCGGGAGAAGCGTATCATGGAGCTGCGGTATCTCAAGGGTAAGACGCAGATGGAGGTGGCGCAGGAGATCGGCATCAGTCAGGCGCAGGTGAGCCGTCTGGAAAAGGCGGCACTGGAGCAGTTCCACCAGCAGACATGACAAAAGCGGCGGTACACAGTGCACCGCCGCTCTTGTTATCGGGGCTTGTGGTATTTCTCCCGGGTGGCCGCGCCACCCCGCAGGTGGCGCTCGGCTTTGTTCCGGGCCAGCACCATCTGCACCTGCCGGAACAGCTCCGGCCCTACCGTCCGCAGCCGCACCGACACGTCCTTGTGGACGGTGGATTTGCTGCACCCGAAGGCCCGCGCCGCCGCCCGCACGGTGGCTCCATGCTCCACGATGTACTCTCCCAGCAGCAGCGCCCTCTGTTCCGGATCACCTTTCATGACTGCTCCCTCCCGCCAAAATGTGCTTGTTCCAGAATATGTGTCCGGCTGGCTCGATATGCTGCCGGGGGCTTGACTTTTGACGCAGAGCGGCTATACTGAAAGCGGACATGAAAACAGGGGCGCCGTGAGGCTGAGATCTGCTGTGGGCAGAGACCCTTGAACCTGATCCGGGTAATGCCGGCGTAGGTAGTTTGCGGAAAGGTCCCGATTTTCACAAACAGCCCGTGCGCCTGCCAGAAAAGCAGGCGCATTTTGTTTTTGTGTACTATTGTTATGAGAAGAGGAATCCTTATGTCGAAATCTTACTCCAAGACCCGGGTGCTGGTGGAGTGCGCGCTGATGATCGCCATCGGCACCGTGCTGTCCAACATCAAAATTTTCACCATGCCCAACGGCGGCAGCGTCACTCTGCTGAGTATGCTGCCCTTTGTGCTCGTCTCCTTCCGCCACGGCGTCAAGTGGGGTCTGTTCACCGGTCTGGTGAACGGCTGCCTGCAGATGCTTCTGGGCTTTTGGGCACCCCCAACGCCCACCTTCCTCTACTTCCTCGGCGAGATCCTGCTGGACTATCTGGTGGCGTTCATGGCTCTGGGCACGGCAGAGTTCTTTGCCCGCCCCTTCAAGAACCGGATGGTCGGCGTGGCCGTCGGTACGGCTGTTGCAGGCTTCCTGCGCTTTATGTGCAGCTTTTTGTCCGGCGTCCTCGTCTGGGGCAACCTGAATGAGGGCCTGAGCGCATGGACCTACAGCCTCGGGTACAATGCCAGCTACATGCTGCCGGAGACTCTCCTGACCGTGGTGGGTGCTGTGCTGCTCATCAAGGCGGCCCCCCAGATCTTCGACCGCCAGTACGCTAAGGCCTGAATGATACCAGAATAAGAGTCCCGCCGGAGCCTGAAAAGCCCCGGCGGGATTTTTTTGCACGATTTTGAAAAAAGATGTTGACAACTGCTCTTTTGACTGGTATAATAAACCACGTCGTCAGGGACGACACACCAGCTCTGGGGGATTAGCTCAGCTGGGAGAGCGCTTGCATGGCATGCAAGAGGTCAGCGGTTCGATCCCGCTATTCTCCACCAAAAAGCACTGTACTTCGCAGGAAGTACGGTGCTTTTCTTTTTGCTGAAGCCGATGGGGACTGCATTGCTTTGCCTGCAGTGTTTTCGGCCCAGTGACACCCCGAAAAAAATATGCTGCCCCGGAGCAGACCGGGCAAAGCAAAGCCTCGGAAAGCTCTGGGGGCAGCATCTCTCATTTATGTTTATGGTTCGGTCAGGTGTGGGTGCAGAGGTACTCCACCCATGCGTCATACCCGGCGGGCAGCAGATGGTAACCGTCCGGCTGGGCGTATTCGGCGATCAGGTCGCCGTTCTCGTCGGCCAGCGCCTCCCAGAGGTTCAGGAAGGTGCAGCCCTTTTCCAGTGCGATGGCCGAGAGGGCGTCGTTGATCTCACACAGGCGCTGTTTGTAGAGGCCGGGGGACTTCTGGCTCACTTCGGGCCGGACGGGGGTGATGGACTGGACGTAGATCTTCGTGTTGGGCAGCGCCTGCGAGATCATGTCCAGCATCAGCCGGTAGTAGGTGAGGAAGCTGGAATAGTCGTTGTCGGCGGTGAGCACATTGGTGCCCAGCAGGATGTAGAGCGCCCGGGGCTGCTGGGAGGCCAGCGCCTCCATCGGGATCTCCTTTTCGCCGTCGGCCCGGCGGCAGGTGGTGTTGTTGACAACGGCGTTGGGGCCGACACCCTTGTAGGCGCAGAAATGGGCGTTGGGCAGGCCGGTGTCGTACATCTGCATCCCCTGCGTCAGGCTGTCGCCCAAGAAGCTGACGTCCGAAAAGCTGCTCCGCTCCACGGCGGGGCTGGCGGTCTGGGCTGCAAGGCGGAAATCCATCGCGGTCATGCCGTTGTCGAGGGTCTGGACGTTGAGGCGGCGGGCCGGAGTGTAGCTGATGGTGTTCCACTCGCTGCCGGTCAGCTCCTGCTGCAGGATGGTGGGGCCTTGCTGGGCGGCATTGGGGGACGGCTCACGGTGGAGACGCTTCCAGAGGATGCCCACAGCGGCCAGAAGCACCAAAAGGATGAGCAGCGCGGCGGTGATGAACACCCTGCGCCAGCGCCGGTGAAGGATGCGGCGGCGATATTCCTGATAATCTGCCATAATGTCCTCCTGTGGCGGAACGATAGCTTTCACCCCTATTATACAGCACCGCTCCGGCCCGTGCAACCCGTGAGGAAAAATTCCCATATTCAGGGGGCCTGCCCTTGCGTTTCCTATTCTAAATATGATATACTAAAGTGAATCAAATATGATAGGGAGGCTTTCACGATGCCATTTACTCCGAAATTGACTTATAAAGGCAAGCCCCTCGTCCGCAAGGACAATGAGCTGTATTATGGCTGTATGACCGACCCGTATGTGCTTTATCTGCAGATCCAGTCCACCAAGACGGTGGGCGGCGTGGATGTGGCAGACAAGGTCCATCTGCAGCTGCTCTCTACCGATGAATCCAAGCCCCGTGAGGCCCGCGTGGCCCGTCAGACCACCAAGAACGGCCTGTACAATGCGCTGGACATCGGCAGCATCTGGCTGCAGAAGGCAAACGAGAACGTCTGAACCCAAATCGCAAGCTGCTGAAAGGGGCTGCCCCGCAAGGGGGCGGCCCCTTTTTTGCTGCACGAATATTTTGCGTTCTGCGGAACTTTGTGGTATACTTAATCTGATATTTTATGCACAAAAGGCAGGAATGAAATTATGCTGCAAAATCCAGAACTGCATTATCTGGACAACGCCGCCACCACCATCGTCGCTCCCGAGGTGGCAGACGTGATAGACAAGGCCATGCGGGAGCACTGGGCCAATCCGTCCAGCCTCTACGCCCCGGGAGCGCGGAGCGAAGAGGCCCTGAACGCGGCCCGCGCCGCTGTGGCCCGCACGCTGGGCTGCAAGTCGAAGGAGCTGTACTTCACCTCCTGCGGCAGCGAGGGCAACAATCTGGCTCTTCTGGGCGCGGCCCAGACCCGCACCTTCGGCAAGGGCATCGTGGTGTCGGGCTTCGAGCACCCCAGCGTCCAGCGCCCGCTGGAGCGTCTGGCCGCGCAGGGCTATCACGTCACCGTGGTGGCCCCGCAGCCTGACGGCACGCTGGACATGGGCAGGATGCTGGAAGCGGTGGACAAGAACACCATCCTCGTGGCCTGCATGATGGTCAACAACGAGATCGGCACCCGCAACGATGTAGAGCGTCTGGCCGCGGAGGTCAAGCGCCGCAACAGCCGCACCATCGTCCATGTGGACGCGGTGCAGGCGTGGATGCGGGTGCCCATCAAGCTGGACAACATCGACACGATGGCGGTCAGCGGCCACAAGATCCATGCGCCCAAGGGCGTCGGTGCCCTCTATCTGAGCGACCGGCTGGTGCAGGCGTTCCAGCCGCCTTACCTCGGCGGCGAGCAGGAGCGCGGCCTCCGCCCCGGCACCGAGAACCTGCCCTATGCGATGGGCCTCGCCGCAGCAGCCACCCGCCTTGCGGGCAGCATCCGGAGCCGCGATAAGGCCATGCGTGCCCTCAACGACCGTCTGCGCGCCGGCCTTTCCATCTTCCCGGAGGTGGAGATCAACAGCCCGGCGGGGGCGGTGCCTGAGGTGCTGAACTTCAGTGAGAACTGCATCAAGAGCGAGACCATGCTGGCGTGGCTGTCGGAGAAGCAGATCTATGTCTCGTCGGCCAGCGCCTGCGGCAGGGGACAGCCCAGCCACACGCTGGCGGCGATGGGCCGTGACCCGCTGGCCATTGATACGGCCATCCGAGTGTCCTTCTGTGCCGACAACACCCCGGAGGATGTGGATGCCTTCCTCGAGCGCTTTGAGGACGGCATGAAGCATTTGCAGAGAATCAGAAAGTAAGGGGCGCGTTCCGGGAGCTTTCTCCTCGGACACGAATCGGGCCATTCCATCACCCGCCCTATTGCCTTCGGCAACAGGGTCCCACCCCAGCGGACGGTCCTCGGAGAAACTCCCGGAACACCGACGAACGCACAACATAATATCAGGAGTAACTACTATGCGAGAAGTCATTATGGGCTATCAGGGCGAGATGTCCCTGAAGGGCCTCAACCGCAACCAGTTCGAATCGACGATGATGAAGATCCTGCGCTACCGCCTCAAGACGGTGGGCAGGTTCCGCGTCTACTGCACCCAGTCCACCTTCTACATGGAGCCGGAGGAGGACGACATCGACATGGACCTCGCCTTTGAGCGGGTGAGCAAGGTGTTCGGTCTCGCCGCGCTCAGCCGCGCCGTGGTCTGCGAGAAGGACTTTGACACCATCTGCCAGACCGCCGAGGACTATCTGGGCGACAGTCTCCATGGCATCAAGACCTTCAAGGTGGAGGCCCGCCGCTCGGACAAGACTTTCCCCATGACCAGCCCTGAGCTGATGCGGGAGCTGGGCGCTTACCTGCTGGGCAAGCACAACTACCTGCGGGTGGACGTCAAGAACCCGCAGTTCAAGGTCATCGTGGAGATCCGCGATTACGGCGCGTATATCCACGGCCCGAAAATACAGGGTGAGGGCGGCCTGCCGGTGGGCACCTCCGGCCGCGCCCTCAATATGCTCTCCGGCGGCATCGACAGCCCGGTGGCGGCGTACCGGATGGCAAAGCGCGGTCTCGGCCTCGACCACATCCATTTTGCGTCCCCTCCGTATACTTCGGAGCGTGCAAAACTGAAAGTCAAGGCGCTGGCCCAGCGGATCACCCCCTATACCGGCAGCACCAACCTCTTTGTGGTGCCCTACACCAAGCCGCAGGAGTACATCCGCGACAACGCTCCGGACGTCCTCTTCACCGTCCTGATGCGCCGCAGCATGATGCGCATTGCCAACATCATCGCCAAGAAGCAGGGCTGTGAGGCCCTCGTCACCGGCGAGAGCCTTGCACAGGTGGCCAGCCAGACCGTCAAGGCCCTGCAGTGCACCGATGCCGCGCAGGACCTGCCTATCCTCCGCCCCCTGATCGGCATGGACAAGACTGAGATCGTCGAGACGGCCCGCCACATCAATACCTTTGAGACGAGCATCCTGCCCTACGAGGACTGCTGCACCATCTTCACCCCGCCGCACCCGAAGATCCGCCCCGAGCTGGAAGAGATCCTTGAGGCCGAGGCCGGGATGCCCGGTCTGGCCCAGCTGGAAGCCGAAGCTGCCGAGGCCACCGAGCGCATCCGTCTGCGCATCACCGACAACGTGGAATTCGAGGGCTGAGCCATGACAGCAGAGATCATCAGTGTGGGCACCGAGCTTCTTCTCGGCAATATCCTCAACACCAACGCGCAGTACCTCAGCCGGGAGCTGGCCGATTTGGGCATCACCGTCCAGCGGGAGAGCACCATCGGCGACAACCATGGCCGTCTGGCCGACTTCGTCAACGAGGCCAAGAGCCGCTGCGACCTGCTGGTCTTCACCGGCGGCCTCGGCCCCACGGCGGACGACCTGACCAAGGAGACCGTCGCCGCCTGCTTTGGCGACGAGCTGGTCTTCGATGCGTCCGAGTGGGAGAAGATCACCGGCTACTTTGCCCGTACTGGCCGTGAGACGACCCCCAACAACCGCAAGCAGGCGATGGTGCCCGCCAAGGGCCATAAGATCATCAACAACCATGGGACTGCGCCCGGTGCATGGTTCGAGCAGGATGGCCGCTGTGCTGTCCTCATGCCCGGCGTGCCCCACGAGATGAAAGCCATGTGGACTGAGAGCGTCCGCCCCCTGCTGATGGAGCGCCAGAACTGCACCCTCCATTCCGTCACCCTCCGGGTGCTGGGCGGCGAGAGCGACATCGAGTATAGAGTCCGTGATCTGCTGGAAAACCCGAATCCCACCGCCGCCATCTACTGCAAGACCGGCGAGTGCGAGATCCGGATCACGGCCCGCGCCCGCTCCGACGAGGACGGCGAAAAAATGTGCCGCGCATATGCCAAAAAGTTCTATGATACGCTGGGCGATGCGGTGTATGATGAGGATGTGGCCGGGCTGGAAGAGACGGTGGTGGATACCCTGAAGGAAAAGGGGCTGACCATCTCCACCGCTGAGAGCTGCACCGGCGGACTCATCGCCCAGCGGCTGACCTCCGTGTCCGGTTCCAGCGAGGTGTTCGGCTATGGCTTCGTGACCTACTGGGAGCAGGCCAAGACCAAGCTCGTGGGCGTGGACCCGGCGGTCATCGGGAAATACAACGTCGTGTCCGCTCCCGTGGCGGCACAGATGGCGCTGGGCGCGGCAGCGGCCTCGGGGGCCGACATCGCCCTGAGCGTCACCGGCGTGGCCGGCCCGACCGGCGGCGACGAGGTCCGCCCTGTGGGCACCGTCTATCTCGGCGCTGCCCGGGATGGCGTGGCCTATGTCAAAAAGCTCTTCGTCTCCCGGCCCGACCGTGCGCTGGTGCGTGCCCGGGCCGCACAGGCGGCACTGGAGCTGGGTCTGCGTCTGGCACAGGGCAAGATTCCCGAAGGGACGCAGGCCCTCACCGCCGCCCGGCGGTCGGACGACGCGGCGCTGGCCGCGCTGGACAGGGCTTTCGTCCGGGAAACATCATAATAAGGGGTTGATGGGATTTGGCAGAGGAGACCCGCTGTGTGCTGCGCCTGTACGGTGCGCCGCAGGGACGGCTGGCAGCTGCGGTGGCGCGGTTTGCGCCCCAATGGAGGGCAGAGGCCCAGTGGAAGTGCCGGGGCGCAGAGACGCTGCTGGCTGTCCATGCAGACACGCCCTCTGGGCTGAAGAAAGCGGCCCAGAGCCTGCGCAGCAGCTTCGGTGCAGATGTGTATGGGGCAGGGGATACCAGTCTGGCGGCTGCCGCCGTGCAGGCGCTGGAAG
>ULRO01046183.1_pt1 | contig 19308 bp, 11 predicted proteins | sample 1955421 | NCBI WGS metagenome assembly ULRO01 (sample SAMEA4835682, study PRJEB28245) | human gut metagenome | biome: gut microbiome; material: fecal sample | place: Denmark | collected 2008 | reverse complement strand
GAGGCTCCCACCAAGAAGATCCCCTACTTCGACTTTGAGGTCCCCACCGCTCTGCCCGGTGTTGACCCCGCCATCCTCGATCCCCGCGACACCTACGCAGATGCCGCTCAGTGGGAAGAGAAGGCCAAGGATCTGGCTGGCCGCTTCATCAAGAACTTCGCAAAGTACGAGGGCAACGAGCACGGCAAGGCTCTGGTCTCTGCCGGCCCCCAGCTGTAAGCTGACAGCGCCTCTTACATAAGACCATAAAATCAAAACCCATCCGGTTTCCCGCAAAAAGGAAGTCGGATGGGTTTTTCTTGTAATTCATCTCGTTTTATGATACTCTAATGCGATGTGAATGATCTCACGGGATGTCTTTCGGGACAGACCTTGAGCAAAACATTATTCCAAAAGCAAAAAAGATTGACCGCCTCTGTCCCCCAACGGATCGGTCAATCTTTTTTAACTAGATGCCGGTAAGGAGCTGACCATTTTGCAGGCAGTGCCTTTTCCTTATTTTTAGTATAGTGGCATCTCCCCTTTTTGTCAAGCATCTCTCTTCTCCAAAAAATGACCGACCCTATTTTTTTTTCAAAAATCTGTTATACTGAACCCAACTTCTGCCCTGCGGCAGGAAGCACATAGGGAGATATTGCATATGAAAAAAGCAACGGTCAACGACTACTTCCGGCATCACTGGATGAAGCTCATGCTCTTCGCGCTCTTTACAGCGGCGGTATCCTTTTTCGCGCCGCTGAAAAACTTCCAGCTCAAGTGGCTCATCGACTCCAAGAGCAAGCAGGAGGCGCTGGGCTATATGGGGCTGGTGTTCCTCATCACCTTTACCAGCTGGTTTTTCGAACGGCTGAGCCGCCGCTCCTTTACAAAACTCGCCTGCGGCGCAGTGGAGCAGGTACGGGGGCAGGTCATGGAGCGAGTGCTGCGCCGCCCGGTGTCCCAATATCAGCGGGAGGGCGACGCAGCCTATCTCTCCCTGCTGACCACCGACCTGCGCACTCTCTACGACGACTATTATATGTCCCTCTTCAACATCGCGTTCTGGGGCGGCATCATGCTCTGTGCGCTGGGGATGTATCTTTACATCAGCCCGGTGATGCTGGCGGCCATCCTGCTTGTGACCGTGCCGCCGCTGGTCCTGCCCCGGAAGATGAATGAGCAGCTCAAAGCCTCCCGAGACGCTTTTTCGCTCCAGATGGCGGGCTACACCCAGCAGCTCAAGGAGCTTCTGGGCGGGTTCGAGGTCATCCGGGGCTTTCTGCGGGAGGACGCCTATGCCGCCCGCCACCGGGATGCTGCCCGGCAGGCCCGCGACAGCGAACAGGCCTACCAGCAGAGCCTCAACGCCATGGTGGTCAACACCTCTCTCATCAGCAACCTCATCTTCCCCATCGTCATGCTGGTGGGCCTTTTTCTCGCTTTCGACGGGCGGCTGACGATGGGCACCGTCTCCACCGCCGCCAGCATGGCGAACTTCGTCATCACGCCCTGTAATCAGATCGCCCAGTGCTGGGCCAAGGTCAGATCCTCGAAGGGCATTCGTCAGCGGTTGGAAGCAGCCATGTCCGGCCCGGAAGAAGTCTCTGCGGGCCGGGCCATCGGCAAGCTTGAGCGCATCGAGTGCAAGGACACGGGCTTTGCCTACCCCGGAGCCGCTGCACCGGTGCTACGCGGCGTCCGGCTGACGGTCTCCGGGCAGGAAAAAGCCGTCCTCGTGGGCGAAAGCGGCTGCGGCAAGTCTACACTGGCAAAGCTGCTGTTCCAGTACTACCCAGACTATACCGGCAGCATCCTCTTCAACGGCCAGCAGCTGCGGGACATCGACCGTCAGAGCCTCTACCAGCGGGTAGGCTACATTGCCCAGACAACCTATCTCTTCAATGACACCCTCCGCAGCAACATCTGCCTCGGCGCAGACTTCCCCGAGGCTCAGCTTTCCCACGCCATCGGGACGGCGGGCCTCACCGACTGGGTGAGCACCCTGCCCGACGGCCTCGACACCCTCATCAGCGAGAACGGCAAGAATCTCTCCGGCGGGCAGCGCCAGCGCATCGGCATTGCACGGCTGGCGCTTCGCCGGTATGACCTCATCATCGCCGACGAGATCACCGCCAGCCTCGACCCCGACACCAGCGGACAGGTCATGGAAAATCTGCTCGCCCTCCCCTGCATGGTGGTGGCCATCACCCACGACGTCTCGGGGGCGTTCATGAAGCAGTTTGACAAGGTATACCGGGTGGAGCACGGAAGCGTCACACAAGCATAAAAAGGAGGGCCTGTGCCGGGTTTCAGCACAGGCCCTCCTCTTGTTTTTACCGGTTATTTTGCCGCGTCGAACTCGGCGAGGATGTCGGCCTCCGGGGCCGGGGTCACAAGGCTGACCACCACGCAGACAGCCAGCGAGACGAGGAAGGCGGGCAGCAGCTCATAGATGCCGAAGACGCCGCCCAGCGGGCTGACGAGGTACTTCCAGACGAAGACCATCAGGCCTCCGGAGAGCATACCGGCCAGCGCGCCCTGCCAGTTGCAGCGCTTCCAGAACAGAGCGCAGAGGACGACCGCGCCGAAGGCGCCGCCGAATCCGGCCCACGCGAAGCTGACGATGCCGAAGACGCTGGAGTTGGGGTCGCGGGCCAGCACCACGCCCACCACGCTGACGCAGACGATGGTCAGGCGGGCGGCGAAGAGGCTCTGCTTCTCGCTCAGCTTGAGGTGGGCGAACTCCTGCAGGATGTTCTGGGACACGCTGGACGCAGCGGCCAGCATCTGGCTGTCCGCCGTGGACATGGTGGCCGCGAGGATGCCTGCAAGGATGAGTCCGGCCAGAATGGCCGCCAGCACGCCGTGCTGGCTGATGAGGCTGGCGACGCGGACGATGAGGGTCTCACTGGTGGAGCCGCTGAGGAATTCCAGCGCACCGGCCTTGGTCATGCCGAGGCCCACCATGCCGATGAGGATGGACGCTGCCATGGCGATGACCACCCAGACGGTCGCAATGCGGCGGCTGAGCACCAGCTTCTTCTCGTCCTCGATGGCCATGAAGCGGAGCAGGATATGGGGCATTCCAAAGTAGCCGAGGCCCCACGCCATCGTGGAGACGATGTCCAGCAGACTGTAGGACGTCGCTCCGCCGGTCACGGCGTCGTGGCTGGCGGTCATGGTCAGGTAGCCGGAAAGGCTCTGGGCGTTCTCCACCACAGCGCCCCAGCCTCCGGCCACGACGATGCCATAGCCCAGAACCGCCACGAGGGCCAGCGACATGACCACCGACTGGATGAGGTCGGTGGTGGTGACGGCCCGGAAGCCGCCCAGAATGGTATAGCCCACGATGACGAGGGCCGACACCAGCATGGCGGCCATGTAGTCCACCCCGAAAAGGCTGTGGAACAGCTTGCCGCAGGCCGCAAAGCCCGAAGCCGTGTAGGGCACGAAGAAGACGATGATGATGACCGCGCCCAGAGCGTTCAGCAGGTTGCGCTGGTCATGGAAGCGGAGCGACAAGAACTGCGGCACGGTGATGGCGTCGAGGTTGGCCGAGTAGCGGCGCAGACGCCGGGCCACGATGAGCCAGTTGAGCCATGTGCCCAGCGCAAGGCCGATGGCCGTCCAGCCCGGCGAGGCGATGCCGCTCAGGTAGGCCAGACCCGGCATACCCATCAGAAGCCAGCTGGACATATCGCTGGCCTCGGCGCTCATAGCCGTGACCAGCGGGCCCATCTTCCGCCCGCCGAGGTAGAAGTCGGCGCTGTCGTTGTTGGTCTTGCTGTAGGCGAAGCCCACCAGCAGCATGGCCGCAAGATAGACGATGATGGTGACGATGATACAGATCTCACTCATATACATTTCCCCTTTTGCTGCTTTCTCTATAAAAGCATGGCACGATTTTACCACACTAAAGCAGCAAAGTGCAACCCTCTCCGACAGATTCTTCCCCTATGACCGAAAATTCGTCCTTTCCAGCGTCCAAAATCGCTCAATATGCCAACAGGCCGCCCCCTTTTCAGGGGACGGCCCGCCGGTTTGGATGAAGAAAATGATGAAAATAGAGAGGATGTCAGCTTATTTTGCGGCCTCGCCCTCGGGGAAGATGATCTTGTTCACGAAGAAGAAGATCACCATCGAGATGCCGCCGTTGAGCACGGTGGTGCCGATGTTGTAGATGAAGTCGGGCACCAGCAGACCGGCCACCGCCACCCAGATGCAGTTGATGGAGTTGACGATACAGGTGATGAGACAGAAGGCCAGCAGGTACCAGCCGATCTGTTTTGCCAGATTGCCCTTGCTGCGGAAGACGAGGCTGCGCTGGATGGGGAAATTGATGCACTCGCCGATGATCATGGCCACCATGTAGGCGCAGAAGTAGGGCAGGCCGCCGTGGGCCGCATCGTAGCCGAGGATGTTCCACTTGAAGGTCTCCCCGAAGAGGGTGATGTCGATGCCCGGCCAGCCGAAGTCCACCACCGGCAGACCGGCAAATGCTTTGGGCAGAAATTGCAGCAGCAGGTACTTGAACACGGTGATGAGGTTGGACACGATAACGAACAGTCCGCCCTCCCGCACCCATTTGGCCGCAGCCGGATGCTTTTGGGCAAAGATATTCCAGAAATTCACGGTCGTTCCTCCTTCTCAGCCCTGACGCAGCCGCTTTTTCAGCTGGGCGTTCAGGATGGCGTTCTTGATAAATTCGTAGATGACCCGGACGATGCCCACCAGCCAGAAGCCCTTCAGCTCCCAGACGAGGCCGTCCACCATCCCCATGCTGACCATGCCGTTGGTCATCTTGGCCAGCGCGCGGAGGGGCATATTGTACTGGAAGACGGTGTTCAGGTCGGGCTTGCCCTTTGCAAAGCTGGCGTCGAGACGGCTGCGCAGCACCTTCTGGGCCAGCCAGCCCAGCGGGCTGCGGCCATGATCCATCTCGCCCAGCGTCATGTTCCGGTCGATGCGGACGACGTCCTCCGGGATGGGATGGCCCAGCAGGGCCTCGAACTCGGCGTCGGTCACATAGGTGATCTGACCGGAGACGTAGTGGGTCAGGCTCAGGCCCGCGTAGGGGTCGGGGGCATTGGTGCCCTTGACGGTGATGTCTGCCGTCAGGCGGATGTCCACGCTGGACGCGCCCACCCGGAGCTGGTAGCTGCCGCCCTCGACCTCCCATGCGTTGGTCTTGACGTTCCAGTAGCGGAACGCCTTATCGTCCAGCGCGATGGCCACGGTCTTGCTCTCGCCGGGGGCGAGAGAGACCTTTGCAAAGCCCTTCAGCTCCTGCTCGGGGCGGAAGACCTTCGCATCTGGCTTTGCAACGTAGAGCTGGACGATCTCAGCACCGGCGGCGCTGCCGGTGTTGGTGACGGTGAGGGTCACGCCCGTTTCGTCGGCCTTGAGGCCGCTGTATTCGAAGGTGGTGTAGCCCAGGCCGTAGCCGAAGGGGAAGGCAGGCTTCACACCGGCGGTCTGATAGTAGCGGTAGCCCACATACAGGCCCTCGCGGTATTCCACGTTCCGGCCCTCGCCGCCGAAGTTTGCCTTGGCGGGGGTGTCGTCGTGGGCCTTTGCCCACGTCTGGGACAGCTTGCCGCAGGGGCAGAGCTTCCCGGTGAGGATGTCCGCTGCCGCACCGGCACCCGCCTGTCCGCTCAATGCGCCGTAGACCAGCGCCTTGCACCGGCCCACCCACGGGGTCTCCACCGGCGCACCGGCGCTCAGCAGGACGACGACATTCGGGTTGACGGCGGCCACTGCGTCCAGAAGCTGCTGCTGGTTCTCGGCCAGCGCCATATCGGCGCGGTCAAGGCCCTCGCTCTCCCGCAGCTCATCGAGGCCAAGGCAGAGCAGGACGGTGTCGGCCTGCTTTGCGAGGGAGACGGCCTCCTCCTGCTTTTTGGGGTCTGCGGCTCCCTGACGGTCGAAGCCGGAGGCGTAGCCTACGAAGGAGATGCCGCTGTCGGCGGCTTTGATGCAGTCCAGCAGAGCATCTACCTGAAGCGCATTGACGGCGCTGGAGCCTGCGCCCTGATAGCGGGGCGTCTGGGCAAAGTCGCCGATGACGGCCAGCTTTTCGCCCGCCTTCAGGGGCAGGATGCCGTCCTCGTTCTTGAGCAGGACGATGCTCTCGGCGGCGGCGCGGCGGGCCAGTGCGTGGTGGGCAGCCGCGTCAAAGGTGCGGGGGGCTTTTTCCACTGCCGCATGGGTGGAGAGCACCAGCTCCAGCAGCTCGTCGAGGCGGGCGTCGAGGTCGGCCTCGGTGACTTTGCCGTCCTTCACAGCCTTCATCAGCTCCCGGATGGAGTCGCCGCCGGGGCAGGGCATCTCGAGGGTGGAGCCGTTCTTCACGCCGAGGGCGTGGTCGTTGGAGCCGCCCCAGTCGGTGACGACCGCCCCGTCGAAGCCCCAGTCCTTCCGCAGGATGTCCTGCAGGAGATGGGCGTTCTCGTTGGCGTAGGTGCCGTTGATGAGGTTGTAGGAGGTCATGATGGTCTTGGGCCGGGCCTCCTTGACCACGATCTCGAAGCCGGTCAGGTACAGCTCCCGCAGGGTGCGCTCGTCCACCACCGAGTCGGAGGCCATCCGGCGCAGCTCCTGACTGTTGACCGCGAAGTGCTTGGGACAGGCCGCGACGCCTTTTTTCTGGATGCCTCGCACATAGGCCGCAGCCATTTTGCCCGCAAGGATGGGGTCCTCCGAAAAATACTCGAAGTCACGGCCGCAGAGGGGGCTGCGCTGGATGTTCAGGCCGGGGCCGAGGAGGACAGCCACCTCCTGTGCGGCGGCCTCCTCGCCCATCGCCTCGCCCACGGCCTCGCCGAGGGCCTCGTCCCAGCTGCACGCCGTGGCGGAGGAGGTCGGGAAGCAGGTGGCCGGGACGCTGGGGTTCAGGCCCAGATGGTCGGCCGCCCCCGCCTGCTTGCGGACGCCGTTGGGGCCGTCCGACAGGGTAATGGACGGGATGCCCTTGCCGGGCAGGGCACGGGTGGTGAAGACCGTCTCGCCCGAGAGCAGGGCACATTTCTGTTCTAGATTCAGTTTCCGGATGATGTCAGTGTGCTTCATCGCATTTTCCTCATTGATCCCTGAGCGGGGCAAAGGCCCGCTGTTCGTTGCAGCGGGCCTTTGCCATCGGTTTTGTTCAGGTGCTGCACGGAGAGTGCTTACGTCTTAGACTTCTTCCTCTTCCTTGCGCTTTTTGTAGTTCTTGATGGCGGTGTACTCCAGACCCACGATGAGCAGTGCGGCGACGACGTCTGCACCGATCAGGACGATCTTCCACTTTGCCATACCGGGGTTCAGGTTCTCCTCATCGTAAGCGCGGCTGTTGACCACGGTGTAGAGGATGTTCTTGGCAGCGGTGCGCATGGCCTGCTTGCTGCTGTTGGTCAGGACGGTCACGTTGTTGTAATCGTTGCCCGTGGTGCAGAGCATCAGGTCGCCGCCGTTGCGGACAGCCTGATCGGCGGTCATGTAGCCGTAGACGCCGAAGTAGTCGGTCTCGACGAAGCCGAGGAAGCCCCACTCGCCGCGCAGGACGTTCTGCAGCAGCTCAGAGCAGCCGCCGGCCCAGCGATTGCCGATGTAGTTGAAAGAGGACATGACTGCGTGGCAGTCTGCATCCTTGACCGACATTTCGAAGGGCTTGAGGTAGATCTCACGGATGGCCTGCTCGTTGGACCAGGTGGCCGCCATGCAGTTGCGGTTGCCCTCCTGATCGTTCAGGGCAAAGTGCTTCATGTAAGCGTAGACGCCGTGCTCCTGTGCGCCTGCGATGGCACTTGCGGCCATTTCGCCGGACAGGACGCCGTCCTCCGAGTAATACTCGAAGTTGCGGCCGGAGAATGCGGTGCGGTGGATGTTCATGGCCGGGCCGTACCAGCCGGAGGTGTTCATCTCGTTGGCCATCTTGCCGATGCTGTCGCCGAAGTCATGGGCCAGATCCTTGCTCCAGGTCATGCCGATGAGGGTAGCAGCCGGGAAGCCGACCGAGCCGACGCCGGTGAAGTTGTTGTTGATGGAGGCGGGGCCATCGCAGTCGTTGGTGCGCACCTTGCCGACGCTGTCCACCGCTGCGGTCTGATAGCCGCCGAAGCCGATGGTCTGCTGCAGGTCGTCGATGCTCATCTCGTCCAGCAGATCATCCCACTTGGAGTCGTTGTAATCCACGCCGCGCAGGTCAGCCAGCTTGAGGCCGTTCTTTGCGCCGGTGGTAATGTCCTCTGCGTTGGGGTCCTCGTCCTTCTCGTAGCCGGACTCGGTGTAGGTGAAGCAGTTCTCGAAGCCAGCCTTGACCTCGTCGCTCATCTCGTAGGTGGCAGGAGCGGCAGTGGCTTCATCGTAGTTTGCGAAGCCGTCTGCACGGGACAGATAGGTGATCTCGCCCTCAGCGAAATCGAACTGGTTGGTGGCCACGACCTCATCGCTCTCGCGCTTGTTGGACTCGTTGTAGACGATGTCCGAAGCGAAGGTGCAGGTCTTGGAATCCAGAACGGTGTGGGAGTCTGCGTTGGTGCTGATGACGTAATCGCCAGCCTCCAGCACATAGCAGCCGTTGTTCTGGTAATCGTAGGAAGCCAGCTCTTCCACCGGGATGGTGAAGTCGATGGTCTCGCTCTCGCCGGGAGCCAGCTCGCCGGTCTTGGCGAAGTCCAGCAGGTTTGCGGAGGCCTTCTCGATGCCGCCGTTGGTATACGGAGGATCGCTGTAGATCTCGACAACATCCTTGCCGGCAACAGAGCCGGTGTTGGTGACAGTGACGGAGAACTTCAGGTCTGCGCCATCGTTGGTGATGTCGCTCATCTTCTGGGTGAAGGTGGTGTAGCTCAGGCCGTAGCCGAAGGGATAGACCACTTCCTTGTCGTAGTCGATGAGGCCCTCATCGGCAGCCGTCTCATAGAACTTGTAGCCGACGTAGATGCCTTCGACGTAGTTGACGAAGGAGGGAGAGGTGCCCTCGGGGTCGAACATACTTGCATTGGAGTTGAACTCGGAAGCGTTGGTGTACTTGAAGTCGCCGAAGTTGTTCCACCACGGAGAGGCGGTCAGGTCGGTGACATAGGTATCTGCGGTGCGGCCGGAGGGGTTGACCTCACCGGCGACCACGCGGCCAAAGCCCTCAAAGCCGGACTGGCCGGTGCCGGGGCAGAGCAGAACGCCCTTGATCTGGGGGTAATCCTTGACCCAGCCCATCTCAAATGCGTTTGCGCCGTTGTAGACGACGATGACGTTGTCGAAGTTGGAAGTGACCAGATCGATCAGCTCTTCCTCGCGGTTGGACAGCTGCAGGAAGTGGTCGCCTGCATCCCAGTCGTTGCCCTCGTTCAGGCTGTCGTCATAAGAGCCGTTGTAATAGCCAGCGCCGCGCTGAGAGCCGCGGTAGTCTGCCACACGGCGGACCCAGCTGCCGTCCACGACAGCAGCCATATCGGTGGGAAGGTCTGCGCCCTCGCCGCCGACGCGGGTGATGACCACCATGGCGGTGTCAGAGTATTCCTTGGCGTTTGCCATCATCTCGTCGGTGTACAGGCTGACGTTCGGCTCGGGCAGGGTCCAGTCCTGCTGTGCCATGCCGACGCTGGGACGGGTAGCGCAGTAGTCGGTGTAGAACTTGCTCAGCTCGTCGTTGGTCTCGATGCCCGCATCGTGCAGGCCGGTGAGCAGGTCGGTGACGGGATAGGCGTCGTTCAGCGCGCCGGAGCCGGTGCCGCCGTAGCAGGGGCTGGTGGAGGCCCAGCCAAAGACGTTCAGCTTGGAGCCGGAGGCCACGGGCAGGATGTTGTCATCGTTCTGTGCCAGAACGATGCCCTCCTGCGTGATCTCGTTCACCAGCTCGGTCGCCTCTGCGGAGGTCTCCTCGCTGATGGAGCCTTCACCGGAGACCAGATCCAGCATAGTGGACATGGGGCCGATGCAGATGAGGTTGACAACGATGACCAGTGCCAGCAGAATGGCGACACCAGACTGCGCACGGACCATCTTCTTCTTGGCTTTCGGCAGCTTCTTGGCCGCAAACATCGCAACGAGTGCGACCACGACCACGACGCCGAAGGCGATCAGGTAGTTCTGGATGTTGGAAACTACCTGCATTACATCATCCATATTGACGGACAACATAATTCTTCCTCCTTATTCTGAATTCATATTTCCCGGGCACAGCTCCCGGACTGTCGGCATCCATTATAAAGGAATTCAATGAAAATTTACAAAGATTTTCACAACCTGTCATTTCTGAGGCATATTTTGCAGAAGTTTCATTTTGGTTTCAGATTTTATTGTGCTTATCCACAAATACAGGCCCGGCTTTATTGTGCAAAACAGAAAAACCTCTCCGTCACGCCTGCGGCGTGCCACCTCTCCTATCGAGGAGAGTCCTTGGCATTCCGTAAAGCTTTATCTCTTCGCCAGAGGCTCCCCTCGGTAGGGGAGCTGTCGAGCGAAGCGAGACTGAGAGGTTTTTCCTTATTCTTCCGGGATCGGCAGCAGGATCCGCAGCGTGAACCAGCCGTCGGCCCAGTGAAGGGTCATGGTGCCGTCGTGATCCTGCGCTGCCGCCTGCACGCCCCGCAGGTCGTAGCCGCCGTGGGTGTTGTGGCGGGGCAGGCCGTCTGCGCCCAGTTCCACGGGCTGGGCGCAGTAATTCTCGAAGCGGAGCATCACACAGCCGCTCTGGTCATAGACGGCCACCCGCAGCAGCCGCTTTTCGGGGTCCGGCTCTGCCGCGACACACTCGATGGCGTTGTCCAGCGGCGCGCCCACGAGGGTGCACAGCTCCCGGGTCGTCAGGAACCCCAGCTTGCTGCCATCGGCCACGCTGGTCATGTTGATGCCCCGCTGCTGGCAGTCCATGCTCTTTGCGGTGAGCAGGGTGTCCAGCACCGGATTGCCGGTCTTGTTCTCGGCCTCATACCGGCGGATGCCGCTCTCCATCCGGGCCAGCGCGGCGTCCTGCTTGGCCCGGTCGCGCTCGGCACGGATGTCTGCGATCTGAATTTTCAACTCATGGTAGCGGCTGTTGATGAGCCGGATGCCCTCTTTGCTCCGCTTGTACTGCTCATACTGGCGGTGGAGCACCTCGTCCATCGCCGCAAGCTCGCTGTGGAGGGCCGCTTCCCGCAGCTGCTCGTGCTGGACGGTCAGGATGAGGACGCCGCAGATGTCCACCAGCGTGCGGATGTAGTAGACGCTCATGTCCACCTCGCGGTCGCCCAAGAAGAGCAGGTTGCTCACCGCGAAGACCATCGCCGCCATGACGACGGCCACGAGGGCCGCTTTTCCGCTGATGACGATGCGGCCCTTGGGGCTGGCGTGCTTGTGCTCCAGCAGCCAGATGCAGCCGAAGACCCCGCTGTAGACCACCGCCAGCAGCGCCAGCGACAGGCCATCGGCCCCGCTGCGCTGGGGCCAGAGGAAACAGTGCAGCTGCCACTCGGCGCTGGCGGCCAGCTCGGCCAGAACAAAGGCCCGGGCGCAGACATACCCGGCCTCCAGCAGCGAGATGGTGCGGGTAATCCAGAGATATAAATATTGTATCCCCACAGCCGCCGCCATGCAGGGGATCCACCACGCCAGCGGGACGCTGCCCGTGGCCTGCAAAAAAGCGCAGAGGACCAGCGCCCACGCCGCGCTGACGGCGAGGGTGGTTTTTAGGCCGAAGCGGAGGCCCAGCGGCAGGGCGTAGATTCCCACAGCCAGACACTCGGCCAGCGCCGTGTAGAGGCGCGGGATGCTGGGCAGCGCCGTCATGCGCCCCCACCTCCGATGTGGTCGGCCAGCGCCGCGAGAAAAGCCTTCCGCCGGGGCCGGCTCAGCTGCAATTCATAAGGTCCTACCTGCACCATCCCCTGCTGCACCCCCTTCACCTGCGCCAGATTGACGAGGTAGCCGCTGTTGCAGCGGGCGAAAGGCCGCTCGGCCAGCTTCTCTTCGAAAGCTTTCAGGGTGCCCGCCGCCGCGAAGTCCCCCTCCTCGGTGTAGAAGTGGACGCGGTGGCCCTCGCTTTCCAGATAATAGATGAGGGAGGAGTCCAGCCGCCGAAGCCCGCCCTCCACCGGCAGGGCCAGATAGTGCCGCACCCGGCGGCGCAGCTGCTCCTCCACCTTCCGGAGCTGCTGCGAAAAGGCAAAGTAGGGCACCGGTTTGAGCACATAGTCCAGCGCACCCACCGCGTACCCGCCGATGGCGTACTGGGCCATATTCGTGATGAAGACGATGATGACGTCCTTGTCCAGCTCCCGCACCCGCCGGGCCGTCTCCATCCCGTCCAGATGCTTCATCTCCACGTCCAGAAACAGGACATCGTACACCGGTCGGTAATCATCCAGCAGCTCCATCCCGTCGGCGAACTCCGTCACAGCAAACTCGGTGCCATACTGCCGGGTGTGCCGCTGCACATAGCCTTGCAGCTGCGCCCGCACCTCTGCCTCGTCCTCCACCAGAGCGATGCGTATCATTGCCGCACCTCCTTTTTCCGCAATTTCTCTGGTTTTTATTGTAACACGAAACCGGGCCGGTGGCAAATGGGAAGGCCCTTTTTCTGCCGCGTCCCCCAGTCTAACAGCTATAGCAGTTTGCGTTTTTAATGCACAAGCAACATCCGCAAACTGCATATCGCAAATATGCCGTGTTGATGGGCACTATTTTTGAAAATTGCGATAAACACAAAAGCAGCAGCCTCACTCTGCGTTCGGTGAGGCTGCTGCTTTGTTCTTTCAGGGAAGATCTCAGTTCGTCTTGACGGCCACGAGGATGCGGATCTTCTTTCCGCCTGCGCAGCCAAAGTTGTCGTACCAGCCGATGAGCTTGTAGTCCTCGGTGTTGACCTTGGGCAGCGAGGTGGCGAAATACTGGCCGTTCGACCACAGATAGACCTGCATATCGTCGGCGGTCTCATACCGCTTGTCCCCGCTCATGACCGAAGCCGCACCCAGTCTGTCGATGACCACCGGCGAGAGCTGGAGCATCCGGTTGATGGCCTTGCCGTCGGCAGAGCGGCCGATGGCGATGCCGCCCGCCACGATGGGATACTTAGTGGAGGTGCTGTAGGCCACCTGCTTGCCGCCGGTGTAGCAGACGTAGGTGGCTCCCTCGCCCAGATAGTTGAGGAAATCGCCCAGCGTGCCGCCCACGCTGTCGCCGGTGCGGCGGAGCACATAGCTGAAGAGCTGGTCCGTCTTGCCGGTGAGGGTGTTCCAGGTAGAGCTGACGATGCTGCCGTCGATGAGGCCGTAGAGCACATCGCTGGTGCTGGGCACCAGAATGTTCTTCACGTCCTGAAAGGTCTCCTCGTCGGTCTTCTTCACCGTGGTGGTGGTCGTTGTCGTCGTGGGGAGGCCTGCGGCCTCCTTTGCGGCGTCCTGCGCCTTCTCGCTGATCTTCTTGTCGATCTTCTTGGCGGCTTCGTCCGTCAGGCGGCGGACGGAATCCAGCGCGGCATACTCCCACAGGTCGCCGGTCACATCGTTGAGGATGACCCGGTCGATCTCACCGGCGGCGTTGGTGGTGTAGTAGCGGACGTCGTTCTCACTCAGCGTTACCCCCGATAGGCGGCTGGGGCGAACTGCCCCAGCCACACCCTCCGACGTCGTATCAAGGATCTGCACGTTGTCTGCAAACGGGGTGTCGCCCAGTGCGGTGCCGTCGGCGCGGATGGTGCCGCTGACCGGGCGGGGCGAGATGGACTTAACGCTCTCGCCGCCCTCGTCCACGCGGACCTCCACCAGCTTGCCCGCTGGGAAATTGAGCTTATTGTTTACGTTGACGGTGCGGGCCGTGCCGTCGGTGCACATGATGGAGACGGCCTGCTGCACCTCGGCGCTGTTGGTCTCCACGAGGGTGCGGGATGAGGACTGCACCACGCCGTAAAAGACAGCGTCGGCCTCGTCCCCGGTGAGGACGGAGACTGCGGCGTCGTTCATGCCCAGCAGCAGCGTGACCACCTGACCCACGCCGCCGCCGGACAGGGAGGACAGCTGGTAGGCCACAGAGGGCGAGGCGATGGTGTAGCTGACCCCGGCCACAGTCACAGAGGTCGGGGCGCTGGCCGAGGGCGAGACCGCCGTCACACGGCCTGCGGCACGCTTATTGTAGATCCACAGGGTGCGGGCGCTCTCGTTATAATAGTAGACATCATAGGGCGAGAGGGCCGCAGAGGTGGTGACTTCGTCGTTGCGGTAGATGGCCGCCGGGGCAAAGGGCAGGGCCGTGGCCGCATCGGCCACGAAGGGGCCTTTGACGTTGTCCAGCAGGACGGAGGAGATGTCCACCTGACCGTTGCTCACCGCAAAGCCCAGCGTGGAGGCGTAGACCTGACCGCTGCCGTTCATGGCCGTGAGGGCATTGTAGAAGATCACGGTGCCCTGCTCGAGGGTCAGCACCTCGCCCTGACGGGCGCTGATGTCATTGCGCAGGCCCAGTGCGCTCGCCTTATTGAGTTGGGCCGAGGGGAAGGTGCCGCCGAGGCTCGCCACATCGTAGCCCAGCAGGCGGAGGGCCATGGTGCAGGCCTCCTCCAGTGTAACGGCATTGTCCGGGCGGAAGCTGCCATCGGAGTAGCCGGTCATCCAGCCGTTCTGGACGGCAGTGCGGATGTAGACAGCGTAGGGCGAATCGCTGTCCACATCGCTGTACAGACGGCCGGTGCGGCCCTGTGCTGCGGCGGTGTCGCGGTAGGCCGAGAAAGCCGTCAGGAGACGGGCCGCCTGCCCACGGGTGAGGGGCACGCCCAGAGAAGCGGACTGCTCGGCGGTCAGACCGCCCAGCGCCGTCGCCGTCTGGACTGCCGCGTTGGAGCCGACCGCCGAGGCGGGCAGCACCAGCATGGAAACCGCCACGCAGACGGCCAGCAGGAATGCGAGGAATCTTTTTTTCATGGTAAACTCCTTATAGAATCAACGCCATCGCCTCTCCCTTTGGGAGAGGTGGCGAGCGAATGCGAGACGGAGAGGGCAAGCCGCCTGACAAAGGAGGAGCATCCTTGCCCTCTCAGTCACCTTCGGTGACAGCTCTCCCAAAGGGAGAGCCAGAAGCATTCCCGAGAGGTTAGTCATACCTCAACGCCTCGATGGGGTTCAGGCGGGCGGCACGGCGGGCAGGCAGGAAGCCGAACAGGACGCCGATGCCGCAGGAGATGCCCACGGCGATGGCCGCTGCGTCCGCCGAGGGGGTGACGTTCAGGGTGATGTCCGTCAGGACGAACGGAAGGATCTGGTTAATGATGGCCGAGACGATGTAGCCCAGCACGATGCCGAAGCAGCCGCCCAGCGCCGACGTGACGCCGGCCTCCACGACGAACTGGGTCAGGATGGTGCTCTCCTGTGCGCCCAGCGCCTTCCGGATGCCGATCTCGCGGGTGCGCTCGGTGACAGACACCAGCATGATGTTCATGATGCCGATGCCGCCCACCAGAAGCGAGATGCCTGCGATGGCCGTCAGGACGCCCACCATAATATTGATCATAGAGGACATCTGCGACATTGCCGCACTCAGGCTCATGACGAAGACGTAGTCATCCTTACTGACCAGCTTCTTGAGCCGCGACTGCAAAAACTCCTGTGCCGCGTCCGAGTGGTCTGCATCCTGCAGCACGACGTAATACTGGCTGACGCTGCTTCCGCTGCTGAGGCTCAGCAGGGTGGTGTAGGGGACAAGAACAACGTCGTCGTTGCCGCCCTCGTACTGGGCGGCGGGCTTGGAGCGGCCTTCCAGCACGCCCACGATGCGAAACTCGTTTGCGCCCACCTTGAGGGTGCTGCCGAGGCCGTTGCCGCCGAAGATCTTACGGTCCACATAGTCGCCGATGACGCAGATGTTCTTGTTGTCCATCAGGTCGGCGTACTGGATGCCCCGGCCCTTGGCCACCTTATAGTTGTTGATGGTCAGATAATCCTCATTGACGCCGCTGATGTTGGTGCGGCGGTACTTTTCCCCTGCCACCCGCAGCGGATCCGTCCCGGCGCTGGCGATGGGCGAAAGGCCCCTGTAATACTCCGGCTTCTGGTTGATGATGTTATACACATCGCTGACCTCCACCGTGCGGGTGCTGGCGGTCATGACGTTGACCGACAGAATATCGCTGCCCATATCGGAGTAGAAGTCCTGCATCATGTGGGTCATGCCGTTGCCGAGGCCGACGATGACGATGACGGCCATAACGCCGATGATGATGCCCAGCATGGTGAGGAAGGTGCGGACTTTGTTGCTCCACACGTTCTGGATGGCCTGCTTGAAGGTCTCCTTTATCATGCGTGCGCTCCCTCCTCTCCGGCTTTCGGGGCCGACATCATGAGGTTCGGCTGCACGACCGCCTCGGGGGCGTGGGCGTCGCCGTCGTAGACGACGACACCGTCCTCCAACCGGATGATGCGCTCTGCCTGCACGGCGATGGAGTTGTCGTGGGTGATGAGGACCACGGTGTGGCCCTGTTTGTGCAGCTCCTGAAGCATCCCCAGCACCTCCCGGCCGGTATGAGAGTCCAGCGCGCCCGTCGGCTCGTCGGCCAGAATGATGGGCGGGTTGCGGACAAGGGCGCGGGCGATGGACACACGCTGCTGCTGGCCGCCGGAGAGCTGATTGGGCTTGTTCCGGAGCTTGCTGCCCAGACCCACCTGTTCCAGCGCTGCGATGGCGCGGCGGCGGCGCTCGCTGCCGCCCACGCCTGCGTAGATGAGGGGGACTTCCACGTTTTCCAGCAGGGTCAGCTTGGGCAGCAGGTTGTACTGCTGGAAGATGAAGCCCAGCTTCTCGTTCCGGATGGCCGCCAGCTCACGGCGGTTCATCTTGCCGACGTCGCTGCCGTCCAGCAGATACCGGCCGTGGGTGGGCACATCCAGACAGCCGATGATGTTCATGCAGGTGGATTTGCCGGAGCCGGACTGGCCCACGATGGCCACGAACTCGCCCCGGTCTATCTTCATGGAGATGTGGTCTGCCGCTTTGACGAGGGTGTCACCCATCTGGTAGTATTTGCAGACCTCGTCAAACTCGATCAGGGCGCTCATTCGTCGCCTCCTTCGGCAGACACCATCATGTTGCTGTAGAAGTCGGTCGCGCTGACCGTCGAGGTGTCGTAAGCGATGGTGTCGCCCTCCTGCAGGCCGCTCTTCACCTCGATGTAATCATCGTCGCTGATGCCGGTGGTCACTTTGACGTAGACATAGCCCTCAGGGGCGGTCATGGAGGCCTCAGCGTTGGCAGCGCTGGGCGAATCCTTCGTCACCAGCACATAGCTGCCCCGGACGAGGGCGGCGTTGGGCAGGGCCAGAACGTCTTTGACGCTGGCGGTGGTGATCTTGGCCGAGGCATTCATGCCGGGCAGCAGATCGCCCATCTCGTCGATGCGGACGGTGACGGGATAGCTGGTGGAGCCGTTGGCCGTGGTGCCGGCCACGAGGATGCTGCTGATGGTGCCCTTATAGGTCTCGCCCGGGACGGCGTCGGCGGTGATCTCCACCTCCTGCCCGACCTTCAGAGAACGAATTTTCAGCTCATCCACGTTGAGCTTCAGCTCCAGATAGCTCATATCGTAGATGGTGCAGAGGTTCTGCATGGCTGCGTCGTTGGCGCTGAGCTTATCACCGGCTTTGACCTTTTTGTCCACGATGGTGCCGCTGATGGGCGCATCGATGGTGTAGTGGCTGATGTTCCGCTCTGCGGAAGACATCCGCAGCTCGGCGGAGCGAAGATTGTCGGCGGCGTTCTGGGCCTGCTTGTCCAGATCCTTTCCGGTGATGCGGAGGAGCACGTCGTCCTGACGGACGGTGCTGCCCTCCCTGACGCAAAGCTCGGACACGGTGCCGGAGGCAGCGGCCACGACGGTCTCCTCGCGCTGGTAGGCAAAGTGGGCCGAGTTGAGGGAGCTGACGCCGTTCACCTGCGCCACTGCGGCCTGCGCGGTGGTCAGGCTGCCCGTGTTGGGCACCGCGATGGTGACGGTGCAGGTCATGAGGCTGGCGTCACCGGAGGGGTCTGCGCCCGATATCGAGCGGATGGTGCCGTTCAGCACCTCAAAGGTGGTGTCCGGCATGACCTGTGCGGCCTGACCGACGGCGAAGCTCTGGGCCTCGGCGGCGGGGAAATCCACGGCCAGCAGCATCACAGAGGTGTCGCGGACGGTGGCGACGGTCTGACCGGCCTGCACCGCATCGCCAGCGGCCACGGCAAAGGAGCTGACCTCGCCGCTGATCTTCGTGCGGACGTTCCGGGCGTCGGCGGCGTCATCGTAGCTGCGCTGGGCCTGAGACACCGAAAGCTGTGCGCTCTCGAGGTCGCCCTCCACATCCGAGCTGTCGATGACGTAGAGGACATCGCCCTTCTGGATGGTGTCGCCCAGCTCGAAGTCAGCGGTGAGCACCGTGCCGGTGACGAGGGACTTGACGGTGTAGGAATCGGCGGCATTGATGGTGCCGCTGCCGTCGTAGACGTTCACGATGTCGCGGCGTCCCAGCGCCTCCTGCACATACGCCATGTCTGCCGATGCACTGCGGCTCCTGCGGGGGATGACCACCACCGCCAGCACCGCCACGGCCACGACCGCGGCGATGCAGCGCTTTTTGTGGGTCCGGATAAAATGGAGCACCTTATTTTCCCCGCCGGTGTTCTCCTGCGGAGAGGCGTCCTGTGTCTTTTTGTTGAAACCTAGCATGAAAAGCCTGACCTCCTGTGTTTTTTCCTGTAGACCTGTGATAAAGAAGAATGCATTCTTCCTGCGTTCATCGCTCTGCGCCCTTCCCGCCGCACCCGCAAAAATCATCCCACCTGCGAGTTCCTGCTCCGGGTCAGCTGCGCAAATCAATGTCATGATACCATCTTATAAAACGGACTACAAGGAAGATTTCCTGCACGATTTGCAACTTTTTTGAAAATTTTTCCACTGTCCTGAATATCCCGGGAAATAAAGGCTCCCACCCGGGGCAGATCCTCCGGGCGGGAGCCTCGCTGTTTTTTACGTCTGCTTACAGACAGCCGCATGGCAGGCGGAACAGGCTCATCTTGCAGGAAATGAAAAACAGGAAGCTCCCGCCGGGGAACTCCCTGTTGTACATATCGTAGAGGTTACCGCAGTATCCCATAGGTTTTCTCCGCCACCGGTTCGCACCACTCGTTAGAGGTGCCTTCGCCGGGTACTTCCACGGCCAGATGAGAGAACCAGCAATCGGGTGCAGCACCGTGCCAGTGCTTGACCTCCGGGAGAATGTTCACCACATCGCCCGGATGCAGCTCCTGCGGCGCCTTGTCCCATTCCTGATAGTAGCTCCGGCCTGCCACGCAGACAAGAATCTGCCCACCGCCCTTTGCAGCATGGTGGATGTGCCAGTTGTTCCGGCA
>ULRO01002142.1_pt1 | contig 19343 bp, 20 predicted proteins | sample 1955421 | NCBI WGS metagenome assembly ULRO01 (sample SAMEA4835682, study PRJEB28245) | human gut metagenome | biome: gut microbiome; material: fecal sample | place: Denmark | collected 2008 | reverse complement strand
ACTACCGCCGCAACAAGGTGGGCACCCTGTTCTCGGTGAAGATCGAGCCTGAGGCGATGGCGATAATAATGAAGTACAAGGGGAAGAGGCATCTGCTCAGGCCTTTGGATGAGTATAAGAGCCACAAGGACTATCTCCATCACCTGAACTACGCGCTCAAGGAGATCGGGAGACCGCTTGGGGAGCGCGGCAAGGTTCTGGGCGAAGGATGGTTCCCCGACCTCAGCTCCAACTGGGCGCGCCACACGTGGGCGACGATAGCCTCGAGGCTCGACATACCGAAGGAGGTTATAAGCAAGGGACTCGGACACAGCTTCGGCCTTTCCGTGACGGACATATACATAGACTTCGACAACTCGAAGGTTGACGAGGCCAACCGCCGCGTCATCGACTACGTGCTGTACGGCAAGGACTACAGAAAAGAAAAGCCCCGGCATTAGCCGAGGCTCATCGTCACATCTTCTCCATCATCTCGTCCACGCTTCTGCCCAGCGAGAACCCCTCGACCTTCAGCTCGTCGATGCGCCTTCTGGTCTCCGGCTTGATCTTGATCGTGTACGGGACTTTCGGGGTGTCACCAGAAGGCTTGCGCCCCGCCCCTGCCCTTTTACCTCCTCTCATAGCAACTCACTGTGATTTTCAAAAAGCCAATCTGCCATTAACCTCATCACGCGCGCCAACTGCGCCGGGCTTTCGAGCGAGCCTACAAGGTCGTCAGGCCACGCCACGCTCTGAGTGTCGTTAAACCTTGCCTCTGACCAGGTCACCGACACGCCAGTCGCGCTGTCGAGGCAGTGCCAGGCGTTATCGACGCCCGGCACACGTGAAACTATATACCTGTCATTCATTATTTCTGATTTTTCCAAACATTGTAATCGTCCCAGGATTCAAAGCACATGTAGCCGTCGCCACATTTGGCGATCTTAGACGCCCATGGGCACTCCTTCTCAGCTTGATAGCGATACTTACACTCAACATACTCTGTTCTCATTTCTTTCACTCGTCACGCCGGTAGCTCAGCTTTTATTGTTAAACTCTACTCCCACCAGGCGAAGATGTCGCCGTCATCTGTTCTATACGCTTGCACCTCGCCGCTCCAGCACAGGGCTTCGCCGCCGAAGCTGTCATAGTCGGTGTCAAGGTTGCTTCTGTTGTCTGCCGTTGACAAGTAGCCGGTCTTGCCGCTCTCTTTGAGAGCCTTCAAGGCTTCTTCTTTTGTTCTGTAAAGTGTCCTCATAACTCTTAGTGTTTTTTGTTTATGCAAATATAGTAATAATTTTTGAATTTAGTACACTTTTTCAAAAAAAGACAAGAAAAATGCCGACGACATCAGGACGAGGTCGCCAGCACTCAAAAGCATTGTTTACCAGATCAGCAGTCCGGACAGCCGCCGAACTTCGGTATAGGCCTGTATCCCGGCATCACTGGTGCCGGTCTTGGCTCCTTTCTGTTCCCCTTTGGGGGCTCCTTTCCGCTATCCTTTTCCATAGCCTGTCATAGATTTCAGCGAGCTTGTAGAAGGCAAGTCCGAGCCAGTCGCAGAGGTAGGCAAGCGGCAGGGCGGCAAGCGCCGACTGCAAGGCGGGGACACCGCTCAGGATCATAACCACAAGCACCGTCCAGAATACCGAGCACCGCTGGCACGCCGCTACCTCCGAGACCACCTCCACAACTTTCCCCACAAGCCCGAGGTGATGGGCAAGGGCGGTGATGACCGCCACCGCCAAAGCCGTGATCATCCACCCCATACCGTCAGGCCACCGTGAGCGTCAGAGGGGTCTCCGACACGAACGTCCTACCGCACGACTGGCATCCGGTCACGGACACGGCGTTGACCGTGTTCCCGGCCGCCACCGTGACCGATGTCGGAGCCGTGGCGGACGCGAAAGGGATCGTGAACGTCTGCGACACCGTCTCCGTCCTGGAGCAGCATCCGTCCGTGCCGCAAGGGTTGTAGCAGATGCACCCCTGCACCCTCACCACGGCCACGTACTGGCCCGTACCTACCTGCGAGAACCCCACGAGCGAGAACGCCGGGGAGAACACCGGGGTATTCGAGGCGCACACCGGACGGCAGAGCCGCTTCGTGATGTTCGCCATCACATAGTACGGAGAGGCGGCCGACCCGGCCGCGAGCGTGGCTGTTATCCTCGCCACGTTGCTGTTTTTGCAATTAGACATGACTCTCGTTGTTTTGTTTTACGCTTCCTGTTCCTGTCCGTCAACCCCTTCTTCCGCCGTTCCGTCCCCGCAAGCGGAAGCGCATTGCTCCGGGAACTCGACAGGCGCTAGGTTGAGCGCGTCAAGTCTGGCAAGAACGACACCGAGGTTCTCCGAGAGGACAACCACATTGTCGTTGACTGCCTTGATCGCGTACATCATCTGCTCGAAGATGTTCTTCGGCTGTTGCTGCTGCTCGTTCATCGCTTCAGAAAATCAGTGACAAGGAAGCCCCCGCCGAACCGCCTCAGCGCGTCCGAGAGTTTTGAGGCCGTGACCAGGACACCCTTGCGGTACTGCCCGTCCACGAATCCGTGGAGATCCTTTTCAAGGGATCTCGCCTCGTCTTCGCTCTCCGCGTAGACGTAGAACTGAACCTTCACCGGCTTCATCACGCGTCAGGTATCGGAGGTGCCGCGGGGATTGAGGACGCGGTCTGGGCCGCGCCTCCTCCCTTCAGCGACCTTATGATCTGATACCCCTTCATTATGTCCTCGCCGTGGCTCTGGATCCACCCGAATACCTCGTCGGCTCCGTTCCTGATCCTCTCGAAGGCGGAGGGTTCCACCGGATCGAAGTCCGGCAGCTCCATCCCGTCGGAGATGAACCCGTAGAGTTCCTGGGCCTCCCTTATGTCATTGCCGCACGCGGCGAGACACGAGAGTTTGAGCGACATCTTTGATGTGGTCCTGAGCTTCGTCATATCGACAGTTCTCTTTCTGAAAAGGTCCGGCATAAGGCTTCTCCCGTCAGGTCAGACTATCCGTTGCAGGTGTCGCAGCCGCAAGGCTGAGGCGCGCTGTACCGGGCCACCTTCAGGAAACTGTCGGTGCCGATCGCGCTGTTCAGCCCGTTGCTGTTGAGAGCCGCCGCAAGTGCCACGGCATCAGCCACCGCGCTTGACGTTGACTGCGCCTGAGGGGCGGCCTGAACGTCCACATACTGCCTGACGGTCGGGGCGTTGGTGTTCTGCCAGCTTTCGCGAGAGGCCCTCTCGGCGAGAAGCACGCTGGTCAGGTTGGCCACGGCCGCGGCGTTCGCGTTGACGCTAGCCTGCGCGCCCTCGGATCTGGCCTTGCTGGCCTGATTGACACCCCAGATTCCGGCGATGGCGAGGAGAAGCGCTCCGCCGCCGAGGCCGGCCGCGAGGCCGATGCCGGTGGCCGCCATTCCGCGTCCCTGGTGCTTGCATCCCTCTTCCCTTCGGTCGAGGAGATAAGGTAAAAGATTGTCGTCCATGATCAAAATGGATTATAGATTTTCCCGCCTCTTGAAGCCTTCGGCGGCATTGGCGCGGTCTTCTGACCGCTTCCGCAAACCTACCCTTTTTGCCTCCGTTAATTAAGAAAGCAGTTCCTTTCCCGTTCCCTTAATTTTCCCCGTTCGTTCCGTTTCCGTTCCGCCTCGCCTCTACGCGCCTCAGGCACATCTCCAGCCCCGGCGAGTTGTCCGCCCTCGACCGGAACGAGCCTATCATCTTGCGGACCGCGCGCCCGCTGATGTGCAGCCTCTCGGCTATCATCCCCGGATAGTAGCCGCTCCTCCTGAGCGTCACCACGAGCAGGTGCCTCGCGTCCACGATCTCCTCGCTCTTTGACTTCGACATTATGTCGTGTCCTGAAATCCCCGTGACCTCGCACACGTCACGCAGGACGCTGGCGAATATCTCTGACTTTATCATATCTTAAAAGGTTTTAATTTTAACAGTACGTGTAAATACGGGCGGATGGACATCCGACCCGATGAAATGGCCGCACACGCAAAAGAAAATCGGCGGTGCCGATGTGATACCGGAACCGCCGACTTGCCCGTCACGGGACTTAAAAATAGATGACGTTACAACGTGACGTTTTGCAATTCTCTTGCCAGACTGTGGAGGCCTCTCTCAATCTTCCTCTTTTGCTTTGTTGAGATCCCGGCATCTCCTATTTTGTAATGCCTCATAAGGCTCGGCTCCACACCGACAGCCTTTGCGAATTTGGATACGTTAATGAAGTCGAAACTGTTAAAGAAAGCGGCAAGGTCATACCTGTACTCAAAGTCCAAATCTTTGAGCTCCGCAGGCATCTCTTCGCCAACTTCGAGATAATATTGTTTGATTTCCTCATAAGAGTTCAGAAAGTCGGCCTTGGCCGCTTCCGCAGTTTCGCCCTCACCGATGATCGTTGTGTTTAATTTGGCAGGATAGGCACTATATGTACCGTCCTGTCCCCTCTCGATGATGATTAGCGCCTTCATATTACTTTAATAAAAATGTTGTCAGTGGTTCTGAAAAGGCAAAGGGCTATTCGCCCCTTACCTGTTTCAGCAACCTCTTGAGGAGACCGGGCTTTATTTCCTTGCTCCAGTGCCTCTCGATTTGAATCAGTTCCCTTATCTCAGGGTGTCTGTAGATGTCGTGTTCTCTCCCATGTCGAGCTAAAACCCAACCACTCGCCTCAGCGAATTTTCTAAATTCGTTCCAACGCATTCTGTACGTCATCTATTAATGATGCAAATATAGCACGAATTTGTGATATATGCAAATAAAATTCGGCGATTCCAATATTTCAAAGAGCGTGCGGAGAAGCGCAGGCTAAAGCCTGAGGTAGAAGCCTCCGGTCACGCCGAGTCCGGCGTTGACCCTGCCGGAAGGGGCTACGAGGACGGACGGCCCGACGGCCACGCCGAAACCCCACCTTTTCGGCTCGATGGAGTATCCCTTAGTCACGATCTTGGTCTGCGGGTACACCTTGACATACTCCAGCTCCGTCCGGAACCCGCTTACGCCGATGTCGTAGTTGTCGCCACGGTAACGGCTGAACACTATCGGCACCTCGACCTCGACGGTGTCGCGGATTTGCAGGAAAACCGTGTCGCCTACCGATGTGGTATCGTCGGCGAACCTCGCGAAAGCCAGTCCGGACAACGGGAGTCGTACGGTCTCCACCCTCAGAGGGGTGACGGAGAGCGGAGCCGGCCTGTAGTCAACGAACGTGTCGCGGATGACCAATGTGTCCACGCTCTCCAGAAGAGGGCGCGTGACACTCCTCCTTCCGCCGAGGAAGCCGAGTCCCAGGGCGAGCAGCAGCGCGGCCACGAACAGCAAGGTCGTTTCCTTTCGTTTCATATCACTTATTGCAATCAATATTTTATAATCAAGGATACCGTGGCCGTCTTTCCGTCCGCTCCCGTGAACAGGATGGTCCCGGTTCTCTCCGATCCGGTGTTGGACGTATTAAGTATGGCTACGTTCGTCCCGTCTCCGGTGCCGTCGATGCTGTCGATGTCCAGCCAGTCGTCGCCGCTCGTCACTTCGGCCGTCCACGACTGGTTCGCCTCTATCGTCAGCGTTCCGTCCGCATTCGTGAACTGCGTCTTGTCGGCCGGGGCGTTGATTGTCGCAGGGGTGACGCGGAGGTAGGTCTCAGTGGCCGCTGCCGCCGCCTGCACTATCGTGAACGATTTCGAGTAGGTTCCCTTGCCGTCCGTCCTCGTGCCGGACACCGTCACCGTGCCTCTTCTCTCCGAAGACGACGTGTTGGCGGCGAAGGTGACCCGGACCTCCCCGCTCGTCTCCCCGTCGTCGTTGACGGATGCGGACGCTCCGGACAGGCTTCCGGTGACGGACGCCTCCAGTTGCCCTATATTGGCGAACTGGAACCTGTTGACTGACGATGTGTCCGAGGCCCTTACATTGATGACCCCGCCGACATCGTCAGAGAACGATATCTCCGGCCCGGCGGCGTAGGTTACGGATATGGTCTTCTCGGCGTATATCGCCGTGTTGTACGAGCTTGTCGCCCTGATGACCACGACAGAGGAGGACGCTCCGTCCTTGGCCGTGACAACTCCGTTCTGGTCTATCGTGGCATAGGCCGATCCTGACACTATGCTCCACGTTACGCCTTGATACTTCGCCAGCACGTCCGAAGGAGTGTACTGGACGGAGAACGTAGCCGAGTCTGAGAACTGGGACAGCCCGACGATAGATATCCCCGTGAGCGGAGCCTCCTCCAGGGCGACAGTCTTCGTGACCGTGCCCTCGGATATGCTCACCTCGAACGTCTGCGTCTTGTACCCGGCCGCCGACACCTTGACTGTATGCGATCCGTAACTCAGGTCTTCCGTGACCACGCCCGTGCCTCCGTTGACGTTGACGTAAGTCCCGTCTATCCTCACCTTAGCCGTCGTAGGGGTGACCGTCAGCTTCAGCTTGCCATTGCCCTGCGCCGTGGTGCCCGTCACCTCGTCCCGTATCGTGCCCTTGTCAACCTCGTTCGTCACGTTCACGAAGTCGGACTGGTTGGAGATCAGGAACATCACCTTCGCGTCGTCGATGTAGTTGGCCTGAACCGACTCGCAGTCGAAGACGAAGTATCCGGCCTTGGTCTCCTTGACCGAGGAGACGATGACGTTGTTCGAGCTGGTACGCCCGAGGGTGGTGAGCAGCACGACGTATCCGTTGTCGGAGAGACCCCACGCCGCGGGGAGCGTGACCTTGAACGTTCCCGTGCTCTGCCGCGCCACCGACAGCGAGGTGGCGTCGAAAGTGTAATACTTTCCGAATGTCGGCTTCGCCCCGCAGTTGATGACCCCCTGCGCCAGCACCTTCATGTGCCTGCCGTACGCCTTGGTGGTCATGAGGTCGGTGCGCTGGAGCACTATCCAGCCGTAGAACCTCGCGGAATCCCCGTACCCGAGCAGCGTCACGCACTCCCTCGACAGGTAGATCTCCTTCTTCCTTATGCCGTCCTCCAGGAAGGCGCAATTTTGGTCGGACAGGCTGATGGCCGAAGCCCCGACCTGCTCATCGCCGCCCCATTTCCAGTTGACTATCCTGATGACACGCCCGCTTTGGGACGTGTTGCACGGTACTGTGTACGATATAGGGATGAATCCTCCCTGCTGCGCTATGTTGTCGCTGTAGTCTATGTCGAAGCTGCCCGCGGGGATGGTGAACGGGCTCCTCAGGGTTCCGATCACCTTGACATTCTCGAATGATCCGCCGCCTGCCTCTATCCTGTCGGTGACGAGCGTCCCGTCCTCGTATATCCTCGTGTGCGCTCCCTTCAGGTCGTCCTCCTTCGCCGACCTGCTCCCGGCGAACGCCATCAGTTTTCCGTGCGCCCTATCCTTCCCGAGATCCGACCCGTTGAGACCGGCCGTGACCGTTCCGCTCTCCGTGTCCGTGACGGCGACCATATTCGTCAGCACGAGGCCGCCGGCTATGGTGGTGGACCCGTCCCTGAACACCCCTTTCAGGAACTCGTAGTCGCTGACCGGGGCGTTGGAAAGGATGTCGTTCTGCGCCTCGAAGTACGAGCGCAGCAGGGAGTACACCGTCTCCCTGAACGTGGGGGTCGTGACCTCCATCGCCGTGTCCGTGTCCGCCCACAGGGCGCACGCGCCCGAAAGGTAGGTGGACAGCGCCGCCGCCTTGGATGTCAGGTCTGCGGCCTTGGCCGTCAGCCCGTGGGCGGTCGCCTCGGCGTGCGCGGCGTGGTACGTGCCGGAACCGGAGAGGATGACCCCTCCGCCCTCTGACAGCACCCTGTAATATCCGCTGTCGGTGCCCGTGTCGCCGCTGCCGTCCTTCAGGTAGATGATCTGGAGCGTGTGCGTCCCGGCCGTGAGGCTGTACGTCTTAGTGACCTTATTAGCGATTCCTTGCTTCCCCTTGGTCGTTACGTCCGCCAGCGTGTCGGCGTTGGCCTTCGTGAGCTCCGTAGGCTCGTCCATCGCCGCGGCCACGAGATAGTCGTACCTGCTCTCCGCGTCCGAGCAGAACTCCACGACCACATCGCACGCGCACCCCACGGAAAAGGTCAGCCTCGTGACCGTGTACCCGTTGGCCGTCCCCGCGATCATCGACCTGTACCATCCCGCGAAGTCGGACAGCGCCGGTGTGGCCTCCGCCATCGCCACCGTCACAACCTGCCAGTCAGCGCCGGAGACCGCCTCCCTCGACACCGAGCCGGGGTTCGGCTTTATGACGCCCCTGATGCTGGATATGGCCTGCATCGTCTCCCTGACCGAACGCTTCTCGACAAGTGCGAAGACGGTGTCGCTCCCGAGCTTCGAGACGGCCGATGACGCGGAGTCCGCAGCCGCCTTGGCGGCGTCCGCCTTGGAGGCCGCGCCGCTTATGTCGCCCTCAAGGTCGCTGACGTTCCGCTCCGTGCCGCCGCTCCCGAGGAACTTGATGTTTCCGCCTATCACCCCGTTCACAAGGTCGAAGTAGGTCCGCCCGTCGTTGCTGACTATCCTGTTGACTGTCATCCTGCCCGGGCTTATCTCGGTGAACCCGTACATCGGGGCGAACGACCTTCCGCCCTTGTACTCCGAGTTCAGGATGCCGACAAGGAAGTTGTACGCCCCGTCCCCTGCGTTCATCCTCATCGCCTTCTTCGACAGCGCGAATGATGCCGTGCCGTTGGCGGCCGCCTTGATGTAGAGGTAGTAATAAGAGTCGGCGTCAAGGACATTGCCGTCATTGTCTGTTGTCAGTGTGGCGGCGGTGGCCGTCCACCTGCTCCCTTCTGTGCCGTCCGCCCTGACCTCCGTCACGCCGACCGTCCTGTGGAGGATGTACGACAGGCCGCACTCCAGCCTCTTCGCCGAAGCGTTCCACACGAGCGGCGGGTCGATCTCCGTGTCGGACGTCAGGCTATCCGTGAACCAGTACTGGAGGCTGTCGTCCCCTACAACGGCCTGCATGGTCTGCACCGTTATGGGCTTTATGCTCTCGTCGAAATCGACATCAAAGGAATCCAGGGCCTCCCTGAGCGCGTCCGTGGTCTCCTTCACGTCCCTGTAACGCCTTCTGGTGTAGTTCATCCCGCCGTACACGTCGCCCTGCGTGGTCACGACATCACCCTTCACGTCCCTGATGGATGACACGACCCCGCCCCTCGTAGGCTCGTTCGACAGCGTTATCTCCGGACTGTAGGGCCTGTTGACGAACTGCGTCACGGCAGTGATCCTGACGCTGAACGCCTCGGGGCTGAACCTCTCATCAGTGAACGATATGTATCCTCCCGGGACTATGTTGCCACCGATGGAGTCCCATCTCAACCTGCTCCAGATGCCGTCCATCTTGCCGCTGATGCTGAACCTCGGACGGCAGGAGTCCCAGAGGTAGGCCACCGCCTTGCGCAGCACGTCCCACTCCGCGCCGGTGTGCGTGTCGGGGTCGTTTATGTACGACTGCGGCAGAGAGCAGTGGAACACGATGTACTTGTCTCCACCGGCCGGGGCGAACGAGGCTGACGGCATATCCACCTCGTCAATCGTGGCCGGGACGATCGCGAAGCGGTTCACGACAACATCCGCCTTCCTTTTTGTGAAAGCCACATCGAACTCCCTCCCCGCCAGCGCGCCGGTCTGGAAGATGACCGTCATCGTCTCCGACGTGGCGCACTCGGCATAGTCGAGGGTCAACGGGATAGTGTTGTCCACGAAGTCGTAAAGATTCTTCTTGGGATCGACCACGATGACCTCGGAGACCGTGCCGACCCTTTTCGGATATATCTCGGAGCAGTCAAGAGCCCCGTCGCACTCGGATGTCGCCCCCACGAGCGACACGCTCGCGCCGTCAGAGTCGGTGGTGAACGTCTTGGCCTTTGACTGGCTGTATCCGCCCTCCCAACTGAATTTCTCCCCGTCGTAACCCACGGTCACGCCCTTGGGCATCATCAGGGTCTTGGACCCGTACCTGGAGAACACAATGTTCCTGTCGCCGCCCTGCACGAAGAGCCTCGAAAGAGGTATCTCGTCGTTGTAATTCCTGCGTTCCACGCCCGGAAGGAAGCCGTTGCCCTTGCCGTAGGATATCGACACCGGGGTGGCCTTCCCGTGCTCCACCTTGCCGAGGATGATCTTCTTTCCTATGATCTCCCATTCGGTCTCGAACCCGTCAGCTATGAGCTGCAGGGCCTCCTTGCAGTTCCCGAAGTCGTACCCGACTGTCTTCTCCAATGACGTGTCCACTGTGGACTCGTAAGACCATCCGCTCCGTTTCCCGTTCAGGCATCTCACCAGGAGGTCAAGGTGCGTCGCCGCCGGGCCTGTCACAAAGAACTTCAGCCGCCTGTCATCCGGGTTCTGGTAGATGGCCGTCTGGAGCAGTCCGGCGTAGGTCTCCATCGTCAGGGTGTACTCCCAGTTCCTTGTGTGCCGGAGCGTCAGAGACTCCGGCTTCAGGAGGTAGTACGTCACGTTCTGGAAGACGCAGTAAGAGCCAACCGGAATCTCGACGAAGGATGTCAGGGCGAAGTACAGGGTGAGGTCGTCCCTCCCCATTATCTCACGGTAGGCGTAGCTTCCGTCGTCAACCTCTATGTCAAGCAGGACAGACCCCGCGGAACTATATATCTTCATGCGATTCTTTAATAAAGTCCCCCGCGCCTCCCGGCGGGGAGGACTGAATGAACAAAAAAAATAAAACCAAGAGTAACACCGCCCCGATTATGGCCGGGGCGCGGCCATGTGGTTGTTTCCAAAATGGAAATAGCCATAAGCAATCTTGTACAAGTTGCGGTTAAGCGCTTACACGTTTTGCCGACACCAGCAAAACGTTCACAGCCCGGATATAATCACCGCCTCACGCCTCCGAGCCTGTCAGCCCACCGCTCCGTCCAGAAGTGGGTGTAAGGCTTGTACTTTTTCTTCCCGCAAAGGTCGTAGTGGACGGCGGCGTGGCAGAGTGACTGCAAGCCTATCAGCGGAAGGTACAAAGGCCCGAGCATCCTCGACTGCCTGACGTGGCCGAACTCGTGATCCACTGTGTCGTGGCCTGCGAACCAGTTTACCACGACATACTCTCCCAGCGCCACCGCCTTGCCGCTGGCGAGCGAGGATGTCCGCAGATACCTGACCCCGCGGATGAGCTGACGGCTTGATTTCCCCATCGCCTTCCTCTCGTAATACATCCACACCGCCTTCCCGGCGATGTTCTGCGGCAGCTGCCACACCCACAGAAGAACGTAGGCCGCTTTCCTTAATAAATCTCTCATAATCCGTCAATATTTTTTAATTGTTAAAAACCGACAACTTACAGAGCCTTGTACTCACTTGTCGCGTCGAAGCACGGGCACGCCTTCCTGGCGAAGTCCCTGTGGCCTCTTATCTCCGCGTTCGGGTACCTCGCCTTCAGATCCTTCAGGAGCTTCGTGAGAGCCTCCCTCTGCGCAAGCGTCCTCGTGTCCTTGGCCTTGCCTGACTTGTCGAGACCTCCCACGTAGCACACGCCTATACTGTCCGCGTTGCGTCCCAGACAGTGAGCCCCGACCTCGTTCTCCGGCCTTCCGGCGTGGACCGTGCCGTCAAGGTAGACGACATAATGGTAGCCGATGGTGCGGAACCCGCGTGCCCTGTGCCACCTCGTTATCTCCTCGTTCGTCACCCACCTGCCCTCCGGCGTGGCGGTGCAGTGCACTATGATGTAGTTAATCTTCCTTGTAATCTTTTTTGCCATCGATCTTGACCTCCTCTTTGTTTTCGGATTCCTCCACTCTGTCTATCGTTATCGCCCCCTCGATGTTTGCCCCGGTCTTTGCCTCGACCACGGCCTCGATGACCTTCGCCGCGTCCACCTTGACCCCGGCCTTGTGGCCGAACTTCCAGAAGTACCAGTTCTGCGCGATGCTTATCAGCTCCACGCCGATGACCACGAGCATCAGCCCCGTCTCGATGATGGTGTAGCCCGTCGCCACGGCGAGGCTGGAGGCCAGCACCGCCCAGCAGAAGTACTCCACCGCCTTTCCTATCGTGCGGCGTATCGCACGGCTTATCCTGATACGGTCGCCCTTGCGCCGGGCTGCCCTGATGCCGAACACGAGGTCGATCAGGATGACCACGGCGGCGATGACGAGGTATGGTAGCATCCTCTCGTACGACTGCTGGAAAAACAACAACAATGTGGCCGATATGCCCGTGCCGACCACGACACTCCCCGCGGAAGCCTCGTCCGAGAGGATGTGGGCGTTGAAACCGTTCATCACACTAAGTCTGTTTTTTTATCTCGATCACGAGCGGCAGGTGGTCGGACATCATGTACCCGTCGTTGACCACCCCGCACGACACCACGGAAAGGCCGCCGCAGGTCAGAATACCAGCGGCCACCTTAAAAACGTATAGCCAAATGTTTGTTCCCATCTGTCGTTATAATTTAACAACTTACCCAATTAGGGGTTAAAGTGAGTTACTTTTAACTTGTTCGTTCCCCTGCTCTTGAATCTTCATAATAAGCTGGAAAACTTCCTTGTACGGCTTTTTGGACAAGGTGGATAATATGAAATTCACCTCGTCCACCGTTAGTTCGATTTTTACGATATTGTCTCCCATGATACGGTATTGTCATTGTTAAACAATAATCTCTTTCCACCAAGTATAACTTCTTCAATTTGCTTGTTGCCAATCACGACCTGATTGCTTTTGGTGATAGTTGCCCCATAACCAAGAGCCGTTGAATTATTCGCAGCCTTAGCAGTATCATTATTAGCAACAGATGCATCGTGCCCGACACAGGTCAGATTCTCTCCTACAATGTCGATTGAGCTTCTTGTGCCTATGCCAAGAGAGTTATATCCAATTGATGTGTTGTAAGCGCCCTTGGTGTTCACCCCCGCCCGATATCCGACATGAGTATTGCCCTTGATGACACCAACTGCTGACAGCGCTCCTATAGCTGTACACCCATCGCGTATAAATTCAAAATCCCACAGACCCATTGCGCCATAACCCAACGCCACACAATTCTCAACTGACTTGCCGGACATAGTACCCTTACCTATCGAGATAGAGTTTATTGCCTTTTTGACAGGATAAATGCTGTCAGAGCCTATGGCGATGTTATTCTCGCCCTCTGTAACCGTAGGCATTGAATATGTGCCAATCGCCACATTGCGGTTACCGACCACCATACGATTGAGTGCCTCTTCACCGATGGCAATATTCCTTGTGCCATCCTGCATCCTGGATGCGGTAGTTGTCTTGCCTCCGATAAAGGCATTCCAGTAGCCTGCTACAAGACTATTCCGCTGACAATAAACATTATTTACAGATGTCGTATAACTTTCAGTACCATTGTCATCAAGGACACGACATTTCAGATTAGTGATTGTTCCTGCGAAATTACTTGTAGGTGTAACTTTAAGATTGCCCCCTGCGTAAATGAGTCCTGCGACAACTTGCGAACCACCATTGTATGATTTTATCAGAGCAGATTCCCCAGCAGATATATATACATCATTTCTTTCAGATAAACCCTGCACATCAAATGTTATAAGCAACTTTGCAAGATTAGGCACAGAAGCCATTGTGAACTCAAGAGCATCCGTATTACCTGCCGTATGCGTAAATCCACTATCGATGCTTCCAGCCCATCCAGCACCAATGACAGAAGTTTCCGAAGGCAATACACTTGGCTGAAGTTTATAGGTCATAGATGCAATGACATTCAGCCCGTTCGGTTGTGTAATGAATCCACCGGAGTTCTCTTCTAAATAATCATTCACCGCTTGCCGGACAACTTCTTCGGGGACACCACCAGGTTGCAAAGAATCAAGTTTTATCTTGTCATCGTTGGAGAAATCATTCGTGGACAATCCTTTCCCTGCAATCTTGTCCACCTTGCCGTCCAATGCGGAGTTCTTGGCAGAAGCGACCGGGGATAGTTCGGTTATTTCCATCACGGATGCATCCCGTGTGAATATAACGAAATAGTTCGCATTTGCCGGAATTTCCAATTTGCCCGTCTTTGTCACTTTTTGATTTGTCGAGCCGTCACCGACAAAAGACCTGTCAAGGCCACAAAAGTTCTCTGGCGAAATTGTATTAGTCTTATAGTATGCGACACCTGCATCATACAACGATTCTATGTCTGTCTTTACATGGTATTCCTTGCCCCTGACAATGGGAATCATCTCGGTGTATTTGCACGAGATTGTAGACGTAATTGTACCTGTCAAGGACGTCAGGGGCATCCTGCCTACGGAAAGAGTACCACCCGAAACAGCAGAAGATGAAAACGGTGCTGACACACCCACAATTTCTTTTGTGTTATCGGTCATACTCTTTATGTTCGCATCATCCAAAACATCTTTCAAGGTCGCCAATTCAATAACATCTTGTGGATTCACAACGCTCTGCCCGTTGTAGTTCACCGCAAAACGGTAGTAATATTCATCGTTCGTGGCGATGTAGAGAGATGTGCCTGCGGATTCGTGGTTAATCTTCGTGTATGTGTTCCCGTCCTTTCTGAACTTCACGATATATCCGAAAATTAGACCGCTTGCGAGTTTAATTGAAAATGGGCCTTGAATGTACCCTTTCGTTCTCGCGTAGGAATTGTTTGGCTTATCCGTACCAGCACTACTGATATTGCCAAGTTCCATCAAAGGAAGACCACCCGCACGGGTTTCCAACCCACTTACTTTTTGGCGTATTTGATTGACACTTTCCAATGACGCGGCCACGTTTGCCACGTCCGACTGGCGGGCTATGACCTGCGGGTCCACGGACACCGTGTTGTCATCCGCGACTGACACGCCGTAGCCCTGCCTCACCGGCCGGGAGTATGTCCCGGCTCCGTTCAGGTGCTCGTTGGCGCGGCCGTCCTTCGCCAGCATGTCAACCTTCCCCGCCCTCTCGTCCGTGAGGTCGTTCGCGGAGAGGCCCTTGCCTGGCTCCTTGTCCACCTTGCCGTCCAGCATCTCCTGGACGCGCTTGTCGGCCTCCGCGGCGGACTCCTTGGTCTGGAACGTATCCGCGGCGTGGGACTTGGTCTCGAACTTCCCGTCTGCCTCCTCCTTCGAGTACATCCCGAGGTCGGAAGGCCTCTTGTCTCCCTCCAGTGTCACTCCGCCTATCGACGGACGGTTCTCGAGCAGGTTGTAGTCAGTTATGCCGGAGACCTGCCCGACACGGAGTGTCCTCGACCTCACGTCCACGGAGATGTTCATGCCTTCCCCGGAACCTCCCTCGGCCGAAGTCCCTAACGACGCCTCCCCGCTGTCCCTGACCACCGAGAACAGACCGCGCTCGAACACGCGGAACGATTCCTGGCCCCGGGTGAACGTTATCTCCACGCCGTAGTTTCCGGCTCCGTATCTCCCGGCCTTAAACAAGGCCTTCGCCTTGCTGCCCGATACTGTGACATTCTCTCCCTCCACCTTGCTGTATGCCCCCACTATCCTCATCTTGACATCCGACGCGCCCGTGAGGTCGAAGGAGGCGTAATACCCCTTGTCCTCGTCATAGATGGAGACGAGCGCCTCGACCGTCAGGTCGTTGCCCGCCACCACCCGGACATCCGGGGCGTCTCCGCACTTCGTTCCGCATCCGCAGTTTGAATACACATCAGCCATATCCGTATCTTTTTTTTCGTTAATATCCCGTTATCACAAGGTTGACCGAGAACTCGCACCACAGGCCGCCCGTGGCCGAATAGAACCTATCCACCGAACAGGATGAATAATAACATCTGAACGACCTTTCAAGGGCGGCCACCGTGACCGTCCTGCCATCCGGCCTCGTGAGGTCGTAGAGGAGCGCCCTCCAGTTTTTGGCGAAGGCCGCCGCGGTCATCCTGCTCATAAGGCACTTCACCGTGACGCTCCTCGACCTTTTCCTCATCGCCGGGTTGTCGTAGGACGGGCCTTTCTCGACCGTGAGTCCTCCGCCCGTCACCCCGTCCGTTATCAGCCCGTCCCTTGTCGCGATGTCCCTTGTCAGTGGCGTCTTGGACTCCGCCGCCTGACGGAACGAGTCCACTGTGCCCTGAAGGACACGCACGCCGTAGGCCGAGAGGTCGCGCCCGTCGATGGTGATTCCGCACGCCGGGACTGACGTTGACGCCAGTCCGTTCCTCGTGAAGTTCCAGAGCGGGAAGTCGTCAGACATCGTGACGGACGCCGTGCCCACATCCCCGTTGACCGTGCTGACGCTCCCGCAGGAGACATAGCGCAGCCTGAACGTCATGCCGAGATCCGGCGAATAGACCTCGTGGAACGTCTTCGACCCGAGCATGGCGAGGAGTCCGAGGATGTCGTTGCCCCTGACAAGGGACAGCTGGATCTCCACGTCCCTTGACGCCAGCCTCGGGGCCGAGAGGTCGGCCTCCAGCCCGTCCTCCTCGAACCAGTCGTTCGACTCGACCTCCTTCAGGGAAGGCCACCGCACAAGGGAGGCGAGGCCGCCGTCTGACACGACTACCCCGTACTTCGTGAATATGTCCTCACCGTCTATCGTGAGCGTCCCGTTCTTCGCCATATATCCTGATTTCTCTTTTGTTCTCAATCAACCGGGTCACAGCGCCTTCACGCCGTGGTCCCTTATGTCCCTCGCTATCTTCTCTATCGCCTCCAGCCTCGCCGTGTTGTCCCTGATGCCGGAGAGGTGCTCCAGCATCGAGGCCGAGTGCCGCACCAGCGCCGCCGTGTTCTCCTGTATGCTGTACGTGTAGCCCTGAATGGCCGTCGCCCTGCCGTTCAGCTCGTCCACGCTGTCCTGCGAGGCCGCGGCTATGCCCTTGCTCGTGCCCGTCCTCGTGTCTGATGACCACGCGTCGTAGCCCTGCCCTTCCAGTTCCGCCTTGGCCTGGTCCATCGCCTCCTTGTACTTGTCGAGGTTGCCCTTGTAGATCTTGTCGAACCAGATGAGATCGTCCGTGATGCTCTGGTCGCCTCCCGCCTTGAAGGAGTCGTTGAACCGCTTCTCCAGCTCGTTGAAGAGGTCCTTGAACACCGCGGAGAAGACGAGCTGCGACACGATGTCCTCTATCGTGGAGGTCATCTTGCCGTGGAAGTCGTCCACGGCCGAGTACAGATCCCCGTTGCGGAACGCGTCCACGAGCGCGTCCGACAGCTGGTCGCCGATGTCTCCCGCGAGGTCGGAGAAGTTCTGCCTCATCTGCTCCTCGGCCTCCTCAGCCTTCTTCTTTATCTCGTCCCAGTTGTCAACTATCTGCTTGGTCGCGTCGTCCAGCTTCTTGTAGTCCGCTATGATCTTCGGATTGAGGTCGAACGGCCCCGCTCCCTCGCTCTCGTCCAGAAGGGAGCCGTACTTGTCCAGAAGGTTCTCGTAGACGGCCACCTTCTTCTTGCCGCCGAAGAGGCCACCCAACGCTCCGGCCACCGTTCCTATGGCCGCGCCTATGGCCGTGCCTATGGCAGGGATGACCGAACCCGCGGCCGCCCCGACTCCGGCGCCGAGTGCCGCGCCCTGCCCGACGTTCTTCCAGTTGGCCACCTTCTTCGTGCCGACCTGCACCTGTCCCTCCGCGAGCTCACCCAGCTTGGAGTTGATGAGACCCACCGCCTCACCGTACTGCATGGCCCCGTCGATGGCCCTCTTGTACGGGTTCTCGACACCGAACAGGTTCTCCTGCTTGTAATCGAGCTTCTCCAGGTTCAGCATATCGAGTTCGTGGGCGGTCTCCCTGATGGTGGCGTTCCACTCCTCCTCGATACGCTTGTTCTCGGCGATCTGGTCGCCTATCATCCCCACATACTGGACCGCCGACGAGATGCCGGCCGAGATGATCTCTCCCTTGTTCTTGGACGTGAAGGCCGTGGTTATGTTGTCGGTGTTGGAGGCGAGGCCTGACAGTAGTCCGCCTATCTCCCCGATCTTCCCGCCGAACTTCTCCAGCGACGAGCCGAGCCCGGAGAACGCGGACGACACCTGGGACATACCATCCTTGACGGCCTGCACATACGCCTGCACCTCGCCCTCAGCCTTGGAGGCAGCGCCCTCGTCGTTGTTATCCAGCGCCGTGTTGTATTCGCTGACGGCATTCGGGAGGTTCCGGAACGCGTCAATTATCTTGGAGAAGCCCCATCCCCTGTTCGAGATCTGGGTGTCCAGCTGCGCACGCAGCCTCTCAAGGAGGGATATGTACTCCTGCGTGCCTGGCGCCGCCTTCTTTATCTCCTCGGTGGTGAGCCTTATGGCCTCCCTCAACTGGTCCTGCGACAGGCTGTCGGCGTCCGCGAATATGATGGAGTACTGGGCGGCTATCTCCTCCAGCGTCTTCTTTGTCTCCGTAAGGTCGCCGAATCCGGCAAGCCCCTTGTTTCCGGACGTGGCGGGGTTGTCCAGCTTCGGGAGTTCCTTGATGGCGTATTTCTCGAAGGCCGCCATGTACTCCCTCGCCTGTCTCTTCGCCGTGTCGGATATGGTCTTGTCGAAGAAGTCCGTTGACAGCGCCACGCCTGACTCCGCGGCCAGCCTCTCCAGCTCGGCCTTCTGCCTCTCCAGCTCCTCGATCTCGTTCCTGTGCTTCAATCTGAGGGCGGCAAGCGTCCTTGCCCCCTCGTCCTCTATGGCCGAGACCTCGGCGGAGGCCGCGGCCTTGCGGGCTGAGGAAAGGACTGTGTCAAGGGCCTTTTGGCTGGCCTGTCTCGCCGCCTCCAGAACATCCTTTGCCGTATCCTTCACAGGCTTGCCGCCATCCTTGCTCTTCCGGCTCTCGTCAAGCCACACCCCGTAGTAGTCTCCGGCCGCCTGGCGTTGCAGCTCGGTGGCCTCCTCCGTGGTCTCAAGCACTTTCCGGAAGTCTTTCTTCAGATCGTCGTTCAGGCTGTCTATCTGGCCTTGGTAGTAGTCCTTGGCGTCCACGTTCTTATAAGTAGAGACGGAGCCGTAGGACGTGACCTGCTCGCCCGCGTACACCTTGACGGTGCCTCCGGCGTCCCTTTTCTGGGTGAGGTCCACGATCTGCTTTATCTTGTCCTGGGCCTGCGCCCTGTAGATGTCCGCCTGGGCCTTGCGTATCTGAGCTTGGATGTAGAGGTCGGCGTTCTCAGAGAGCAGACGCTCGGCCTCGTTGACATCCCTTATCTGGAGACCCAGCTCCTTGAACCTGTCGGCGTTGTCGCGGATGAACTGCTGGCGGCTCTCCATGGTGTCCGCCACACCGTTCCACGCTGTCTGGAGCTCGATGAACTTGGCGGTGACGCCTGATGTCCTCTCGGACACCTCGTCATAGAACTTCTGCGTCTCGGCGCGCGCCTCCCTCTGCTTCTGGATATACCTCGTTATCAGCCCGATCACTAACGAAGCCGCCGCCCCGATGAACCCGAACGCGCCCTTGACCAGAAGTCCGGCCGTCCTGGCGGACATCCCGAGCTTGACGAGCC
>ULRO01058499.1_pt1 | contig 19716 bp, 15 predicted proteins | sample 1955421 | NCBI WGS metagenome assembly ULRO01 (sample SAMEA4835682, study PRJEB28245) | human gut metagenome | biome: gut microbiome; material: fecal sample | place: Denmark | collected 2008 | reverse complement strand
ATAAAAAAGAGCAGAATGATTCATCACCAAAAGAAGAGGAAAAAGACAACGAACCGAAACCATGGGATGAATACTTCAATAGCCTAAAATAAAAATATATTAGATATAAAAAAGACTTTTCTCAGATACGATTTATTGTCAGAGAAAGGTCTTTTTTTTGGATATTTTACATTGAGAATCTTTTCTGGACATGATAAGATTACTGTACATGATTGAACCGAATCAGACAATATATAAGGAAAGGAGGCCGCGCTGTTATGGAAACAAAAAATAAAAAACTTCCGGTGGGAATAGAGATGTTTCGTGATATTCGTGAGCATGACTTTTACTATATAGATAAAACAGGCTTTATTAAAGAATTGCTGGAGTCCTGGACAGAAGTCAACCTGTTTACCCGTCCAAGACGCTTTGGGAAAAGCCTGAACATGGATATGCTGAAAGCCTTTTTTGAGATTGGGACGGATAAAAGATTATTTGATGGTCTGGAGATTTCTGCTGAAAAGCAGATCTGTGAGGAGTACATGGGGAAATTTCCGGTAATATCTGTCAGTTTGAAAGATGTGGAAGGCAATGGCTTTGAGGAAGCAAAGGATATGTTGGAAACAGTAATCAGTGATGAGGCTCTGCGCTTTCAATATTTAATGGACAGCCCGAAGCTTACTTCTTATGAGAAAGCCAGATTTGAGCCTTTGCTGACAGGCAGATTTGAAAAAACTTCGCAGCTTACTGCCAGTTTAAAAACGTTGTCCGCTCTGCTATATAAACATACAGGGACAGAGGTGATTATATTGATCGATGAATATGATGTTCCCTTAGATAAAGCGTATGTAAATGGTTATTATGAGCAAATGGTCCAGTTGATCCGCTCCCTGTTTAGTCAGGTATTAAAAACTAACAGCAATCTGCGGTTTGCAGTGATTACCGGATGTCTGAGAATTTCCAAGGAAAGTATTTTTACAGGAATCAATAATTTTACAGTTCATTCGGTTTCTGATAGTGACTATGGGGAATACTTTGGATTTACAGATCAGGAAGTAAGGGAATTATTGTCATATTATGAAATGGAAGAACTGTACCTTGTTGTGAAAGAATGGTATGATGGCTATCAGTTTGGAAAAGAGGAAATTTATTGTCCCTGGGATGTATTGAATTATATACGGGAACATATAGGCGACAGAAATGTACCGCCTAAGCTCTACTGGATTAATACAAGTGGAAATGAAATAGTGAAAAAATTAATCAGACGAGCAGATTCTGGAATGAAGGATGAAATCGAGCAGCTGATTGAAGGAAAAAGTATCACTAAAGAAATTCATATGGAAATGACTTATAAAGATCTGGACGATCCCCGGGAAGGAGAGGCGGATACTAAGAAAGAAAATTTATGGAGTATTTTATATACGACCGGATATCTGACTTCCAAAACTCCTTCATCAGATGGCAGACATTATAATCTGGAGATACCTAATGAAGAAATTCGGGCAATATTTGTGATGCAGGTACGTGAGTGGATGTCAGAAACTGTAATTTATGGAAACACAGACCGGCTTTTAAATTTCTGTCAGGCAGTTAAAATGGGAGAGGCAGATAAATTTCAGGAACTGTTCAATGAATATCTGATGGAAACAATAAGTATTCGTGATACAGGAGCTCCTTCAAACAGAAAAGAAAGCTTTTATCATGGGCTGCTGCTGGGACTTTTACGTGGTCAGGGAAAATGGAAGGTTCGTTCTAATCTGGAATCAGGCACAGGATATGCAGATATTGTGGTGGAGATTCCACAGGAGAAAACAGGTCTGGTGCTTGAAGTTAAATATGCTGAAAACGGCAGTCTGGATTCTGCATGCAAAAGAGCTGTAGAGCAGATAGAGAAAAAACAGTATGAAATGCAACTGAAACAGGATGGGCTTGAGACAATTCACAAATATGGTATAGCCTGTTACAAAAAGAAGTGTAAGGTACTGAGAGGATAGAGGCGTAGCGGTGGCTGCAGCGATCGACGACAAGGCGGAAATAAGAAATTTAGACGTAAGATTGTTTGAAAAATTAACTTGTTGGTATAGAAAAAATTGACAGTATAATAAATATATTTGAGGAAGGTTATTACAATTATGAACACAAATGAAATCAGTGGAAAACGTCAGATGGAGTTTCTGGCGGAGTTTGATTATATCAGGGAGGCGGGAACTGCAGGAGAGGAAAAAGCAGCAAAGATTATTCAGGAAACATTGAATAGTTTTGGTGTGGAGAATCATTTGGAAGAGTTTGGCTTTGAAACTTTTCAGGTAAAAAAAGCAAAGCTTACGATAACGGAACCATATGTAAAAGAATATACAGTAACCGGATGTGGAAGATGTTCCAATACAGATGAGAATGGACAGAATGCATCTTTTTTGTATGTGGAGAATGCTGATGAGATCAGCCTCGCAAATGCCAGAGGAAAAATCGTCATGGTAAATGATCCGGTAAGAAAGGAACTGTACCAGAAGTTGGCGAATTCAGGTGTGGCAGGCTTTATCAGCATTGCCGGTTCTCCGCTGGACGAGGGCGTGGATCTGACGCCGCGCGCATACAGTTTGCCGAAGAATCTGCCGGGTGAAGAGAAAAAAGCAGCCGGGAAAGAAGCGGCAAATTATGACAATAGAATTCCGGGTGTAAGCATTCATTATAAAGATGCTGTCGAATTAGTGACAAGAGGGGCGGCTAAGGCCTGCCTGTCTGTAGAACAGGAGACAGTGGCACGTACATCCCGAAATGTAGTGGCACGAATCAAAGGAACAGATAAAGCAGAGGAGATCCTGACTCTTACTGCACACTATGATTCCGTACCAGAGGGTCCTGGTGCTTACGATAACATGTCTGGTGCCGCGATCATCATGGAACTTTGCAGATATTTCAAAGAACACAGACCACGCAGAACAATGGAATTCGTATGGTTTGGTGCAGAAGAGAAAGGTCTGCTTGGAAGTCAGAACTATATTAAAGAACATGAGTCAGAATTGCAGGCTCATCGTTTCAATATGAATGTAGACCTTGCGGGACAGCTTGTGGGCGGAACGGTTGTAGGAGTGACAGGTGATGCGTCAATCTGCAATATGATCATATATATGGCTCATGAGACAGGAATCGGCATGTCTACAAAGAATCAGATCTGGGGAAGCGATTCTAACACCTTTGCGTGGAAAGGTATTCCGGCTATGACATTAAACAGGGATGGATTTGGCATGCATACACGTCATGATACCATTGCACTTCTGTCGGACTGGTCGTTGGAGAGAAGCGCGATCTTACTGGGATATATCGCGGACAGACTGGGAAACATCGAAATTTTTCCGTTTGAACGGAAAGTGCCGGAAGAGTTTATCAGACAGCTGGATGAATATTTTGGCTAATGTTATTCCGGCAGTATGTATCATATTGGCAGAATCAATCCCACACTTGACAAATGAACGCCAGATTGATACCCTATCACAAGAGCGTTTTTTATGCTATAGAAGAAAAACAATGTGGATGCAAGGGTCAGTTACACGCATCTGCATTCTGAAAAGCAACAAGAGGAGATAAAAAATTAATGGATATTATTCAGGTAATCACACAGGAATTGAAGGTGGAGAAATGGCAGGTAGAAGCCGCAGTCAAATTAATTGACGAAGGTAACACCATCCCATTCATTTCCCGATACAGAAAAGAAGCAACAGGTTCCCTTAATGATGAGCAGCTTCGTGCACTCTTTGAGAGACTGACGTATCTGAGAAATCTGGAAGATAAGAAGAATCAGGTATTAAAGAGCATCGAAGACCAGGGCAAGCTGACTGAGGAACTGAAGAAACAGATTCTGGATGCCCAGACACTGGTTGTAGTAGAGGACTTATACAGACCATATCGCCCGAAACGTCGTACCCGTGCGACAATTGCCAAAGAGAAAGGGCTGGAACCACTGGCAGATATCATTCTTCTGCAGATGACAGACAAGCCGGTAGAAGAGGAAGCCAGGGCGTATGTCTCCGAAGAAAAGGGTGTTAAGAATGTTGCAGAAGCATTGAATGGAGCCAAAGATATTATTGCAGAGCGTATTTCCGATGAAGCAGACTATCGTATCTACATCCGTAACCTGACAACAAAGAACGGAAGTATTTCTTCCACAGCAAAGAATGCGGAAACTCAGTCTGTATATGAGATGTATTATGAATTCGAGGAGCCGGTCAGGAAACTGGCAGGACACCGTATTCTTGCGTTAAACCGTGGTGAGAAAGAGAAATTTATCACTGTTAAAGTAAATGCACCGGAGGAAGATATCCTTCGTTATTTGAATAAGAGAGTGATCAAAAAAGACAACCCGAATACAACTCCGATTCTGAAAGCAGTTGTAGAAGACAGTTACAAACGTCTGATCGGACCGGCTATCGAGCGAGAAATCCGCAGTGACCTTACTGATAAGGCAGAAGACGGCGCGATTCATGTATTCGGCAAGAATCTGGAACAGCTTCTGATGCAGCCTCCAATCGCAGGCAAAGTCGTACTTGGATGGGACCCTGCGTTCCGTACAGGCTGTAAGCTGGCAGTTGTAGATGCAACAGGTAAAGTTCTGGATACAACAGTTGTTTATCCCACAGCTCCGACTACTGAGAAAAAGATCCGTGCTGCCAAGGATACAGTGGAAGGTATGATCGAAAAATACGGTGTATCCCTTATTTCAGTAGGAAACGGTACAGCATGTCGTGAATCCGAGCAGGTGATCGTAGATATGCTCAAAGAAATCCCGGAAAAAACGGTGCAGTATGTTATCACAAATGAGGCAGGAGCATCTGTGTATTCTGCAAGCAAACTGGCAACAGAGGAATTCCCGAACTTTGATGTAGGACAGAGAAGTGCGGCTTCCATTGCAAGACGTGTACAGGATCCGCTTGCAGAACTGGTTAAGATCGATCCGAAATCTATCGGTGTGGGTCAGTATCAGCATGATATGAACCAGAAGAAACTGGATGAAGCATTAAGCGGCGTTGTAGAAGACAGCGTAAATAAAGTTGGTGTAGATTTAAATACAGCATCTGCATCTCTGCTTGAGTATATTTCCGGTATCAGCAAAGCAATTGCCAAAAATATCGTAGCTTACAGAGAAGAGAACGGTCAGTTTACAGACAGAAAAGAACTTCTCAAAGTAGCGAAATTAGGACCGAAGGCATTTGAACAGTGTGCAGGTTTCATGCGTATTTCCGGTGGAAAGAATCCTCTGGATGCAACAAGTGTACATCCTGAGAGCTATGAAGCAGCATCTGCACTTCTTTCAAAACTTGGATATAAGCCAAATGATGTTGTGGCAGGAAATCTCCTTGGACTTTCCCTGCAGGTAAAAGACTATAAGAAGATGGCAGCAGAACTGGGAATCGGTGAGATCACACTTCGTGATATTGTAAAGGAACTGGAGAAACCGGCCCGTGATCCTCGTGATGACATGCCGAAACCGATCCTTCGTTCAGACGTTCTTGAAATGAAAGATCTGAAAGAAGGAATGGTGCTGAAGGGAACTGTCCGTAATGTTATTGATTTCGGTGCATTTGTAGATATCGGTGTACATCAGGACGGTCTGGTGCACATTTCCGAGATGACAGAGAGATTTATCAAACATCCTCTGGAAGCGGTGAGTGTAGGGGATATCGTAGATGTAAGAGTAATCGGAGTTGATATGAAGAAAAAACGTATCAGCTTATCCATGAAAGGATTAAATAAATAACATCAATAAAACAGGGATTACCACTGCAGACCGGATATCTGCAGGAGTGATCCCTGTTTTTTGGGGTACTGCTGTCTGCAGTAACAGTTATTCTGTTTCCCGGTGTGATGTGAGGTGTTCTTCAAGGCTGCGTGCTGCAATGCTCTGTGGCCTTTTTACATTGCGGATCAGACAGATCTTTCGTTCAGGAAGAGGCTCTTCAATGGGAATCTGGACGATTTTCCCCTGAGCAATATGTTCAGCAGCAAGCTCTTCAGGGAAGAATCCGATTCCCAGGTTGTGCTGCACCATAGGGAAGATCTGGTCAGTAGTTGCCACTTCCATATCAGGTGAGAAGGGAAGGTTATGGCGCATAAAATACTGTGTATATAATTCTCTTGTACTGCTTCCGGGAGCAATCCCGATCAGAGGGATATCCTGCAGATCCTGAAGACAGTGTTTGTTGGAAGCTGTTTCCGCATATTCCTCTCCGCCTATAAGGATCTCGCGGAAAGAATAGAGGGGAATTCTCTGAAGCGGTTTTTTCAGGGCGACAGGTGTGGTAACTACTGCAAAGTCTACCAGACCGTTTTCCAGTGCCTGAACTGCCTGTGGTGTGGAATGATTAGAAATCCTCAGCTTTACATGTGGATAACGGTGATGAAAGACTTCCAGTTCGTTCAGCAAGAATAAACGCAGTGCGATTTCACTGGCACCAATATTTACAAGTCCGCTTTCCAGACCTTTATCTTTGAGAAGTTCATTTTCTCCTGATACAAGCTGTTCTATTGCAATTGATACATGTTCAAAAAGTCTTTCTCCTTCAATGGTCAGCTGTACTCCGCGATTGGAACGGATAAAAAGCTTACATCCCAGCTCATTCTCCAGAATATTCATACACCGGGTAATGTTAGGCTGATTGTTTCCCATAACGTCGGCTGCTTTGGAAAAACTCTTATACTGGGCAACATAGTAAAAAATACGATAATAATCAAGAATCATGATACAGTCGGCTCCTTATGCTATATAAAAATAGAATATCTGATATAGAAAAATAACGTTTGTATATCAATGTGTGAATCAGTATAATACGACTGGGTCAAAAAATCAATATAAAAGTCCTGACAATAGGACGGAGACCAAAAGGGAAGGGAGATTACCGAATATGACAACAGCAAATAAGACAATTAAGATCAATGACGTAGAGGCAGCAAAGAAACTGGTCTGTGCGGCAGTCAGATGTCCATTTGATATTGACATTGTATCTAAAGGAAAAATTTTTATTGATGCCAAATCTATTCTCGGAGTATTAAGCCTTGATGTGGAAGAACCTCTGGAACTTAAATATGATGGTTATGATGAGGATTTTGAATCAGTGATCGCAGGTCTGGCATGTTAAGATTAAAGAAAGGAATTCGCAGGTGCAGATGACATCTACAAATCTTCTATATATTTATGTGATTATCATTAATGTAGTCACATTTTTTATCTATGGCTTGGATAAAAGCAGGGCAAAAGCCGGACAGTGGCGCATACCGGAAGCGCAGCTGATATTTCTGGCGGTGATCGGAGGGTCGGTGGGAGCTCTGGCCGGTATGAAGGTATTTCATCATAAAACAAGAAAGCCGAAATTTAAGACAGGAGTTCCGGCGATACTGATTATTCAACTAATTATTTATTTTCTGTTTTCGGGAAATGAGGGGATTATTCTGCGCTTATAGCAATCCTTATAAATAATGCATATTGATTTTAGCTCATCAGAGCGTGAAATCCTGTGTCAGTAAAGCGGATATATTGTCCGCTTTCTTTTTTTGCCCGAATAAAATTGATTGTTACAGAGAATGAGGTATGTTATGCTACTCTTATATGAGAATTGCGGGATCTGCAAAGCAGCGGAGTAATTCGTAGATATCAAGTCAGGGGAAAGACCTCTTTTAACCCTGATATTATATGAAAAGCTGCCTGTTAAGTGAAAGCAGGGCAGAAAAATAATACATGACAAAATATAAGAGAGCAGGTGAAAAATATTGGAACAGGAAATTCAGGAGGCAAAAAGTTTATATTACAGCTATAAGCAGTATTTTTCAGACTATCTTCCGGCTTTGACGAAACTGGGATTGAAAGTAGTAATGGCATTGCTGGTATTTGTGGGCGGGCGCAAAGTGATCCAGTGGTTTGTTTCTTTCATAAAGAAGTCCATGGAGCGTGCGTCTGTAGACAAAGGTGTGATCCAGTTTACAGGGTCGCTGTTGAGAATTGTACTTTACATTTTGCTGGTATTTAGCATTGCCACTCATTTTGGTGTAAGGGAATCCTCTATTGCAGCACTGCTTGGTACTGCCGGTGTAACGGTAGGTCTTGCATTGCAGGGCGGCCTTGCAAATATCGCAGGCGGGATCATGCTTCTGATCTTCAAACCATTTCAGGTGGGGGATTATATCATTATCGCACAGCAGAATGGGTGCGAAGGAACTGTATACAAAATAGAAATCTGTTATACAACTCTGATTTCCATAGATAACAAACACATTGTAATCCCAAATGGAACGCTGTCCGGCAGCATTATTACAAATGTAACTGCCAGAGATCTTCGTAAGCTGGAGATCAAAGTAGGAATTTCTTATGATTCAGACATTAAGAAAGCAAAAGCAATCCTGGAAGAAATCCTTCATAATGATGAAGATACGAAAGACGACCAGGGAATGGTGGTGTTTGTAGATGAGCTTGGAGAGAGCGCAGTGGTCATGGGCCTGCGTGTGTGGGTGGCTACGGAGAAATACTGGCCTGCCAGGTGGCGGCTTAATGAACTGATCAAAGAAGCATTTGATGCAAACGGAATTGAAATCCCGTACAATCAGTTACAGGTTCATGTGAAGAAACAGATATGATAACAACATAAGTCCTCTGAACCAACTATAAGGTTTAGAGGATTTATTGTTTGTACAGATTATAGCCAAATAATACCAAACAAGAATAAATAATCCTTGAACGATGGTGATTTATACCAATTTCACTGTCAGATATTGGTATAATACCACCAAAATAATATAAAATACGACAAAATAATTGACAATAGGACAACAGATTGCTATACTGGAGTCAAGTTAAACAACTAAGTGTTTTTATGAAGATGCAAAGGCGCATGTAAGTAAATGGATTGCTGCACGATTTTTATACATTGCAAAGACGCAAAAATATAAAAACACTTTTTTTGTACCCAAAATTAACTTCGTGATTGTAACTAAGTAACAATGTACAGAAAGAAAAGGAGAGAAAACTATGAAAATGTACAAAAAAGTTATGGCAGCAGCTCTTGCAGGAGTAATGACAGTTTCCATGTCCGCTACAGCATTTGCAGCAGATGATGACGGCTATATTCTCAAAGCCACAAATGAAGATTCCAAATCATCCGACAATGATCTGGTGATCGCAATCGAAGGAAGCGTAAGCTCCATGGATCCGGCAAACATTCCGGATACAAACGCAATCTCTGCTACACGTGGTGTATACGAGACACTGGTTTCTTTTGATGAGAACCAGGAATTAACAGGCAAACTTGCTGAATCATGGGAAGTTTCCGATGACTCTCTTACTTATACTTTCAAACTTCGTCAGGGCGTTAAATTCCAGGACGGAACAGACTTCAATGCAGCAGCAGTTAAAGCAAACTACGATCGTGTAGTTAACAAAGACAACAACCTTCGCCAAAGAAGAACATTTATCGTAACTAACGAAGACGGATCTGAAACACCTCGTGTAGACAGCATTGAAACACCGGATGATTACACACTGGTTATCAAACTGACACAGGCATGGGCACCATTTATCAACCGTCTGACACAGTTCTGTATCATCAGCCCTGCAGCTCTTGAAGAGTATGGCAATGATATCATGAACCATCCATGCGGAACCGGCCCATATGTATGTACAGAATGGGAAGAGGGAGACCACACAAGCTTTAAGCGCAATGATGATTATTGGGGAGACAAACCGGGCGTTGACACTGTAACAATCAAAGAGGTTCCGGAAGCAGGTGCACGTACAGCTATGCTTCAGACAGGTGAAGCAGACTTCATCTATCCTACACCGTCTGACCAGATCGAAGCAATCAAAGGAACAGACGATGTAAATATCCTTACAACAGACTCTAACATCATGAGATATGTAACTCTGAACATGGATCTGGAACAGCTTTCTGATGTAAAAGTACGTCAGGCTATGAACTATGCGATTGACAAAGATGCATACATCCAGTTAATGTATTCCGGATACGGAAAACCGGCTACATCTGTAGTTCCATCTATCATCGGCGGATATGAAGAGCAGGAAGCTTACACATATGATGTAGACAAAGCAAAAGAACTTATGAAAGAAGCCGGATACGAAGACGGATTCAAACTTACTCTGTGGGGCGATAACACAACACAGGAAATCAAAGGTATGACATTTATTTCCCAGCAGCTTGCTCAGATCGGTATCGAAGTTGACGTTCAGCCAATGGAGCCTGCAACTGTAAGTGACAAGATTTATGTTGACAAAGAAGATGCTGAGATCAATATGTGGTATGTAAACTGGTCTGCATCTGACTTCACAATGGATGGTTCTTTACGTTCCCTGCTTTACAGCACAATGTGCCCTCCTACAAGTGCAAACACAGCATACTTCAACGATGCTGATTTTGATAAAGATATGGACGAAGGTCTTGCAACAGCTAACGAAGAAGAGCAGGCTAAATACTACGGCGATGCTCAGAAGATCGCATGGGAAGCATGCCCATGGTTATTCCTTGGCAATGACCAGATCATCTATTCTACAAAATCTTATCTGTCTGGCGTATATGTATCTCCGGATGGAGCATTTAACTTCGCAAATGCAACTTTAGCACAGTAGTAATTTGTTTGAGAACAGGCTGCGAAGAACATAAATCTGGCTGCCTGATCTGAAATTGCAGCAATTCCATAAAAATACTGCCGATACAGCAGTGTGAATACAGGACAAAGATGTTCAAACCGAAGAACTGCCATAAGATTCACTATGGCAGTTCTCCGACTATAAAGCATCAAATATAAACAACAGGTAAGAAAATGATAAGGAGGAAAAATATGGGACGTTATTTAGGTAAACGTTTGATAAGCACGATCCCGCTGCTTCTGGTTATCTCATTCGTAGTATTTATGTTTATCCATATGATTCCCGGTGATCCGGCAAGACTGGTAGCCGGTCAGGATGCAACAAAGGAAGATGTGGCAGTTGTACGTGAACAGCTGGGACTGGATGAGCCACTACTTGTACAGTATGGCAAATATATGAAAGGTCTTTTTACAGGAGATCTGGGAAGCTCTATCAAAAACGGTAAAACCGTAACAGAGACAATCGCACCAAGACTGAAACCAACTATCATGCTGACATTCTCATCCATGATATGGGCTGCGATCATCGGTATTGCGATTGGTATTATCGCTGCCGTATTTCATGGCAGAATTCTTGATTATGTAGGTATGATCATAGCAATCGCAGGTATATCTGTTCCAAGTTTCTGGTTAGGTCTGGAATTAATCCAGCTTTTCTCAGTAAGCCTGGGATGGCTTCCAACCAGTGGACTGGAAACCTGGAAGAGCTATATTCTTCCATCACTTACAATGGGAGCAGGAATCATGGCCGTACTTGCCAGATTTTCCAGATCTTCCATGCTTGAGACCATGCGTGAGGACTATGTGCGTACCGCACGCGCCAAAGGTCTTTCTGAATCACTGGTTGTTATGCGCCATGCATTTAAGAACTCTCTGATCGAGATCGTAACAGTAGCCGGACTTCAGATCGGTGGTCTCCTTTCCGGATCTGTTATGGCAGAGACAGTATTCTCCATCCCCGGGCTTGGACGTCTTCTGGTAGACTCCATCCAGATGAGAGATTACAAAGTTGTTCAGGCATTACTGCTGTTCTTTGCTACAGAATATATCCTGATCAACCTGATCGTAGATGTTCTTTATGGCGTGATTAACCCAAGAGTACGTTATGAGTAGAGGAGGAGAGAAGATGGCAGATAAGAACACAACATCAAATATTAACCTTGCTGCTGCCGAAGAACTCCCTAAGGCACAGAGCAAGTTCAAAGAATTTGTCAAGAAATTCATGAAGAGAAAAACAGCAGTGATTTCTCTGGCATTTATAGTTTTTATTATCTTAATGGCGATCATTGGACCATATGTAGTTCCGTATGATCCGCAGGCACCGGATTACACAGCTATGATGCAGGGGCCAAGCGCAGCCCACATTTGGGGAACCAATGAATACGGACAGGATGTTTTCTCCCGTCTGATGGTTGGTACCAGACTTTCTCTTACATGCGCGCTGACAGCGACGATTATTGGTACGGCTATCGGTGTTGTTCTCGGACTGATCGCAGGTTTCTACGGCGGAATTATCGATGCCCTGATTATGAGATGCTGTGATGTACTTTTCGCTTTCCCTGATATCCTGCTGGCTATCGCAGTTGTTGCCATCATCGGACAGGGTATGGTAAACGTTATGATCGCAGTTGCGGTATTTACAGTGCCGTCCTTCGCACGAATCATACGAAGCGCGACGATTTCCGTAAAGCAGGCTCCTTATGTAGAGGTTGCCCGTTCCCTGGGATGTTCAAACACAAGAATCCTGTTTGTACATATTTTCCCTGGTACGATCCAGTCTATGATCGTTAACTTTACCATGCGTGTAGGCACTGCAATCCTTGCTGCATCATCCTTAAGCTTCCTGGGATTCGGTGCAAATGTTACAGAGCCTGACTGGGGTTCCATGCTTTCCACAGGACGTAACTATCTGAATACAGCTCCTCACATGGTACTGTTCCCTGGTATTCTGATCTTCCTTACAGTTCTGGCATTCAACCTGCTGGGCGACGGTCTCAGAGATACCCTGGATCCAAAGATGAACTAGGAGGAAGAAACCATGGCAGAAAAATTATTAGAAGTAAAAAACCTCCGTACGGAGTTTAAAAGAGATAAAACATGGGTGACAGCAGTTAATAATGTAAGTTTCTCCATTCAGCCAGGTGAGATTCTTGGTCTGGTAGGAGAGTCCGGATGCGGTAAATCCGTAACCTCCCTTTCCATTATGAAACTTCTGGCACGTAACAGTAAGATTTCCAACGGTGAGATCCTGCTTAATGGCAAGGAGCTTCTCAAAGAAGATAAAAAAGGCATGAGAAAGATCAGAGGACGTGAAGTTGCCATGATCTTCCAGGAGCCGATGAACTCTCTGAACCCATGTATGAGAATTGAGAAACAGCTGACAGAAGCAATCCTGCTCCATAACAATTTCTCAAAAGAAGAAGCGCACAACAGAGCATTCGAAGTACTGAAATCAGTAGGTATCCCTGAACCGGATATGACATTAAAGAGTTATCCGCACCAGCTTTCAGGCGGTATGTGCCAGCGTGTTATGATTGCTATGGCAATGTCCTGTGAGCCGGAGCTTCTTATTGCGGATGAGCCGACTACAGCCCTTGACGTTACCATTCAGGCACAGATCCTGGAGCTGATGGAGGACATCAGGGCAAAGAAGAATACAGGTATTCTGATGATCACACATGACCTTGGTGTTGTTGCTGAAATGTGTTCCAGAGTTGTTGTTATGTATGCCGGCCGAATTGTAGAAGAAGCGCCTGTGCAGGAACTTTTTGCAGATCCGAAACATCCATATACACAGGGGCTGATTGGTTCTGTACCGAAACTTGGAAGTGGTGTGGAATCTCTTCCGTCTATTCCGGGAAGCGTACCGGATCTGTCCGTAATGCCGAAAGGATGTAAGTTTGCACCGAGATGTAAATATGCAATGGATATCTGTCATCAGCAGGAGCCGGAGCTTGCAGATATCAACGAAGCAGGCACCAGAAAATGCAGATGCCATCTGCTCAACAAAACTGGAAAGGAGGCGTAACCTGTGAGCGAGCCGTTATTATCAGTAAAGAATATGAAGAAAACATTCCAGGCAAACGGAGGAATGTTCAGCAAGAAGAAATTTGTCCATGCTGTAAATGATGTATCATTCGATATCTATCCGGGTGAAACTTTCTCTCTGGTAGGTGAGTCCGGATGCGGGAAATCTACGACAGGTAAACTGATCGATCATCTGATCACACCGGATTCCGGTGAGATCTGGTTTGAAGGAAAAGAAATCTCCAGACTTTCCGAGAAAGAAATGCGTCCGCTGCGTTCTGATATTCAGATGGTTTTCCAGGATCCGTACGGTTCCCTAAATCCGAGAATGAAAGTTCAGGATCTCATCGGTGAGCCACTTCTGATCCACACAAATATGAGTGCAGGAGAGCGTCTTAAGAAAGTACATGAACTTCTCGGCACTGTAGGATTAAGTCCGTCTCATGGAGAGCGTTATCCACATGAATTCTCTGGTGGTCAGCGCCAGCGTATCGGAATTGCCAGAGCACTGACAGTGCAGCCAAAGCTGATCATTGCAGATGAACCGGTATCTGCCCTTGATGTTTCTATCCAAGCGCAGGTATTAAATCTTCTGCAGCAGTTACAGAAAGACTTTAATCTTACCTATCTGTTCATTTCCCATGACCTGAGTGTCGTTGAGATGATTTCAGACAGGATCGGTGTTATGTATCTGGGTACGATCGTAGAGACAGCTCCGAAGAAAGAACTGTATGCAAACCCGAGACATCCATATACAAGAGCACTTCTTTCCGCAGTTCCGATCCCGGATCCGGAAGTGAAGAAAGAGCGTATTACATTAAAAGGTGATCTTCCAAGTCCGAGTAATCCGCCAAGCGGATGTCTGTTCCATACACGCTGCCCACATTGTACAGAAAAATGTAAGACACAGGTGCCGACACCTGTTGAAATTGCACCGGGCCATATTGTAAAATGTCATTATCCGGAACTTACAGAATAGGAATTCCGAAATAACAATATTACACCTGAAGATGAACAGTGAAGAAAACAGGATTCACTGAAAGATACAGGTTATCATGAATGGATGAGGAAAGAGGGGGCTATGTTTACTGAGGAAAGACAAAGCGCAATAGAGAAATGCCTTCGTGAAAACGGAAAAGTCAAGGTTAAGGAATTGAGTGAAATGTTTCAGGTCACAGAAGACTGTATCCGAAAAGATCTTAAGACTCTTGAAAACGCCGGTAAGTTAAAGAGAACTTACGGCGGCGCAATCCTTTCACAGGATTATCCGCTGAAAAGAGACGTAGTAGACAGACGCCAGTTTAACCTTGACAAAAAGAGAACAATTGCAGCCAAAGCATTTAAACTGATCAAGAATAACGAAACGATTTTCCTTGATATTTCTACCACAAATATTGAACTGGCAAAGCTTCTTGCTGCGTCAAATATGCGTGTGGTAGTGGTAAGCAATATGATAGATATCCTGCAGATCCTTGCCACAAATCCATCCATTACCGCAATCGGTACAGGGGGAACAATGTACCAGACAGTAAACGGATTTATGGGAGCTGCAACGATAGAAGTGATCAAACAGTATAGCTTTGACCGTGCATTTATAGGAAGCTGCGGTGTGGATATGACTGATTGTGCAATTACTACATTGGGGGTAGAGGACGGATTGACAAAGAAAGCAGCCGTGCACAGCAGCAGACATAAATATGTTGTTATGGAAAGGGATAAATTCTATTTCAATGATTCCTATAAATATGCATACTTCGATGATATCAGCGGAATTGTTACGGATGAATTTCCAGATGATACGATCGTGAGTACACTGGAGAGAGCCGGGGTGAAATTGTTCTGATGCAGGTAAGTCTTCGGGGGACTTATCTGATCTGGTTAAATCAGTCAGCAGAAAGGATGATCTGTCTGGCTTAAATGAAAAAAGATGGAGGCAAGTACGTGAAAGAATATATTTTGGAAGCCTGTGTAGATTCTGTAGAATCTGCTATGGCAGCGGTTGAAGGAGGCGCAGACAGACTGGAACTTTGCGGTAACCTGATCATCGGCGGAACCACTCCGGGACCGTGGCTTTTTGATGAAATAAGAAAGCGTTCGGATATCAGGATCCATGCTCTGATCCGTCCGCGTTTTGGAGATTTCTGCTATACAGATGCAGAATTTTCCCTGATAAAGCATGCAGTGGAAGATTTCAGGAAAATGGGTGCCGAAGGTGTTGTATTTGGGGTGCTGAGGCCGGATGGCACATTAAACATGGAACAGATGAAAGAGCTGATGGAGGCGGCAGGGGATATGTCGGTGACTCTTCACAGAGCTTTTGATGTATGTGTGGATCCAATAGAAACAATGGAACAGGCAATCTCACTGGGAATCAATACGATCCTTACTTCAGGTCAGCGTAATGTATGTCTGCAGGGGGCAGATCTGCTGAAGGAACTGGTAGAGAAGAGTCAGGGACGTATCACGATCCAGGCAGGAAGCGGCGTGGGAGCAGAAGTGATCCGCCAGCTTTATCCGCTTACAGGAGTCAGGGCTTATCATATGACCGGAAAGAGAGTCATTGACAGTGAGATGCAGTTTCGCAAGGATGGAGTCAATATGGGACTTCCGATGCTGAGCGAATATGAGATATGGCGTACGGATGTAGATAATATCCGTGCCGCAAAGAAAGTTCTGGAGGAATTATAATGGCAGAACCGAGAGTTTTTTTAAAAGAGAACAGGGGCCGAATTGAAGAGAACTACCTGGAGCAGGCAAAAAACCTGCCCCGGGTTTTTGCGCCTGTAGACGAAAAATTACAGAAATGTACAAAGGAAGTGGCACTTGCATGTAAATATTTATATGCGTTTATGCCGTACAGTGACATTGGCAATTATCCGTTTGAAGTATTTCTGGACTATGCGGAGAATGGTGTGAGGCTCTGGAAAGAGAATCCGCAGGTTGCAGACCTTCCTGAAGAAATCTTCCTGAATTATGTGCTGTTTCACAGAGTAAATGAGGAGGAGATCGCACAGTGCAGAACTTATTTCCGCGCAGAGATCGGAAGCAGAATACAGGGAATGAACTTCAGAGAAGCAGCGTTGGAAGTGAATTACTGGTGTGCCGAAGAAGCTACTTATCATTGTACAGATGACCGTACTTTATCTGCGATTTCTGTATACCGCAGAGGAAATGGCAGATGTGGTGAAGAGTCTGTATTCACTGTAAATGCACTGCGAAGCGTAGGCGTACCTGCCCGTCAGGTATATGCGCCGAAGTGGTCTCACTGCGATGACAATCACGCCTGGGTAGAGATCTGGTGTGACGGTAAATGGTACTTCCTCGGAGCCTGTGAGCCCGAAGAAATCCTGAATAAAGGATGGTTTACAAACGCTTCTTCCAGAGCAATGATGATCCATTCACGTGTGTTTGACACCAAAATCCCGGAAGGCGAGGTGATCGGCACAGATGGTATGGTGACCATGCTGAATGAATTGAAGAGGTATGCAGTAACCAAAGAAATTACAGTAACAGTAAAGGATGCGCAGGGGTTACCCACAGAGGGAGCTGAGGTTTCCTTTGAGGTGTTGAACTATTCAGAGTATGCACCGATCGCAGAGAAGAAAACAGACAGTAAGGGAACCGCCAGACTGACAACAGGACTTGGGAGTCTGCATATTTCCGCAAGAATGTGTTCTGACGGCGAGTGGTTCTATGCGGAAACAGTTATGAACACTGAGAAAGAAGATAACTGTGAACTTTGTCTGGTACCGCAGGATAAAAGAAATGACGGCGAATCAGAAAAATGGACAGCAGCAGATATATTTGCTCCTCATGATGCACCTGTAAACACAGACATGCCGACTCCGGAACAGAAGGCGAAGGGAAATAAGCGTCTGGCAGCAGCCAATGCACACAGAGAGCAGAAAGTAAGAAACTGGTCAAATCCGGAATGTGAACGTTTCCTGGAAAAAAAGGTAAACAGGATAGAAGAAGCCATTGCTGCCTCATACAGAGAAGATCTCCTGGGGGTTCTCACAGAGAAAGACAGAACTGACTGTATCAGTGACGTTCTGGAGGAACACCTGGAGCTGGCAATCCCATATCATGGTATGATGAAAAAGGATACCTTTGTATCTTATGTGTTAAATCCAAGAGTAGATGATGAAGTTCTTCAGAAATACAGAAGAGAGATCAAGAAGCATTTTTCCAGAGCTGAGAAACAGGAGCTGAGAGATGATCCTTCCAGAATCTGGAATCTGATCGAGAAGGCAATTGTTTCCAGACCGGAGAAAGAGCGTTCCAGTGTGATCACAACACCGGCAGGATGCATAAGGACCTGTACAGGAAGCTTCCTGTCAAAGAAAATCCTGTTTGTTGCAATAGCGAGAACCCTTGGAGTAGCGGCAAGACTGAATCCACATGATCGTTCTATGGAATATATGGAAAACGGAAGATTCGTTCCTGTGCTTGCAAGAACAGAGAAGAACTGTACTCTGATCCTGAAAGCAGGAGAGACTGTACAGTGGAAATATTTCCAGAACTGGAGTATTGCAAAACTGGAGAATGGAAGATATACATCACTGAAACTGGGAGCAGAGAATTTCGAAGATCAGATCCTGAATCTGCCGTTGGAATCCGGAAACTACAGGATTCTTACTTCAAACAGACTTCCAAATGGAAATATGTTTGCAAATGAATATCATTTCGAAATTCAGCCCGGAGAGACAAAGGAGATCGAGCTGGTACTCAGGGAAGCAGATCTGGAGGATATGCTGGAGAATATTTCCATGCCGGAATTTATGCTGAAAACTGAGGATGGTACAGAGGTGAAAGCATCTGACCTTACAGCAGACGGAAAACATATCCTGATGTTTCTGGAAGAAGAAAAAGAGCCTACTGAGCATATCTTAAATGAAATGATGGAGCAGGAAGAGGCTTTCGCAGGATATGCAGAGCAGATTATTTTTGTAGTGAGAAGCAAAGAAGCACTGGAGACACCGACACTGTCCAAAGCACTTGCAAAGTTAAAAAATATTCAGATTTATTATGATGATTTCTCAGAGATTATCAATACTCTGGGAAGGCGTATGTACGTAGATCCGGACAAACTTCCGCTGATTATTGTGACGAATGGAACCCTGAATGGGATTTATGCGACCAGCGGTTACAATGTAGGAACCGGGGATATGCTGCTTAGATTAATGTAACAGAGCGATAAATAAGATGCCCGGAGATGACACCTGTGAGCATCTTCTGGTATTGCCGGATTACATTATTGTATAGATGTAAAGGATTGGATATTGAATTTGCATTTACATAAAGGAGATAAAAATCATGTATCAGTTTAACAGAAAAGAATATGAAGAACGTATGAAATGGTATCAGGATGCCCGTTTCGGAATGTTTATCCACTGGGGATTATATTCTATTCCTGCAAGAGGAGAATGGGTACGCAGTACAGAGGAGATGCCTGAGGAAGAATACCTTCCGTTTATGAAAGAATTTGATGCCAGAGACTATAATCCGAAACAGTGGGCAAAAGAGGCAAAGGCAGCAGGTATGAAATATGTGGTTCTGACTGCAAAACACCATGATGGTTTCTGTTTATTTGACAGTAAATACACAGATTATAAAGTTACCAATACACCTGCAGGAAGAGATCTGATCAAAGAATATGTGGAAGCTCTTCGCGAAGAAGGTCTGAAAGTCGGTCTGTATTTCACCTTACTTGACTGGCATCATCCGGACTATCCTCATTACGGAGACCGCATCCATCCTATGAGAAACCATCCGGAATGCAGTAATGAAAACAGAGATTTTTCTCGTTATATAGAGTATATGTACAATCAGGTGGAAGAGGTCTGCACAAATTATGGAAAAATCGATATTATGTGGTTTGACTTTTCCTATGACGATATGCGAGGCGAGAAATGGGGAGCAACCAGACTGATAGATATGGTCCGCAGATTACAGCCGGGAATCATCATTGATAACCGTCTGGAAGTCAGCGGTGAGGGAAGAGGTTCTCTGTATGACTGCAATCCGACACCATATCATGGCGATTTTATAAGCCCGGAACAGATCATT
>ULRO01019538.1_pt1 | contig 20688 bp, 15 predicted proteins | sample 1955421 | NCBI WGS metagenome assembly ULRO01 (sample SAMEA4835682, study PRJEB28245) | human gut metagenome | biome: gut microbiome; material: fecal sample | place: Denmark | collected 2008 | reverse complement strand
GGTTCGAGCGGAATAGGACTTTCCTGCTGCCGTAAGTTTCTTGAAAACGGATACAGGGTGTATGAGCTGAGTCGCCGCGAGCCGAAGATTCAAACGGTAGGCGTTAAGCATATCTCGTGCGACGTCACGGATGAGCGCTCGGTTTCAGAGGCATTCAAAAAAATATATAATGACAGCGGAAGCATTGATATACTTGTGAATAATGCAGGCTTCGGCATCTCAGGGGCGGTTGAATTCACAGAGCTTGCAGAAGCTAAAAAACAGTTTGACGTCAATTTCTTCGGCTGCTTTATTTGCTCAAAAAACGTAATTAAATATATGAGACTTCAAGGCGGCGGAAGAATTGTTAATCTCAGCTCTCTCGCAGCTCCGCTTGCCATACCGTTTCAGGCGTTTTATTCGGCATCAAAGGCGGCTGTAAATTCGCTGACTCTGGCTCTTGCAAACGAGGTGCGACCGTTTAATATAAAGGTCTGCGCCGTAATGCCGGGCGATGTTAAAACGGGTTTCACCGCGGCAAGAGAGAAAAATACCGCCGGTGACGAATTTTACGGCGCAACACTTAAAAGAGCGGTTGCCGGTATGGAGCGCGACGAGCAAAACGGTATGTCGCCGGACGATATAGCCGATGCGGTGTATGCTGCGGCAACCAAAGCTCGTCCGAAGCTTTTGTCTACAAAAGGCACTAAATATCATCTGTTTTTGGCACTTTCAAAGGTATTGCCGGTTTCGCTTGTGAACATCATAGTCGGAAAGCTTTATTCTTAATAATTCGGGGCGTAAAGCAATACTGTTATTAGCTGCTTTTGCCCCGTTTTCTTGTTATTCAATAAAAACACATTCGGAGGTACTATGCAAAATTTTGTAGAGCTTATTCAGAATATCAACAGTAAGGTAAACAGTGTCGTTTGGGGGCCTCCGATGCTCATATTGATGCTGCTTACCGGTCTTTATCTCACGTGCGGTACGCGATTTTTCCAAATACGCCGTTTTTGCTACACAATTAAAAATACGGTTGCCGCAATTTTTAAAGACCGCAAGGTAACAAAAACCAAGGACGAAAAAGCCATATCGCAGTTTCAGGCACTTGCAACGGCTCTTGCCGCAACGGTAGGCACAGGCAACATTGTAGGCGTAGCCACCGCGATTTCCTCCGGCGGAGCGGGTGCGGTATTTTGGATGTGGATTTCTGCTTTGCTCGGTATGATGACGAGCTTTTCCGAAAATGCGCTCGGCATATATTTCCGCAGAAAAAACGAAAAAGGCGAGTGGGTGGGCGGCCCTATGTATTATATCGAAAAGGGACTCGGCCAAAAGTGGCTTGCGGTTATATTTTCTGTTTTTTGTCTGTTCGCGTCGTTCGGAATAGGCTCGGTAGCTCAGGTCAACGGAATATCCACGGCACTTAAGGGTTCGTTTAATATACCGGGCATTGTCACGGGGATAGTCGTTTGCGCCCTTATAGCCGTTATAATTTACGGCGGACTGAAAAGAATAGTCACGGTGACGGAAAAATTTGTGCCTTTTATGGCGGCGTTTTACATAATAGGCGCGCTTATAATAATAATCGTAAATTTCCGCCATATAGGCGACGCTTTCGGCGAGATATTTTCGGGGGCGTTCAGTATGCGCTCCGTCGGAGGAGGCGTTATGGGATACGGTATTTCAAGAGCCATGCGTTTCGGTGTGGCGCGCGGAGTATTTTCTAATGAGGCTGGCCTCGGCTCGTCGGTAATGGTCCATTCCTCCTCTGATGCCAAGGAACCCGTAACACAGGGTATGTGGGGTATATTTCAGGTGTTTTTTGACACCATTGTTATATGCACCCTTACGGCACTCGTAATACTGACTACCGGGGCAAATCTGCAAAGCGGACTTGAGGGAGTCAATATAACAATATATGCCTTTGAGAGTGTGCTCGGCAAATGGGGCTCTTATATAGTATCCATAGGTATAGTTATGTTCGCTTTTTCAACCATACTCGGCTGGTCGGTGTACGGCTCGCGCGCCGCAGAATATATAGGCGGAAAAAAGTTGACTGCGGTGTATAAAATAATATTTCTCGCAATGACATTTATAGGTGCCGTGTCGAGCATTCAGCTTGTTTGGGATCTTTCCGATACGTTTAACGGTCTTATGGCTTTGCCGAACCTTATAGGTCTGTTGCTTTTGTCGGGGACGGTGTTTAAAATAACCAAAAACTACGAGCAGAGAGTGATAGGCGGCAAAAAGATAAAGCCAATGCTGTCTTTTTATGACCTTGAGAAATAATTTTCGGTATTCACATTTAACTCCGAATTTGATATAATATACGGGATTTAAAAAGATAAAAGAGGAAATTTATGTCAGGTAAAAAGGACTACATCAGAAATTTTTGCATAATTGCCCATATCGACCACGGCAAGAGTACGCTTGCCGACCGTTTGTTGGAGCTTACAGACTCCGTAGCGAAGCGTGATATGGAGGCGCAGCTTCTTGACAATATGGATATTGAGCGTGAACGCGGTATAACCATTAAGGCACGTGCCGTAAAGCTTGATTACAAGGCTGCCGACGGCAAAAAATATGAACTGAACTTAATAGACACTCCCGGTCATGTTGACTTCAACTATGAGGTGTCGCGTTCCCTTGCGGCATGCGAGGGAGCTGTGCTGATAGTTGACGCGTCACAGGGGATAGAGGCTCAAACTCTTGCAAATACCTACCTTGCGCTTGACCACGACCTTGAAATTGTACCGGTAATAAATAAAATCGACCTTCCCGCCGCAGAGCCGGAGCGCGTTGCTAAAGAAGTGGAGGACGTTATAGGCATACCGTGTATGGATTCGCCGCGAATTTCGGCAAAAACGGGCGAGAATGTCCCCGCTGTGCTCGAGGAAATCGTAAACCTTGTGCCGCCTCCGGATGATAACGATTCAAAGCCGCTCAGAGCGCTTGTATTTGACTCCGTATATGACAGCTATCGCGGTGTAATTGTCTATGTCAGAATAGTTGACGGTGTGGTAAGGCCGGGGCAGACCATGCGTCTTATGGCTACGGGTGCCGAATTTACAATTGTGGAAACGGGATATATGCGCGCCAAGAGCTTGGAGCCGACAAAGCAGCTGTCCTCGGGCGAGGTCGGTTATATCACCGCTTCGATTAAAACCGTAGGCGATGCGCGCGTAGGCGATACCGTGACTCTTGCCGAAAATCCGGCTTCGGAGCCGCTTGCAGGATATCGCAAGGTAAATCCGATGGTTTTCTGCGGAATTTATCCGGCGGACGGAGCGGATTATGAGGCTCTTAGGGATGCTCTTGCCAAATTACAGCTGAATGACGCCTCGCTCTCGTTTGAACCCGAGACGTCAAGTGCCCTCGGCTTCGGCTTCAGGTGCGGTTTCTTGGGGCTTTTGCACCTTGAAATCATACAGGAACGCCTCGAGAGAGAGTATGACCTCGACCTCGTAACAACAATACCTTCGGTTGTTTACAAAATACATCTTACCGACGGAAACGTAGTCGAAATAGACAATCCGTGCAACTACCCCGACCCCGCAACAATCGATTTTGCGGAGGAACCCATGGTTGAGGCGCACATCTTTTCTCCTAAGGATTATGTGGGAGCCATAATGGACCTTTGCCAGGACAGACGCGGCGAATATAAAGAAATGACGTATCTTGACGCCGACAGGGTGGACTTAAAATATATACTCCCGCTTAACGAAATAATCTACGACTTCTTTGACGTCTTAAAATCGCGTACGCGCGGCTATGCTTCGTTTGACTATGAGCTTTGCGGCTACCAAAGGTCAAGCCTTGTAAAGCTCGACGTTCTTTTGAACGGCGATATGATAGACGCCCTCTCGTTTATTATTCACTCCGAAAAGGCTTATCCGAGAGCGCGCAGAATAGCCGAGAAGCTTAAGGACAATATTCCACGCCAGATGTTTGAAATCCCCATTCAGATAGCCGTGGGCGGCAAGGTAATAGCGCGCGAAACCGTAAAGGCAATGCGCAAGGACGTGCTCGCTAAATGCTACGGCGGCGATATAACGCGTAAAAAGAAGCTGCTTGAAAAGCAAAAAGAGGGTAAAAAGCGTATGCGCAAGTTCGGTACGGTAGAAGTTCCGCAAGAGGCGTTTATGGCTGTGCTTAAATTAGACGATGAATAATATAGGACTGTATATTCACATTCCGTTTTGCAATTCAAAGTGCCCGTATTGCGATTTTTACTCGTTTCGCGCCGATGACGATACAAAAAACAGATATGTTTCGGCTGTTTTGCGAGAACTTCGGAACAATTCAAAACAGCTTAATTGTAAAGCTGATACTCTTTACATTGGCGGCGGAACTCCGTCGGTTTTGGCTCCGGATTATCTTTGCCAAATCATAAACGGCGCAAAATCAACGTTTTTGACCGATGATGCGGAAATAACGGTAGAGTGCAACCCGTTTTCGCTCGGTGACGAATTCTTTGAAAAAGTAAGCGAGTGTAAAGTGAATAGGCTTTCCATTGGCTTGCAGTCGGCAAATGACGGCGAACGTAGGATTTTAGGCAGACGAGCCGGCAAAAGCGAGGTTCAAAGTGTCGTTTCACGGGCAAAAAAAGCGGGAATAAATAATATTTCGCTTGATGTCATGCTCGGCGTGCCGGGTCAAACAAAAGAGAGCCTTAAAAGCACGCTTGATTTCTGCATTTCTTCGGGTGTGCCGCATCTCAGCTGCTACATTCTCAAAATAGAGGAGAATACGCCGTTTTTTCGTATGAGAGACAAATTGCCGTTCCCCTCTGACGACGATACGGCCGATATGTACCTTTTTATGTGCGAATACCTCGAAGAACACGGTATTATGCAGTATGAAATATCAAATTTTGCGGTTCCCGGCTTTGAGAGCCGCCACAATCTGAAATATTGGCACGATGAGGAGTACCTCGGCATAGGTGCTTCGGCACATTCGTTTTTAGGCGGAAAACGCACATATTATCCGCGTGATATTGAGTATTTTATAAGCGGCAACGAGCGTTTAACTGAGGGTGACGGCGGCGACGAAGAGGAATTTTGTATGCTCGCTTTAAGGCTTCGCGAGGGGCTTACTCAAGAGCGTTTTTACGCCCGTTTCCATCACGGCATACCGCAAAAAATGCTTGAAAGCGCAAAGCAATACGAAAAATACGGACTTTGCAGCTGTGAGAGCGGCGGAATTTTTCTGACGCGGCGCGGATTTTTACTCTCCAACTCCGTAATATCCGAAATTATCTTATAGATATAAATATTTCAGGGCTTGTAATTTGCTTTACAAGCCCGTTTTTTTGTGCTTTTCGGGCGTTTGTGAAATTAAAACGGCTTTTTGTTACAATGGCGTTTTTTTGTCGCACAGCACGTGATAAAATCAAGAGGCTAAACGGAAGAGTTCTATGAAAGAGAATTGATTACATAGAATTTCCGGTGTATAATTTGTAAAAGATTACCAAAAGCGGCGGCAATTTTTGTCGAAGTGTGCTTGCAATCTAAAATTTTACATATTTTCATTTCAAAATGACAAAAGAATGTCAAACTGCGTTCACAATTTGTTAACATTTGGTTTAAAGACTATTTAAAATGTGTTTTTAAATTAGATAAAAACTCTTTACACCAAAGCATTTTTAGTGTAAACTTAAGTATAAATATACGGTGTAATAGTGTACCCATTTGCGCCTTAAAATCGGTAAATAGATGCTCTTTCGCAAAATGATGAGAAACAAGCGTTAAAGCAAACCCGAAGCGGTGCGGATTTATCGTATACTATTGTATATAGCGTTTTTAATCAATTTATCGGAGGTTTTTTATTTGGCAGATCTTATATTTCGGCATCTTACAGGAGCCGATGGCGAGGGCGTTTACAAAAACGGCAAAACCGGCTTCTCGGTTTCTTATTTCAAAAAGAAAGAAATAGACTCGCGCTATCCCTCGGGCGGCTATATGGTTGTCGGTCAAATAGGGAAGGGCAAACGCGAAATCGGTAATTTGCAGTCTGACGACGGGCAAACCGAAAAGGTGTATGCCGCAACGAAAATGCCTCATACAGCGGTAGTCGGCTACATAGAGACAGAGGCTGACAAATTCATTGCGATAGTTAAAGACAGGCTCTTGCTTTGGCTTTTGTTTGCGCTTTTGATAGCGGCACTTATAATAGGTTTTATATTCCTTTTAAAGGCCGTTATACCGACAGGCGGCGATGGCGGAACCACAACGCCCCCCGCAGGCGTAATCGACCAAAATGCCGTATTGGGCGAGGGCGAAATCTCGATTCCCGATAAAACAAAAACAAGGGGCAGGCAGATAAAGGTCTACGGTATTCCCGAGCTTCCCTTGGCGGCAAATACCAAGGAGCAAAGCTTTGTATTCTCAAACCCCGAGGAAAACCCGTGCTTCTTTGTTATAGAAATAGAGCTTTCAGATACAGGCGAGGTTATATATACCTCAAATCTCTTGCCGCCGGGCTATTCAATATCAAAGTTCACGCTGAACCGTGAGCTTGCGGCAGGAACCTATCCTGCAACAATCCATGTTAAGACTTACAGCTTTGATAAAGAGCAGCGTAAACTTAACAATATGGATTTAAAAACGACCATCGTGGTTTCATAAGAAACTATATTCAAAATACAGATTTTGAGGAAAGGAGTTGCAGTTTATGCAAAAAATTTCAAAGATTAAAATCGGAAAAAGCATAACTGCTGTGCTGCTTTGCGTAGTGCTTTTGGTAACGTCGATTCCCATGGTTCTCGCGGCCGGCGAGGGCGAATATGACCCGATACCGACCTTTACCGAATCGGATAAAAGGGAAGCGGCTGCAACACTTAATGACGACGGCGGAATTACGGTCAGCTTCCCCGCGGCTAAGGTTAGCGAACGCAAAACCGGCACAAAAACAATTGACGGGTATATGTTAGAGCTTGTTGATCTCGGAACATATACCGAAGTTCACACAAGCACGGTTTTGCTGCGCAAGATGGTTAGTCCCACCGGTACCGCACCGTACACGGCTGAGATTACGGCAGACGAAATCAAAACAAAGGTGCCTGCGGGTCTGTCTGACGATCACCGTTACAATATTACGATAACGGCGTACGACAGCGACGGTTGGTTCTCGGAGGCTGTTAACGCATACGTTTCGGATGTTCCGACTTATGTATACGATGCGGACGCTTATGCCCCCGTTACAAACAACGTTCTTGCCGTGCGTGAAGTCCTTACTTTTGATAAAAAAGGTAACGCAGATGACCACGGTTCGTATTCGGATACCGGAATCAACGAGAGAACCGCCGAAGTCAACAATGTACGCAGTACGTCGGGCTCACTTGACTATATGCAGGAGGGTAATCACCTTTCATTCGAAGGCAGAACCGATGGTGTAGGCGTTAAAGACACGGGCAACAGCTACGGCTACGCAATGCGTATCGAGTCCGCCGCAACCACCGACAGCCCTCAGTCCTTTGATACGTCATGGAGTCGTCAGACTTGGGACCCGACGGGTGCTTCCGAGATTTGGTACTATCTCGACTTCTCCGAGGTCAGCGTAACGGGGCTTTCATTCCGCCTTCGTTCAAACGAAAAGTATTTTGTACAGGATTTTGACAACAGCTACAGTGAAAGCAGTAATGCTTTTAACAGATACGGCGATATAATTTACTCAACTGTCGGCACCACAAAAGCAGGCTATATGGGTGAGGCCCCATATTTATTCCTGCAGCAAACGGACGGCAGCTGGAAAAAGGTTATGTTAAACGACGGTACCGTTGACCTTGACCATTTCAAGGGATATGTCCGCATACCGCTTCAGTTTATGTGCTCCGAAACCGACTCCGTTGTCACGGAGTCCAACGAGGATTTCGGTGTAAACAAGCCTATGCCCGATATGTATGTGTGGAACAGCTCGGATAAAACTAAAGCAAATGCCAACAAGTATTATAACGAGAAAATTAAGCTTTCGCAGCCGGTAGTTGTTGACCCTGCCGGTACTTCGATATCCGATGCTCTGCTTATTAGACGCTATTCCTTCAGAATCAACAAGACATCATTGACTAGCGGCGAATACTATATCGACGGCGGCACAATGCTCGCTCCGTGCATGGCTACGGAAGACGGTGGCAAGACAACAGCCAATTCGCCCAAAAGAGCATATATCGATAAGACCAAAATCGGTACGGGTGAAGATCCGGTAGTTAATCGCACAAATGCTTTTAAAGCTATCGAGGATATTATGTCCGCAGGCTTTAAGTTTACGGGTTGCACATATGACCCGGCTTCTACGAGCCTTGAAACCAACAACGGCAGCGTAGGTAAAAAGATTTTCCTTGATAATGTATTGTTCTACCGTACAGACGGTCAGAAATACAGCGAAAATACCCTTAACGGAGCGGCAAATACAGGCACGCCCGTTAAGACATATTATGACCAGGAAACAGAAATTCCGCGCGCTATTTTCAATGCCTGCCAAAAGTACATTGAAGATCCGAACTCCTACGATTACCGTGCCGTTAAGTATATCGAGGACTTGATAGCCGGTTATAAAAAATCAATTGAGGAATATAACAAATCCGAAGAAGCCGGAAAATCCGGTATAATCGACGCTTCATTCCTTGAGGAGTCTGCGCTCGATACCAAGGCGGCGGCACTCGGTATGACCGAGGCTTGGGAAAAGTACAAGACCGCCAAGCAGGCTTGTATAGACGGTAAAACCTACGGCTCTGCTAACTCGGGTGCAGAGGATTTCATTCCGATGATTTCAACGAAGCTTGAGCAGCTTCCCGATTTCGACGAAAATACTCTCGCGGTAAGCGATGAGGATAAAGCCGTTGTTAAGAGCCTTTATGAGGTTTATATCCGCCTCAACTTAAGCCAGCTCGCTATGCTCGGCAGAGCGGAAGAGGAGAAGCTCTTAAAGTACTTCAGCTTCATAGAAGAAGAACTTGCCGACAACTCTGTTGTAATAGGCCAGGCGCTTACAAACAACAAGGTTATACCGTTCGGCGACTTCGATTCCTTGAAAAAAGGCACCAGAAGCTGGCAATTTGAAAACTCAAAATATGCCGGCAAGGTAGGTCAGGATTACTACTATTCTAAGGGATATTTGACATATCAGGTTCCCTTTGCTTCACTTTCGGCGCACTCTCAGGATACCGCAACGCCTACACTTATACCGACCGGCGCTCTCGGTAGTGACCCGCAGAGAAACGGTATTACAGATTATCGCCAAAACGGTACCTCGGCAATCATTACGTCAAACGGTCTTGAGGGCAGAAACGCCGCAACGGTCACTGTAAATAACCAGTACGCCGAGGACAGAAAAGGCTGGTATAACTGCATAAGCATTACAAAGGGACTTGTTGACGAAGACCCGAGCAGCAGCGGCGATTACTCCGCGCTGAGAGCCAACAATATGTCGTCTGAGAGTCTCGGCGATTTTGCTAAGTCGTATACCAAAAATGACATAGGCGAAACCGACCGTCTGGCGCTTGTATTCTACGCCGATTTCTCTCAGCTTGATACCTTTACAATGGCGTTTAATATCAGCTCATACTATGAAGGCGCCGCCGAGGACTACACCCTCGACTTCGGCAGCAACAACGCGGCTTCTTACTTCTATCTCATTAACCCCAAGACGGGTGAATGGGCTAAATGTACTCCCAAGGATGAAAGCAAGAGAAGAATTTACGCTTACACCTCGGAGTACGGCATAGATACGGGAGACGGCGATTACCTGACCCTTTCTCACTACAAGGGCTATATTATGGTTCCGCTCTTCCAGTTCTCGAGAGGCGTTCAGGGTATTTCGGCAACCTCTAACTATCGTATAGATGAAAAAGCCGAGTCCCTTAACAACATTTTCCGTGTTACCATAGGTATAGCGCCCTTGTCAAATTACGACGATTCGACCGTAAACGCAACGAGCGCAACCGCATTGAACGGTAAGAGCTTTACAATAGGCTCTGTCGGCTTTACATACAGACAGGGTACCTCGGCATACGGCGCAGGCGTACAAAACAGAACCGGCGACGTCTCGTTCGACGATTATGCACAGGTTAAGTCTCTTACTTCAATGCAGTTTGAAAACGCGGTAGCGGATGTTGATATTTATAAAGCGAACACTCGTACCGAAAAGATAAACACGGCACTTGCTCTTTATGCGCAGCTTTCGGATTATCAAAAGACAATACCTTCCGTTGCAAGAGCATACAGCGTGCTTCAAAAGTACAAGAGCATCGACGACGGCATCACTTTGCTCGATCAGCCGCAAATTGCGGTTGCCGATTTGAAACCTTTGATTGAGGCTATGCCGGCTGCAGCAACCGGCGGTTCTGTAACAGACAGCAACGCCTTACCTTATCCCGGTTTTGTTATCGGCACCGATGAGAGCGGAACAGAGAAGCCGCTTATAAATTACGGCGCATATTCTCTCACCGCAGCTGACGTACAGAACATAATCAATTGGTATGAGCAGTCTTATGAGCGCTATACCGACGAGGCGATTGCGGCGCTCGGTGCGGAGAACGTCACAAAAATGGAAAACCTTTATAAGGTTGCAAAACGTTTGAGACTTCTCGAAAATTACCGTGACGGCTACACGAGTGACTCCGGTACCGCTATAACCGGTATTAAAGACCTTAACGCTCTTGTTGCTTCAATGTACGGCGAGACCGGTAAAGCGACCGACCTTACGACCGACTGCAAGCTTATGCCTACCGGTCAGACCGCGGCGCTTGAAAACTACCTCGAAAAGTATAACGACCTTGATTATTACGCTAAGTATATCTTAACTGATAAGGCCGACAAATTTGCAAGTGCTCCTCAGTATAAGAATTATGCTAAGGCGGCCGAGGCGGTTAACAAGGTGCTTGCCAATATCAAAACTTACACCGACGACATCACCGGTAAGACGGTTAAGGGCGGCGTTGTTAGACTTGAAGAAAAGTACACGGCTCTTTACAATACCGTTAAGGGTCAAATGGACAATAGCGGTATTCAGAATCTCACCGCAATAACGGAAGCGGTTGAAGAGTACAATTCGTTTAAGGGCTATATAAGGCAGGTTCAAGAGGTTAACGACGGTAACACCGTTAATTCTTCGGACGGCGAAGCTCTCCACGGTATTATAGATACCCTCCGTATTTTCCCGAACTTTGCTTCGGCGGTAGACAAAGACAGCGTCGCTCTCAATAAGGATGCAACAATGGGAACCGCAGTCTTTACTCTTTCAAATGCCGTTAACTATCCGGACGGAAGCTACACACTTCGTGTAACCTCTAAAAACGGAGGCCTTAAGGACGCTTCAGGCAACATCCTCGATTACAACGTTGCAATGACGGGTGCGATTGAAAAGACCGTAACGGCAAAAGCTCTTAACACTTCTCCCGAAACCGCGGATGTCGCAAATAACACCGCTTCGGCGGCAGCTCCCAAGGCAATAAACTTTACGTTTACCGTCACGGGCGTTACCGTAACGAGTGAAGATGTTATTACAATAGAGCTTATCGATAATGCTACCGGTGAGGTTGCTGTTGACAAGACAACAAACGAGCCTGTCAGAAAAACAATCAATATTCATTTTGCCGCAGACGACTTCTTTGAGGTTACAATTCCTGCGGAAATAGATGTTCCTTGGGGCGAGACGGAAGCCGTTGATGTTTCCTATAAGGTTACGTCTTCGCTTGATACGGGCAGCAAGGTTGGTGTTTCCGTAGCACGCAGCGCTTCTGTCGCAAATGACACTCTTACCAATGCAGCAACATCGACATACGCTCTTCCGTATACTTCACAGAACTTTACTTCCACAGAATTTACAGGTACAAATGAGGGAGCGCTTCCCGCTCAAAAACCGTCATTGACAATTTCCGGTTGGACGGACGCTCCGATAGCCGAGTATTCGACTACTCTTACTTATACCGTAGATTACACTAAAGGTTAATTAACAAATTAAATGCTTTATCAAGACCATAAGGAGGTGGTTCTATGAAGAAAACATTATCAGTTTTGCTCTCAGTGCTTTTATTGTCGCTCGTGACTGTTCCGTCTTTCGCGGCTCCGGCTACGCTGAACAAAGAGAACCCCGTAGGCTCCGTAAAGATTTTTACCGGCGAGGGCAAACAGGATGAGTATGAGCTTACAATTCCTGCCGATACCGAAATACCGTGGGAAGCTACTTCTTACGCAATAGGTAAGGTTACGGCAACTAAAATGTGGCTGTCTCCCGGCAAGACCGTTAAGGTGACTGTTTCGTCGCTCAACGGCTCAAAGCTTGTCAACACTTTGGACAGCTCAAAGACTATCGCCTACACGCTTACAGGCGCAGAGCAAATGGCGTTTTTACCGGGCGATTATATGAAGTCTTATGACCTCTCCGTGAACATCGCAGAGGCTGAATGGCAAAAAGCCGCTTCGGGTGAGCATACAGATGTTCTTACCTTTACGGCAGAATATACTAACGCGTAATAAATATAAGGAGATAAATTATGAAAAAGCTTATTTCTATCGCACTCGCAGCGGCCATGCTCGCAGCTGTTTCGGTTCCCGCTTTTGCAGCTAATCCCATAACCAAGGAAACAGAGCAGACCGGCACAACCATAATTAAGACATCCACAAAAACAGGCCCCGATTCGCCTGAGGATGCTGCTGTCAGATACACCGTTTCTATTCCGGCAGATACAGAAATTTACTGGGGCACAGAGGAGACAGATCTTGTTTACTCTGTTGAGTCTCACCTCAAGAGAGGCCAGGCTCTCAAGGTTACCGTAGCAGGCACAGGCTCTATGAAGACCGATGCCGCAGCAGGCGAGGTTTACACTCTTCCCTATACTCTTTCGGGCGACACCGCTTTCACGGCAGACAGCCCCGTAGTTTACGGCAACAAGGAAACTCCGGCCGTTGACAAAAACCTCAAGGTTACAATAAGCAGCGAGGACTGGAACAGAGCTGTTGTTGATGTTTACAACGACACCCTTACCTTTACCGCTGAGGTTTAATTATTGAAAGGAGACTACTATAATGAAAAAGCTTATTTCAATCGCACTTGCAGCGGTTATGCTTGCAGCAGCTTCGGTTCCCGCTTTCGCAGCTAACCCCATAACCAAGGAGACTGACAATACCGGTACAGCTATTGTTAAGACCTCCACAAAAACAGGCCCCGATGCTCCCGATGACAACGCTGCTAAATACACCGTTACAATTCCGGCCGATACCACAATTTACTGGGGCGCAGAGGAAACAGCTCTTGACGGATTTTCTGTTGAGTCTCACCTTAAATACGGCCAGAAGCTTAAAATCGGCGTTGAGGGCTCAAGACTTATGAAGCTTACCGAGGATGCAAACGAGACATTGGCTTACGATTTCTCGGCTGACTCTAACCTCGAATTTATAGCTGACGGCCCCGTTATCAATCCTGCAAAGGCACTTACCCTCAAGGTTAAGGTTGCCGCAGACGATTGGAACAACGCCATCGTCGGCGAGTACAGCGATACTCTTACCTTCACCGTAAGCCTTTGATTTTGAAAGGAGATAACCACAATGAAAAAATTACTTTCAATAGTTCTTGCGGCGGCAATGCTCGCAGCGGTTTCCGTTCCGTCATTTGCAGCCGACAAGACGCTTACAAGCGACCATACCTCCGATACGGCTAAGGTTATTACTTCTACAAAAACCGGTCCCGACGGTCCCGAGGCTACTTCTTACACGGTAACCTTCCCGGCAGAAACCACTATTTACTGGGGCGTAGAAAGCACAGACTTTACATACAACGTAAAGTGCCAGCTCAAATCAAACGACCGTCTTAATGTTACGGTAGCAAAGGAAGACGGCACAACCGACCTCAAGGCTATCGCATCAGGCAATACCGCTACTCTTCCTTTCAGCGTAGCAGGCACCACAGCTTATACTTCAGCCTCTGCAGTTGTTGCAGATGAAGCTGTTAACGCTGCAGTAAACATTGCCTCAGCTGATTGGGCAAAGGTTCCGGTAGATGAGTACGAGGGCAATCTTACACTTACGGTTTCGATAGCTCCCGCTACAATCTAAGAGTCGGAAACCCTTCCAAAATACAAGGAGAACCAATTATGAAAAAAATTCTTTCAATAGTCATTGCGGCTGCGATGCTCTTGGCTATATCGGTTCCCGCTTTTGCTGCAACTGCGACAATAGATCAGTCTACTTCCGGTGGCGTCGGTAACTCCTCGGTAGTTACCGACCGAAGCGGAATAAGCGGTACCTTTACCGTTTCTTATCCCGCCGAAACCACCATTTATTGGGGCACCGAAAGTACCGAAATCGGTTACACTGTATCGAGTACGCTTGTGAGCGGAAATAACCTTCGTGTTACTGTAGCTCAGGACAGCGCAAATCTCCATACAGGCGGCGGCAGACTTCTTCCTTACACTATAGCCGGTGATACCAACATAACAACCGGTCACGAGACAGTTACCAACAGCGCATATTCGGTAAATGTCAATATTACTAAGGAAAACTGGGGATCCGTTTCCATTGATGAGTATGAAGATACTCTTACATTTACAGCTTCTGTTGAAGCGATAGCTTAAATTTTCAATCCTAAAAGGAGTTATATTATGAAAAAGTTACTTTCATTAGTTCTTGCGGCGGCTATGCTTGCGGCAGTTTCAGTTCCGTCCTTTGCAGCTGAAATCAATAAGGATACAGCGGACGGCAAGGGTGTCGCAACCGTTAAGACCGATACAACAAACGTTCCCGCAGACGGTTATTTCACAGTAACATATCCTGCTGAAATGAGCGTTAAATGGGGCGCTGAAACCACAGCCTTCACCTACAATGTTACGTCAACTCTCAAGACCGGCAAATGTCTTTCCGTTTCGGTTGCTTCTGCCGACGGCAAAATGAAGCCCGCTACCGATAACGGCTATACCATTCCTTACGCCTTCAGCGGCGACACTTCCGTTAAGACTGCTGCCGAGGTAGTAAATCAGGAGTACAACATTAACGTTGACGTTGCAGCAGCAGCTTGGAACGCTACCATCACCGATTACAGCGATGCTACCGTTACCTTCACAGCAGCAGTTGTTGACAAATAATTTATTTAACATTAAACATTAAGTACATCAAGGAGTTATAATTATGAAAAAGATAGTATCAATTCTTCTTGCTGTTATGATGATAGCCGCTATTGCGGTTCCATCATTCGCAGTTGACCCCATAACCATAACCGAGAAATCAGACCCCAAGACTGCCGAGGTTCAGGTTATGACAAAGACAACCGATAAGGATAACAACGATCCCGAAAACTACACCGTTACCATTCCTGCTGAGATCGCAGTTCCTTGGGGCAAGACGGAAGCTTGGGACGCTCATTACACCGTTAATTCTCAGCTTAAGCTCGGCGCTAAGCTCAAGGTTTCGGCTGCTGCTGAAAATGAAGGAAAAATGACAAACGCTGCTACCGATAAATTCCTCACCTTCACCGTAGCAGGCGGAGAAGTTGCTGAATATCCCGAGCTTAACAAAAATGTTGACTCTTCGACAACCGTTACAATCGCTGACTTCAACGCTCCCATAGCTGAGTATGCCGGCCATATGACTTATACCGTAGAGTACGTTGCTGCATAATTATTGCCAGATTTTGATTTTTAAAATTTTTAAGGAGGTGGTTTCATGAAAAAGGCTTGCAGTGTGCTGTTGTCTGTTTTGCTTATATTCACCATGCAGCTTTGCGTTTTCGCCGAGGCAGGTGAAATCGGTAAAACACAGCTTAAAACTGTAGTCCCGAGTACCCATGAAATTACCGTAACGTATAACGACGGAGGTTATGTCCTTAAAGACGGCAACCTTATTGCAAGCGGTGCTAAGTTCGCCGTTGACCGTTTTGATTCGCTTTCTCTCGGAGCTGTTGCAAAGCTTGACAGCCACCTTGAGCGTGTCACGGTAAACGGTAAAGATTATACCGGTAAATTGCAGTACGGTATGTTGAGATTTGATTCGGTTACCACCGATATGAACATTGTGTTCACATTTAAAAAATGCTTCGGACCCACAGAGCCGACTACAAATCCCACAGAACCTACCGAGCCGACAAGACCCACAGAGCCGACAGCTCCGACGGATCCGACAAGACCCACAGAGCCGACAGCTCCGACAGATCCCTCAGGCACAACAAATCCCGGCGGAGATCACGAAGATCCTTGTGTTCGTATGGGTATGAATGGTAATGTGTATCGCGGTAAAAACCTTTTCCCGGGCGCTAAGCTCGACATTGACCTCGGCGAAATCAAGGCTGAGGCAGGAAAAGACGGTGCATACAGCGTTGACGTTATTAAAGACGGTTTCCATGTTGTAACAATCACCGACGAAAACGGTGAAGTAGCCGGCAAGACTACTTTCTCGGTAAGCGTAAGTGATACGGCAACAGAAACAACCGTTATTAAACTTGATGACGGCTCGCAGATTGCAGTTGTTCCGAAGGGCACCAATACCTTATGGCTCGACTTTGTCGTTAACGACGACGGTACTATTAATATTGTTCCCGGCACACCCGTAGAGGAGCCGACAAACGAAGTTCCGGTAACCAAACCGAGCGACAGCGGCAACCCGATAATGAATAACCCGGTAATATCCAAAACCGGTGAACTTATCCGTGAAAATCCGCTCGCCGCAGCTGCTGTTTTCCTTTGTGGATTGTCACTTATATTCTTCATAATTCTTCGTAAAAAACGTAAGGATGACGAGGAAGAGGAAAACACAAAACCCGTTTGCTGATATAAACGGTAATAAATAAGTTTAAAATACCCCGACTGCGGTCGGGGTATTTTTATGTGTATCGGCATTGCAAACGGTGATGTGTTATGTTATAATACTTTGTCAGAACTTAAACGGGTAAAAGACCGAGGTTCGTCTTCTTGAAAGAGGTGGCTGTATGCCCATAAAAATAGATAATCAGCTTCCGGCGCATCATAGCCTGGAGCTTGAAAATATATTTGTTATGACGGAGGACAGAGCCGTCAAGCAGGACATTCGTCCGCTTAAAATTATAATACTGAATTTAATGCCTACAAAAATTGAGACCGAAACTCAGCTTTTAAGGCTCCTCAGTAATTCTCCGCTTCAGCTTGAAATAGACTTGCTGCAGGTAAAAAGCCATATTTCAAAAAATGTGTCAAGGGAGCATATGCTCAAATTCTACAAAACCTATGACGATGTCAAGGACGAAAAATTCGACGGTATGATAGTTACCGGAGCGCCCGTTGAGATGATGGACTTCGAAGAGGTCGATTATTGGGACGAGCTCTGCAAAATATTTGATTGGGCAAAAACAAATGTGTATTCCACATTTAATATATGCTGGGGAGCGCAGGCTGCGCTTTACTATAATTACGGTATTCCGAAGCATCTGCTTCCCGAGAAGGTTTTCGGCGTATTTCGCCATCAACCGCTTGATTTGTATCATCCGCTTTTGCGCGGATTTTCCGATGTCTTTTATGTTCCGCATTCACGTCACACGGAAAACCGAAAAGAGGATATAATAAGAGTAAAGGATCTTCAGATTTTGTCTTATTCCGAGGAAGCCGGAGTCCATCTCGTGTCGGATATGGCGTGTCGCAATTTTTACTGTTCGGGTCATTGCGAATATGATAGCGACACCTTGGCTCGCGAGTACTTCCGCGATTTAAAAAAGGGTCTTGACATAAAGATGCCGCACAATTACTTCCCCGATAACGACATCAAAAAAACGCCCGTAGACACTTGGCGCGGTGCGGCAAGCCTGCTTTTCCAAAATTGGCTTAACTACTTTGTGTATCAAAAAACGCCTTATGACATAGCCGATATTAAATAGTCGGCGAGGCACTAAGCTTTGTAAATATATAAAAATTATAAGTAAAGGAATTATATTTATGCTTCAATACGAAGAATTGAGACTGCGACTTATAAATCACGAAAAGACTCTTGATGACCTCTCCGAGGCTTTGGGTCTTGATAAGATGAAAGAAGAGATAGCGCAGCTTGAAAAAGAGCAGACTGTTGACGGCTTTTGGGATGATATAGCAAATTCTCAAAAGGTCGTTCAGCGCACAAGCAACCTCAAGAGCAAAGTGGCGGCTTATGAAAAGCTCAGGCAGGATTATGACGATGCGCTTGTTATGATTGAACTTTCAAATGAAGAAGAGGACGAGGGTATGCTCGATGAGTGCACCGAGAGCGTCGAAAAGTTTGAAAGTGATCTTGACACCATGACCCTTACAACCCTTTTGAGCGGTGAATATGATGCTAAAAATGCAATTCTTACCTTCCACGCCGGTGCAGGCGGAACGGAGGCGCAGGATTGGGCGCAGATGCTTTTCAGAATGTATTGCCGATGGGGCGAGCGTCACGGCTTTAAGGTTACTACGCTTGATTTCCTTGACGGCGACGAGGCAGGGCTCAAATCGGCAAGTATCCTCATAGAGGGCGAAAATGCCTACGGCTTTATGAAAAGTGAGACGGGCATACACCGCCTTGTAAGAGTTTCCCCGTTTGATGCGGCAGGCAGACGCCATACCTCTTTTGCTTCGGTTGAGGTAATGCCCGAAATCGATGATACGGTCGAGGTTGAAATAGCTCCGGAGGACATTAAAATGGATGTTTACCGTTCAAGCGGTGCAGGCGGTCAAAAGGTAAACAAAACCTCATCTGCCGTAAGACTTACTCATATCCCGACGGGAATTGTTGTAGCATGCCAGGTTGAGAGAAGCCAGCATCAGAACCGAGAGGTTGCCATGAGAATGTTAAAATCCAAGCTTCTTGAAATCAAGGAGCGCGAGCATCTTGACAAAATTTCGGATATTAAGGGCGACCAAAAAGAGATAGGCTGGGGCAATCAGATACGTTCGTATGTATTTATGCCGTACACACTTGTCAAGGATAACCGCACGGGCTACGAAATGGGTAACATCAATGCGGTTATGGACGGCGATATTGACGGTTTCATAAATGCGTATCTCAAAATGCAGTCTCAGAAAAAGCTTGAGGAATAAACGCTTTATCAGTGCGGTAAGGCAGTATATCAATATGTTATTAAAGCGCGAAGTGTGTAATTTCGCGCTTTTTTGTTTGTTCGTATTTGTATAATCACTAAAACACAGACCGGCTTATAATACTATTTGTAAAAATGTGTGCATTGAAAAAATATGTAGAATTTGTTATTATTTATATGTAAAAACGGCTTTTTAGGGAAAGGTAGATCTGTATGCAAAAAACATCAACCAGGATTTTGAGTGTTTTGCTGTCTGTCCTTATGCTGTTGACTTTGGTTCCGTCTGCTCTTGTGAGCTACGCGGCAGAAGTCTCGCTTAACATTACGGACGAAAACGGTAATGACATTACCGAAATACAGCAGTTGACCGAGTATAAAACGCTTCAACTAAAGTATACCACGACAGGCGAATTGCCTGAGGGTACTACGGTAAAGTGGGAGAGTAACCTACCGCTTCTTGCCGACGTAGACGATAACGGTAAGGTTACGGCATATGATTCGTCAAAGACGGCTATAATTCAGCTTTGGCTTGATGAAAACGTGCGCGTGCTTCCTCTTGTAGGCGATAAAATGGCTGACGAGATTATGAAACAGCTTGAAAAGTCGGGCGTTAATCTTGACAGTATGAACGATGACCTGATAGTTTCTATTGTCAGAGGCATTGCAGGTGATACTCTTGCGGACAGCCTTGCGTCTGCTCTTGCCAATATGAATGTCGAAATAACGGCTACTATATATGACGCAAGCGGAGCAAAGCTTGCAAGTGACAAAATTAAAATAAAGGTTCAAAAGAGTGTTGTTGCGAACATCTTTCCGACCGGAACGCATATAACCAATAAAAAGAGCGTTCCTCTTACCGTTGCCGTGGGCAAAACGGTTCAGCTTTACGCGGCGGTAACACCGGTAAGACTTAAACACTCTGTAAAATGGGAGATGGGCGGCAGCGTATTTGATACAAGCTCCGGCAAGCGTGCAACGATTTCAGATACGGGACTTGTCACATTTACTGCAGCAGGCTCGGTAACGGTTAGGGCATACGACGCGAGCAATGTAGCTTTTGTCGATACCATAACCTTTAATGTAGTTGAGCAGAAGGATCTCCCGGTTGAATCCTTTGATATTATAAGCGGCACAAAAACCGTAACAGATTCATCTGTATCCGTAAGTGAAGGCTCCACAACGCAGCTTGCAATTACAAATGTTGTTCCCGCAGGAGCTTATACCGGCGACCTTACTTGGGATATCGCCGATAAATCGATTGCCGTGGTTGATGCCTCCGGTACGGTAACCGGCCTTGACGGCGGCGACGGACTCGTTGAATACAGTAAATCCACAACCCTTACCGCAACGGCGGGCGGCGTTTCCAAAAATGTTACAATAAAGGTGTCAAGAGCCGGTGTTGTCGGCAGTATCTCCTCTGTTAAAATTGAGGGTAACAGTGCCGTTCCCAATGATACGCCGACTACCTTTAAGGCAAATGTGTTGCCGTCAAGACTTAACACAAACTCGTCGATAAAACGAGAGTGGGGACTTACAAATCCCGATACAAAAGAAATAATATGGGCAACCGCCGAGGCACCCGCCGAGACGAAGCTTGCTACGCTTTCGTCCGACGGTGTATTCACCCCGAAATCGAGCGGTATTAGCGAAATACACGTAAGAGCAACTCTTAACGATAAAACCGTTGAGGACTCTCTTACCGTA